>JADMIO012611023.1_pt1 | contig 11609 bp, 7 predicted proteins | sample 8958161 | NCBI WGS metagenome assembly JADMIO01 (sample SAMN16585339, study PRJNA669376) | soil metagenome | isolation source: Crop rotation soil | place: USA: Cullars Rotation, Alabama | collected 2011
TATCTATCCGCGCCTGATCCGCTCCTTCTTTGATCCCCAGAAACCGGCGCGCTTCGGAATTTTCGGCGACGTGTCGGGTTATGTGGAGCCCTTGCCTGGACTTACGCTGCAAGCCACGCTCGAAGGCAACATCTACAACGATCTCGCCACCAATGAGCCGAGCAACAGTTTGCTGCCGCATGTGCGAAGCGACTTCGGACTTTACTATGAGCACGGAGCAAACGGCATTGCGGAGCTGGACGCGACCTATCGCACACGGCTCACCAGCGATCTCTTCGCCGAGGTGAAGGCCGGATACCTCGAAGACATGTTCATGGGCTACGGCGGCCAGCTCCTGTGGCGTCCCAACGGTCAGCGTTGGGCACTGGGCGTCGATGTGTACGATGTGTGGCAGCGCGGCTTCGATCGACTGTTCGACATTGCAAGGCTACCGCCGCCGGGAGAACCGAACAGTCCGCACTTGAGTGAATATCAGGTCGTCACCGGTCACGCCGCCATCTATTATGAATCGCCCTGGTTCGGCTTGAATTTCCAGGTTTTGGGCGGACGCTATCTCGCCGGCGATTGGGGCGGCACCTTCCAGATCTCGCGCAAATTCTCCACCGGCGTGGAGGTTGGCGCGTTCGCCACCTTCACCAACGTGCCGTTCTCGAAATTCGGCGAAGGCAGCTTCGACAAAGGCGTAGTGGTGCGCATTCCGCTGGAATGGATCCTGCCGATCAACACGCAATCCGCCGCCAATCTGGACTTCCGCCCGCTTACCCGCGACGGCGGACAGCGCCTGGAGAACGACAATTCGCTCTACGATGAAACCCGCCGCACGAGCTATGGCGAGATCGATGAGAAGGCCGATGAGATCGTATCGCCCTGAGCGCAGGGGGGCGGTGGCCGCCGCCTTGACCGCAGCGCTTGGCCTCGGGTTGACCGCCTGCAGCTCGGATCAGTCCAACGATTACGGTCAGGTCTTCACGATCTTCACCCATATTTTCGGCGGCGAAGGCGACCGCGTCACCTATCAGCAGGCGGCGGGAATTCCCTTCGCGACCATCGGCATCCGCGTGGGTGACAGCACCGAGGGTATCCTGGTGCTCGGTTCCTCCAACGGCGACCAGCAACTGTTTACCGCCGCCTCCCACATTGTTCTGGTGATGCGGCACGGCCGCGTGGTGCGGACGGCGGGCCTCGATTACAATCTTTCGGAGATGCGGCTGGTGCGCGGCAGCGTTTCCGGCACGTTTCCCTCCGCCGAAACGGCATGGGAAGCGGACTTGCCCGAGCAGCACCTCTATTCCGTACCGGTCATCTGCAGGGCGTATTCCGGAGGTCCGGACACCTACAACAATTTCAACAGCGCGGTCCCCGTGATCAAGGTCATCGATCAATGCCGCAGCGACCAGATCGATTGGACGTTCACCAATACCTACTGGATCGCGCCGCAGACCGGATTGATGTGGCACTCCATCCAGAACATCAGCCCCAAGCTCGATCCGCTCGAGATCCGCATTCTGCGGCCGCCGGGCTGATCCCTTCCGCCCATTCTCGGCCAGTCCGCAGAACGCTATCCTGCTGTCGCGATGATTTTCAGCGGATGACGATGAACCAGAGCGCCGGGTTTCTCGACGTCCTGAAGAGCCGCGTTTACGCTCTTGGCCGGCGCTCCTCGCTGGCGCGCGCCACTATCGCCCGGCTGCGCCGGCTGCGCAGCGCAGTTCTCGGGCAACGCCCCGATTTCATCGTGGGCGAGTTGGCGGCTCTGCTCGCGTTCTTGCGCGATTCCGGCTGCGTCTTCCGCAGCTGCACCGCGCTCGGTTCGAATCCCGAGCCGCTGGCAATGGCCTTCCGCTATGATGTCCATGTGCGCGACATTTCGGCGGGTCACGCCTTCCTGCAGGCGCACCGGTCACAGCAGGTTCCGGCGAGCCTGTTTCTGTTTTGGGACTACTCCGGGCTCGAACACAGTTACAGCGAGCAGTTCGGCGCCCTTGCCGCCGCGAGGATCCCGCCGATCGAGATCGGGTTGCACGATTCGCCCGTGGACGCGCATCTCATCCAATCGCGCTTCGGATATGACAGGGGCGCGTATTGGGCCTGGCTCAATTCCCCGGATGCGATGACGTGGCTCGCCACGATGGCCGCCGACAACAGTCAATTCGAAGCATTCAACGACGCGGTGTTGCAGAGCTTTGTTTTCCGTGTCCGCGCGACGAAAGAGCGTTTCGGCGTCATCTCCGCTGTGGCCGCTCACGGCGGCGACTTGCGGCAGGCTCTGCTCCCAAAGCTGCAGGCACTCGGGCCTGAGGCTGCCCAGGTCGGCCGCAGTCTCTTTGCCGAGCCCTGGCTGACGCCCGAACGGCTCGCCGCGGCCGGTCTGGCAACCTGCGTCGATAATTACGGCGGTGCGGCAAGCAATTGGCGCCAGACCTCCGATCGGGGCGGCGACATTGCCGGAATGGTGCAGCGGATTCAGAATTTGCTGCGGCGGAAGAAAGCCGTGCAGCTGCTGCTGCACCCTTTCACCTGGGACGGCACCAAGCGGAACGGCGAGCTGAGCCAGCTTCTTCGGGCCAGCCGGGCACCCTTCAAAGAATAAAGCCGCGCTCGCGCAGGAACTCGATCACTTCTTCGGCTGATTGCTCCGGCGAACGTTCCACCGTGTGCAGGGTAATGTCGGCCAGCTCGGGCGGTTCGTAGGGGCTGTCGATGCCGGTGAAATTCTTGATCTCGCCCGCCCGCGCCTTTTCATAGAGCCCCTTGGGGTCGCGCTCCATGCAGACCTCGATCGGCGTATCGACGAAGATTTCGATGAACTCGCCGGACTCCAGCAGCTCGCGCGCCATTCGCCGCTCCGAGCGGAATGGCGAGATGAACGACACCAGCACGATCTGGCCCGCATCCACGAACAGCTTCGCCGCCTCTCCCACGCGCCGGATGTTCTCCACGCGGTCGGCGTCGGTGAAGCCGAGGTCGCGGTTGAGGCCGTGACGAACGTTGTCGCCGTCCAGCATGTAGGTGTGGCGGCCGAGGTTGCAGAGCTTCTGTTCCACGACATTGGCGATGGTCGATTTGCCGGAGCCGGAGAGCCCGGTGAACCACAGCACCGCCGGCCGCTGCCCCTTGATGGCGGCACGCAGCCGTTTGTTCAGCGCGGTCGCCTGCCAGTGCACGTTGGTGGCGCGCCGGAGGCCGAAATCGATCATGCCCGCGCCCGCCGTGGCATTGATGAAGCGATCGATGACGATGAAGCCGCCGGTGTCGCGGTTCTCCGTGTACGGATCGAAGGCGATGGGCCGCGATGTGGAGATGTTGACGTAGCCGACTTCGTTCAGCGCCAGTGTCTTCGCAGCCAGGCGGTCGAGCGTGTTGACGTCCACCTTGTGCTTTAGTTCGCTGATGGTGGCGGGCACGGTGGCGGTGCCGACCTTCAGTAGATACTGCCGGCCGGGCAGCATCTCGTCATCCGTCATCCACAGCACATGGGCGGCGAACTGGTCGGACACTTCCGGCCGGGCGTGCGGCTCGCACAGCACATCGCCGCGCGAGACATCGATTTCATCGGCCAGGCAGAGGGTGACGGCGGCGCCGGCCACCGCTTCGTCCACATCGCCGTCCATGGTGACGATTCGCTTGACCGTGCTTTCGCGGCCGGATTTCGCCACGATCACCTTGTCGTCTTTGCGCACGCGGCCGCCGACGATGGTGCCGGAGAAGCCGCGGAAATCGAGGTTCGGGCGGTTCACCCACTGCACCGGCATGCGGAAGGGTTTGGCCGCCAGCGCCGTTTCCACGTCCACTGTTTCGAGATGCGAGAGGAAGGACGGGCCGTCATACCAGGGCGTGTTCGGGCTCTTCTCGATGACATTGTCGCCGAAGCGCGCCGACATCGGAATGGCGATAAGATTGGTGAAGCCGAGATCTTTCGAGAACGTCTTGAAGTCCTCGACAATCGGCTCGAAGACATCCTGCTTGTAATCTACAAGATCGATCTTGTTCACCGCCAGCACTACGTGGCGGATGCCGAGCAGCGAAGCGATGTAGGCGTGGCGGCGCGTCTGGGTCAGAACACCCTTGCGCGCATCGATCAGGATGACCGCGAGCTCCGAATTGGAAGCACCGGTCGCCATGTTGCGGGTGTACTGCTCGTGGCCCGGGCAGTCGGCCACGATGAAGCGGCGCTTCTCGGTGGCGAAGAAGCGATAGGCCACATCGATGGTGATGCCCTGCTCCCGCTCCGCTTCCAGGCCGTCCACCAGAAGGGCGAAGTCGATGTCACCGCCGGTGGTGCCGTGCTTTTTCGAGTCTTTCTCCAGCGCAGAAAGATGATCGTCGAACAGCAGCTTGGAATCGTAGAGCAACCGCCCGATCAGGGTGGACTTGCCGTCATCCACGCTGCCGCAGGTGAGGAAGCGCAAGAGCGACTTGCCTTCCTGCTCCGCCAGAAAACGCGCGAGATCGCGATGAAGGGTAATGTCGTTCATCAGAAGTAGCCCTCGCGCTTCTTCTTCTCCATCGAGGCTTTTTCATCGGTATCGATCAGGCGGCCCTGCCGCTCGGAGGTGCGCGCCGTGAACATCTCGGTGACGATGCCTTCGAGGGTGTCGGCGCTCGATTCAATCGCGCCGGTCAATGGATAACATCCCAGAGTGCGGAAGCGCACCAGCCGCATCTCGGGCTTCTCGTTCGGCGCCAGCTTCATGCGGTCGTCATCCACCATGACCAGCGTGCCATCCCGCTCTACGATCGGCCGCTCCTTGGCGAAGTAGAGCGGCACGATGGGGATGTTCTCTTTCATCACGTATTGCCACACATCCAACTCGGTCCAGTTGGAGAGCGGGAAGACCCGGATGGATTCGCCCTTATTGATGCGGGTGTTGTAGGTGCGCCAGAGTTCGGGGCGCTGGTTCTTCGGATCCCACGCATGGGAGGCGGTGCGAAAGGAAAACACCCGCTCCTTGGCGCGCGATTTTTCCTCGTCGCGGCGGGCGCCGCCGAAGGCGGCATCGAAGCCATGCTTATCGAGTGCTTGTTTCAGCGACTCGGTCTTCATCACCTGGGTGTGCAAAGAAGAACCGGAATCGAACGGATTGATGCCCCGCTTCAGACCCTCTTCATTGATGTGTACCAGCAGGTTCAGACCCAACCGTTTCGCGGTATCGTCACGGAATTGGATCATCTCCCGGAATTTCCAGGTGGTGTCCACGTGCAGCAACGGGAACGGCGGCTTGGAGGGATAGAACGCCTTCATCGCCAGGTGCAGCATCACCGACGAGTCCTTGCCGATGGAGTAGAGCATCACCGGGTTGCGGAACTCGGCCGCCACCTCGCGGATGATGTGGATGCTCTCGGCCTCCAGCCGCTTCAGGTGGGAAAGGTGCTGGTCGCGCTCCACCCCGGTCACCGCCAACTCCTGCGGGCTCGCCGCCCCTGCGAACTGCTGCATATTGCGTAACCCGAACAATGCGTTGCAACCTCACCCAGGCCGCGCCTAACCTGCACGGGATGGGACTTTAACCCCGAGCCCGGGTGGCCTGTTACGGCAGGGGCGATGGTGATGCCTCTTAACCTGCTATGCCCCGATTTCCTAGCCCTGCCATCTTTGGTTCCCTCTTTCGCGGCCCCGGCGAGCTGCTTCGGAGTGCGGCAACCCGGGCCGAGGCGGCCTTCTGGAAGCAGCGCGCCCAATCGGCCCAGCGACGCAAGGACTGGCGCTCTGCCGTGGACCTCTGGCGCAAAGCCGCAGAAACGGCGCCCCTGGACCGCTCCGCTGCCACGGGCTGCATCAGCGCCCTGATCTATGCCGGAAATCTCAGTGAGGCGGCCGACCGTGTGGCAGCGTTTGTCTGCCAGCAGCCGAACGATGAAAATGGCCCGGTCGCACTTGCCCGGATCGCAGAAGCGCGTGGGGACCCGGCCGAAGCCATCCGCCATTGGCGGGAGGCGTTGCGGATCAACCCCGCGCACCGGCAGGCGCTGATCCGGCTGGGCGCCGCCCTCACCAGCGCCAGCCAGTACCGTGACGCTGGGACCTGCGCCGACAGACTTGCCGCGCTCTACCCGGCGGAGCCGCACGGGTCGGTTTTGAAAGCCGAAATCGCGCAGGCTAGCGAGGGCCACGCCGCCGCGGCATCACTGTGGCGCGAGGCGCAACAGCAATTCGGCAAGAACCTTCATTTCCTGCGCGCCTACGGACGCGCGCTTCTTGCGGCCGGCGCGTATCGCGAGTGCGAAGCCCTTGCTGCGGAGTTGCGCAGGTTCGGCCTCTACGAAGCGCTTCGCCTGGAAGGTCAGGTTCTCGCAAAACGCGCGCCTTACCAGGATCACACCGAGTTTTGGACAGCGGCCGCCGCTCAACTCCCCGACAATATCGATCTCATGCGCAAGGTGCTGCACGCAGCCTTGTGGGCGCGCCGGCAGGCAGATGCCAAGGCAGCTTTCGAGCGCTTGTTGGCGCACAAGGCGCTTCGTATCAGCGATTCAGACTATGTCGTTGGATTGTGTCTGGCTGAACTCGAACAGGGCGGACGGGCCGCCGCGCGCAGTTTGATCCGGGCCTTCCTCCGCGGCATGCGCGGGAACCCGGAATATCGGGCGGCCGCTCTGCGGCTGGATCGCCTGATCCTCGCCTGCTTTCCGCATGCCGTGGGCGCTGGGGTGAAGATCTCCCGGAGCAAGGATCGTTTCTTCAGACTCATTGAAAATGCCCGGTTGAGCAGCGGGGCTGCCGAACCTCTGCAAAGCGTGGCGGCTCTGGAAGATGGGCTTGCGCAGACCGGCGCATCCTGTCTTTTCGACACGGATATCGACCCGGACAGCTGCCGCCGATTCATCCAGCTGGTTCGAGAGCATCTGGCCGAAGGACGGCCGTTCGTTTTCGTACGCCTTGGAGATGGCGAAGCGAACGCGTTTCAGGTCACGGGTTCGTTTGCATCTCTTTATGAAGCCGACGCCGCCGAACGCGAGAAGGTCTGGTGGGGGCGGCCGCTGGATCCCACTCTGCGAACCGCGCTTGCCGCCGACGCGCGAAGGGCAATCTCCGCCGCGGACGCGCTCGGCTTCCCCACCCGGGAGTGGCTGCTGCGGGATGTCCGCCTTGATGCCGGGCCGCCGCTATCGGCGGGAAAATCGGGCCGTGGTCTGCTCACCGTCCTTGAGATGCTGCGCAACCAAATTGAAAACGGCAATGTTTCCGGCAAGATCCTGACCTCGGCGCATCTCCCACAAGATCTGCAACGGTGGAATCTCTATGAAGAATTCTTCAACGGACTCGGCGAAGTGGTCCTTGTCTCTTGTCATGCGGGGCTGCCGGACCTGATGTTGCGACGCTTTGGACTGCGAACTGTAAGACACGTCATGGTGCCACCCGGAGACACCATGCGCGAAATGGAGCTGCGCGTTCTCGATGATAGCGAGCTGCCGCCGCAAAGCACGGCCCGCGCGCTCGAGGAACTCGGCGATTGGCCGGCGAACCGCCTCGTGCTGGTCGGCGCGGGTTATGCCGGCAAGATCATCATCCGGGAGGCCGCAAATCGCGGCGGTGTGGCATTGGACCTGGGCAGCATCTTTGACCACTGGATGGGCGCACACACCCGAAGCTATCAGGATCTGGCGTAAGCCCTCTCTAAGGCCGGCCTGCCAATTTTCTGACGTTAGAGGCGAAAGCCGAGCGCAGCGTCGCCACAATCTTTATGGCTGAGTCTCCCGTGCCGAAGTCTGCGATTTCGCATCGCGAATGGTAGATCGGCTTGGTCCAGAGCCGGTTCCAGCCGCAGGCGATCGTTTCCACCCATTCCGTTTCATCCCGCAGCGTGACGCAGGGGACCCGGTGGAAATACGCTTCCTTCTGCAGCCCGCCGGAGTCCGTCAGCACCAAACTCGCATGATGGACCAGCTTGCACATGGCCAGATAGCCAAGCGGCTCAACCAGGGCGGCGCCTGTCGTCTGCAGATCGAGTCCGGCCGCTGTGGCGGCGCGCGCCGTGCGGGGATGGACCGGGAAAATGACGGGCTGGCGGCGGGCCTCCTCCGCAATGAACGCGAGTACGGCGGCCAATCGTTCGGGATCGTCGGTGTTGGCGGCGCGGTGAACCGTGGCAACGGCATAGGTTTTCGGCGTGAGGGAAAGGCGCTGGAGAATGCCGGAGCGTTTCTCCGCCACGGCAGTCGCCAACATCGTGGCGTCGTACATCAGGTCACCGACGAGATGAACGTTCCGGAGGATTCCTTCGCGCGCGAGATTGTCCACTGCAGTCGGGGTGGCGCAGAACAGCAGGTAACTCAGGTGATCGACGACGAATCGGTTGGTTTCCTCGGGCATGCGCCGATTGAAGGCGCGCATGCCGGCTTCGATGTGAACGAGCGGAATGCCATGCTTTGCAGCCGCCAATGCGCCGGACAGCGTTGAATCGGTATCGCCGTATACAATGACCGCATCGGGTCTTTCGGCGAGGAGCACCGTTTCCAGCTTGGCCAGCATCTGCGCTGTCGTTGGGCCACGCTCTGTCCCTTCCAGCGCGAAATGATAATTGGGCTGCCTTATCCCCAATTCCTGGAAGAAGATAGCCGACATGTTTTCGTCGAAATGCTGCCCGGTATGGACCAACACTTCTTCCATCTCGGGCGCTTCCGCCAAGGCCCGGGAAAGCGCAAACGCCTTGATGAATTGTGGCCGCGCGCCGACGATGGTAACCAGTTTCCTGCGTGAGATCATGGCGGCCGTTGGCTCGTGTGCCTGCGAAGCACGTCGATAGCGCACGCGATGTGATAAAGCGAACTCGCCGGCGAGGGCTCTTCAACGAGGGTGCCATCCGCGCGCATCTTGTCGTACCAGAGTCCGGGAATGGAAGTGTGCAGATAGTGCGACAGGCCTTCGGCGGCCGCGAGCGCTGAGGCTTCCAGCGCCTTTCTTGGACCTTCTTCCGTCGCTTGCTGGCTGAGGACAAGCGTCGCCTTCAGCCGCTCCGCCTGCGGCCAGAGGCGCGCCTGCCGCGAATGGGGCGACATGTCGGTGAGCAGCACGTCGATGGCCACGCCGCGCACCGGATCGATCCCATGGCGCTCGCCGATTTGGAACAGCCCTTCGGCAGCTAAGCGCGCTGCCGAATCAGCGCGCATGACCGACCAGCAGGAGAGCAGCCACGCCCACTCGAACTGGTGTCCCGGCTCAATCATGCTGCCCGGAAGGCCCGCCATCGGCGCGCCGGATTCATCAAAGAACTCGCGCAGCATGCCGCTCTCCGGATCGACGAACTTCTCGAGACAGAGCGCAACAAGCGACGCAGCGAGCGCTTGCCACTCGGAACCGCCACCGGCTTCGCACCAGGCGAGCGCTGCCTCCAGCAAATGCATGTGGGGATTGGACTGAAAGGTCGAACCACGCGATTCGAGTTCGAGAAACCCGCCGCCCGGCCGTGCATAGGTTTGTTCGAGCATGCTCCGTAAGTGGCAGGCCTGTTCGGCGCAGCGCTGCGGTTCGACACCCGCTTGCGCAGCGCTCGCCAAGGCCAAAAGAACGAAGGCCTGGTCATACAGAAAAGCGCGCTCGTCCAGCGGCGCGCCAGAATCATCGCACAGTGTGCGATAGAGCCCGTCGGGGCGGCGATAGCTCCGGCTTAGCGTCTCCAACCCATGCTGGACGGCCGTGCGCCACGGACCGTTCCACCCCGCGAGCCCGGCATTCGCATACACATAAGTCTGCCGGGCCTGCACCCGCAACCGGCGCGGCGCGCAGACAGCACGGGCTTCGCGATCCAGGAGCTCGAAAAACCCGCCTCGCCGGTGATCGGCGCCTGCCGTCCACCACAGCGGCAACGCCGAATGGTCGAGCCAGCGGCCAAGCCGGCAGGAAGCCGTCTCCAAATCCGCGTAATCGCGACGGAGCGCTGCCGCGCCAGTGCGGCGCAGCGCTTCCGGGCGGGCGCGGGCGCGAAGCGCATCCACTGCCTGCTTCACCGACGGTGTCGACTCCAGATCGCAGACCACAATCCCATCCGGCTCGGCGATCACAGCGACATCCGTAAGCCCCACCACGGCAACCGGCATTTGTCTGCTTCGGACAAAGCATCGCTTGGAATCCACGGCGATAGCGCTTCCGGTTAGCACATTGCCATGCGCGTCCTTCGGATGCGCGGTATAGATCGCTTTCCATGCGCCCAAATCCGACCAGGGGAAGGTAGCGCGAACAACAGTGGCCTTGGCCGTGCGCTCCATCACGGCGTAATCGAGCGATTTCTTCGGGGACTGTCCCCAGGCGAAGGGATCGAGCCGGACAACATCTCCGTCGTACCGCGCGGCAGCCACGGCACGCTCGACCGTATCGGCAATGGCGGGCTCGAAGCTGCGCATCTCCGCCAGCATCGTGGAGGGGCGGAACGCAAACATTCCGCTGTTCCATAGAAATCCCCGCTCCAGATACTCCGCCGCTTTTTCGCGTGATGGTTTCTCCACGAAACGGCGAACGGCTGCCACACCATCGCACCCGGCGAGAGGCTCGCCGGGATGGATGTAGCCGTAGGATGTCTCAGCGGCATCGGGCGCGATGCCAAAGGTCACGATAAATCCTTCTTCCGCGGCGCGGGCCGCGCGCTCCGCGGCCGCCCGAAACCGTGACATGTCCGGAATGTGATGGTCCGCAGGCTGCACGATTGCCGGTCCATCTTCTCCCTGGTTCAGAAGATAGGCCGCGGCAGCCACAACGGCGGGCGCCGAGTCGCGTCCCTCGGGCTCAAGGATGATCACCGCGTCGACCCCGACAGCCTTCAGCTGTTCCCGCACCAGCTCTTCATGTGCCTCGCCGGTTACCACCACCGGCCGCCCCACGCCTTCTACCCCGTGGAGACGGAGCACGGCCTGCTGGAAACAGGACAGCTCCCCCAGCAGCGGGGCGAATTGCTTGGGCAAGTCACGCCGGGAAACCGGCCACAGGCGTGCTCCTTCTCCGCCACACAAGACAATTGGAGAAATCATGCTGGACGCAGACAGCCGGATGCCCGCTTTCCCTTAGCATCATCCGCACAAAGAAAAAAACCATACAGCCGGGTTATCCCCGCCATCGCGGTTAAGGCCAAAACCCCGGTACTGGAGCTTCGGGCGTTCAGGCGCGCAGAATCGGCAAGCGGGCCGCGGGACCATTCGGGAAGATCCTTGCGATGGCTTCCCGGGACAGCCGGAAGTGATCCGCGAGCACCGAACCCGCGACCGTGCGGAAGTCCGTCGTCACGGCCAAATCCCGATCCTCGTGCAGATGCGGTTCAGCCAGGCCCGGCCATTGGCCATAGACCTTGCCTCCGGCCACGGGGCCGCCCATCACCAGCATCATATTGCCGTGCCCATGATCGGTCCCCGCATTGCCATTTTCGCGCGCGGTCCGACCGAATTCCGACATCAGTACAATGACGGTGTTGGCATATGCATCCTCGCCGAGATTTTTCGGGAAGAGCGCCAGACCCTGCCCAAGCTGGCGCAGATGATTGGCCAGAACGCCTTGCGTGCTGCCACCCTCGCGCACATGTGTGTCCCAGCCGCTAAGAGCGAAGAAGCCAACCTGAATCGTTGGATCTTTGCGAACGACTTTGCAGAAATGTTCGACATCCAACGGGAAGCCGGCGGGCGAGGGC
>JADMIO011096090.1_pt1 | contig 11608 bp, 9 predicted proteins | sample 8958161 | NCBI WGS metagenome assembly JADMIO01 (sample SAMN16585339, study PRJNA669376) | soil metagenome | isolation source: Crop rotation soil | place: USA: Cullars Rotation, Alabama | collected 2011
TGGCGGCCTCGCCCATCTCGGTCCAGGTGGTGTCGTCGATCTCGATGCCCTCGGCGATGCGCTGGGCGCGCGCAATGCGCTCGGGCTCGCCGGGCACCAGCACCGGGAGCGAGGAGTCGGCGGCCTGGGTCTCCTTCATGTAGGCGATGAGCTCGTCGATCTCGGTGCGGACGAGCTCGGCGCCCGCCATGCGCAAGGGATCGATCACCACGGTCAGCATGCCGTTGAGGATGCCGCGGTCGCGGGGATTGGCGGGCTGGATGGTCCCGGCGCCCGCGATCGCGCCCGCGAGCAGCTCCGCGATGAGCGCGAGAGCGTAGCCCTTGTGCTCGCCGAACGGCATCACCGCGCCGCGGGGATCCTCGTAGAGCACGGCGGGGTTCGTGGTGGGCTTGCCCGTGGCGTCGATGAGCGCGCCCTCGACCATCGGCTTCTTCTGATTGTAGGCGACGCGGACCTTGCCGATGGCGACCCTGCTGGTCGCCATGTCCAGCACGATCATCGGCGTGTCCTTGGTGCCGGGGACGGCGACGCAGATCGGATTGGTCGAGAGCCGGCCCTCGCGGCCCCGGAATGGCGTCACGCGCGGCGGCCCGGAGTTGCCGTTGACGAAATGGATCGAGACCAGGCCCTGGGCGGCGGCGATCTCGCCATAGGTGCCGACCCGACCGATATGGTGCGTGTTCCGGAGGCCGTGCACGGCCACACCGCGCCGCCGCGCCACCTCGACGGCCCAGCCCATGGCGTCGCGCGCGATCACCTGGCCGTAGCCGTTCTTGCCGTCCCAGACCTCGAAATTGCCGCTCTCGCTGACGACCTGCGGCACCTGGTTCGGGATCAGCGTGCCCGCTTTGAAATTTCGCATGTAGTGCGGGAGCATGCCGACGCCGTGGCTGTCGTGGCCGGCCAGATTGGCGTCGACGAGGTGATCGGCGACGGTTTTCGCCTCGGGCGGCCGGCTGCCGGTCGTCTCGAGGAGGGCGCTGGTGAGGCGGCGGAGCCGCTGATGATCGATTCGCATGGGGCAGAGTGTTCGCGGGCCGCTCCGCCCGTCAAGCCCCCGCGGAAGGGCTTGGCAGGGCGCCGGCTTTGAGGAAAGCTACGGAAATGCCGACGAAATGCCGATGTGATCGATGAGAGCGCCGACGAGCGCGCCCGTTGAGGAGGCGATGCCGGCCGTCAACGGAATCGGCCTCACCGGTCCCCTCGTCGAGGCCCTGAGCGCGCGGTTCCGGCTCCTTCAATATCCGTCCTACGATCCGCGGGCGTCCGTCCTGATGGCCCTCGGCGCGAGCGTTGGCCCGCCGCTCCTCGAGCGGATGCCGCAACTGCGGCTCGTCGCCTCTCTCGGCGTCGGCTACGACCATGTCGATCTCGGCGCGCTCCGCGCCCGCGGCATCCAGCTGTGCAACACGCCGGGCCTCACCGACGTCTGCGTCGCCGACACGGCGATCGGCCTGCTGATCGCGATGCAGCGGCGGCTGGTGAGCGCCGATCGCTTCCTGCGCCGAGTCGGCGGTTGGGTCGAGGGCCGGTTCCCGCTGATGCCGAGATTCAGCGGCCGGCGTCTCGGGATCTTTGGGCTGGGCGGGATCGGCATGGCGCTCGCGAAGCGTGCCGCCGGTTTCGATCTCGAGATCGGCTATCACAACCGTCGCGTGCGCGCCGATCTGCCGTTTCGCTATTTCGAGACGCTGGAGGCGCTGGCGTCCTGGTGCGATTACCTCGTCGTCGCCTGTCCCTTGACGGCGGAGACGCGACACCGGGTCAATGCCGGCGTGCTGAGCGCGCTCGGACCCGAGGGGATTCTCGTGAACGTGGCGCGCGGCGCGGTGATCGACGAGGCCGCGCTGATCGCCGCCCTCGAGACCCGCGCGATTGCCGGCGCCGGCCTCGACGTCTTCGAGACCGAGCCTAAGGTTCCCGAGCGGCTTCTCAAATTGGAAAACACGGTCCTGACGCCGCATCTCGGCGGCGGCTCGCGCGAGACCTGGGAAGCCTGCTACGCTGCCGTGGTCGCGAATATCGATCATTTTTTCCGAACCGGGCGCCCCCTGACGCCCGTCAACCTGAACGAGGACTCATGAGCGCACTCTCCAATCAGCGCGTCGCCTATTTCAACGGCAAGATCGTTCCGGAGCGCGAGGTGGTGATCCCGTTCCGCGACCGGAGCTTCACCAAGGGCGACGGCGTCTTCGACATGACGCGCTCGTTCAACGGCCGGATCTTCAAGATCCAGGAGCACATCGACCGGCTCTACCGCTCGCTCCGCTACACGCAGATCGACTGCGGGCTCAAGCCGAAGGAGATGATCGAGATCAGCGAGGACGTGCTCAACCGCAACAAGCACCTGCTGGGCAAGGACGAGGATTACTGGATCGGCCAGCGGATCAGCCGCGGCGTCGACGCGGTCGGCGACGAGGGCTGGGAGCACGTGAAGGCGAACGTGATCGTCGACTGCGTGCCGCTGCCGCACCGGGAGCGGGCGAAGCTCTATCGCGACGGCATGCGCGTGGTGGTGCCGCCGACGCGCCGGGTGGCGCCCTCGATGCTGAGCCCGCGCGCCAAGATGCATCAGTACATGAACCTGATCCTCGCGGACCAGCAGGCGAAGGCCGTCGACAAGGAGGCCTGGTCGGTGCTGCTCGACGAGAACGGCAACCTCGCCGAGGGCACCGGCAGCAACATCTTCCTGGTGAAGGACGGCCGCGTGCGGACGCCCCGCGAGCGCTACGTCCTGCCCGGCATCAGCCGCGCCACGGTGATCGAGCTCGCGGCGAAGCTCGGCATTCCCCTCGAGGAAGCCGACGTCGACCTCTACGACGCGCAGACCGCGGACGAGATTTTCATCACCTCGACCAGCCTGGTCGTCGTTCCGGTGTCGAAGTTCAATGGCGCCACCGTGGGCGATGGCACGGTGCCGGGACCCGTCACCAAGCGTCTCACGCAAGCCTACATCGAGCTCGTCGACTGCGACTTCGTGCGGCAATACACGCGGCACCTGGCCTGAGGCCGGGGCTCAACAGCGGAGGGGAATAGGTCATGCAAAACCGGGTGGGAATCCTCGGGGTCGCCGTGGTGGCGGTGATCGCGATCGTCGGCATCTACATGTACACGCGCAATCCGGCGCCGCCGCCGGCCCCGCAGCAAGCGGCGGCTCCGGCGCCTCAACCCGCAGCGCCAGCCGCTCCCGCCCCGGCGCCGGCTCCGCCCGCGGCGCAACCCACGACGCCGCCGCAGCCCGTCGCGGCGCCGGCGCCCGCTGCGCCTGCTCCGGCCCCGGCGCCCGCGGCCTCCGCTCCCGCACCGGCCGCCACGCCCGCGGCGGCGCCCGCCACCGTCGCTCCCGTCGCCGCCACCGGGACCGCCTTCACTTGTCCGAAGACCGGCGGCGATCTCGTGTTCGGCGGCGAGGCCAAGGTCAACAGCCTCGACCAGTACGCCTCGAACACGATCTCGACCCGCAATGTCGCGATGAACATCTACGAGTCCCTGATGACGCGGGACGAGAATTTCAATCCGATCCTCGAGCTCGCGGACTCCATGGAGGAGTCGCCGGATCACCTGACCTACACCTTCAAGCTCCGCCAGGGCGTCAAATTTCATAACGGCAAGGACATGACGACCGAGGACGTCATGGCCTCCTTCGACCGCTATGCCAAGCTCGGCATCGAGCGCGGCAACCTCGCCAACGTCGACAAGTGGGAGGCGCCCGACAAATACACCTTCGTCATCCGCATGAAGAAGCCGCAGCCGACCTTCATCGAGGATCTGAGCTCCTTCAGCGTGCCGATCGTGATCTTCCCGTCCGAGCAGAAGGACGCCGAGGCGCTCCGTCTTGACCCCGTCGGCACCGGCCCGTTCCAGGTGGTTGAGTACGTGGCGGACAGCCACGTGAAGCTGAAGCGCTACGACGGCTACAAGCCCAATACGAACTACAAGGAGCGCACCGGCTTCGGCGGCTACAAGGTCGCCTGCGTCGACACCGTGACCTATCGCATCGTGACCGAGCCCGGTGCGCGCGTCGCGGGCCTCGAGACCGGCGAGCTCATGGCGGTCGAGGACGTGCCGACCAAGTCGCAGGCCCAGCTCAAGAACAACAAGGACGTGGTCCTGCTGCCGCTGGAGAATTTCTGGATCCACATCATGCTGCCGAACACGTCCTTCCCGCCGACGGACAATCTCAATTTCCGCAAGGCGGTGCAGGCGGCGCTCGACATGGATGAGATCATGGATGCCGCGACCGACGGCGCCTACAAGCTCAACGTCGGCTTCCAGTATCCCGGCCGCGCGTTCTATAGCGACGCCGGCAAGGAGACCTACAACCTCAAGAACAAGGATCTCGCGAAGAAGTACCTGGCCGACGCCGGCTACAACGGCGAGCCGCTGATCCTGCTGACGAACCAGGACTACACCAGCATGTACAACGCGGCGCTGGTGGTCTCCGAGCAGCTCAAGGCGGTCGGCATCAATGCCAAGCTCGACGTGGTGGACTGGCCGACCTCGGTCAATCGCCAGCTCAAGGAGCGCAGCGGCTGGAACTTCTTCTTCACGGGCTACGGGACCCAGCCCGCGCTGGGCGCGCTCGCGACCATGAAGTTCTTCGTGCCGCCGCAGACCGTGTTCTACCCGAAAGACGACAAGCAGGATCCCGACCTGCTCCGGCTCTACGACGACATGCTGAGCAAGCCCGACATCGCTGACCGCAAGGCGGCCTTCGCGGAGATGCAGAAGACCATCCTCGAGCGCGTCTACGCCGTGCCGTTCGGCGCGCTCACGAAGGTGCAGGGCACGCGCGCCAATGTGAAGGGCTTCCAGCCCTTCCGCATTCCGCGCTTCTCGAACGTCTGGATCGAGTAGCGGGGAGCGGGGCCTAGGGAGTGGGCCGCGTCATCCTGCGCCGTATCGCCGGGGCAATCCCGGTGGTGCTGCTGGTGACGCTCATCACCTTCGGGCTGATGCGGCTCATTCCCGGTGACGTCAGCGCGGCTCTGGCGGGCGTGAGTGCCACGCCCGCCGAGCGCGAGCAGATCCGGCACAATCTCGGACTCGACCAGCCGGTGCAGGTGCAGCTGGTGCGCTGGTACAGCGACCTTCTGCACGGCGACCTCGGCCGCTCGTTGTTCCTCGGCCAGCCCGTGACCCAGGCGACCTTCGAGCGTCTGCCGGTCACGCTCTCGATCAGCATCTACTCGCTGATCCTGACCCTCCTGCTGGGCCTTGCGAGCGGCATCGTCGCGGCCATGCGGCAGAACACCTGGGTCGATCAGGCCGCGATGATCTTCGCGATGCTCGGCATCTCCATGCCGAACTTCTGGATCGGCCTGATGATGATCGTGCTGTTCTCGGTGCACCTGGGCTGGCTGCCGACCGGCGGCTACATCCCGATCGAGCAGAATTTCCTGGGCTGGCTCCGCACCGCGACCATGCCCGCGGTGTCTCTGGCGCTCCTGCAGGTGGGCCTGCTCGCGCGCATCACGCGCTCCACCATGCTGGAGGTGCTGCGCCAGGACTACGTGCGCACCGCGCGCGCCAAGGGCCTGCCGAGCTATCTCGTGATCGGCAAGCACGCGCTCGCCAATGCCATGATCCCGATCGTGACGGTGGTCGGCATCATCGTGAGCCTGCTGATCTCGGGCTCCGTCGTCACCGAGACCGTGTTCTCGATCCCCGGCGTCGGGCAGCTCCTCACGTCGGCGATCCTCAATCGCGACTATCCGATGATCCAGGGGGCGCTCCTCTTCGTGACGCTGCTGGTGGTCGGCATCAACATCGCCATGGACATCGCCTACGCCTGGCTCGATCCGCGCGTGAGGTACGAGGGTGGCTGAGAGCGTCGCGACGCTCGACGCGATCGCCGCCGATCGCCGGTTCGGGCTGGCGAGCCGCGCGCGCTGGGATACCGCCCGGCGACTATGGCGGCATCGCTCCTTCAAGATCGGCCTCGCGCTCTTCGTGGTCCTCGTGCTCTCGGCGGTGTTCGTGCCGATGATCAGCGGCGCGGACCCGACCAAGCTCTCGATGCGCACCCGCTTCGTGCCGCCGGGCGCCGAGTTCCTGTTCGGCACCGACAATTTCGGCCGCAGCGCCCTGGCGCGGGTCGCCTATGGCGCCCGGCTCTCGCTGATGATCGGCACGTCGGTGGTGGTGCTGAACGCGATCTTCGGGGCGCTCCTGGGCGCGCTTTCCGGCTATTTCCCGCGGCTCGACAATCCGCTGATGCGGATGAACGACGCGCTGATGGCATTTCCGCCGGTGCTTCTGGCGATCGCGGTGGCGGCGGTGCTCGGCCGCTCGACCACGAACGTGATCGTGGCGCTCGCGATCGTCTACGTGCCGCGCACGGCCCGGATCGTGCGCGCCTCGGTGCTGGTGATCCGCCAGATGGAGTTCGTGCAGGCCGCGGTCGCGGCGGGGGCGGGGCATTGGCGCATCCTGCGCCGGCACATCCTGCCGAACGCGATGGCGCCGCTCATCGTGCAGCTGAGCTTCCTCTTCGCCTACGCCGTCCTCACGGAGGCGACGCTGAGCTTCCTCGGCCTCGGCGCCGAGCCGCCGACGCCGACCTGGGGCAACATCATGGCGGAGGGCCGCCAGTACATGCGCGAGGCGCCCTGGATCATCGCCATCCCCGGCGGCGCGCTGGCGCTCACGGTGATGGCGCTCAATCTTCTGGGCGACGGCTTGCGGGACGTGCTCGATCCCCGACTCAAGATCCAGCAGTGACGCTGCTGTCGGTCAGCAATCTCCGCGTGGTGTTCGGCAGCCGGCCTTACGAGCTCTCGGCCGTGGACGGCGTCGGCTTCGAGCTCGCGGAAGGCGAGGTGCTCGGTATCGTCGGCGAGTCCGGCAGCGGCAAGAGCGTGACCGCGCTCTCGATCATGGGCCTGCTGCCGAAGCCGCCCGCGCGCGTGGTCGCGGGCTCGATCAAGTTCCAAGGCGAGGAGCTGCTCGCGCTCGGCGAGCGGGAGATGCAGCGCGTACGCGGCCCCGGCATCGGCATGGTGTTCCAGGAGCCGATGACCTCGCTCAACCCGGTGTTCCCGATCGGCGACCAGCTGATGGAGACCGTGCGCGTCCACGAGCGCGTCGGGAAGGCGGCGCAGCGCGAGCGCGCGGTCGCCATGCTGGCGAAGGTCGGGATCGCCGAGCCCGAGCGGCGGCTCCGCGACTATCCGCACCAGCTCTCGGGCGGCATGCGCCAGCGCGTGATGATCGCGATGGCGCTCGCCTGCAACCCGAAGCTCCTGATCGCCGACGAGCCCACCACCGCGCTCGACGTCACCATCCAGCAGCAGATCCTCGAGCTTCTGCTCGATCTCCGCGAGGAGCTCGGCATGGCCATCGTCATCATCACGCACAACATGGGCGTGGTGGCGGAGATGGCCGACCGCGTGATCGTGATGTACGCGGGCCGGATCGTCGAGCGCGCCCCGGTCGCCGAGCTCTTCGAGCGGCCGGCGCATCCCTATACCCGCGGGCTCCTCGAGAGTATTCCGACACTCGAGGACGAGCGCGACCGCTTGCGGACCATTCCCGGCACGCTGCCGAATCCCGCGGCGCTGCCGCCCGGCTGCCGCTTCGAGCCGCGCTGTCAGTGGCGGATCGCCGCCTGTGCCGCAGCCGTGCCGCCACTGATGACGCTGCGCGGCGAGCACGAGAGCGCCTGCATCCGTCAGCGCGAGCTCAGCGCGAAATGACGCCGCTGCTTCGGGTCGAGCGGCTTACCAAGCATTTTCCCGTGCGGCACGGCGCGCTCTTCGGCCGGAGCCGCGGCGTGGTGCACGCCGTCGACGGCGTCAGCTTCGAGGTCGCGGCCGGCGAGACGCTGGGGCTCGTCGGCGAATCCGGCTGCGGCAAGTCCACCGTCGGCCGCATGCTGCTCCGGCTCATTCCGCCGACCTCGGGCGCGATCGAGTTCGAGGGCGCCGACCTGCTGAAGCTGCCGGCGGACCAGATGCGTGCGCGCCGCCAGCACATGCAGATCATCTTTCAGGACCCTTACGGCGCCCTCAATCCGCGCATGACCGTCGAGGACATCGTCAAGGAGCCGATCGAGATCGCGGGCGCGCTCGACGGAGTGGGCGCGCGCCGGCGTGTCGCGGAGCTCCTGGACCGTGTCGGCCTCGCCGCCGAGCACGGCCGGCGCTATCCGCACGAATTCTCGGGCGGCCAGCGCCAGCGCATCGGCATCGCCCGCGCGCTCGCGCTCAATCCGCGCTTCATCGTCTGCGACGAGCCGGTCTCCGCCCTCGACGTCTCGATCCAGGCGCAGATCGTGAACCTGCTGCAGGACCTGCAGGACGAGCGCGGCCTCGCCTATCTCTTCATCGCGCACGACTTGGGCGTGGTGAAGCACATCTCCGACCGCGTCGCGGTCATGTACTTGGGCGAGATCGTCGAGGTCGCTGAGAAGCGTGCGCTCTACTCGGAGCCGCTCCACCCTTATACGCAGGCGCTGATCGCCGCGGTGCCCGAGGCGAAGCCCCGCAAGGGCCGGCGCAAGCCCGCGATATCCGGCGAGATCCCGAGCGCGCTCAATCCGCCGGCAGGCTGCCGCTTCCACACGCGCTGCCCGCACGTGATGCCGGTCTGCCACGAGACGCCGCCCGCAATGACCGAGCCGAAGCCGGGGCATCGGGTCGCGTGTCATCTTTATCCTCAAGCGGAGCCTGGGGCGACCCCTCACCCCGACCCTCTCCCGCAAGGGGAGAGGGGGAAGTGAAGCGCCGCGTATTCCCCTCTCCCCTTGCGGGAGAGGGAGGGGCCCGGCGCGAAGCGCTGGGAGGGTGAGGGGGCTATGCCCCCGCCAGCTCACCCTCCGCGCGCAGCATCCGGACCGCTTGCCGGAGCGCGCGGGCCGTGTCGTCGACCTCGGCCTTGCCGTGCGTCGACGAAGTGAACCCGCCGATCCGGCCGTTGACGTCGACGCCGTTGGCGAGGAGGGCAAGGCGCAGCAGTTTCGAGAGCGCCGGCGGGTTGTTGAGCAGTTCCTTGTAGCCGAGCGTCGTCGGATCGAAGCGGTGCGGGTCGATCGGGCGCTGCTGCGGGTTGAGGAAGAAGTGGAAGCCGCTGAAGGTGCCGTGCACGGCCCAGGGCACGCGCTCCTCCGCCAGCACGTCGTTGAGCGCGGCACGGAGCGAGGCCGCGGTGGCGCTGGCTTGTCTGCAGGGCTCGCCGGTGCCGACGATCTCGAGGGCGGCGATGCCCGCGGCAGCGGAAAGCGGATTGGCGTTGTAGGTGCCGGGATGCGCGATCTTCTCGCGCTTCTTGCGCTCGGCGGCGTCGAAGTCGAGATCCTCGAGGATGTCGCGCCGGCCCACCACCGCGCCGCCGGGCAAGCCGCCCGCGAGGATCTTCGCCAAGGAGGTCAGGTCCGGCTTGATGCCGAGCTCGCCCTGGGCGCCGCCCGGCGAGACGCGGAAGCCCGTCACGACCTCGTCGAAGATCAGGAAGATGCCGTGCTTCTTGGTTTCCTCGCGCAGCATGTGCAGGAACGAGGCCGGCAGCGGCGCCGCGCCGAAGCTGGTGCCGGTCGGCTCCAGGATCACGCAGGCGATGTCGTTGCGGCTCGCGAAGGTCTGCTTCACCGCCTCGACGTCGCCGGGCGGCAGCAGGATCACGTGCTCGGCGATGCCGGCCAGCACGCCGGTGGTCGGGGTGCCGTCGAAGTGATTCTGATGCCCCGAGGTCATGTGATCGTGCCAGCCGTGGAAGTGCGTGAGGAAGCGCACGAACTTCGGCTTGCCCGTGACAGCGCGGGAGAGCCGCACGGCCATCAGCGTCGCCTCGGTTCCGGAGGAAGTGAACCGCACGCTCTCGGCCGAGGGCACGAGCTTCTTGACCAGCGCCGCCCAGCGGATCTCGCGCGGATGATTGGCGCCGAAATGGGTTCCCTGGTCCAGCGCCGCATGGCACGCCGCCACCACGCGGGGATCGTTGTGCCCCAGGAGCAGCGCGCCGTGCCCGCCGAAGTAGTCGACGTACTCGTTGCCGTCCACGTCCCATTTGCGCGGGCCCTTGGCGTGGTCGACATAGATGCCGTAGGGCTTCATGTAGCGGGCGTCGTGGGCGATGCCGCTCGGCAGCAGCTCCTGTGCCTGGGCGGCAAATTCCGCCGATTTGGGCGTGCGCTCGCGGTAGGCGGCGACGATCTTCGAATTGGTGAGCGTATCGGGCATTTGGGCAAGCTCCTGGAGGGGCCGTGAGCTCGTGTGCGCGAGCCAGGTGGCACCGATCATAGCCCAGGCCGCCGGCCCCGTCGCCATGCAGAAGGCGCGGACCATCGTGGCGCGATAGACACCCTGCCGCGGGCTCGCCATGATGCTCTCGAGGAGGCGGCACCGCTTGGAGCTTTCGGATCGCGCGCATACCGCGGCAGATCACGCGTCGCGCGCCTATTGGGAATCGCGCGCGCGGGACTGGCGCGTCTCGCCGCCGCTGACGCCGGCGGCGGAAGATATCGCCTGGTATGAAGCGACGGTCTCCGCGTGCGCGCGCGCCCTTTCGGCTCGCCCGCTGAGAGCCCTTCTCCTGGGCGTGACGCCGGGCATCGCGACCATGGGATGGCCCGCCGGCACCTCGTTGCTGGCGGTCGACTGGGCGCAAGGCATGGTGGAGCACGTCTGGCCGCGCACAGGGTTTCCCGATGGGACCGAGGTCGTGCGCGCCGATTGGCGCCAGCTGCCGCTCGCCTCGGGCAGTATCGACGTGGTCGTGGGCGACGGATGCTACGCCGCCATGGGCAGCCTTGAGGGGGCCCGACAGCTCAACCGGGAGATCCGCCGTGTGCTCAGGGGCGGGGGCTGGTACTGCACGCGAGCCTTTCGCCGCTCGGACGTGCCCACGCCGACCGAAGCCTTGTTCGAGGAGCTCGAGGGCGGCGGCGTCGACAATCTGGACCTCTTTCGCTGGCGCCTCGCCATGGCCGTGCAGGGCGATTCCGCCGAGGGCGTGGCACTGGGGAAAGTCTGGCGCGTCTGGGAGCAGCATGTCCGCGACGTGCAAGCGGACGCACGGCGCTGGTCGGCGGACCAGCGCCTCAACATGGCCCGGTGGGAGAATGTCGAGGCGCGCTTCAGCTTTTTGTCGCTGGCGGAGTTGCGGGATCTCGCGGCGCCCGGCTTCGAGCTGCTGTCGTCCGACTGGCCGAGCTACGCGAGTGCCGAGCATTTTCCCCGCCTGCTGATGCGCGCGCGGGCGTGAGCGCGCCCCGATGACGATCGAGTACATCGCCTATCACGCGCTGACGCGGCCCGGGGCTCTCGCGATCATCCACGACGACCGGCCGGTCACCTACGCGGATCTCTATCGGGATGTCCGGCGGTTCATGCGGGCCGCGCAAGAGCTCGCTCTCGAGCCCGGCGCGTCGGTCGCGGTGGGCTGCCAGGATTTCTACGCGCACTGGCTCCTCTTGCTGGCATTCGAGCGCCTCGGCATCGCGACGGCATCCTTGGCGGCGCGCGAAGCGTCGCCATCGACCGCCCCGCTGCTCGCCACGATGGACCTCGTCCTGAGCGACACGGAGATCCCCGCGGCGGGCGCGGCCAAGCGCATCGCGCCGATCACCGCGGCCTGGCTCGATCGCGCCTTCCACCTGGATCCCCTC
>JADMIO011285698.1_pt1 | contig 11606 bp, 8 predicted proteins | sample 8958161 | NCBI WGS metagenome assembly JADMIO01 (sample SAMN16585339, study PRJNA669376) | soil metagenome | isolation source: Crop rotation soil | place: USA: Cullars Rotation, Alabama | collected 2011
CGTGCTCCCCCCCTTGCCGCTCCACCAGGCCCGCCAATGGCGCCCGGCGTCCCAAGGAATCGCTGCCCGGCCGCCGTCAGTTTCAGCACCGACAATGCTTGTACATATTGTTCGGCCGCAAAACCATCCTGGGGATTCGCCGCCAGAAGGTTCAGGGCCGCACCCGCCACGCCATAGGGATCGCGGCGCACGTCCGTCGCCGCCAGCTGGATGCGAAGGGTATCGGTGGTCGTCATGGTCGTGCCCCCCCTGGGCTCAATCGGCGAGGGCCGCCCGGAGCAGTTCACGGCTCTGCCCCTTCAACTTCGCGTAATACCATCCCGCCAGCACGCGAAAACCGGGCACCTGCACTGTGCCGCCCGCGACCATTCCCGGGAACCAGTCCTTGGGCTCCGCGTGCCCCTCGCGGGCCAGGATCAGGGCCGCATAGTTGGCAGAAGATTCCGTGGAGGTTGTCCGTATCAGCCCGTCCCAGATGGGCATCACGAGTTCCGCCTGATTCTCCGCTTTCGAGCGATAAATCCCCGCCAGCGTCGCCTCGACCACCGCGCGGTTGTCCGACCGCAGCAGGTTCATCATGGTCTTGCGCCCGGCGACCCCGTCCTCCTCCAGAATTTTCTGCGCGGCATCGGTGGCCCGCACGAAATCTTCGCCGCGGACTTTGTCGACGATCGTCGCCTGGTTGACCACCGCGGTGCGGATCATGAGCCGCCGGTCACCGTCGGTGCGATCGGCATAGGCCAGTGCCCAGTTGAGCACGATCGGATGGCCGTCCTTGATGATGTTGATAACGCCGCCGGTCGTGTCGCTTCCTTCGGCGCCTTTCCGGGCGAGCGTCCCGATGGTCGACGCCAGCGCGGAGCGCGACTTCACCAGGGGGTCGAGCATGGCGGGCTTGAGCTGGTCGGCGTATTCCAGCGATATCAGCCCCAGCTTGACCTGCTGAATGGTCTCGCGCTGGCGGTTGATCATGTCGCTCAGCACGCGCGGGCCTTCCGGCCCCTTGAGCCCGAGCACCATGGACACCGCGGTGTAACGCAAGCCCTCATCCGCCTTTTCATCGGCGGCGATCCGGGCCGCCCAGGGAATGGCCGCGGAAATGTTCTCTTTCTGGGCACGAACCAGCATCAGCGCCTCGACCTCGAGGTTCCGCAGGTTGTGCTTGTCGGTCATGCCCGAGAGCGCCCCCTGCGCCGTGGCGACGTCCGCCGGATCGCTGCTGTCGAGCATCGTGACCGCGGCGTAATACCGCACGTAATCGTTGGAATCCTTGAGCAGTTCCTTCAGGACGTTCCGGTCCTTCAGTTGCTTCCGGTGGTTTAATTCGCCGGCGGCCATCGCACGATTGGCGCCATCGGTGGTCCCGTTCATGAACTTTGTCAGCTGTTCGTTGGTGAGCAAACCCACATCGATCAGGCTGGCAAGCGCCGCCCCGGCCATGGCACGATTCTGCGACGTGAGCAGAACCGTGACATCCATCTTGCTGGAGTCCTTTGTCAGGATCGTCGCGGCCACAATTCCAAACAACCGGTTGTCGTCCGCCTTGCTTTCCGCCATTTTCTCAAATACCGGAAGCAGGTCCGGATCCTTCGACGACCGCAGGGCTGTGAGCACCTGGCTCGCCTCGCCGTTGGAAGGATCGGAAAGCGGCGTCTGCCGGGTTGCGACCACGGTCTTCCGCAGCAGGCGGACGGTGCTCTCAAGCGTGGCATCCTGCGGCTGGGCTGCCACCGGAAGCGTCAGACCTATCGCCCCCAGGAATAACATCCCCGATAATACCGTCCGACGATTTACGACCACGTAATGCTCCCGGTATGCCCGCAGAATAAGAGCCGCGAGTATACTCGGTGCCCCGATGATTGTCAGGCCGCGCGGCCCATGCCGGCCCTGCGAGCCCTCCACGCCCGTGAAGTTCATTGGCGCCGTTTGCCGATACCTAATCTGAGAGCACAGGGCAGCCTTCCATGCATACCGCCGTGATCATTCCCTTCCGCCCGCGCGACATCGCCGCGTCCGGCGCGGACGATCCCCTCCTCCGCTGGACTATCGATGGCTACCGGCATCAACAGCTGGCCCCTGGACACACCCTGGAGTTGCGGATCGGCGAAGATGGGGGAAGTGCCGCACCGGGGCCGGCCGGAGCCTCCGACTCCGCTCCCTCGAATCCGGCGCGCCTCACGCGAAAAATATACCCCCGCATCGGCGCTGCCGCGGTGCGCAATCAGCTGGCGCGCCTCGCGCCCGCCGACGTGCTGATCTTCGGCAACGCCGACGCCCGCCCCGAACCGGACATGGTTCAACGCCATGTCGATGCGCTGGCCAAATTACCGCACGCTACCATGGTTCTCGGTTCGGCCCCCTGGGAAAAGCCGCCGCAGCCGACGGTTTTCGACGCCCTGATCGCCGACACTCCCATGGTGTTCTTTTACCACCAGTTGCAGGCCGGTGAATCCTACGACTTCCGCCACGCTTGGACCCTCAATCTCTCGGTCCGCTATCCCGATTTCCTGGCGTCCGGTGGCTTTCACGACCAGCTGCGCCCCGTCTATTACGAAGACCTGGCATTCTGCTTTCGCCTGCTGGGCCCGACCCACAAGGGCATTTTCTTTGAGCCCGCCGCCCGCGTGCTGCACCGCCACCCCACCACTCTTTCCCAATACCTCGACCGCGAAGAATTACTGGGCCTGATGGCCCCGGTGCTGGCCCGGGTCTGTCCGAAGGCGTTTGCCGCAATCTTCAAAGATCCGAGTGCCGAATCCCTGGCCGCCCAGTTCCGCTTGTGGGTCACGATGGATCGTCCCATGCATCGCTGGATCTACCGCCGGCTTCAGGAGTGGGCTAGTCGCCCGGAGGAGTCCCTCGACGCCGGCGAACGCGAACAAATCCTCACCACCATTTACCAGATGCACGTCCCCCTCAAACGCCTCGCGTTCCGCCTGGGCTATCTCCGAGGAATGGAACTAGCCGACGATTCCTGCTGGCGACAGCGGCAACCTTCCGGCCTCTGGCGTGCCTTCGTCGAATGACTCAGACTTCGCTGCGGATCAGGTCTTCGTACGTCTCGCGCCGCCGGATCACGCGGAATTTTCCGCCATCCACCAGCACCTCCGCCGCCCGCGGCCTCCCGTTGTAGTTCGAGCTCATCGACATGCCGTAGGCACCCGTCGAGAAGACCGCCATCAGGTCGCCGCGTTTCACCACCGGCAGGTACCGGTCTTTCGCCAGGTAATCCCCCGATTCGCAGATCGGCCCGACCACGTCCACCTTTTCGTCGCCCGCCACGCGCAGTGAACTCAGCCGGCTGGGCGGCGCCTCCGGGGGATTCACCGGCCAAATGAAATGATAACTCTCGTAAAGCGTCGGGCGGATGAGATCGTTCATCGCGGCATCCACGATGATATACTTCTTCGCCCCGGCTTTTTTCGTGTACTGCACGCGCGCCACGAGAATTGCCGCATTGGCAACAATCGACCGCCCGGGCTCCAAAACAATGTGCAGCCCCTTGGCCACGCGGTCCTTCAGCAGCGGCACAATGGTCTCCGCATACGCCGAGAACGGAGGCGCCTCGTTCCCTTCGTAGAACGCAGCAAACCCGCCGCCAATGTCCAGCATCTCGATAACGATGCCGTCCTTCGCCAGGTCATCGATCAGCGCCAGGGCCTTCGTGATCGCCTCGCCGTAGGGTTCGGTGAACTTGATCGGCGACCCGATGTGCAGATGCAGCCCGTGCAGCCGAACATGCTTCGCCTTGGACGCCTGCCGGTAGAAATCGCCCGCGCGATCGATGTTGATGCCGAACTTGTCCTCTTTTCGCGCGGTGAACGTCTTGTTGTGGGTGGAACGGTTCTGCAGGTCCGGATTCACGCGCAGCGCCCCGTGCGCCGTGACGCCCAGTTCGCCGGCGATCCGGTCGATGTTCCAGAACTCCTCCTCAGATTCGATGGTGAACCCGCCAATCCCTGCGCTCAGGGCTTCGCGAATCTCCTGGTCGTGTTTGCCGACCCCCGCAAAGAACACCTTTTTCGGATCGCAACCCCCCTTCAGCGCGCGAAACAGCTCGCCGCCGGAGGTCACATCCATCCCCGAGCATTCCGCCAGCAGCGTCTCGATGATGTGCACGTTGCCACAGGCCTTGACCGAATAGCAGATCAGCGGCTTGAGCGGTGCAAAGGCCTCCGCAATCCGCCGGTAATGCGTCGTCAGCGTCGCCTTGGAATAGACGTACGCGGGCGTACCCACGTTGGCGGCAATGTCGGCCACCGGCACGCCTTCCGCGAACAACTGCCCCTCTTTGTAAACAAAATGGTCCATGTGTCCTGAGCCCTTCCGTAAGTCCAAATCCTCTTGCGGCTTGTCCCGTGTGCCATACTGGGGGGCGTGTGTGCCATGCTTGGGGCAGGGCCCCCAAGCATGTTCCACGACAGACCATCAGTTTACCAAAACTGCTCCCACCCGGCACTCCCGCTCCATTCTGAGAATCAAAACATTCAGCCGCCATTTGTGTTTATTCGAGTTCATTTGTGGCTCATTTCCGTCCTGAATTCTGACTTGCACCACATCTCGCGAGCCGCGAAAATCCATCCGTCACGACTATTGGAGTCCCCCATGCCCTTCACCCTCGCACTCGGTTCCAAAGCCCCTGCCTTCGAACTCCCCGGCGTCGACGGCAAAATCCATCGCCTCGCCGATTTCGCCCAGTCCCCGCTCCTCGTCGTCTGCTTCACCTGCAACCATTGCCCCTACGTCGTCGGCAACGAATCCCGCGAGAAGGCCTTCGTCGAGAAATACCTCGGCAAGGGCCTTGCCTATGTCGCCATCAATTCCAACGAGACCAAAGACCACCCCACCGACAGCCTCGAGCACATGAAGCAGCGGGCCGCCAGTCTCGGCTTCACCTGGCCCTACCTGCGCGACGAATCGCAGTCGGTTGCCAAGGCCTACGGCGCGATCAAGACCCCCCACCACTTTCTCTTCGATCGCGAACGCATTCTTCGCTACGTGGGCCGCATGGACAATTCGCCGCGCGACATCACCAAGGCCGAGACGCACGAACTCGCCGATGCCGTCGACGACCTCCTTGCCAACCGCCCCGTCCGCCTCCCCGCTACCGACGCCATCGGTTGCACCGTCAAATGGTGGGGCAAAGACGGCCACTTCATCCCCAACGATGTTTGCGACCTCACGTAACAAAATCCCCTCTGTAATTGGTCATTGGTAATTGGTCATTGGCAATCGCCTTCCCCATTTGACATCACCCCCTTGATTTTCTACAGTGCCTTCTTGCCGCCCCCGTCGTCCAGCGGCCTAGGACGCCGCCCTCTCACGGCGGTAACACGGGTTCGAATCCCGTCGGGGGTATACACCTAACGAAATGCCGTCAGCAATGACGGTTTTTTTACGTCCTTTCCTCCTCAGTAATGCGATAGCTGTACGTGAAACACACGAGGATAATGGAGATCAGGAGAATTTGTAATGGCTAACAGGAGTTACCTGTATGCGGCGGATCACCTTCCCACTCCGGACGTGGCCACGAGTGTGCGCCGCCAGGTCGGCATTTCTGAATGGCGTTACGACATTCCAATCGCATATAAACTCCTAGTCTCCGCGAACACGCAACAATGCATCTCATCAATTTGGAGCACTCCGGAGACAATTGCGATTGGGGGCGACTACGACGGGGGAACCGATCGATTGTTTGCATTTCTCGACCACATTTCCAATCCAGCAATCGTGCCGCTACGTGACGAAGCGCGGCTTTTCTTGTCTTCGTCGGAGAACCGGCGGCGTTATTTTGTTTTGGAATGCGGGGAAATTTTCGAAATGAATGATGGTTCCCCAGCGGAGCAAAATGAACTCTTGTTTCTGGAGATTTGCAGACTTGCCGAGCGTGAAAACACGATCTCGGCCACGTCAAATCCACCACCGGCCAAACAGGGATTGCTCAGTCGGTTGTTTAATTCCAAACAGGCAAAGGAACCTCCGGTCATTGATGCTGACTCTTTAGGCCTCGGATGTTGGTCGAGCGTGCTGCGTTACGATCCGAACGCTTAAGGCGTACGGATCGCCTTCGAACGCGCAGCCCCATCCCGCTTCTCGGCTACTTGGATTCCCTTGACGGTCGGACACATGGAAACGCCTGAACAATGGATGACTGAAGCCCTCGCTCTAGCCCAGCAGGCCGCCGCCGCCGGCGAGATCCCCGTCGGGGCCATCATCGTCCACCACCCCGCCTCCACGCCCCCACGCATTATCGGCCAGGGGTACAACCGCCGCGAAGCCGAGCACGATCCCTCCGCCCATGCCGAAATCGTTGCCATGCGCCAAGCTGGCCAGGCCCTGGGCACCTGGCGCCTCAACGACTGTACGCTCTATGTCACCCTCGAACCCTGCCCCATGTGCGCCGGGGCGCTCGTCCAGGCCCGCCTCGACCGCCTCGTCTACGGCTGCCCCGACCCCAAGGCCGGCGCGGTCGACACCCTCTATCAACTCTGCACCGACCCGCGCCTCAACCACCGCCTCCAAGTCGTCAGCGGCATTCTCGCTGATGAATGCGCCGCCCTGCTGAAATCCTTCTTCGCCTCCCGCCGATGACTATATAAGCAGACTCCCAGATTGCCGTGCCAACTCACCCGTCATCGCCTAATTATCCACAATCTTATATCCGATATTTGTGTTCATTCGTGTTCATTTGTGGCCAATTTATTCGACTTTATTGAATGCCTACCCCACAGGCCCGGAACATCGCCGCCACCTTGTGCAATGTCTCTTGATACTCCATATCATGTGATGAATCTGAAACGATTCCTCCACCCGCATACAAGTATGCACGATCATCCTGCATCAGGATCGTCCGAATGGCGATGTTCAACGCCATCGATGACGCGCCCTGCCCTTCGGGCGAGCGCGGCCCGATGACGCCGATATTCCCGCAGTACAAGGCCCGACGGAATCCCTCGAGTTCCTCGATGATCTGCATGGCCCGGATCTTGGGCGCCCCTGTGATCGACCCACCCGGGCACAGGGCCGCCAGCACTTCCGTCACCGTCGTCCCGGGGCGGATATCCGCTTCAATGGTCGCCACCGTGTGCCAGACTGTCGGGTGTTGCTCCAGGCCCCGCGGTTCCGTCACCCGAATACTGCCATACTTCGACACCCGCCCCAGGTCATTGCGCAGGAGATCGACAATCATGGCGAGTTCCGCACGATCCTTCGTCGACGCCAGTAGTTCCTCGCGCAGGACTGTGTCATGGACCGGATCAGTGAGGTCGCGCGGCCGTGTTCCCTTGATGGGCCGCGTCACCGCATGGCCGCTGTCCAGCGCTATGAATAGTTCCGGAGACGATGAAAGAACATGTCGTTTCTTTCCGTTGGAATCGCTTATTCTTAAAAATGCCGAATAAGGTGCCGGAGAAATCGCACACAGCCGGCGGAAAATATCGATCGGCCTGTCCGGTGTCTGCACCGTCCAACGCTGCGCCAGGTTGGCCTGATAGATGTCCCCCGCCCCAATGTATTCCTGCACCCGGCGTATCCTGGCCGTGTATTCCTCGGCAACCTGGAACTCTACCAACGTCCCGCCTCCGGATGCGGGAGCCGCGGCGACGCCCTCCCGTCGCACCCGGTCCCAAGGGAAATCTTCTTCCTTTCCCACGGGCCGGGAATCTGCTGCCAGCGTGAATGCCTGCACCGTGCCCACGCTCCGGTCGAACAACAGGTAATGCCGATACAGCGCAAACGCCAGCAGCGGCCACCCCAATTCGTCCCGTGAATGACGCGGTATCTCCTCCAGCGTGCCGCCGATGTCGTAACTCAGGAATCCCAGCCATCCAATCAGCGGATGCGGGGTTTCAAGGGCCACGGCATCAATGGCCGCCTGCAACGCGGACAGCGGCCCGCCGCTGGCTACGAACTGCGGCATCCCCGGTGCCCACACCAATGCCGCACGCGCTTCCGCATCCACGTTCAGCCGATATAACGGATCAAACCCCAGAACCGAATACCCGACTGTCCCGTCCTCCCCACCTCCTCCCACTCCGGAATGCAGCAACGCCATGTCCGAAGATTCTTCCGCCAACGCTGCGAGGGCCTGCAGGGGATCGCCCGAGAACCCACCAGGAACAGTCGCCGGCCGGACTTGAAGTTGAAGTATTGCGGGCATGCACCAAATTGTGCGGCCCCCCACCGATCGACGCAACCCCCCCCCCCTGCCACCACGTCCAGGCGGGTCAAGTCAGGGATTTACGCGATGATGCGTCATTCCAGGGGGATCGTCTTGGTGAGCAGCGTCTGGCCGTCATTCTGCCGAAGGCCGAGCGTCGCCGTCTTGCCAGCCAGCGCCCGGGCAATGTCATTTGCGGTCAATTCCGTCGCACCCGCGCCATTGCGGACCAGCGCCGACGCCGGGAAAACGAATCTCTTGATGGCCGTCTGCCCCGGCGGCAGGCTCAGCACATAACGCTGCTGGCGGGGATAGCCGGGCAGAAGTGCATAAGCCTGGGCATTCAGCGGAGCACTGGCAATATTGGTCACCATCTGCTGAATGATGACGTCGCCGTTGTCGAGCATCTGGGTGAAGCCCTCCATCTCGACGAAGTCCGACGTGATCGTCAGGGGAGCGGAAATATTGAGCAGCTGGGCCTTGACGGAAAGCCCCCCCTCGATCGACAGCCGCCCGTCGATCTGTTTGGGGCCGGCGTTCTCCGTAAACGGGTACCGGATCGTCACTGCCCGCCGGTAGGTCGCCCCCGGCGCGATCGAGGCATACAGCGTCGACGGATCCGTCGTCCAGCCCTTGGGCGGCTCCATGCGCAGGCGGGCCGTGATCGTATCCGAATAGGGATTCGTCAGAACGACCTCCGTCCGCACCGTTCCGACTCCCGCGGGCAGCGTGGTCGTGGCAAACGAGAAACTTGTCTTGAGTTGCAGGGGCCGCGGATCGAGCTGATCCAGAATCACCGGCGTCGAGGCCACGGTAACGTGCGCCAGCCCGCTCGCAGGGTCGTACGGCAACGCCGCAGCATTGCCATAAATGTCCATGACGCGCGGCGTCGCCCCCAGCGGCAAGTCCAGGCCCGGCCGGGCGGAATCCGCCATTTCATTCCACAACACGAGCGTACCGCTCCCGTTGCGATTGAATAAAAACGCCCGCACGCCCGGCGCCAGCGGCAACTCTCCGACATACACCGAATTGCCCAGCGCCTGGATCAACGTGCGATACACCAGCAGCAATTCATCCGGGGCTCCGCCCACTGAGGCCGGCAGGAGGTCGTAAAGCACGGCCTGGGGATTGGCGCTGCGGGCAAACACGACCCGCTGGGCAAAATCGGCAAGCCGCACGGCATGGGTGTAGTGGGCGGTCTCGAGCGGCTCAATGTGCGCAATGACAGGCGCGGCGACGGCGGGCGGCGGGGCGACGGTTCCGGTTGCCGTGGGCGGAGTCGCGGCCGACTGCACCCGGAAATTCTCGATATAGGCGGGTATCTGCGAGGGCTTGATTACGGAGGGCAGCCGCAGGTCGAGAAGGGCATTGGGGAATTGCCGCCCGTCCAGGTCGAAGAGCGCGTTCCAGGGAATGAGCAGTTGCGGGCGGTTCAGCAGGCTCGCGACTTCGCCATAGGTACGCTCATAGAGCTTGGCATAGCGTTCGGTCAGGTCGCCGGAGGGGCTCGAGCCCGTCGAAACATCCCCGCTGAAGGGTTCATCCGGCGAGCCCAGTTCCCACTGGTCGACGCGATTGGCATAGCGGGTGAGCGTGAATGAAAGGTAGGGTCGCCACAGCGCGGCATCGGCGTTGAGCACCGCGAGCAGCGAGTAAGGAGGAATCGCCAAATTGGACGTCAAGGGCGGCAGGCGGCCCGCAAGGGCTCGCGGCACTTCCGAAAACGACCCAAGAATGTGCACATCCAGGCGCTGCAGGTTGGCCAGGAGCGTATCAAAAGGCTGATCCCGGCGAGTGAGCGCCTCATCGGACATTTCGCGGCGCCAGGCGGGAAGCTGCACAAGTCCGGCATGCGTATGGCGGACAATCGGCGGCCAGAGCGCTGCGGCCTCCGCCATCGACAGGGGATCGCCGCCCCGCCGCCAGCCCCTGATCCCGACTCCGAATTCCGGCGCCGCACGGGTCATGCCGTTGGCCATCGCCGGTGGAAGACAGAGGAACTGCGCCTGTCGGCGGGCAACTATTCCACCGGCCAGCCCGTTGGAATCCGTCGGGGATGCCCGGGCATCGGCCACTTCCAGCGTCGCCGTGTAGAGCCCGGCGGGAAGCGGGGCATGGCTGAATCGCTGCATCCACGCCTTGTCAGGCGCCGTGGCCGCGTTCCACCGCTCGGAAGCGAAAACGAGACCTTCGGCATCGGTGATCCGGAGTTGCACATTGAGGTTCCCGGATCCGGCGCCCAGGTCGGACACAACGAGATCGAGTTCCACCTTCTGCCCGGACCCAAAGATGTTCCCCACAACGGTCCTGGGCACACTCACGCCAACCCGCGGCAACTGAAACACCACGATATCATCGAACCAAACGGTCCCCTGGATGTCCTGCTGGTAAATCTCAAAGCGTCCGAGTCCCGAATTGCCGGTCTCCGCCGCGCTGGACACCCCGAGCTGCTGGGGCTGCAAAAGTCCGGCCTGAAAGACCAGGGTACGGGCCTTGGACGCGGCGCCTGATCCGCCTTCGGGCCCCGGCATGAAAATATAGAGTACCTGCCAGGCGTCGCCGGAAGCCGGACCGCCTGGTGTGTAAGGCTGCGAATGCAACTCGGTTTCCGGCAAAGGTGTTCCGTCCTCCCCGGCAAACCACGCCGTGAGATTGGCCCGCGCATACTTGAGTCCCGCAGTCCGGACGAATGCCAGTACGTAATAGTCGGAATCCGGGTGAACCGCGATGCTCTTATCGGGAGGAGGTGTAAAGCGATAGGCCACCGAGCCGCCGCGGGTCTCGAGGCGGAATGAGGAATTTGCCGATCGAAACACGTGATGGTCGAATTCGCCGGTCGAATACGCCGGGTAACCGCGCCCGACGGCCTTGGACCAGTACATCGGAAAGGACTCGTAGTTCCCCAGTTTGATTTCTTCAAAATCGAAGGTCCGCAACACGCGCGATCCGGGCAGCGCCGTCACCTCGGATGCCGGGGAACCTGGTGCGGTAGCCGAGGTGGCAACAACGCGGTCCCTGGCGGGGAGATCCTGCGAACGAACCGCCCCAACTGCCGTCAGAAGGCTGAAAAGAATACAAAGGAGTGTGCGCATAAGGTGTTTATCGGACAGGCGACCGGAAGAGTTGATCGATTCGCCATGCCACCCCCATCTCCATGCTATCAAAGGGTACCACACTAGAAGGATGGGTCGGGTACGCCATTATGAAAAATAGGGCGACACTGCCATGAGAAACGCTGAGCCAGGACCGCGCAAGAAAGCGCCTCTCTTATCCACGCAGGGGCGTGCACAAGAGAGGCGCGAATCCTCAGGTGAGGATGGTTCTTACTTTTAGATGCGTCGGCGGCGACGGGCCAGCAGGGCCGCTCCGCCCAGGGCCAAGAGGGCCAGGCTGGTCGGTTCCGGCACCGCACTGCTGCCGCCGATTCCGCCGCCAAGCCCACCACCAC
>JADMIO012807626.1_pt1 | contig 11606 bp, 9 predicted proteins | sample 8958161 | NCBI WGS metagenome assembly JADMIO01 (sample SAMN16585339, study PRJNA669376) | soil metagenome | isolation source: Crop rotation soil | place: USA: Cullars Rotation, Alabama | collected 2011
CTTTCCCAGGACTCATTTCCGGCATTCCTACACAGGGCGGCGCGTTTATAGCCGCCATAACTGTCAAAGATCAGGATGGTCGCAGCGCAACCGGCAATGCTCAAATCAAAGTGATAGACCCTGAAACTGTGCCTATCATAAAGAAGGTCAAGTACAAGGCTGGCAAAAAGCTGATTGTGAAAACCGAAAGGGCTGATCCGGCGGCGACGCTTGTGATTGATGGAACTCGAATGACGGTCAGATTGGACGAGGGCCAGTTCACGGTGAAACGATTGGTATTCGCGACTGGCAGGCACGAAATCAAGGTATTGAATCCCGGAGACGCACCTTCGCAAACATACGTTTTGACCGTTAACTGACACTCCTGTCAGCGGCGCCGAGTTCGTAACAAAACTGCCCGGTTTTTGCGCCCGCATCCTTGCAGCGGTCGCAAGGAGCGATAGATAAAGAAATCTCCGCTACTATGCGCCGCGCGCCAACCTTGACAACCCCCCGCGCATTCCGATAGCCTTAATCTTTTCTGTAGAGACGTTTATCGAAAGGTGTAGAGCATAAAGGTGTAGATATGGCGAAGAGAACTTTTCAACCGAACAACCGCCGCCGCGCCAAAACGCACGGCTTTCGCGTGCGCATGAGCACGAAAGGCGGCCAGCTTGTGATCAAGCGTCGCCGCGCAAAGGGGCGCAAACGCCTCACCCCGGCGCACTATTAAAAGCAGTGGTCGGTGGCCGGTGGTCGGCAGTCGGCGCGCAGCAGCTTTGCTAACCGACCGCCGACCGCTGGCTACCGGCTGCCGATGATGACTGAAGCATCTGAGAAGTTTCCCAAGACAGACCGCATTCTCAAACGCGCTGCATTCCGTCGCGTGTACGAAGAGGGCCGAAAAATTCATGCCCGTTGCTTCACGGCGTTTGTTTTGTTGAATTCAGGCGAAGGCTCTCGCATCGGGATAACCGCAACGCGAAAGATTGGCAATGCGGTGGAACGCAATCGAGCGCGAAGGCTGGTGCGCGAGGCGTTCAGAAAAAACAAATGGCTAGTCCCGCAGGGAGTTGATATAGTCATTAATGTGAAGCGGCCATTAGTTGAGGCCAGCTACCGCGATATTGAAGGCGACTTCATCACTTTTCTAGAGAAGGCGGGCGACAAGTGAAGCATGTTTTGATCGCTCTAATACGGGGCTACCAGTTGGCCGTCTCGCCGTTGCTCCCTCCCTCGTGCCGCTATCAGCCCACTTGTTCCGAATACGCACTAGAAGCGATTAAAAAATACGGCGCTGTGCGCGGCTCATATCTGGGAGCGCGACGGCTTTTGCGGTGTCATCCGTTTCACCCCGGCGGCTACGACCCAGTAAAATAGTATCAGGCGAAGCCAAAGAGCGACACTTGAGCGATTTTGCAGACGCTTCGCAGCAGGAAGTCGAAAGGCATAGATTAAGGACGGGCGAACCCTTCGCCTGATGTGATTTGATGGATCGAAAACGTTTACTGATAGCAATGATATTATCGCTGGCAGTCCTGATGGGCTACCCTCTTGTGATGAGAAAATTCTTCCCTCCTCCGCCTCATGTTGAATTGCCGGAAGAGGTTGCTCCTCCCTCAGTCTCAGAGAAAAAACCGGCTGCGCCTGCGGCTAACAACCCGGCGGCTAACAATCCTGCGGCTAAAAATCAAGCTGCGGTTGCAGTTCCCGCTCAACCAACCGCTGAGCCGCTGCGCGAGATTGAGATTAAGAATGAATACTGGCGAGTGAAATTATCGAATCGCGGCGCAGTGGCTACATCGTGGATACTGGATAGCTACAAAGACAGCAACGGCATTCGCGAAATAAAAGGAGCCAGCAACAGCGAGCTGCAACTTGTGCCTCAGCCCATTCCCGAATCGCTCGACGCGCCCTTCAGCTTGCGCTCGCCTTCGCGGCCTGATCTTGCGGCGCAACTCAACAAGGTAAATTATCAGGTTCAAGTGGACGGCGCAGACTTCAATCAAAATGAGATCGAGCTTGGGCCGGGCGAGCAAAAAGAGATAACTTTCACCGCTTCGACAGGGACGGCGACCGCGATCAAGAAATTCACTTTCTACGGCGACCGTCTGGTGTGCGATGCGCGAGCGAGCATAAAAACAAGCGAAGGCGAACAACAAGCTCAAATCGTTTTGGGGCCGGGATTCGGCGATCAAAGCGATACGCAGGTCGGCAGCTATAGCACGCCGCCTCAGGTTGTCGCCTACACTTTGGAAGGCAGCCGCGAGCAGGCGCTCGGCCCGAAGATAAATCAGCCGGTCGCTTCAATCGTTTCCGCGAGCGATAATCAGATCACGCTCGACAAGCCGCTTCCTGTCGGCGTCAACGAAATCAAGATCGTAGCCGATAAGGGCGCAACCCTCGTCGGTTACGCTGAAGTGAAAGAAGGACATGGAAGCGCGACGCTCACCGTTGACCAAATCCCGCAGGGCGCAGGCCCCGGACAGGAAGTCGCGCCGCAGTTTGACGTTTTGAGACGCAATTTTCGCTGGGCGGGAGTCAGCGATCATTATTTCGCGATGCTTGCTGTGCCGGATCAGCCGGTCGGAGAAATCACTCTGGCCAACGCGCAATTGAAGACCAGCGACCCGAATCATCCAGCGCGCGATTATCCTTCGGTGGCTGTCCCTGTGAGTTTGAATCTGGCGACGCATGTGTTCATCGGCCCTAAAGATCGCGAGTTGCTGGAAGAAGTGAGCCGCGAGCTTAACGCGAATCTGGGCGCGGTCGTTGATTATGGCTTCTTTGGAGTCATCGTTCGCCCGCTCATAGCTCCACTGGCATGGGCGCTCAATACTTTTGCGAAGCTCTTTCATAACTACGGATGGGCGATTGTGGCGGTGACGGTGTTGATAAACCTGTTGTTATGGCCGCTGCGGTGGACAAGCTCGAAGAAGATGAAGAAGGCTGCGAAACACCAGCCGCGAATGAAAGAGCTTCAGGAGCGAATGAAGAAGCTCAAAGAGAACCCGAAGAAATACGAGCGCGAGTTGCAGGAGCTTCAACAAGAGCAAATCGCTTTGATGAAGGAGGCGAACCCGCTCGGAGGGTGTCTTCCTTTGCTGCTTCAAATGCCGATCTTCTGGGCCGTGTACCTGTATTTGGGAATGTCGCTCGATGTGCGCCACGCGCCGTGGGTGGGATGGATAAGCGATCTATCGAGAGCCGATCCTTATCATATTCTGCCCATAGTCATGTGCATCTCAATGATAGCTTCGACGCAGCTTACGCCGCAGCCCGCCTCGGCTGATCCTTCGATGAAGATGCAGCGGATAATGATGACATGGCTGATGCCGATAATGCTGACATGGTTTTTCTTCCTCTCAGCGCCGAGCGGGCTTGTGCTTTACTGGATGGTGAGCAATCTGGTCGGCGTGGGAATTCAGCTTGTTATAAACAAGAAGACGGCTGAACCGGATTCGGAAGCGGGCGCGCTTGCCGGAACTGCGACGGGGGCTCGAAATAAAGCGAGCGGGCAGAAGAACGCAAAGGGCAAGGGGCGCAAACAGGAAAGACAGGGCGGCGCGGAAGCGGAAGGCTTTTGAGAATAAATAATCAAGAGAGCGAATAATGCCAGAAGCTGATATTAACAGCGTTGTTGATTTCATCAACCGCATCCTCGAACTGAGCGATCTCGATTTGGAGGCTTCGCTAGAGCCGGTTGGAGAAGCGATCAAAATTCAGGTGCGCGGTCAGGATCGCGCATTGTTGCTTGGCCACAATGCGGAGTTGCTTGACGCGCTTGAATACTTGGGCAACCGCATATTTTCGCGAGGCGTGGGCGAGGAAAAACATGTTGTTTTTGATTCGGGCCACTACCGCGCTCAACGAGAGAAAGAGCTGCGACTGATGGCCGAAAAGGCCGCTGAAAAAGTTCGCGCCTCGCGCATACCTTTTACCTTCGACCCAATGACTCCAAACGAGAGGCGCATCGTCCATCTCGCTTTAGCTGATGACGCAACCGTCCGAAGCGAAAGTCAGGGCAACGGCGAAAACCGCAAAGTGACTATCTATCCCGCGCAAAGCGGCGGTCGGTAGTCGGTGATCGGTGGCCGGTGGCCGGTGGTCGGAATTTGCGCCTGACTCTTAACCGAGCGCCGACCGCCGAGCGCCAGTATGTTCAGAGACGACACCATCGCAGCAATCTGCACGCCCGCTGGTCGAGGCGGCATCGGGGTTGTGCGACTGAGCGGCCCCGATTCGCTTGAGATAGCCTCTCAAATCTTCCGCTCTCAATCGTCCGTTGCGTTGAACGCGCCGAACCGCGCGCAGTTCGGTCGCGTTGTTGATCGGGTCACGGGCGAGCATATAGACGAAGCGATATTCACTTACTTCAAAGCTCCACGCTCCTACACGGGCGAAGATGTAGTCGAGTTAAGCTGTCACGGAAGCCCTGTGATTCTCAGTCGCGCGCTTGAGATGATTGTTGAAAGCGGCGCGCGCATCGCAGAGCCGGGCGAGTTCACCTTCCGCGCATTCTTCAACAAACGAATTGATCTGGCGCAAGCGCAGGCCGTGCGCGATTGTATTAACGCGCAGACCGAGTATCAGGCTCGCGTAGCCGCAAAGCAACTCGAAGGAGAGTTGTCACGGCGTCTCAGCCCGCATAAAGAAGCGCTTGTAGAAATCATCGTGCATCTTGAATCGTCGGTCGAGTTTGTCGAAGAAGATATTTCGCCCGAAACCGGAGCGGCGATTGCAGCAAAGATCGAGCGATTGATCGAAGAGTTGAGCGCAATCGCGCGCAGCTTTGCGTTTGGCCGCTATGTCAAAGAAGGTTTTGATCTGGCTATAGTCGGGCGCCCAAATGTTGGGAAATCTTCCGTCTTCAATCGCCTAGTGGGAAGCGACCGCGCGATTGTGACGGCGCTGCCCGGCACAACCAGAGACGCGCTTTATGAAACCATCTCAATTTCAGGCGTGCCTGTCCGGCTGATAGACACCGCAGGGATACGCGAGACCAACGACGTTGTCGAAACCCTCGGCATAGCGCGAAGCCGGGCCGCGATTGCCGACGCCGATATTTCGCTCCTCGTATTGGACGCTTCAGAGCCGTTGACGGATGACGACATAAAGCTGCTCAACCAAACGCCCGGAGAGCGGCGAATAATTGTTTTCAACAAAACCGATCTGCTGGGCGCGATCAAGCCGGGATTTCTTGAGCCAGACGAGCAGATGGAAATGCTGCCCGTTTCGGCTCTGACCGGCGAGGGGTTCGATGATTTAGCCGCGAAGATTTTTCTGCGATTATCGGGCGATCAGGCGTCCGAGCGCGATGATGTAATGATTACAGATGCGCGCCAGCACGCGGCTGTGAAAAAATCCATTGAATATCTTTTCGCCGCTCGCGACCTAATGATTGAACGAGAATTTGAAGAGGTAGTCTTGTTGAAACTGCGCGGCGCGCTCGACGCGCTCGGAGAGATTACAGGCGAAACTCTCACGGATGATATTCTGGGCGAGATATTTTCCACATTTTGCATCGGCAAATAGGCCGGAGCAACCAGCCATTAAGAAATCCAGACGATGATTCAGAATTGATATTATGGTAAAAGCCAGACCTGCCAAAAACCTGTTCGGCTGCGGGAAAGAAGCCAAAATCCAATCCTAGCGCGGAACTTGAGCATTTGGCTAAGAGTTCACAAATTTCTGCCAGCATCTTTATTTTTGAATCACGGGCAATTTTTGATGTCTCATTATTTTGTTCTTGACAAATGTAATTTTCATGACATAATTGGCGCCTCTAAATCCGTGTCGCTTTAAGAGAAGATTAAACATCAATGATGTAGCTGTGAAGTGGGACATCATATCGAGATCCTGCGGCGCGTTCATATCTGTGTTTACTGCTGTCCTGTCAGCTAGGATGGGCTTACTAGAGCCTTTGACTCCTTGCCTTAGATCCTTTCTGATCGCAGAGCACAAATTGGAAGAAGCAAGGAAGAGGTTATAGTCTAATCGTTCCAGCAGATTAGTCGGCTCAATTTGGGGGCTGACTTGTTCAAAATAATTTAGGGCAACAGTATCTTAAATCCTCACCCGGATAGTCTTAACCTCTTGCGATGACCGCTAGCTCTAATGCTTAACCATCGAGACATCACCTCTTCGTAGGTGTGTGAAATAAGATTCATTAACCCTGATACTGCCGAAGGTGTCCTTATGTCGCAATTTAGCTATATAAAACCGTTTTTGTTAGTTTTGCTGGCCCTTTCTCTCCCTGCGTGCAAGCAGGTGAGCAAGCAGCGTTCGGACTTGCGTCCATTTGAATCTGTATTCACCCCTCTTGACCAAATCAATTTGCAGGGCATCAAGCAAAGCGATGCTATGGCTTTTGCTATTGACTCAACAGGGGCAATTTATGTCATCGACAAAGCATACAAGCAGGTAAAAAAATTTGACGGAACTGGGTATCTAGTTCAGTCAATTGGCGCGCCGGGGAAAGGCCCCGGCATGTTTGACCTTCCATGGAGCCTGACCTGTGACGCAAAAGATAATCTGTACGTCCTTGATCTTGCTCAATCGAGGGTCAATATTTTTGACAGAGAAGGAATCTTTCAAAAGTCCTTTATTTTTTCTACGGCTGGGTTCTCAGGTATTTCAATAGCGGTCTCTCAATCAGGCGATATTTATCTCGGCGGATGGAAGAAACCTCTGGGCGCTTCAAGCGCTATGGTCCATAAATTTGACTCACAGGGAAATTATGTGTTGTCATTTCTTCCCCTTGATGAACAGGTTTTGCGGTTGAACTTGAGTGTAGTTGCCGGAGTAGACTTCGCTATAGATCTCGATGAGAACGTGTACGCTATACAGCCAGTCAATCCGATGTTTTTTAAATTTACCGGGTCAGGTAGTTTTGTAGGCCCATTCGGGCAGCGGCCTCCTTTTTATCAAGAGCCTGTTAAATTTCCAAAACTACAGTACCCAAAAGATGAGCCCAAAATCCAACCGCTGCTCGCAGAATGGACGCAACTGAATCGCATATTTACCCTGCCGGATAGGTTAGTGTTGCTGGCATTTCGCACACACACGCCTAAGGAGTACGCGATTGAAATCTATGACGAAAATGGGAATCTGCGCGAGAGCAGTATCGGCAGCGATGGAGAGCCCGTCATACAAGATCGTCAAAACCGTTTTTATTTCATGGAATCTCATTCGGAAAACGACCAATCAGATCAGATAGTGTTGTCAAGATGCGCTATCAATCTAGCGCAAAGGAGCAGTCATGAACCCTAAAGTGAAAAAAGTGTTGCTAGGCATGGTATTTGCCGGATTTGTTATTTCCAATTTAGTGTTGATCAGAACTAACGCAAGGGTGAGCGCGGCGCTGGATACCGCAAACAGACTAATTGCCAAGCTTCAGAAAAATTCTTTCCACGATAATATAATTAGCGATTCTTCGGCGGCATCTGAAATAGTCTTATTAAATTATCAGCAGCCGGAGCGCCTGCGCTCCGACAATAGGGATCAGTTTAACTCCATAAAACCTCTTGGTCCGGATTCGACACCGGGCTTATCTCTGCTTGATCTAAAGAGCAGATACCTGGGGAAAACGGCGCGGTCAGGGTTTACGCTATTTATCTTTTTCTCTCCGACCGATTGCCCTGCTTGTTTGCAAGAGGGGCCCATATGGGAAAAGCTGCATTTGAATACCCAACACTTGGACCTTCAGGTAATTGGCATAATGAATCATCCTGATAAAGCCGAGGGAGAGCAGTTCTTGAAGGAACTAGGAGTAACATTTCCCGTGTTTTTCGATAATACAGCGTTCCTTAAAAATAAGTATAGGATTGGCGAAACACCGGAAAAAGTTTTGATTGATTCTAAGGGCAATACCCTGCTTATAAATCCAGGGAGCCCAACAGAAGAAAGGAGACGCGCATTTGAGGAATCCCTGCTAAAGCTTGTAATAGGCAAGGGGCCTCAGTAACTATAGCGACAGCAATCCGTCCATCTGATATTTTGATTTTCAATGAGATTGCTTTACTGCGCAAACCCTGATGATTTCGGGATAACTGGCTTCATAACTGCCAATCATTCTGATGGCAGCAACTGAAGTTATTGATCTCCTCCCAGCGGAGATTAGTACGCTGATCAGAAAGGCCGTTTCACTATCGTTTTGATGGTGAGGCTATCTGTGGTTTCCAATGTGAACACCACTGTTTGTAATCAAGAGGAGAACAAAATGTTTAAGAAGTTAGGCAGGTTGGTAATAGCGCTGATCTTCGGAATGTTCATGCTTATGAATATTTCACACACATTTTCGTCCAACTCAGTCTTGGCTGATGGGACTGAACTGGTAGATTCAGGCGGAGCAGGCGCGAATGGCACGATTTTCACAAGTGGCGGCGGCATTACCGCGTGCCTCTGTAGTGGCACCGAGTGCCTGTATTGCCACTCCTAAGATACAGTTTTAGAATCAATGCTGTATAGCCATACAGCCAGTGTTGGTCTGACTGCGCGCTTACAGCATCAAAAAAACACCAGTTGATTTAACTAGGACCTGATGTGTAGCTCTGTTTGTCAGTTGTTGATTTGTTTACTTGATGACTATTTGATAACGTTGACAAACTGATCTCGCTGAGATTGAAGGCGGCTGATCTATTAAAGAGTTGCGCATCAGGTCCATTTGCTAAGCAAACTTATGGGAGGATGGGCAATAGATGGATTTTTTATTGCAGGATTTACGTTATAGCTTTCGTTTATTGGCAAAACAGCCCAAGTCAACGCTTGTTATCGTGATCACCCTGGCTCTGGGCATAGGCGCTACTACAGCGGTTTTCAGCGTAGTAAATGCAGCTTTGTTAAGCCCTCCGCCATATAAAGGCGCTGATCGTATAGTTGCGCTCGCGCAACAGAAGTTGGAGAGCAACCTCCATGAATCTAGCCTCGCCCCAGCCAACTTCATTGACATAAGAGATAATAACGAAGCTTTCGATCTCCTGGCCGCTCACGTTGGACTCACTAAGATCGTCACAGGCGCAGATGAAGCCGAATCTCTCAATGGACTTGCAGTATCGGCAAGTTTGTTTCCTTTGCTAGGCGTAGATGCGCAGATCGGTCGAGCTTTCAGTTCCGAAGAAGATAAGGAAAAGGCAGAGCCTGTTGTTGTGATTTCCCATAATTTATGGCATCGGCGCTTCAAAGGAGATATGGACATTCTGAGCAGGCCAATCAATCTGGACGGGCGCTTATATACGGTTGTAGGGGTAATGCCATCGGGTTTTGATTTCCCTAAAGAAATTGATTTTTGGATTCCTCTCGAACAGCAGGGGAAACGGTTCCTGGCTTATCGCAATATTAATATTCTTTCCGCGCTCGCCCGTTTAAAACCAAACATCTCTGTTGAGAAGGCTCAAGCGCAGATGGATGTCATTGCCACTCAACTGGAAAAAAGCTATATAGCCACGAATACAGGCGTAAATTTTCGCGTGATTCCATTTCAAGATTTTATTGTCGGGAACGTCCGGTCCTCCTTGCTTCTTCTTCTTGCTGCGACTGCCATTCTACTTCTGATTGCATGCGCCAATGTCACAAACATTTTCCTTGCGCGCGCGATTGACCGCAGTCGAGAAGTTGCGATCCGCATCGCATTGGGCGCCTCGCGAGGGCGGATGATCAGACAGTTTCTTTGTGAGTGTATTGTTATTACCCTCATAAGCGGCGCGCTCGGAGTGTTTCTTGCCGCAAGGCTCACCGGCGCGCTAAGCTGGTTGCTTCCGGCAGACTTTCCTCATTCAGATCGGATCACTCTAGATTTGCGGGCGCTTGCTCTCACAGTCGCTATTTCTCTCATAAGCGGGATTGCGTTTGGTCTAATCGCTGCTCGGCATAGTATTACAAAGGAACTGGCGCCTCTTTTAAAGGAGGGTCCAACCGCATCAATTGGGCGCAGGGATCAGCATCGTATGTGGAATATTCTTGTTGTAACCGAGGTGGCTCTCTCTGTAGTGTTATGCATTACTGCTGGCCTGCTCATGAACAGTTTCATCCGGCTTATGAATGTCGATCCGGGTTTTAACTCATCTAATGTGTTAATCGTGGGACTCAGATTGAATCAACCCAAATACAGAGAAGCGCGTAAAATGATTGCATTCAAACAGGAATTAATGGAAAAGCTGCCTTTAGTGCGCGAAATAGAGTACGCAGCGCTTTGCTCATTCGCGCCTCTTGGCGGCAATTACTCGCCCTATAGCGTGAAAGTCGAAGGGCAACCCAAAGATGCAGAGCCAGAGGTTAAAGCGCATCTGCAGGTGGTTGACGGCGACTTCTTTCAGGCGCTCAAAATACCTATGCTGTCAGGGCGATTATTGTTGTCGTCAGATAGAGCGGACTCTCCGAAAGTTGCGATAATCAATCAAGCCGCAGTTCAGCAATACTTCTCAGGAGAGGACCCCATTGGGAAAAGCATCACGTTAGGGGGCAATTCCGAGCTTAGTCACACAGTTGTGGGAGTCGTTGCCAATGTGCGACAACTCGCTTTGGAGAAAGTATCAGAGCCCGAAGTGTTTGTGCCATACGAGCAATTTCCTTGGGCTCAATATAGTTTGATATTGAAAACTGAAAGCAATCCGATAGATTCAATCGGAAATGTTCGTTCCGTGATTCAAGCAATTGATCCCGACGTTCCCCTGACAAAGATTACAACTATGGAGAAGCTAATAGCCGGCTCAGCCATGGATCGCCGCTTGAAGGCAACGGCCTTCAACATTTTTGCAGGTTTTGGGTCTATACTTGCAGCAGTTGGATTATATGGCTTGCTCTCAAATTCGGTTAAACGGCGCGCCCGCGAAATCGGAGTGCGTATGGCTATTGGAGCTAACAGCCCGGACATCTTGAGAATGATAATGAAACGAGGGGCTCTGCTAATAGCCATTGGTGTAGTTATAGGCATGGCGCTTTCACTATGCGCAAGCCGCTTGCTTTCCAGTCTCTTGTATGGAGTGTCTGCAACTGATTTTATTACCATCTCTATTGTATGCGCGTTCATTGTTATGACGGGATTGATAGCTTGCTACATCCCTGCTTATCGGGCTACTAAAGTGGACCCTATTATTGCGTTGCGCAATGAATAATTGGATGCTTATGATTGCGCTATACCCATAGAAGTTGAAACTGCTCAAAGGCTAATCTGCTCATGTTAATATTTTTCTTATATCCCAGTTGTGCCTCATGCAGATGCGCTTGACTGCAGGTTATGCTATCAAAGGCATTAGTTGAGAAGGTTATTTTCTGCATCGGCAAATAGGTCGCCACTTATAGCCGTATTCTGCTACTCGTATTTTAGGGCTTCTATAGGAGAGATTTTTACCGCTCGTCGCGCGGGAAGGTAGCTAGCCAAAAGAGTAATTAAAAGTAGAAGCAGCGAACTTTCGATGAACGTGGCTGGGTCGGTTGCGCTTATTTCATAGAGTAAACTTGAGAGAAAACGAGTCACGGCTATAGCTATCACAGCGCCTATGACCAAACCTATTAAAGCAAGCTTCAGCCCTTGACTGAGTATCAACTTTATAATGTCGCGCGGCTGCGCGCCGAGCGCTCTTTCCAGCACATTGGGATCCTAAGCTTAGAATTCCACGTGGACAAGTTGT
>JADMIO010854536.1_pt1 | contig 11604 bp, 8 predicted proteins | sample 8958161 | NCBI WGS metagenome assembly JADMIO01 (sample SAMN16585339, study PRJNA669376) | soil metagenome | isolation source: Crop rotation soil | place: USA: Cullars Rotation, Alabama | collected 2011
GGAAGCGCGCCCCGTCCCGCCGCGCCAGCCCCCGGCGCACCAGCTCCCAATCGGCCGCCAGGCGCGCCTGCGGGCGCCCCACCCGCCGCGCCACGACCGGCCGCGCCGGGCATGGCGCCCGCGCCCATGCGTCCTCCAGCAGGGGCACCTGCGGGCGCGCCCGCGCGTCCCGGACCGCCGCCACAGGCTGCCCCCGGCGCGATGCCTCCCCGTCCGGCGGCGCCCGGCCCCAACGCTCCTTCGCCGGCGCCGGCATCCGTGCCCCCGGCCCCGCCTCCGCAGGCGCCCGCGCCTCAGTCGGCCGCGCCGCACCTGCCGACCACCAGCATGCCCACGCCGGCAGGGGAGGCCGCCCGTCGCCCGATCAATCCCTTCCTCGCGAACGATCCGAACGCGAAGGCGAAGCGCCTCGCGCGTGCGCTCGTCTCGGACATGGTCACCTACATGCCGCAGAAGCGCGAGGAAGGCCTTCGCAACGGGACGCTCAAGCAGCTCTTCAAGGAGGAGATCAAGAAGAGCTACGAAGAGTACGTCGAGCAGATCGGAAAGGAGTTCGCCGAGTCGACGTCACACTTCCAGGATGCGTTGAACGACGTGCTGGGCGGCGGGCAGAAGCTGTTCTAGTCGCGCGCCGACGAGCGAGCGAGCGACGGGCGGTGCCGCACGAGAGCGGCGCCGCCCGTTGCCGTCTCGGCATCGAGTCGTGCCAATGCCGCGCACGCCATGTCGGTGGTAAGTTACGTCGATCACTCTGACCCGGCCGCCGCGACGTCGAGTGCCTCAGCGCGAGCTGCGCGAGGTGCACGCCGCACGCTGGCCCTGCGTAGCGGGCCGCCCCCCGACGGTGGGCGGCTCGCCTGTTAACGGAGAATGGACGACGATGGCCGACTCGGAACGTACGCGACTCGTGGAGCAGATGCTCGAGCGGGTGACCGAGCTGCGGAGGTATCTTTGACGTCGACGCCAAGCGCGAGCGCCTGAACGAGCTCGAGGCGCAGATGGCCGATGGCGGCTTCTGGAACAACCAGGAGCGCGCACAGGCCGTCGTGCAGGAGGTCAAGCAGCTCAAGGCGTGGATCGAGCCCTTCGACCGCATCGAGGGCCGCCTGACCAGCGCGGGCGAGATGAACGAGCTGCTCGCGCTCGAGCCCGACGCCGGCATGGAGCGTGAGGTCGACACCGAGATCGACGCGGTACGGGAAGAGCTCGAGCAGATCGAGCTGCGGTCGCTCCTGCGCGGGCCGGAGGACGTGCGCGACGCACAGCTCGAGATCAGCGCCGGCGCCGGCGGCACCGAGGCACAGGACTGGGCGCAGATGCTCATGCGCATGTACACGCGCTGGGCCGAGCGTCGCGGGTTCGAGGTGTCGATCCTCGACCTGAGCGAGGGCGAGGAAGCCGGCATCAAGGGCGCCGCGCTCGAGATTCGCGGCGAGTACGCCTACGGCTTCCTCAAGGCGGAGAGCGGCGTCCATCGCCTCGTCCGCATCTCGCCGTTCGACGCGCAGGCGCGGCGGCACACAAGCTTCGCGTCAGTGAGCGTCGTGCCCTCGATCGATGAGACGATCAACATCGAGGTGCGCGATGAGGACATCAAGATGGACGTCTACCGCGCCTCGGGTGCCGGCGGACAGCACGTCAACAAGACCAGCTCCGCCGTCCGCCTCACGCACATGCCGACCGGCGTCGTCGCCGCGTCGCAGCAGGAGCGCTCGCAGCACAAGAACCGCGCGACCGCGCTCAAGATGCTGAAGAACAAGCTGTACCAGATCGAGCTGCAGAAGCAGCTGAACAAGAAGGCCGAGCTCGAGGCGAGCAAGATGGACAACGCCTTCGGCAGCCAGATCCGCAGCTACGTGTTCCAGCCGTACACGATGGTCAATGACCATCGCACGGAGCTCAAGTATCCCGATGTACAGAAGGTCATGGACGGGGCGATCGATCCGTTCATCGAGGCATTCCTGAAGCAGCAGGGCGAGGGGGTCAGCAAGTGACCGAGGAGCTGAACTTCGTATTGCAGGCGCGACGCGAGAAGCTGGCGGCCCTCGAGGCCGCGGGCGTGGCGCCGTTCGCGTACGCGTTCGAGCGCACGCACTCCTCGATCGACGCGGTCGCGGCGATGCCCGCCGATGCCGAGGCGGGGCCGGTGGTTCGCGTGGCCGGCCGCCTGACGAGCTGGCGGGGGCAGGGCAAGACGGCGTTCGCACACCTCGCCGACATGGCCGGCCGCATCCAGCTGTACTTCAAGCGCGACGTGCTCGGTGACGACCGGTTCGCCTTGCTCAAGCAGCTCGACCTCTCGGATGTCGTCGGGGTCAGCGGGCCGCTGTTCCGCACGCGTACGGGCGAGACTACGGTGCAGGTCGAGTCGTTCGAGCTGCTCGCCAAGTCGCTGCGCCCGCTGCCTTACGGCAAGGAGGAAGTGGTCGACGGGAAGACCGTGCGCCACTCCGCCTTCGCCGACACGGAGCAGCGCGCGCGGCAGCGCTACGCCGATCTCGCCGTGCATCCCGAGGTGCGCGCGCTGTTCGCGGCGCGGTCGCGCATGACCAGCGCGATCCGCGGGTTCCTCGACGGCCTGGGATATCTCGAGGTCGAGACGCCGGTGCTGCAGCCGCTCTATGGCGGTGCGGCCGCGAAGCCGTTCGTGACGCATCACAATGCGCTCGACATGCCGCTGTACCTGCGCATCGCCGACGAGCTCTATCTCAAGCGACTCATCGTCGGCGGTTTCGACGCGGTGTACGAGATCGGCCACGACTTCAGGAACGAAGGCATCGACCGGACGCACAATCCCGAGTTCACGATGCTCGAGTTCTACCAGGCGTACGCCGACTACACGACCATGATGGACGTCGTCGAGCGCCTGATCGCCCGCGCCGCGGAGTCCGTGCGCGCGGTGCCGGCGCTCGCGGAGCGCGTGCCCGTGCTCACGCCGCCGTTCCCGCGCATCGAATGGGTCGGCTCGCTCAACAAGGCGCTGGGCGCGGACGTGATGGCGGTGCCTGACGCGGAGCTCCGGAACATGGCGCGACGCGTGGGGGTTGAACGCGTTGAGACGCTGAGCCGTCCGAAGGTGCTGGACGAGCTGTTCCAGGCACTGGTCGAACGGACAATCGACACGCCGACCTTCGTGGTCGACTATCCCGTGGAGCTGTCGCCACTCGCCAAGCCGAAGCGCGGCAACCCGGCGCTGACGGAGCGGTTCGAGCTGTTCGCGAAGGGCAAGGAGATGGCGAATGCATTCTCCGAGCTCAACGACCCGCTCGATCAGCGGCGGCGCTTCGAGGCGCAGGCGCGGCTCCGCGCCGAGGGCGACGAGGAAGCCTCCGGCGTGGACGAGGACTACCTGCGGGCGATGGAGTACGGCATGCCTCCGACCGGCGGCGTCGGCATCGGGCTCGATCGACTGTTCATGTACCTGACGGACACGATCAACATTCGCGACGTCATTCTCTTCCCGACGATGCGCCCCGAATGAGGGGACGCAGAGGCACCTCATGAGTCGTCTCGAGCTCGCGATCGCGTGGCGCTACCTGCGGAGCCGCCGCGGGTCGCGCCTGCTCTCGTTCATCAGCCTCATCGCCATCGGCGGCGTCGTGGTGGGCGTGAGCGCGCTGATCATCGTGATGGGCGTGATGAACGGGCTGCAGTCGGATCTTCGCGAGAAGATCCTCATCGGCAGCCCCGACGTGCGCGTGCTCAACCTCGGCGTCGACCTGAAGATCGACGACTGGCGCCAGGTGCTGGAGCAGACGCGCAAGCACCCCGGCATCGTCGCGGCGGCGCCCTTCGTCCTCACGCAGGCGCTGGTCAACGGCGGCGCGAACTACAACGAGGCGGCGCAGATCGTCGGCATCGAGCCCGAAGGCCGCGGGGTCGCCGAGGTGACGTCGATCCGGAAGCACGTGCAGTCGGGCGACTTCCGCTTCGCCTCCAGCGATGGGCAGCGGCGTGGCGCGGTGATGGGTCGCATGCTCGCCGACCGGTTGAACGTGCTGCCCGGCGACAAGATCCGCATCGTGGCGCCGCCGCCGGGCGGGGACGTGAGCAAGGTGTTCAGCGGGACGTACGTGCCGAAGATCATGGAGTTCGAGGTCACGGGCATCTTCGAGACGGGCATGTACGAGTACGACAACGGCTACATCTACATGGCGCTGCCGGTCGCGCAGGAGATCGCCGGGCTCGACACGTCGGTGACGGGGATCGAGGCGCGCACCGCCGACCGCTGGCAAGCCTCACGCATCGGCAAGTCGCTCGCGAAGGAGCTGGGCTTCCCGTACCGCACCATCGACTGGCAGGAGCAGAACAAGTCGCTCTTCCAGGCGCTGATGCTGGAGAAGCTCGGCATGGGCGTCATCCTCCTCCTCATCGTCCTCGTCGCGGCGTTCAACATCGTCAGCACGCTGACGATGGTCGTCACCGACAAGACGCGGGAGATCGGCATCCTCAAGGCGATGGGATTGACCGCCGCCCGGATCCGGAGGGTCTTCCTGGTGCAGGGGCTCGTCATCGGGACGGCGGGGACCCTCGGTGGACTCACGCTCGGACTGGGGATGGCGCTCGCACTCGACAAGTATCGGCTCATCAAGCTCAATCCCGAGGTGTACTTCATCGACCACCTCCCGGTCGCGATCCAGCCGCTCGACGTGCTCGCGATCGTGGGCGCGAGCGTCGCGATCGCCGGCCTGGCCACGCTGTATCCGGCGGCGCAGGCGGCTCGCCTCTTCCCGATCGAAGCCATTCGGCACGACTGAGCGCGGAGCTCCTACCGATGCAGAACGTGATCGAGGCGCACGACCTGGTGAAGACGTACCGCGGCGGCGACGGCAGCCCCATCACGGTGCTGAACGGCGTGGACCTGACCGTCGCGCGGGCGGAGATGGTCGCGGTCGTCGGCGCCAGCGGAACGGGCAAGAGCTCCCTGCTGCACGTCCTCGGCGCGCTCGACCATCCCAACCGTGGGACGGTCCGGATCGCGGGTGAGGAGGCGGTGGTCGACCAGCCGCATGCGGCCGAAGGAGCGGCCAGCGGCTGGTTCGGCACGCGGTGGTACCGAAGGGCCGCGCAGCGCCGCGCGCGCGGCCGGTCGTTGCGGCGCGCGGACGAGTCGCTGGCGGCGCTCCGGAACCGGAAAGTCGGGTTCGTCTTCCAGTTCCATCACCTGTTGCGCGAATTCTCCGCGTTGGAGAACGTGATGATGCCCCTGCGGATTGCTGGGGTGGAGATGCGCCGGGCGCGGAGCCGGGGGGAGGAGCTGCTGGCGCGCGTCGGCCTGGAGGGGCGGATGGAGCATCGGCCGGCAGAGCTGTCGGGGGGTGAGCAGCAGCGGACGGCGGTGGCCCGTGCGCTCGCGATGGACCCCGTGGTGCTGCTCGCCGACGAGCCGTCGGGGAACCTGGATCATGCGAACGCCGAGCGCCTGCACGACCTGTTCGCGACGCTGGCGAGAGACCTGGAGATCGGCATCGTCGTCGTCACGCACAACCGGTCGCTCGCCGCGCGCGCCAACCGCGTGCTGCTGCTCGAGGACGGGAAGCTGACGGAGACGGACGCGCTGCGCGCCGGCGTCGCCTGACGAGTCGAGCGTCGCGGCGGGCATGCGACGTCGGGAAGGTCCGGTGCCCGGGAGGTGCCGGCGCTGTAAGGAGGGTGGACGCTCATGGTATGTGACAACTGCAGGGAGCGGGACGCGGTCGTGCAGCTCGTGCAGGTGACGGAGGAGGGCAAGCGCCACCTCCACCTCTGCGAGAACTGCGCGGCGAAGAAGGGTGTCGAGACGACGCTGGCGACGCCCAAGACGCCGCTGCACGACTTCCTCATGGCCGTGCAGCAGCAGATGGGCGCGGGCGTGACCGACGCCGTGCGGTGCACCTTCTGCTCGCTCTCGCTGCGCGAATTCCGCCAGACCGGACGGCTCGGCTGCGCGCACTGCTACGGTGCGTTCGAGAGCAGCCTGCGGGACCTGTTGCGTCGAGTGCACGGCAGCTCGCGGCACGTCGGCACGCGCTATCACGCGCCGGCGCCCGACCTGCTGTCGCGCGCGACCACGCTCGTCGAGCTGCGCGACCGCTTGCGGCGCGCGATCGAGCAGGAGCAGTTCGAGCTGGCGGCGGACCTACGAGACAAGATTCGGGTACTGGAATGCTCGACCTGACCCTGCTGCCGGATGGAGGCGCGCGCTGGCTCGACGCCTCCGGTGATCACTCCGACGTGGTGCTGTCGACCCGCGTTCGGCTCGCGCGCAACGTCCAGGGCTACGCCTTCACGGACCGCGCGCGCGACGGCGAGCGGCTGCGCGTCCTGGCGCAGGTGCGCGACGCCATCCCGATGGTCCCGAGCCTCGCCCGCAGCGTGGCGCTGCGCATCGACGAGATGCCCGTCGCCGAGCGCCGGCTGCTCCACGAGCGACACCTGGTGTCGAAGGAGCTCGCGGGGCTCGAGACCCAGCACCCGGTGCGCAGCGGCGCCGCCGTGTTTCTTGGCGACGGCGTAGGCGTCATGGTGAATGAAGAGGACCACCTGCGCCTGCAGGCGATGCGCTCCGGCTTCGAGCTGCAGGCCGCGTGGGCGCAGGTGAACGCGATGGACACGGAGCTGGGTGCGCGCGTGCCGTACGCCTGGCACGACGAGTTCGGATTCCTGACCGCGTGTCCCACGAATACGGGAACCGGACTGCGTGCGAGCGTACTGATCCACCTGCCGGGTCTCGTCCTCACGAAGGAGATCGGCCGCGTCCTGGCGAGCCTTCAGCAGATGGGGCTCACCTACCGCGGACTGTATGGCGAGGGGAGCGAGGTCGTCGGGAATTTCTTCCAGGTCTCGAACCAGACCACGTTGGGACGGAGCGAGGAAGAGCTGCTCGACATCCTCCACCGCGTGGTACGGACCGTGATAGAGAAGGAAGAGGAAGCTCGGCGGCACTTGCTGCGCGAAGCGGGATTTATTATCGAGGACAAGCTCTGGCGAGCGTACGGTACGCTGCGGTACGCCCGGAGCCTGACGTTCGACGAGGCGATGAACTTCCTCTCGGGCGTGCGGCTCGCCGTCGGCCTGAAACTGGTCGGCGGACTCAGTGTATACACCCTCAACAAGCTCCTGATCGAATGTCAGTCGGCGCACCTCGCCTACCTGGAAGGGCGGGCGCTGACGGAGAGCGAAGCGAACCTCGCGCGTGCCCGGTACGTGCGAGAAGCGCTCGCGACGGAGGCAGGGCCGCAAGGCTGACCAGGGACGTGCGTCCCGGATTGAGGGAATCATGAACGGCTACAATTTCACGGAGCGCGTGCGGAAAGTCCTCGCGATGGCGCGTGAGGAGGCGGCGCGGCTGCACCACGAGTACGTGGGCACCGAGCACATTCTCCTCGGGCTGATTCGCGAGGGCGAGGGCGTCGCGGCGGCGGTGCTCCAGAACCTCTCGGTCGACCTGGACGAGATCCAGCAGCGGATCGAGGAGACGGTCAAGAAGGGGAAGGCCGCCCAGACGACTGGGCCGGACCTGCCCTACACGTCGCGTGCGAAGAAGGTGCTGGAGCTCGCGATGAGCGAGGCCCGCGAGCTGAATCACAGCTACGTCGGCACCGAGCACCTGCTCCTCGGGCTCCTGCGCGAGGAAAAGGGCATCGCCGCGCAGGTCCTCACCGACGCGGGCGTCAATCTCGACGCCGCGCGCGCGGAGACGCTGCGCCTCCTCGGCACCGAGATGCCGCAGGGTGGGCAGGGTGCGACGAGCCAGCAGGGCGGCCAGGGCGCGCAGACGCCATCGCAGTCGGCCCCGAAGGGCGAGAAGAAGTCGAAGACGCCCGCGCTGGATCATTTCTGCCGCGACCTCACGGCGCTCGCCGCCGAGGGGCAGCTCGATCCCACGATCGGGCGCGCGAAGGAGATCGAGCGCGTGATGGAAGTGCTCACGCGCCGCAAGAAGAACAACCCGGTGCTCATCGGCGAGCCGGGTGTGGGCAAGACCGCCATCGTCGAGGGGCTCGCGCAGCTCATCGCCGGCGGCGACTGCCCCGACTCGCTGCGCGACAACCGCGTCCTGTCGCTCGACATGGCGGCGGTCATCGCGGGGACCAAGTACCGCGGCCAGTTCGAGGAGCGGCTCAAGGCGGTCATGAACGAGATCGCCCAGAACAAGAACATCATCCTGTTCATCGACGAGCTGCACACGCTCGTCGGGGCAGGGGCGGCCGAAGGCGCGATCGACGCCAGCAACATGCTCAAGCCCGCGCTCGCGCGCGGCGAGCTGCAGTGCGTCGGTGCGTCCACGCTGAACGAGTACCGCAAGTACATCGAGAAGGACGGCGCGCTCGAGCGCCGCTTCCAGACGGTCATCGTGGATCCGCCTTCCGTCGACGAGACGGTCGAGATCCTCAAGGGCCTGCGGAAGAAGTACGAGGACCATCACCGCGTCACGATCCCCGACACGACCCTGTGGGCGGCCGCGAAGATGTCGGAGCGCTACATCACCGACCGCTTCCTCCCCGACAAGGCGATCGACGTGATCGACGAGGCGGGCGCACGCGCGCGGCTCGCCGCGCAGGCGCCGCCGCCGGAAGTCGCGGAGCTCAAGGGGGCGCTCGAGAAGGTCAACACGGAGAAGGAAGCCGCCGTGCGCGACCAGAATTTCGAGAAGGCGGCGTCGCTGCGGGACAAGGAGCGCGAGCTCCAGGGCGACATCCGCAAGAAGCAGGAAGAGTGGGAGAAGCGCCGCCAGTCGCATCGCCCCGCGCTCGGCGAGGAGGAGATCTCCTTCATCGTCAGCCGCTGGACGGGCATCCCCGTCACACGCCTGCAGGAGGCCGAGACGGCGCGCCTGCTGCGCATGGAAGACGAGATGCATGCGGCCGTGGTCGGGCAGGACGACGCGATCAAGGCGCTCGCCCGGTCCATCCGCCGGAGCCGCGCGGGCCTCAAGGATCCCGCGCGTCCGATCGGCAGCTTCATCTTCTGCGGCCCGACCGGCGTCGGCAAGACCGAGGTGGCTCGCCAGCTCGCGAAGTTCCTGTTCGCTGATTCGTCCGCGCTGATCCGCGTGGACATGTCGGAGTACATGGAGAAGTTCTCGGTGTCGCGCCTCATCGGCGCCCCGCCGGGCTACGTGGGCTACGAGGACTCGGGCACGCTCACCAAGGCCGTGCGGCGCAAGCCGTACTCGGTGATCCTGCTCGACGAGATCGAGAAGGCGCATCCGGACGTGTTCAACATCCTCCTGCAGGTCCTCGACGAGGGGCACCTGACGGACAACTACGGCCGGGTGATCGACTTCAAGAACACGGTGGTGATCATGACGTCGAACGTCGGCGCCAAGGACATCACCAAGGGCAAGGGGCTCGGCTTCACCTCGCAGGAGACGGCGGCGAACTTCGACCGCATCTCGGACAAGGTGAAGGAGGAGCTGAACCACGTCTTCAACCCCGAGTTCCTCAACCGCCTGGACGACGTCATCGTCTTCCATCCGCTGTCGAAGGAGCACATCGCGCAGATCGTCGGCGTCATGCTCAAGGACGTGCAGAAGCGGCTCGGCGAGGAGGAGCTCAAGATCCGGCTCACCGAGAGCGCCTCGGACTTCCTCGCGAAGCACGGGTTCGACGAGAAGTTCGGTGCGCGGCCGCTGAAGCGTGCGATCCAGCGCTACATCGAGGATCCGCTCTCCGAGAAGATCCTGCTCGGCGAGTTCCAGAAGGGGGACACGATCGAGGTCGACGTGGCGCCCGATGGGACGAAGCTGGAGTTCCGGGTGCCGACGAGCACGACGACGGCGTAGCGGGGCGAAAGCTGTTATATTCCACGGCCGGCCGGGTCAGCTTGGACCCGGCCGGCCGTTTTCGTGTATCTACCCCCGCCATGACACGCCTGTCGCCAACGGCGCTCGCCCCCTCCCGATCGAAGCAGCTCGGGACCGGGGTCTGCCTCCTGCTCGCCCTCGCCTCTCCCGCTGCGCTGCGCGCGCAGGAGACCGGCGGCGGCCCATGCGCCCAGCCCGACTCGATCGTCGTCCGCGGGAACGACCGGGTCAACGAACAGACCGTCCGTGCGGACGCCGGCTTTGCGCCGGGAGTCGCGCTCAACTTCCGGGTCGTCCAGCGCGCCATCAAGGCGCTCTACGCGACGGGGAACTACGACGCGATCGCGCTGACCTGCACCGTCGACGACGCCGGACAGCACGCGAACCTCGTGCTGACCGTGAAGGAGCGGCCGGTGCTGGGCGACGTGAAGGTCGAGGGCGTCAAGCGCGTCTCCGAACGCTCGGTCAAGGATCGCGTCGAGCTGCTCATCGGGCGGCCGGTGGATCCGCTCCTCGTCGCCCGCGCGGTCACCCGGATCGACTCGCTCTACGAGGCCGAGGGCTACTACCTCGCGCGCGTGCAGCCCGAGACGACGATGGTCGACGGGCGGGCCAACCTCGTGTTCCACATCGAGGAGGGACGGCGGCTCGCGATCTCCGGCATCCGCATCCTCGGCAACGAGAAGCTGAGCGACGGCACCGTCGCCAGCTCGATGAAGACGAAGCCCGAGGGCTTCTGGTGGTTCCGCAAGGGCGAGTTCAAGGACGACAAGTACCAGGGCGACATCGCGGAGCGCATTCCGGAGCTGTACGCGCGCAACGGGTACGTGGACGTCGAGGTGCTCAAGGACACGCTCATCGTGGACCGCGAGCGCGGCAAGGCGCTCGTCGAGATCACCGTGAAGGAGGGGCCGCAGTACAAGGTCGGCAGCTTCGAGATCGTCGGCAACCGGCGCTTCTCGACCGATGAGCTGGAGCGGTACTACCCGTTCACGCAGGTGTCGCCGACGCTCGCACAGCGCGTCTCGGGGCTCGTGCACCGCCGCGCTCCCGCGTCGAGCCTGTTCGATCGCACGCGCTGGGACGAGGCGACCGACAAGATCTCGACCGCCTACCGCAACGAGGGCTTCATCTACGCCCAGGTGCGTCCGGTCGTGAACCGCGACACGACGCCGTCCGGGCAGCCGGTGGTGAACCTGCGCTGGGAGCTCGACGAGCGGCAGCCGGCGATCATCAACCGCATCGACATCGCGGGCAACGATTACACGACCGAGTCCTGCATCCGGAACTCGCTCGTGATCCTGCCCGGCGACGTGTTCAACCAGGATCGCCTCGTGCGCTCCTACCAGAACATCGCGAACATGGGCTTCTTCGAGACGCCCATGCCGCCACCGGACACGCGCCCGAACGAGCAGGGGGACGTGGACGTCGTCTTCCGCGTGAAGGAGAAGCGCACCGGCAACGTGAACTTCGGTGCGTCGATGGGGCAGGGCACGGGCGTCGGTGGCTTCATCGGCCTCGACCAGCCCAACCTGTTCGGACAGTGCAAGCGTGGATCGCTGCAGTGGCAGTTCGGGCAGCTGATCAACGACTTCAACCTGTCGTACACGGACCCCTCGATTCAGCAGGGCCGGCTCTCGGGCACGATCTCGGCCTACCGCACGCAGCAGCGCTTCAACATCAGCAACCTCGGTCGCTCCGTGCGTACCGGCGGCTCGTTCGCGCTCGGCCTGCCGGTGCCGCACTCGCCGTTCTCCCGCGTCCAGCTCTCGTACGGGCTCGAGGCGATCAAGTTCGGAACGCAGGGGCTGTTCGGC
>JADMIO011762036.1_pt1 | contig 11603 bp, 7 predicted proteins | sample 8958161 | NCBI WGS metagenome assembly JADMIO01 (sample SAMN16585339, study PRJNA669376) | soil metagenome | isolation source: Crop rotation soil | place: USA: Cullars Rotation, Alabama | collected 2011
CTTTCCCGCCCGGTGGCGGCAGCGAGCTGCGACGAGCCGATCGCGCCGAGCCCTTGCAGCACCGGCGCCGGCTCACGCGTCGCGATCGCGCTGACCGGCGCTGGCCGAACACGCGCGACGGTGGGCGGCGCCGGCGCGTCGACCAGCGTGAGGGTCGCCGGATCGATCGCGCGCGCCTCGAACGGCGCGGGCCGATCGCCACACAACGATGCGTGCTCGCGTCGCACCAACGTGCGCAGCTTGGTTCCGTCGCGCAGCACCACGCGCTGACGTCTCTCGCCCGGATCGCCCGTGGGATCTGCGCGCTCGAACAGTAACAAAGTGTTTCCGCTGGGCCCGCCGACCAGACCCACCCACTGCCCGTCGTCTGCGGTCACCCGTAGCAACGCGACGGCTCCGTCGACACCGGCCACGATCTCTTCGATGCTGGCCTCACGTGCATGCCGAGCTGGAAGGACGTGGCGCTTACCTCCCGCGAGCGACAACGCCAGACGCGGACCGGAAACCAGCGCGATGCGCACCGGGCGCCGCGGAGCGCCGAGTGACGGGGTGCGCGTGAGCGGCAAAGCCTCGGCTCGTGCGGTGAAAGCCGGCGCGCACGCGAGCGCCATTGCGGCGAAGCTCCCCAGGATCGAACGCTTCGACATGGCGCGCACCATATCCCGACGGGTCGCAAGCGGGCACGAAGCCGACGGCCGCGACGAAGTCGGTGCGTCGCACGGAATAACTCTCGCCGGGGCTCCGTTGCCAGTTCGTGATCACCGCCCGCGCTCGCCCCGGAGCTGCACCGCGCGTGATCCGGAGGAGCTGTGCGTGCCCGTCGTGAACTCGAAGCGAAAGCTCCACGGCTCCCCGCCTTCTAGGCCACAGAACGGTAACTCTCCGCTGCCACGTCCCGACAGAAGGACTGACGCCCTCCCTTCCCGCGCACGCGCCCGGACCGGAGGTGACGAGACTTTCGATGACCGTGGCGGTGGTTACGACGTAGGAGAGGGTGCTTTGCAAAGTCGCGGAACGAAGGTGCACGAGAGGGTACGCAGGCGCACGACGGAAGGCCGTGCCGCCGGGCGAACCAATGACCGTGCCAACCACCTTCGTTCGCGCGCGGACGAACCGCGCGCCTCGGCCCGCGGCCGGCTGACGCACCCCCCGCACTCCGACGAGCATGCGGCGCGGGCTCGGCCGAAAGGTATGTCCGTGCACGAAGCAGGCGTAGATGTTGTCGAGCGCAGCGAGCGCAAACCGACGGCTCGGGCAGCACGTCCGAGTCTGGCTCGTACCGAAGGAGTGGGTGCCCCGATGAAGAGCTCTGAGGCCGCTGTACGTCAGCCCGCCATCAAGGCGGATCAGGATGACCTCGTGGAGTCGGTCGAGGTCGAGCTCCCCGACGACGTCTCCCTCGCAGCGCTCGAGGGGGAGCGAACCGAGACCGAGTCGGCCAAGTCTTCCGAAGACAAGGCCACCGGCGACACCATGCTGTCACGCTACTTCCGCGACATGGCCACGCACCGCGTGCTGCGTCCGGAAGAAGAGGTCGAGGCCGCCAAGACGGTCGAAGACCTCGAGCGCAAGTACTGGTCCGCGTTGCTCGGCTACCCGGCCGCCTTCGAGACCGTGGCGACGGTGGTCGAGCAGGCGGTGACCGCGCACGAGCAGGTGGTGCCCGCGGAGGTCGCCGAGCTGCGCAAGCTCGCGCCCAGCGCGGTGGGCCAGCGCCCTGCCAAGAAGGTGCAGGAGAAGTGGGAGAAGCTCACCTGGGACCTGTCCTGCCGCTTGCGTGAGCTGGATGGCGATCGCCTCTACGTCGAGGGGTCGTTCGTCGCCGTCGAGCGCCTGGCCGGCCGCTTCAGCACCGCCCGCGACCTGATCGGCGAAGAGGTCCAGCTCACGCCCGCGTTCCGCCGCTACGTCGAGCGCGTGGAGAGCGCACGCCGCGCGCAGAAGCGCGCCAAGAACCGCTTCGTCGCCGCCAACCTGCGCCTGGTGGTGTCGATCGCCCGCCGCTACAACCGCGGCCGCATGCCGCTCATCGACCTCATCCAGGAGGGCAACCTCGGGCTGATGAAGGCGGTCGAGCGCTTCGACCACGCGCGCGGCTACCGCTTCAGCACGTACGCGTCGTGGTGGATTCGCCATGCCATCAGCCGCGCCCTGGCAGACAAGGGCCGCGCGGTGCGCATCCCCGTGCACATGCTCGACACGTTCAACCGCGTGCAGAAGGCCACCCAGGCCCTCAGCTCGCGCACCGGCCACGACCCGAGCACGGAAGAGCTCTCCAAGGAGACCGGCATCGCCGAGGACAAGCTCGAGAAGATGCAGGGCTACTGGGCCGAGACCCCGTTCTCGCTCGACCGTCCGGTCAACGACGAAGACGGGCGCAAGTTCGTCGACTTCCTCGAGAACGAGAACATCCCGTCGCCGCACGAGACGCTCGTGCAGCAGGCGTGGAGCGACGAGGTGCAGCGCCTGCTCGCCACGCTCTCGCCCATGGAGGCGCGCATCCTGCGCTGGCGCTTCGGCCTCGACGATGAGGAAGAGCTCACGCTCAAGGAGATCGGCGACAAGTACAACCTGTCGCGCGAGCGCATCCGTCAGCTGCAAGAGCAGGCGCTCGGCAAGATCCGCAAGCAGCTCAAGGACTGAGCGTCTCGCGCGAGCCTGAGCGTCACGGGTAGCAGTAGCGAACCAGCGCGCGAACCATCTCGTCGGTGAGGTCGCGCGCTGCGCGCTGCTTCCCGGACACGTCGCTGGTCAGGATGCTGAACGCGAGCGTGCGGCCACCGGGCGGGCCCAGCACGTAGCCCGTGAGCGCGACCACGCCGTCGAGCGTTCCGGTCTTGGCGCGCACCACGCGAGCGGGCTTGAGCTCGACGAGCCGGGTGGCGAGCGTGCCGTCCTTACCGGCGATCGCCAGCTGGCTGAGGTACTCGGCGCGAATGCTCGGCTCGCGCTGCGCGTAGAGCAGCAGCGCCACCAGCGCGTTGGGGCTCAAGCTCCCGCCTTCGAACAAGCCCGAGCCGTTCACCAGCTGCACGCCTTCCTTCGCCACGCCCAGCTTCGCGAGCAGCGCCTCGCCGCGCGCGACGCCGGCGCGCGAGCTGCCCGGTGCGCCCGACGCGCGCGCGCCGATCACCTTCAGCAGCATCTCGGCGACGAAGTTGTCGCTGTACTTGCCCACGCGCTGCAGCAGCACCGACAGCGGCGCCGACTCGTGCGTGACCAGCAGCGGCGGCGCGTCCTCGAGCTTGCCGACGCGCACCGCCTGCGCGCCGGCGATGCCGTGCGTGCGCAGCGCAGCGCGCATGCAGTGCCCGGCGTAGGCGAGCGGCGACTCGACGCGACGCTCGTAGCCGATGTTGCGCGAGCCCATCGGCACCGAGCCACGTACGACGAGCGCGAGCTGATCGCCGCGCGGCGTCTGCTCGGCGCTGACCTTGGGCGCGCCGCCTGCGCTGGTGGTGAGCTGCGCGTCGAGCGCGAAGTGATCGGGGCAGTGCAAGCTCGCCTGCGCCGGCGCGTCGGCCTCGGCGCCCGGCAACAGGCGCAGGGTGTACGCGTTGCGGTCCACGGAGACGGCGGCGACGGCGGCGCGAAAGGCCGCGATCTCCTTGGGCTGCTGCTCGAACGCGGGCGGCAGGATCTGTGCGTCGAAGTAGCTGCCGTCGATCACGATCTCGTCGACTTCGTGCACGCCGGCGTCGAGCAAGCGACGTGCGACGTCGAGCAGGTCTGCATAGCTGAGCGACGGGTCGCCTTCGCCGCGCACCAGCAGAGAAGGGACGTGACCGTGTGGATCGGGCGCGCCGGAGACGGTGGTGCGCAGCCGGTACTCTGGGCCCAGCTCGGTCAGCGCGGTGGCGGCCGTGAGGACCTTCATGTTGGAGGCCGGATTGCGTGGTACTTCGGGGTTCAGCGTGTACAGTCGTTTGCCGGTCGCAACGTCGGCCACCACCGCGCCGATGCCACCTGCAAGCCCGCCGCCGAGCCCCGACTTCTCGATCAGCGCCGCGAGCTTCGCTTGCAGCGCGGCCTCCGCCGGATCGGCGCGAGGAGCCGCCGGCTTCGGCGTCGCGACGGGAACGGGAGCCTGCGCGTGAGCCTGAGCGGCGAACGTGAGAGTCAGACAGAGAGCGAACGGCGAGATGCGCATGCGCGCGAGCGTAGCCGAGCCGAGGCTGAAGGGGCGCTTTCTCCCTCCACCGCCCAGCGCGCGAGAGTCACGTCCTCTCTCCCGCCCTGCGGGAGAGAGACAGCCGCCCTAGGCGGCAGAGTGAGGGGCGTCTCGGCACGCCCTCTCGGCGACTTGGTGGGCAGGCGGAGAGAGGGCGTGGCAAGACGTCCCTCATCCTGGCGCCCTCGGGGCGCCTGTCCTTCTCCCGCGAGGCGGGAGAAGGGACGTGACTCTCGCGCGCTACCGGGGGTTGGGAAGATCGTACTCTGCATCCTCTGGCTTGGACTCACGGGCTGCCATTCTCGCCGCGCCGAGCCGCTCCCCAAAGACGCCGTCGTCGTCATCCTCCCGCGCGAGCCGGAGCAGCTCGACCCGCGCTTCGTCTCGGACGCCTACGCCGTCAAGCTCACCCGCCTCATCTACGCCTCGCTGACGCGCATCGATCCCTTCACGCTCGAGGCCGTCCCCGATCTCGCCGAGCGCATCTCCGTCGAGGGCGACACCCGCTACCGCGTCACCCTGCGTCCGGATCTGCACTTCTCCGACGGCACCACGCTCGACGCGGCCGACGTCGTCGCCACCTTCGAGGGCCTGGTCGATCCGGTGGTGAAGAGCCGCTACGCGCGCACCTTCGCGCGCATCGCCAAGGTCGAGGAGGTCTCCCCGCGCGAGGTGCTGTTCCAGCTCGACGCGCCGCACGCCACCTTCCTCACGGACCTCGAAGTGCCCATCATGCGCGCCGAGGACGCCAAGCTCCCGCCGGAGCCGGGCCGCGTTCCCATCGGCGCGGGGCCGTACCAGCTCGGCGCGCGCGAGGCGGGGCTCTTTTCGCTGCGCGCGAATCCACGCTACTTCGGCGCACCGCCGCCATATCCCAACCTGTCGCTGCTGGTGATCCGCGACGACAACACGCGCGCGCTGCGCATGCTCGCAGGCGGCGGCGACCTCGCGCTCAACACCGTGCCGCCCTTGCTCTTGCCGCTGTTCACCGCGCCGCGCTTTCAGATCCGCAGCGAGCCCGGCATCGGCACCACCTACCTCGGCATCAACCTCGCGCACCCGGTGCTGGCCGACCTCCGCGTGCGGCAGGCGCTGGCGCACGCGCTCGATCGCGCGCGCATCGTCACGCACAAGCTGCACGGTCGCGCGCGGCTCGCCAGCAGCTGGATCCCGCCCAGTCACTGGGCGTACGCCGCCGACACGCCCAGCCACGCCTATGATCCCAACCAGGCGCGTGCGCTGCTCGATCAGGCTGGCCTCGCCCCCTCGCGCGACGGCATGCGGCTCGCGCTCACGCTGCGCACCAACAGCGACCGCGCGGTGATCTCGGTGGCGCGCGCGCTCGCGAGCATGCTCGCTGAAGTGGGCATCGACCTCGACGTGCGCCCCAGCGAGACCGCGACCTTGCTCGCCGATCTGTCGCGCGGACGCTTCGAGCTGGCCTTTCTGCAGAGCCCCGATGTCATCGAGCCGCACACCTTGAGCTGGTTCTTCGCCAGCGATCGCATCCCCGAGCCCGGCAAGCAGGAAGGTGGAAACCGCTGGCGCGTGAGCGTTCCGGAGCTCGACGCGGCGTTCGAAGACGGCCGCCGCGCGCTCGACCGCAACTCCCGGGTTGCGGCTTATCACCGGGTGCAGCACTTGCTGGCGCGCGAGCTGCCGGTCATTCCGCTCTGGCACGAGGACGTCGTCGCCGTCACCTCGCAGCGGCTGGCCAACTTCCGCGTGCCCCGCGACGGTCGCTTCGGAACGCTGGCCGTCGCCTACTGAATCGAACGGAGGAGTATCTTGATTCTGCGCGATCCCATCCACGGCCTGGTGGCCTTCGAAGGTCCGCGCGAGCGCGTGGTCAAGCGCCTCCTCGCCACGCGCGAGCTGCAGCGCCTGCGCCGCGTGCGCCAGCTCGGGCTCGCTTCGCTGGTGTTTCCGGGCGCCGAGCACTCGCGCTTCGCACACGCCATCGGCACCGCGCACGTGATGGGCAGGCTGCTCGACCGCATCGCCACGGTGGAGAACGTGCTCCCGCCCGAGGAGCGGCTCGACGACGAGGCGCGCCGCGACGCGCTCGCCGCAGCGCTCTTGCACGACCTCGGCCACGGCCCGTTCTCGCACCTGTTCGAGGAAGTGTTCGACGGCGCGCCGCGCCACGAGGTGTGGACCGCCGCGCTGCTGCGCGATGGGGGCACGGAGGTGCACCGCGCGCTCGAAGAGCAGGGCCGCGGGACCGCCGAGCGCGTGGCCCAGCTGGTCGCAGGGCAACACCGGCTCCCCTATCTCGGTCATGCCATCAGCGGCACCCTCGACGTCGACCGCTGCGACTACCTGCTCCGCGACAGTCACATGACCGGCGTGCGATACGGCAACTACGACCTCGAGTGGCTGCTGCGCGCGCTCAGCTTTGGCGAGGTGCGCGAGCAGGACGGCCGCCGCGCGTACGTGCTGGCCATCGAAGGTCGCAAGGGCCTGCCGCCCATCGAGACCTTCTTCCTCGCCCGTAACTCGATGTACAACCAGGTCTATCACCACAAGGCAGTGCGCGCGGGCGAGGTGCTGGTGCGCGCCATCTTCGCGCGGGCGATGGAGCTGTTGCGCGACGGTACGGAGCTGGGCGCCGACATCCCGCGGGCCTTTGCGGCGATGGCGCGCGGCGAGCGGCCCACCCTGGGCGACTACCTCGAGCTGGACGATGCCGCGCTGACCGCATGCATCGCCGGCTGGCAGACGGTGCGCGACCCGACGCTCGCGGACCTGTGCCGGCGCCTGATGGTGCGGGCGCTGCCCAAGACGCTGCCGCTCGACGACGCGCCGGAGGCCGCGCCTACCTGGGAGCTCGCCCACCGCACCGCGGCCGAAATCGCCGAGCGCCGCGGCTTTCGCCCCGACCTGTACGTGTGGCTGGATGTCCCCGACGACGTCCCTTACGCGGAGACCGAGGCGTGCGTGAGCGCGCTCTGGGTCACGCGTCGGCACCATCCCATCGCGCGGCTGGGCGACGTGTCGTTCGTGCTGCGCGAGCTGCGCAACAAGCGGGTGGTCCGACCCCGGCTGATCTTCCCGGGCGAGCTGCGTGAGGAGATCGGCGCGGCGCTGGAGCCGCTGGTGTAAGCCGCCAGGAAGCCGCGCCGAACTCGTGTTACGCTCCGCGACGAGGGACGCGGCGCGGGGATTCCCTGCGTGTTATGTGCGCGAAAGCGGCGAGGGGGCGCGCGTTCTGAGCCCCCGGTTCGTCCGGCAAGGTGAGGATGGCGAAGCTCTTAGTCGTCGACGATCAGCGCAACATGCGCACCACCCTGGCGATGATGCTGCGGGGGGCGAACCACGACGTCGACGAGGCCGAGAACGGCGAGGCGGCGGTCGATCGCCTCTCGGCGGAGGTCTACGACCTGGTGTTGACCGATCTCAAGATGGGGAGCACCGACGGCCTCGATGTGCTGCGTGCGGCCAAGGAGGTCGCGCAGCTCACCGAGGTCATCGTCATGACGGCCTACGGCACCATCGAGAGCGCGGTGGAGGCGATGCGCTTCGGCGCGCACGACTACCTGCAGAAGCCGTTCACCGAGCAGGAGCTGCTGCTCAAGGTGCAGAAGGCCGTCGATCAGCGTCGCCTGGCGGGCGAGATGAGCGTGATGGCCGCGGAGTTCCGCGAGCGCTACAAGTTCGACAACATCATCGGCCGCTCCGCGGCGGTGCGCGACGTGCTCGCCCGCATCGTGCGCATCGCACCCACGGACGCCACCGTGCTCATCACGGGCGAGAGCGGCACCGGCAAGGAGCTGGTCGCGCGCGCGGTGCACGCCAACTCGCGCCGCGCCACGCGTCCGTTCGTCTCGGTCAACTGCGCGGCCATCAGCGAGACCCTGCTGGAGAGCGAGCTGTTCGGCCACGTGCGCGGCGCGTTCACGGGCGCGGTCAGCGCGCGCAAGGGCCTGTTCGAAGAGGCCAACGGCGGCACGTTCTTCTTCGACGAGATCGCGGAGACGCCGCCGTCGTTTCAGGCGAAGCTGCTGCGCGCCATCCAGGAGGGCGAGATCCGCCGGCTGGGCGACAACAAGCCCATCCACGTGGACGTGCGCATCGTCGCCGCCACCAACCAGGACCTCAAGGTGTCCATCGAAGAGAAGCGCTTCCGGCAGGACCTGTACTACCGGCTCAACGTCGCGCGCTTCATCCTGCCGCCGCTGCGCGACCGGCGCGAAGACGTGGCGCAGCTGGTCGAGCACTTCCTCGACAAGTTCTCCAAGAAGATGAGCCGCCACGTGGTCGCGGGCGAGGGCGTGCTCGACTACCTCGTGCGCTACGACTTCCCCGGCAACATCCGCGAGCTCGAGAACATGATCGAGCAGGGCGTGGCGCTGGCCGTGAACGGCGTGGTGCAGCGCGACGACGTCATCCCCCCCGAGGTGCAGCTGGCCCGCCGCAACCCCGAGCCGTCGCTGCCGGGCGCGCGCGTCATCGACGACGAGCCGAGCGGTCGCTCGCTCCAGGACGTGGTCGACGAAGCCGAGCGAAAGGCCATCGAGGCGATGCTGCGCGAGGTCGACGGCAACAAGGAGCGCGCGGCCGAGCTGCTCGGGCTCAGCTCCACCACGCTCTGGCGAAAGATGAAGCGTCTCAACGTGATCTGGCCCAGCTGATCACGCCGCGCTGGGATGCGCCGCGCCGTTCAAATTTGGGATGCGCAGTTTCACCATCGCACGGAAGAAGCGCCCCAGAGCGTGAGGCCGAAGACGCCCGGCGGCGAAACCATTGTGCTTTCGTGGCGCGCTGGGGATGCCGCGGCGCGGCACGTGGGTTGCTTGAACGCAAGGTACGTAGGCGAGACGAGTGACCTCGCGTAGAGGCCGCCGCGCATACGGGCTTTAGGGCAGCACCAATGTCGCACCGCATCCTGATCGTCGACGACGAAGCCAACCACCGTCGCAGCCTGTCCATCAGCCTACGGATGGAGGGATACGAGGTCGTCGAGGCGGCCGACGGCGAGCACGCGCTCACCACCATCGCCAGTCAGCCCGTCGATGTGGTCGTCTGTGACCTCATGATGCCGCGCGTCGACGGCCTCGAGCTCGCGCGCCGGCTCCGCTTCGCATACCCCCGCACGCGCGTCATCCTGATGAGCGCGTATCACCTGACCCGAGCGCAGCTGGAGCGCGCGCAGGTGGGCGAGATCGGGTTTTTGCCGAAGCCGTACGCGTTCGAGCAGCTGCAGGTGCAGCTCGCCCGCTGCTTCGCAGACCGCGACGACGCCGGCGATCTGGCCGCCGCGCAGTAGTCACTTCTCTCCCCCACCGCTAGCGCGCGAGAGTCACGTCCCTTCTCCCGCATTGCGGGAGAAGGACAGGCGACCCTAGGTCGCCAGGATGAGGGGCGTCTTGGCACGCCCCCGTTCTCCCGCGCGCCAATCAGCCGGACGGAGGGGTGGGTGCCAAGACGCCCCTCACTCTGGCCGCCTAAGGCGGCCTGTCTCTCTCCCGCAATGCGGGAGAGAGGACGTGACTCTCGCGCGCTAGCGGTTGGGGGGAGAGGACGTGACTCTCGTGCGCTAGCGGTGGGAGAGAGGACGTGACTCTCGCGCGCTCGCGGTGGAGAGCAGGAGACCTACTCCCCGCTCTCTCTCCGTATGTTCAGCGCCCGCATCTTCTTGTGCAGGTTGGTGCGCTCCACGCCCAGCACCACGCTCGCGCGCGAGATGTTCCAGTCGAACGCCTTCAAGGTCGCGGTGATGTAGTCGGCCTCTGCCTTGTCGCGGAACTCGCGCAACGTCAGCCGCTCGCCACCACCGCCCGTGTCGGCCGGCGGCAGCGCGGGCGGGCGCATCGGCGGGGGCGGGGTCGACTCCGTCAGCGGCGTGTTCGCCTCGCGGATGCGGCCCTCGGGGGGCAGATCGTCGAGCGTCACGCGATCGCCGCTGAGGATCACCATGCGCTCGACCACGTTGCGCAGCTCGCGCACGTTGCCGGGCCAGCTGCGCTCGGCCAGCGCGTCGAAGACCTCGGGCGCCACCGGCTTCTCGCGCACGCCGTTCTCGGCCGAGAACCCCTTGGCGAACGACATCGCCAGCGACGGGATGTCCTCGCGCCGCTCGCGCAGGGAAGGGCTGCGCAGCGGCACCACGCTCAGCCGGAAGTAGAGATCCTCGCGGAAGCGAGCCTCCGACACGGCCGTCTCCAGATCGCGGTTGGTCGCCGCCAGCACGCGCACGTCCACCGTGACCGTGTGCTCGCTGCCGACGCGCGTGATCTCGCCGCTCTGCAGCGCGCGCAGCACCTTGGCCTGCGCATCCAGGCTCATGTCGCCGATCTCGTCCAGGAACAGGGTGCCGCCGTTGGCCTGCTCGAACAGCCCCTTCTTGCGCGCCTGCGCGCCGGTGAAGGCGCCCTTCTCGTAGCCGAACAGCTCGCTCTCGATCAGCTCCGACGGGATGGCCGCGCAGTTCACCTTCACGAACGGCGCGTCCTTGCGCGGGCTCAGCCGGTGGATGGCGCGGGCGATCAGCTCCTTGCCGGTGCCGCTCTCGCCCGTGATCAGCACCCGTCCACGGGTGGGAGCGACCTTCTCGATCTCGGCATACAGCCGGCGCATCACCGGGCTCTCGCCGATCATCTCGTAGCGCTCGCTGGCATCGGCGCGCAGCCGCTCCACCTCGCGCTGCAGCTTGGAGGCGGCGAGGGCGTTGGTGACGCTGATGAGGACGCGATCGCGGTCGAGTGGCTTCTCGAAGAAGTCGGTGGCGCCCATCTGCACCGCCTCGACCGCCTCCGCCACCGACGCGTGGCCACTGATGACGATGACCGGCAGCAGCGCGGTCTCCGCGCGCGCCCGGATCTTGGAGAGCGCCTCGAGGCCGCTCATGTTGGGCAGCTTGAGGTCGAGGATGACGAGGTCGACCTCGCGCTGCTCCAGCAGGCTCAGGGCCTCCTCGGCGCTGCCCGCGTCGAGCGTGTCGAAGCCCGCGCCGCCGAGCACCATCTGGAGCGTCCGGCGTATGTTGCGCTCGTCGTCGACGACCAAGACGGTGGCGGCCATTCGGCGCCTCATACCACTGAACAGGCTTAGGCGCCCGATTCGCCGCAAGCACCACCCCAGCCCTGGCCGGGAGCTTCCGGCGGCTACTTTGCCGGCCGAGAGAGGCGATGCCAAGGTGCGAGCGCAGCGCATGCCCGAGCGAATCGATGCCCCGCGTTCCGCGCAGAGTCCGAGTGCCGACCCGCGCGGGACGGTGGCGCTCGCCGGCGCGTCGGGTGCGGCCGGAGTGCGCGGCCCGCGCGATGAATCGCGCGCTTCGGCTGCGCAGCAGGGGACGCCGCCGAGTGTGGCGATGTGTACCTGCTTGCGGGAGCAGTTCGCCGCTGGCGCGTGCTTTCGCGAGGACGCCGCGCTCGCCGATGCGCTGGCCAGCGAGGCCGGCCCGGTGCTGGAGGCGCTGCAGGGAAAG
>JADMIO010075664.1_pt1 | contig 11602 bp, 15 predicted proteins | sample 8958161 | NCBI WGS metagenome assembly JADMIO01 (sample SAMN16585339, study PRJNA669376) | soil metagenome | isolation source: Crop rotation soil | place: USA: Cullars Rotation, Alabama | collected 2011
GCCGCGCCCACTGGTCGAGGCCCTCGATGCCCATGCCGCCGAGCACCAGCCGCCGCGGCGCGAGCCCCGCCAGCACCGCGCGCACCGCCGTCCGCGCGCCGAGCGAGAAGCCGCCCAGGTCGAAATCGCCGAGACCCAGCGCGGCGACCACCGCCAGTGTATCCTTCACCAGCACGTCCGGCGGATAGGCGGCCGGATCGTGCGGCGCATCGCTTTGCCCGTGGACGCGCAGGTCGGGCATGATCGCCTCGAAGCCCGCCTCGGCCAGCCGCGCGGCGGTGCCGAACCTGATCCAGTTGACCTCGGCGCTCGAGAACAGGCCGTGGAGCAGAAGCACCGGTCGCCCCTGCCCCAGGCGATGGACCGCGAGGCGCGCGCCGCCGTGGCCCTCGACGAATGCGGTTTGCGCTTCGCTCACTCCGGTACCTCCAGACCGGCCGCCTGCCAGCGGCTAACGACACTCTGCGTCTCCGCGCTCGTCTGGCGCGGCAATGCCGAGGTGTCGAGCCAAGCCTCGTGCATGCTCTCGGCGCCCGAATGCGCAGTAGGAACGAAGCCCGAGGGGTCGTCGAAGCTGCCGACCGTGAGATCGAGATTCAGGCCGCCGAGGAAGCCGAAGCCGAGCGGCGTGCCGCAGGCCGAGCAGAAAGGGCGATGCGCGATCGGCGAGCTGCGATACCAGTCCGGCTCGCTCCGCCAGGCGACGGCAGCCCGCGGCAGGTTCACGAAGGCCGCCGCGAAGCCGCCGGTGGCGCGCTGGCACATGCGGCAATGGCAGAGATAGGCATCGTCGTTTTCGATCGTCGCAGTGTAGCGGACTCGGCCGCACTGGCAGCCGCCTGCAAGGGTCTTGCTCATGCCACCCCGCCTAGCGCTTCAGCCGTCCGAACGCCAATCGCCAGATTTACAGCGGGTTAACCCGCGACGAGCTGTAGCGAGAGCTGCGGTGAAGCGTTGCGCGACCCGGAACAGCCCCTGTTGCGAGAGGTTGATCGGCGGGGGGCAGTCGAGGCTGCCACGCAAGGAGAAAGTCATGCTTCGTAACCTGTTCGCGCCGCTGCTTGCCGCAAGCGCGCTCGCGCTGACCGTCAGCCCGGCCCACGCCGGCAAGGAAGACCGTGCCCGTTCCGCCATCGCCGCGGCCGAAGCCAAGCTGGAAACCGCCGAAACGATGGGCGCCGGCAGCGAACTGCCGCGCGAGCTGGCCGACACGCGCGCCGCGCTCGCGATGGCGCAGGAACACTTCCGGGCCGATCGCAATGCGCCCGCGATCTCGACCGCGATCCGCGCCCAGGCGCTGGCTGACGCCATGATCGGCGAGATGGAGAACCGCAAGAAGACCGCTGCGGCCGATGCCCAGCAGATGCGCAACGAGGACGTCGCCGTCGCGCAGCAGCAGGCCGCGATGGCGCAGGGTCAGGCCGCCGACGCCAACGCGCGCGCCGCCGCCGCCGAGCGCTCGGCCGCGAACTCGGCCGCCGACGCGCAGGCCGCGCGCTTGGCCGCCCAGCAGCCGCGCGAGGTCGAGACCACGGTCACGACGCAGCAGCCGGGCGCCCGCGTGACGACCTCCGCGCCGCGCAAGACGACGGTCCGCCGCACCACGACGACGCGCCGCACCGTCGTCGCGCCACCGACCACGACCACGACCACCGTTCGTCAGGCGGTCAACTGAGCTGGCGCCTCGGGCGCCCTGGAAACCCGGGCTCGCGCTCTTCGGAGCGCGGGCCCAGTCCCGTTGCGCGCTCAACCCTTCTGCAGGTGCCGCCGGCCCAGCAGCTCGGCGATCTGCACCGCGTTGAGCGCAGCGCCCTTGCGCAGGTTGTCCGAAACGCACCATAGCGTCAGGCCGTTGTCGACCGTGCTGTCGTCGCGCACGCGGCTGACGTAGGTCGCGCCGTCGCCGACGCACTCGATCGGCGTGACGTAGCCCCCGTCCTCGCGCTTGTCGACGAGCATGACGCCGGGCGCCTCGCGCAGGATTTCCTGCGCCTGTTCGGCCGAAAGCTCGTTCTCGAACTCGAGGTTGATCGCCTCGGAGTGGCCGACGAAGACCGGCACGCGCACGCAGGTGGCGACGACCTTGATCTTGGGATCGAGGATCTTCTTGGTTTCGACCACCATCTTCCACTCTTCCTTGGTCGAGCCGTCGTCGAGGAAGACGTCGATGTGCGGGACGACGTTGAAGGCGATCTGCTTGGTGAACTTGCGCGGCTCGACCGGGTCGCCGACGAAGATCGCGCGGCTCTGCTCGAACAGCTCGTCCATGCCGGCCTTGCCCGCGCCGGAAGTCGACTGGTAGGTCGCCACCACCACCCGCTTGATCGTCGCCGCGTCGTGCAGCGGCTTGAGCGCCACGACCATCTGCGCGGTCGAGCAGTTGGGGTTGGCGATGATGTTCCTGGCCTTGTAGCCGTCGATCGCGTCCGGATTGACCTCGGGCACGACCAGCGGCACGTCGGGATCCATGCGGTAGAGCGAGCTGTTGTCGATCACCACGCAGCCGGCCGCCGCCGCCTTGGGCGCGTATTCCTTGGCCGGGCCCGAGCCCGCGGCGAACAGCGCGATGTCCCAGCCGGCGAAGTCGAAATGCTCGAGGTTCCTGCACTTGAGCATGCGGCCGGTCTCGCCGAATTCGATCTCTGTGCCGGTCGAGCGGCCCGACGCGACCGCGGCGATCTCGTCGCAGGGAAACTCGCGCTCGGCGAGGATGTTCAGCATCTCGCGGCCGACATTGCCCGTCGCGCCCACGACAACTACCCGGTAACCCATCTGCTTGACCTTCCGACTATGCCGTTCGCCGTTGCTTAGCTCCGCTGGCAATGACGAATATAGGTGTAAATAAAGGAAAAGGCCGGTCTCCGTTCGCTGGAGCCGGCCTCTTCGGTCTGTGTGCCAGACTGATTCCGTCTAGGTCAGTCTCCGCTCATCCCTGGCCAGCTTCGCCGCCGGTCCTAATGTCCCGGCGCTCGGCGATGCGCGCGCGTTTGCCCGTGCGGCCGCGCAGGTAGTAGAGCTTGGCGCGGCGGACGACGCCCTTGCGGACGACGGTGATGCTGTCGATGTTCGGCGAATAGAGCGGGAAGACGCGCTCGACGCCCTCGCCGAACGAGATCTTGCGCACGGTGAAGTTCGAGCCGATGCCCTTGTTCGACCGGGCGATGCAGACGCCCTCGTAGTTCTGCACGCGGGTGCGGTCGCCCTCGATCACCTTGACGCCGACGCGGACGGTGTCGCCCGGGCGGAATTCGGGAATGGTCTTGCAGGCCTTCTGGATTTCCTCGGCCTCGATCTGCTGAATCAGGTTCACTGATCCTGCTCCTTGCTTTCCTGCCGCGCGCCAGAGGCAGGCTGGGCCCGAGCGCCGATGTGACGCTCCCAAAGGTCCGGCCTGCGTGACCGAGTATCGACCTCCGCCTGGTGTTTGCGCCAGGCGGCGATCTTCGCATGATCCCCCGATCGCAGCACTTCGGGGATCGTGCGCCCTTCCCACTGGGTAGGCCGGGTGTAGTGCGGGTATTCGAGGAGGCCGTTCTCGAACGACTCCTCGGCCCCGCTGGAAGGCGCGCCCATTACGCCGGGAAGGAGCCGAATGCAAGCATCGAGCAGCATCAGCGCCGCGGGCTCGCCGCCGGACAGCACGATGTCGCCGACGGCGACCTCCTCGACCGGGCGAACGGCGAAGATGCGCTCGTCGAAGCCCTCGAAACGGCCGCACAAGACGGTGACACCGGGACCGCTGGCGAGCGCGCGCACGCGCTCCTGCGCCAGCGGCCGGCCGCGCGGCGTCATCGCGAGGACCGGGCAGTCCGGGTGCAGCGCCAGCGCATGGTCGACCGCGGCGGCGAGCACGTCGACCCGCAGCACCATCCCCGCCCCGCCGCCGGCCGGCGTGTCGTCGACGGTCCTGTGCCTGCCGATCGCGAAGTCGCGGATCTGCACGGTCTCGAGCGACCACCTGCCCTCGCCCAGCGCACGCCCGGCGAGGCTGACGCCGAGCGGGCCGGGAAACATCTCCGGGTAGAGCGTGAGGACGGTGGCGGCGAAGGTCATGGTTCGAACCACTGACCCTTTTCGATGACCGCGGCAATGTGCCCGAGTTCAAGCCGGCGCTCGGTATATCCTGGAAATGCCATCGATGGATTCTTGAGGCCAAGGAATTTCCAGATCTTGGGGCCAAGCCAGGCAGGCGGCTCATTGAGGTTGATAAATAGATGCCATGGCCAGTCGTAGAGCCATTCTCCGAAGGATTCCGCCAACGCAGCAACCAGCTCATCAGCATCATCGCCCCGAATGTGGAGGTCTTGGTCTACGGCCGAACTTGCAGTTGGATCGCCACTGACTCGGCTGTGATCGGCAACCACATGAATGACACGATCAAGCACCGATGCCATCACACCGTCCAGTTCTCGACCTTCAGCCCCGGCACCTCAGCGAAATCCTTGGTGTTCCGCGAAATCACAACCAGCCCCAGGCTAATTGCATGGGCAGCGACCAAACGGTCGAAGCTGCCTCGCTTGAACGGCAGGCGTGAATAGGCCCGCGCAGCCGCGTCGTCGAACGGCAGCAGCGGTATTTCCTCGATCAGCCAGTCGAGCACATCCGGCCTCGGCGGTTTTCCGTTTTCGCTCTCCAACGCCACCTCCGCGAACGCGATCGACGAAATGCCGATTGCGCCCGCGTCGGTGTCCTGGACCCGGACCGTCAGCTTGGGGAATTCGCCCGACAGGAGATTGATGACGCTGTTCGCGTCCAGCATGTATCTCAAGTCTTGCTGTCCAGCCGATCGAGTGCCGCCCAGTCTCGCGGCGGATCGTCGAATTCGTAGCGAGGCAATTCCTCGAGGCCCGGGAGCTTCCCGGCGAATTTGCTGACGTCGATCTTGCGCTTGGGTGCGTCCGCGCGGGTGAGCGAGTAGCGTCCGCCGTCCTCGACCTGCAGGTTCATTTCCATACCGGCCTCCAGGCCAAGCTCCGCCGGCAGCCGGAGCGCCAGCGAGTTGCCCGACTTGAACACCTTTGCGCGATACCGCTTGGCCGGCACGGCGCCGCGGGATGCCACGCCAGCCGGCCCATCGGCCTTGAATGTCTGGCGCGCTTCGCGAACGCGCCCATCGTGCTGATCGTTCATGACCGCCTCCGTATATACTTCGTGTATATACGTCAAAGCTCCCGGGTCAACCGGGGTCCCGCCAGTTCGCTCCGTTTCGGAGCGTTTTGGCCAAACTTCTAACCGCCGCAGCCGCCGCAGCCGCCACCACCGCAACCGCTGCCGCCGTCGCTCGAGCTGCTGCCGGAGCCACTATCGCTGCTGCTGCTGCTCCGCAGGCTGTGCAGCTCGGACAGCGACGAGCCGGCGAGCACGCCCGTGCCGAACAGCGCGACCGCCAGCCCCGCCTCCTCGGTCGTGGGCGCGCGGCGCAGCCGGGCCGACTGCAGCTTCGCGTCCTGCAGCGCGGCGATGCCGGCGCGCGTGCGGCGGTCGAGAGCGGCGAAGCGGATCAGCGCGAAGACCGCCGTCGCCACCAGGAAAGCGGTGAGATAGCCGACCGGGCGATCGCGCATCGTGCCCACTTCCCACTTGATCGCACCGAACGGCAGCAGCACCAGGTAGGGGGCGGTCTGCCAGAAGCGGAGCGCGAGCCCGCTGGCGCGGTCGATGAGCAGGCCGCGCTGAACGAGCGCGGCGTCGAGCGCCTCGGCATCCTGCCGGATCGCGAAGGCCAGCTGCCCCCATTTGACCGGCGAGGGCAGCGCGAGCACCGACCGCTCGGCCGAAGTCGCGCCGCTGGTGGTCGATCGGATCGCGATCGTGCCGCTGTGGATCACAAGCGCGCCAGCCGAGAGCAGCCGCGCGGTCAGCGCCTCGCCGAAGCGGATCGCGCCGCCAGCGAGGTAGGCGAGTTGATCGACCTGCGTCACCGCGCCCGGGCGGCCTTCGGGCCGCAGCCAGCGCGGGATGACGATCCCGGCGACGAAGGCCGCAGCGAACAGGCCGGCATAGAGGGTGAGGAAAGGCCCACCCATCAGATCGAAAGGTCCAAGACCCATCACTCGACGCTCCACAGGAGAACCAGGCCGACCAGCAGCATAGTCGCCAAAACCATAAGGAAACGCTGCAAGACGCGCCTGGACAGGATGAGCGCCTCGCGTGGGTGCACGCGGCGCGCCCGGGGATCCTCGAGCAGACGCCGCTGCGCATCGGGCCAGAGGTCGGCCGGCGGCGGGCCGAACACGGCCTCGTAGGCCCTCAGCGTGCGGGCGTATTGCTCGAAGAAGCGGTTGCGCTCGTCCGCACCGCCGGCGGTCGGGCCGTGGTGCAGCGGGCGGCCGAGGACCTCGGGGCAGAAGCGCTCCCAATAGTCGCGGCTGTAGGTGAGATGGAGGTGCCAGGCCTGGTCGACCGCGTCGGACGGCGTGACCTCATGCCCGGCGGTGACGGCGAGGTAGCAGAAGCGGCGGTATTCGTCCAACACCCGCTCGCCCTCGGCCGGCGTCCAGCCGTTTTCGCGCGCGAGGCGCTGGGTGAACGAGAGCGCCGCGTCCTCGGGACCGACGGTGTAGCGGGAAAGCTTTTCCCAGACCGGATGATCCGGGATGGAAGGCGATGATGGGTCGGACCCGCTCATTCGTGACTCCGCATAACACGGCAGCGCGAAAAGTCAAGTTAGGCGGTAGAGTTTGATCGAGGACGCGGGCAACGGCGCCATCAGTCGGCCCAACCCTCGGCCACGACAAGCCGTTCGGCATTCCATTCGGGCACGGCTTCGGGGCGCATCGGCACCATGAAGCGCTTGCCGTCGGCGCGCTCGATCTCGATCACGTCGCCGGCGCCGAAATTCTCGACTGCGATGCAGGTGCCGAGCGGCTCACCACCAGCGGAGACGGCCGGCAGGCCGATCAGGTCGGCGTGGTAGTATTCGCTCGCGGCCAGCGGCGGCAGCGCCGAGCGCGGGACCGTCAGTGCCGTGCCGCGCAGCTTCTCGGCTGCGGTGCGGTCGGCGACCTCGGCGAAGCGGGCGATGGCGCCGCCCTTGCCGTCGTCCCTGAGATTCGTCAGCGAAAGCGTTGAATCGTTGAAGGCGCGGTAGCGCTTCAGCGCCGCCACGCCCTCGCCGAACAGCTTGAGGCGGACCTCGCCCGTCACGCCATGCGCGCCGGTGACGGCGGCGAGCGTGACGGGGCGGTCCAACGCGGGCAAGCTCAGCCTTCCGCGGGTTCCTGCGTGCTCTCGCCGGAAACCTCGCCGGTGTCGCCGGCATCACTGTCGGGCGTAGCCTCGTTGGCTTCCTCAGCGGCGGCTTCCTCGGCGGGAGCTTCCTCGGCGGCCGGAGCAGCAGCGGCGGCCTTTGCGGCCTCCTCGGCCTCGGCGATCTTCGCGGCCCGATCCTCGGCGCGGTCCTTGGCCTTCTTGCCGGGCTCGCCCTTCTGCGGATTGTTCGTGGCCGCGCGCTCCTTGATGCCGGCCTTGTCGAGCATGCGCGCGACGCGGTCGGTCGGCTGCGCGCCGACGCCGAGCCAATAGCGCGCGCGGTCCTCGACCAGACGGACGCGGTTCGCGTCGTCCTTGGCGAGCAGCGGGTTGTAGGTGCCGATCTGCTCGAGGTACTTGCCGTCGCGCGGCGAACGGCTGCTCGCCGCGACGATCTTGTAGTAGGGGCGCTTCTTCGACCCGCCACGGGCCAGACGGAGGGAAACGGACATCTCAATTCACCTTTCTATCAAACGCTTGAAATTTACTTCTTGAGAAACTGCGAGAGGTCGGGCGGGCCACCACCGCCGCCGAGGCCGGGCAGCTGCGGGCCGCCCGGACCGCCGAGACCGGGCATCGCGGCGCCGAGCCCGCCCTTGCCGAACAGCGCGCCCAGGCCCTTGATGCCGCCCATCTTCCTGATCTGCTTCATCGCGCGCTCCATTTCCTGGTGCATCTTGAGCAGCTTGTTGACGTCCTGCACCTGCATGCCGGAGCCGTTGGCGATGCGGATCTTGCGCTTGGCGTTGAGCAGGTCGGGCTTGGCGCGCTCCTTCGGCGTCATCGAGCCGATGATCGCTTCCATGCGCAGCAGCACGCGGTCGTCCATGCCCGAGGCCTGCATCGCCGCCTTGGCCTTCTTCATGCCCGGCATCATGCCCGCGAGCGCGCCGATGCCGCCCATGTTCTGCATCTGCCGCAGCTGCATCCTGAGGTCGTTCATGTCGAACTGACCCTTGGCCATGCGCGCGGCCATGCGCTCGGCCTCTTCCTCCTGGATCGTCGCGGCCGCCTTCTCGACGATCGAGACGATGTCGCCCATGCCGAGGATGCGGCCGGCGACGCGCGAGGGGTGGAACGGCTCGATCGCGTCGATCTTCTCGCCGGTGCCGGCGAACTTGATCGGCTTGCCGGTGACCGCGCGCATCGATAGCGCCGCGCCGCCGCGCGCATCGCCGTCCATGCGGGTGAGGATGACGCCGGTGAGGTCGACCTGGCCGGCGAAGCTCTGCGCGACGTTGACCGCGTCCTGGCCGGTCAGCGAATCGACGACGAGCAGCGTTTCCTTCGGCGCCGAGATCGCCGCGACGGCCTTCATCTCGGCCATCAGCTGGTCGTCGACGTGGAGCCGCCCGGCGGTGTCGAGCAGCAGCACGTCGACCGCCTGGAGCCGGGCCGACTGCAGCGCGCGGGTGGCGATGTCGACGGGCGCCTGTCCCGCAATGATCGGCAGCGTCGCGACCCCGACCTGCTCGCCGAGCACCGCCAGCTGCTCCTGCGCGGCCGGGCGGTTGACGTCGAGCGAGGCCATCATCGCCTTCTTGCCCTGCTTCTCCTTCAAGAGCTTGGCGAGCTTGGCGGTGGTCGTGGTCTTGCCCGAACCCTGGAGCCCGACCATCAGGATGACGACCGGCGGCACCGCGTCGAGCTCGAGCCCGACGGTCTGTTCACCGCCGAGCATCTCGACCAGCGCGTCGTTGACGATCTTGACGACCTGCTGGCCGGGGGTGACCGACTTCAGCACCGACTGGCCGACCGCCTGCTCGGTCACCTGGTCGACGAAGCGGCGGACGACCGGCAGCGCGACATCGGCCTCGAGCAGCGCGATGCGCACCTCGCGCATGGCGTCGCGGACGTCCTGCTCCTTCAGCGCGCCGCGGCCGCGCAGCTTGTCGAACACGCCGCCGAGACGATCGCTCAATGTGTCGAACATTCGCGTGCCTACTCCAAAACGCCGAAAACGCCGGCGGACGAAACCTCGTCGGCCAGCGTAACCTTGATCACCGCCCCAGGGGCCTTTCGACCCCAGGCCGTGGTGAGATTTGCTTCAGGCCGGAGCGAGACCGTTCGCAGCCCGACGTGGAGCAAATATCACCATACCGCGAAATGGTGGAGCCGAGGGGGATCGAACCCCTGACCTCTACAATGCCATTGTAGCGCTCTCCCAGCTGAGCTACGGCCCCGGGCCATTTCGATCGGCGGCCCTGGGAGGCCGCCGTTTTCCCCGGCCTGAGCCGGAGAGGCACGCCCTTAGTTGCGCACCCCCCGCTTGGCAAGGGTCTTAATGCTCGTTGTCCTCGTCGTCGCCGACGCCGACGCCGAGATCGTCGTCGCCGCCGAGGTCGACGTCGTTGTCGGGCGAATCGCCGTCCTCGTCGATGTCGAGATCCTCATCGCCCAGATCGGCGTCCTCGACCGGCTCGGGCTTCTCCTTGTGGATTTCCTCGTAGGGGATCGGCTGTTTGGACTTGAGCACCGGCTCGGGATGCCAGCCATAGCCGCACTCGATGCAAGTGACGGGATCGTCCTTGCCGAGATCGTAGAAGCGGGTGCCGCATTTCGGGCAGCCGTGCTTGGCGCCCCATTCAGCCTTGACCATGAAGATTCCTCTATTTGCCCATGCGGACGATCGCGGGCCGTAATTCTGTGGCGTTGATGGGAACGATCGGCGCCCAAATCAAGCGCGGCGCGCGCCTTGCCATAGGCAATTGGCGCTGTCAAAAGCCGCGCGTTTTTTCCATATCGGGGAATGAGCGTGACCGCTGCCGATCCGTCCCAGATGCGCCCGCGCCGGTTCCTGCCGGCGGGCCCGCTCAGGGGCCGCATCACGGTGCCGGGCGACAAGTCGATCAGCCACCGCGCGCTGATGCTCTCGGCGCTGGCGGTCGGCGAAAGCCGCATCTCGGGGCTGCTGGAGGGCGAGGACGTGCTCGCCACCGCCGCGGCGATGCGGACGATGGGTGCGCAGGTCGAGCGCACCGGACAGGGCGAATGGCTGGTCCACGGCGTCGGCGTCGGCTCTTTGCTGCAGCCGCGGCAGGCGCTCGACATGGGCAACAGCGGCACCTCGACGCGCCTGCTGATGGGCCTCGTCGCCTCGCATCCGATCACCGCGACCTTCGTCGGCGACGCCAGCCTGTCGCGCCGGCCGATGAAGCGGGTGATCGAGCCGCTTTCGCTGATCGGCGCCGACATCACCGCTTCGCCCGGCGGCACGCTGCCGCTGATGCTGCGCGGCGCGGCGCCGGCGGTGCCGATCGAGTACCGCCTCCCGGTCGCCTCGGCGCAGGTCAAGAGCGCGGTGCTGCTCGCCGGGCTCAACACCGCGGGGATCACCACGGTGATCGAGCCGGTGCCGACGCGCGATCATTCCGAGCGCATGCTCAAGGGCTTCGGCGCCGAACTTGATGTCGAGGTGGAAGCCGACGGCACGCGCGTGATCCGCATCCGCGGCGAGGCCGACCTGCAGCCGCAGCGCATCGTGGTGCCGGGCGATCCCTCCTCGGCCGCCTTCTTCATCACCGCGGCGCTGCTGGTGCCGGGCAGCGAGCTGACGATCGCCAACGTCGGCCTCAACGCGACCCGCGCCGGGCTGATCGCGGTGCTGCGCGCGATGGGCGGCGACATCGCCGAGATCGACGCGCGCGAGGTCGGCGGCGAGCCGGTGGCGGACCTCGTGGTGCGCCACTCGGCGCTCAGGGGGATCGAAGTCGACCCCGCGCTCGCCCCGAGCATGATCGACGAGTTCCCGGTGCTGTTCGTCGCCGCCGCGCTGGCCGAGGGCCGCACCGTCACCTCGGGCCTCGACGAGCTGCGCGTCAAGGAATCGGACCGGCTCGGGGTGATGGCGGCCGCATTGACCGCCGCCGGCGCGCGGGTGGAGGAACGCGAGGACGGCCTCGTCATCGACGGCGCCGGCGGCGAGCCGCTCGCGGGAGGCGGCCCGATCGCCACCCACCTCGACCACCGCATCGCCATGAGCATGGCGGTGGCGGGGCTCGCCAGCAAGGCGGGCGTCGAAGTCGACGACACCCGCCCGATCGCCACCAGCTTCCCCGCGTTCGAAGCGCTGCTCGACGGATGCACGGCGTGACCGAACTCCAGGCCAACATCGCCGGCTTCGCGGGCATGTTCTGCGTGGTCTTCGCCTACGCCTACCAGACCGGCAAGGACCATCCGAACCCCTTTGTCCAGCACGGCGTCAACCTGCTCGGCGCGGTGCTGCTGGGCATATCGCTGCTGGTGAACATGAACCCGGCCTCGTTCGCGCTCGAGTTCGTCTGGGGCGGCGTGGCGATCTGGGGGCTGGCCAGGGCCTTCCTCGGTCGCGGACAGCACCGGGGGCGCAACT
>JADMIO011298137.1_pt1 | contig 11602 bp, 8 predicted proteins | sample 8958161 | NCBI WGS metagenome assembly JADMIO01 (sample SAMN16585339, study PRJNA669376) | soil metagenome | isolation source: Crop rotation soil | place: USA: Cullars Rotation, Alabama | collected 2011
CCCGGTGTACGCAAAACAATTGTTTCAATATCAGACCGGATCGCAAGCAAGGTTACCAATGAAGAAAACAAAACAAGGAGCACGGCAGAATACCCGATAATTCTGGGTGTTATCCTGAATTTAATTTTATTCTTAATTGCATTTTCACTTGTATAACGGATCAATCCTACCGGTTTCTTTATTTTTTGCATAATCGAATTGCAGGCATCAATACATGCAGTACAATTAATACATTCCAGCTGCGTACCGTTACGGATATCAATACCGGTTGGACAAACCTGAACACACAAATGACAATCAATACAATCACCGGTTTTGTTTACTGAAGCATTGGTTAGTTTCCCACGCGGTTCTCCCCTCCCATAATCATATCCCACCACTACAGAATTCGGATCCAGCAACACACTTTGCAATCTTCCATAAGGGCAAACCACAATACACACCTGTTCGCGGAACCTGGCATAAACTCCGTAAAAAACTCCTGTAAAAACAAGTATAGAAATAAATCCTGCTTTATGTTCAGAAATATCTTCAGCAATTATTTTTTTCCATTCATCAACACCAATAATATAAGCCAGGAAAGTATTGGAAATAATAAATGCAATCAGGAAAAACAACAAATGTTTGAAAATTTTCCTGGATGCTTTGTAGAAATCCCAATCATGCCTGTCAAGATTCATTTGCTGAACACGATCACCTTCTATCCAGTATTCAATTCTACGGAAAACCATTTCCATGAATATTGTCTGAGGGCATGCCCATCCACACCAGACACGTCCAAACAATGTAGTAAACAAAGTAATGAACACAACGAATGTCAGCATAGCCAATACGAACAGGAAAAAATCCTGGGGGAAAAATGAAATACCGAACAGAACGAATTTTCTTTCCACCACATTCAATAACATAAACGGGTGTCCGTTGATTTTCATCCAGGGCATTGCAAAAAACAATACAAGAAAAAAATAACTGACTATTTTTCTCTTATCGAATAATTTTCCCTTTGGTTTTTTAGGATAGATCCATGCACGTTTTCCTTCTGCAGTAATCGTTGAAATACTGTCGCGGAATTCCTCATGCTTTTCATTTACAGTGGCCGGATTCATTTCATAGAGACTATACCTTTCATACTTTCTGTACTGTCAGCTTTAACAACTGCAGAATCTATCGCAACAGGTTTTTCTTCTGTCCAGATTTCTCCTTGTTGTTCTTTAGCTCCGGCAGGATGCGAACCCTGCAGTGATACTACATAACTTGCCACTTGTTGAATCTGTTTTGGCGATAATTGCGTCTTCCAGCTGATCATCCCTTTATCAGGTACACCATAAGTAATTGTTTTGAATATATTTTTTATTCCGCCGCCATGTAACCAGTATTCATCGGTGAGATTTGGTCCAACCTGTCCGCCAGCATCTGCACGATGACAGGCTGTACATAATTTCTCAAACGACTCCTTTCCTTTCGTTACTGATTCTGCATCTGCCAACAGTACAACATTTCCTTCATTTACATTTTCACCGGCTGCTTTTAATCTTTCAGCTCTTTGCTGTTCTGCAACTCGGATTTCATCTGCATATTCCTGCTTTTGCAATTTCCCACTTCCGAAAACGTGAAAATGAAACATATATACAATAGCAAATATTATAGTCACATAAAATCCGGCTTTCCACCAGGGTGGTAGATTGTTATCAAGTTCTTTTATTCCATCATAATCATGATCAAGCAATATGTCCTTCTCCTGTTGTACAGGCACACTGTCAACCATCCGGAGGTATAATTTGCGTAACCAGGAAACCTGAGTCACTTTCACCATCGCACTTTCATTTTCTTCTGATAAATCAGTTGTTGGATGAAGGACATGTATAAGTTTCATATTCACACTATACAAAACATAAACTGTAAGCAACATGATTATCGTAACAAAAATCAGCAGGTAGGATTCTGTATGAAAAACCCAGCCAGGTAATCCGTCTGATTTTACTTCAGTGTTTGGTAAATCCTGTGCTTTCCCCAGAAGACCTGACAGTAATAACGGAATTAGAATAAATTTAATTTTCGGGTTCGCGGCGATTGCTTTTCCCAGACTGATCGCAGTTTTGCTTAACAGGTAGATGGAAATTAATAAAATGATCAACGCAAATACAAGTAACACAGATCCTGAATTCCAGTTGCTGAAATCAGTTACCTTGTCCGATTTTTGAGTCTGAGCAAAACTCATAGTCGACAAGAATAATAATGAACCGGATACTTTTATAAAATGTTTTTTCATAATTCTTCAGTTAAATTATCGTGCAATGGAGTTTTACTTACTGTATCGAATTCTTCTTTTTTTGATCTTATCAGCCAGGCAGCAATAAGAATGAAAAAAGCAAAAAACACAGTAAAAGAAAACAGCGGGTAGATGCTTACATTATTTACAGCAGATAAAACTTCTTTGTACATATGCTTATTTATTTTCGGTTACCTTATTTTTCCTGATATCAGTTCCCATTCTTTGCAGGTAAGCAATGATGGCAATGATCTCTTTGTTTTTGTCTACACTAATGCCGTCCTTTTCAAGATTCGCAGTGATGATTCCTGCCTGTTTCATCAAATCAGAGTTGGCCTGCAAATCATATCCTTCAGAATACGGAACTCCGAGTTTTTGCATGACTCTTATTTTTGCAGCAGTCGTAGAAGTATCAAGGTCAGTTTCAATCATTGAAGGATAAGGAGGCATAATACTTCCGGGCGACATCGTTCGTGGATCCTCCATATGATGATAATGCCATGAATCAGGATATTTGCCACCAATTCTTTGCAGATCAGGTCCTGTTCTTTTACTTCCCCATTGAAACGGATGATCATAAACAAATTCTCCGGGTTTGGAATATTCACCGTAACGTTCTGTTTCAAATCTGAACGGACGTATCATTTGCGAATGACAGGTATAACATCCTTCGCGTATATAAATATCCCTTCCCTGCAATTCCAACGGAGTATATGGTTTTACACTTGTAATAGTTGGGACATTTGATTTGATCATGAATGTTGGTATCATTTCCACAACTCCACCAATAAGAATTACAATCAAACTGAATACAAGCATCTGTACTGGCCGGCGTTCAATCTGACGATGCCAGTGACCTTTATGAAACACTTCTGTTTTTTCGAGGGCGGGTGCTTCTGCAGATTCATCTGCAATTAACTTTCCGGATTTAGCAGTTTTCACCAGGTTATATACCATTATAAGTGCGCCGATGAGATACAATGTTCCACCTAAGGCACGCAGTTTATACATGGGTAAAATCTGTACAACAGTTTCAAGAAAATTCGGATAACGCAGCACTCCGTCTTCAGTAAATTCCTTCCACATAAAATGCTGTGTAAAACCTGCGAAATACAACGGAATTGCATAAAACATAATTCCAAGAGTACCTATCCAGAAATGATAACCTGCAAGTTTTTTAGAATAAAGCTTCGTGTTGTAAATTTTTGGAATTAGCCAATACAATATTCCGAAAGTGAGAAATCCATTCCATCCTAATCCTCCAATGTGTACGTGACCTACAATCCAGTCGGTAAAATGCGCAACTGCATTTACTGATTTCAATGATAACATAGGACCTTCAAATGTTGCCATCCCATATGCAGTTATTGCAACAACAAAAAATTTCAACTCAACATTATCCCGAACACGATCCCATGCACCTCTTAAGGTTAGTAATCCGTTAATCATACCGCCCCAGCTGGGAGCAATCAACATTACTGAAAATACAACACCAAGTGATTGCGCCCAGTCAGGTAAGGCAGTATATAATAAATGATGAGGTCCTGCCCAGATATATAAAAAAATGAGCGCCCAGAAATGGATAATGGATAAGCGGTAAGAATAAACCGGTCTGTTTACAGCTTTCGGAACAAAATAATACATCAGACCGAGATAAGGTGTCGTAAGAAAAAATGCAACAGCATTATGTCCATACCACCATTGTACCAATGCATCCTGGACTCCTGCATATACAGAATAACTTTTCAGAAATGTTACAGGGATTTCTACAGAGTTTACAATATGTAATACTGCAACTGTAACAACTGTGGCGATATAAAACCAGATGGCAACATACAAGTGCCTTTCACGTCGTTTGATGATCGTACCAAACATGTTAATACCAAAAATCACCCACACTATTGCAATAGCAATATCAATCGGCCATTCAAGTTCAGCATATTCCTTACTCGTGGTTATTCCGAATGGTAATGTAAGTGCAGCACTCACAATAATCAATTGCCAGCCCCAGAAATGAATTTTACTGAGCATATCGCTGAACATTCTTGCTTTCAGCAATCGTTGCAATGAATAATAAATTCCCATAAACATCCCATTTCCAACAAATGCGAAAATGATTGCATTTGTATGTAAAGGACGAATCCTTCCAAAAGAGGTATGTACATCGAAATTCAATCCGGGAAATGGTAATTGCAAAGCAGCCAGTAATCCAACCAGCATTGCAACTATTCCCCAAACCATCGTGGCAATTGCGAAATTTCGGACAATCTTATTGTCGTAACTGAACTTTTCAATAGTCATATAGTACTTTGTTTATCTTTCTCATGGTCATCACTTCTGTTTTCATAAAGTATTCTCACAGAAGGAGTAATTTCATCGTCATATTGTCCTGTTTTCACCGACCAGAAATAAGCAAAGAGAAAACCTGAAGCTAGCAGGAGACTGATCAGGATTAAAACAATGATAACTGACATGGAAGGCAAAGCTACCCTCCTGAATGCTGATGATTAATGATTGCGGTCAGCATAAAACCTGACATTTATCATATTCTCTGCAATGGCTGAATTAAAATTTCAGTAACCTGCCTTTGATGCTGCCAGAAATAACTGTAAATAAAACAAGGCTGATGGTACTCACCGGCATCAGGATGGCAGCAATTAACGGAGAAAGTGTACCAGTTACCGCAAATGATAACCCAATAAAATTATATAGAAGCGAAATGATGAAACTGAGAATGATGATTCTTACTGAAGCCTGTGAATATTTTAATACTGAATTTAATTTTGTAAGCTGACTTGCTTCAATTATGCCATCACATGCCGGGGTAAAAAGTGATATATTATCAGTCACTGCAATTCCGCAATTGCTTTGCATCAGCGCACCTGCATCATTCAGTCCGTCACCGATCATTAATACTTTGTGCTGCTTATCCATCAGTCGTTTTACAAAATCAAGTTTATCTTCAGGCGACTGGTTAAATAACAAAACAGCAGAGTCAGCAAATATCATTTGCAATCCTCGTAATTCCCTGTTGTTATCTCCGCTTAAAACAAACAAATTCAATTTTTCTTCAGCGAGATTTTTAACAAGGGTTTCTATACCACTTCTGTAACTATTTTTAATATGGAATGTACAGCGGTAATTATTATTAACCGTAAGATGCAGACCCGGATCCATTTCCTCCAGGCCGACAAATTTATTTTTCCCGATTTTATAATAATCACCACTAATGAAGCCAGATATACCTTCCCCTGTTAATTCATTATACTCAGCAACCTTATAAAAAATCTTTTGATCAAGTTTGTTCAGCAATTGAATACTGTATGGATGTGTTGAATTTCTACAGAGGCTTGCAACTGCTTTCTTTTCATCCTCAGATAATAGATCACCAGTAATGATTATTTCCACTGAATTATTATCTGTAAGCGTTCCTGTTTTATCAAATACAATTGTATCAATGTCGGGGATATTTTCAAGCACATGATAATTGCGGAGATAAATTTTCTTTTTACCTAAAATCCTCAGTATATTCCCATAAGTAAACGGAGCAGATAATGCAAGAGCGCATGGACAGGCAATCACCAATACAGAAGTAAATGCGATTACGGCTTTATGAGTATCAGATGGCCACCAGTAGAGGGCTGAAGCAGCTGCGATTATTAATGTTATTAAAGTAAACCATTTGCTGATTTTCTGAACAATTCTTTCAAATCTGCTGATAGTGGATTTTGGGTAATTTCTATTCCATAATTGCATCAGGTGACTGTTGGAAACAGTTTTGAGCACTTCAAGTTCAGCCAGTTTTCCGCAATTTTTTGCCCCGGCATAAATAATATTCCCATGCTGCACTTTTACAGGCAAAGATTCACCGGTCACAAATGAATAATCTATCAAGGCGTCTTCTTTTAACAGAACTGCATCAGCCGGAATAATTTCCTGGTTGCGCACAAGAATTCTGTCAGTGTACTTCAGTTCATCGAGAATACAGGAAGATTCTATTCCATTTACAATTCTTGTGGCTGCAACCGGGAACCAGGATTTATAATCTCTGTCGAAGGAGAGTGAGTCGAAAGTAAAATCCTGGAACCAGCGACCGATCAGCATAAAAAATATCAGTCCGCTTCCACTGTCGAAGTAGCCTGCCCCGGTTTTCATCAGTATTTCATAAGCACTTCTCAGAAATATTGCTGCAATTCCAAGTGCAATGGGTATATCAATGGATGTTGTTTTATATTTTAGTGATTGAACTGATCTGATAAAGAATTCTGACGCACTGTAAAAGAATACCGGCAATGAAAGCAGAAGAATCATATAACTGAAAAATGGTTTGAGCCACAGTTCTGAAATAATTCCTGAAGAAAAATATTCCGGAAAACTCAACATCATAATATTACCGAAACAAAAACCTGCAATTCCGATTTTCAGAATGCGATTGTTAAGATGCTTTTTTTCAGATATCCTTTCAACTGCATTAAGGTTCAGCATTGGCTCGTAACCTGTGGAAGCGAGTTTTGTTACAATTTTCCTGAGCGAGGTTTTTGTTTTATCAAAGGTGAGATGGAGTTCTTTTGCGGTAAAATTTACTGATGAAGAAAGTACTCCCCTATCCAGTGATTTAAAGTTCTCAAGCAACCAGATACAACTACTGCAATGCATGGACGGGATATGAAAGAGAACCTGACACTGATTCCCCTGAGAAAAATAGATCAGTTTTTCGCTGATGGATGCCTCATCCAGGAAGGAGAAAGCTGAATCATCCGTCTTGACGGTTTTATTTCCCGGATTAGTATTAAGATCATAATAACTGCACAAATTGTTTTCCGCCAGGATTTCATACACCAGTTTGCATCCATTACAACAAAAAGATTTATCATATGCATAAATATGGTCCTCGCTACAAGTATCACCACAATGAAAACAGCTGATGCGTTGGGCAGTTTCAATCATTCCGCAATATTATCCAGGCTACTGATAAACAGAACTGACGTATATCCGGATGAGAACTGATTAATGTCATGTTTATTTTTAAACGGAGACTTGATCTTTGTCAAAAATAAAATAACTGCTATCCATAGTCTCCAGAATAAAATGCTGAATACAATTATTATACATGATCTGATTTCCATTGATTTCATCAAGGAACAGTTTCATCGTGCCTATCCTTACCTGAAAATTGAATTTTTCAGCGAACCGCATTTACCCGGCAAAGGAAACCTGAAAACCAAAATGATCACTTCCAGTAAAAACATTGGTGAATTGCAAAGGGTAAAAAAACAGGGAAGCCTGATGATTGACAGTAAAAAGTCAGTCGGGGAACTGGAAAATCACTTTGAAAATGAATTTGGTTTACATGTACAGGTATTCCGCAAATCAGGGAATATCTGGCTCGAAACCACCTCCACCGACGACTGGACCCTTGAACAGCAAAACGAAGAAGGAAAAAATCTTGCACAACATTTCAATATCGAAAAAGAAAACCCTGAAGATCATGACATCTACTGATACAAATACTCATGCTCTTGACAATATGAGCATTTCCGAAATTGTACTTGCATATCCCCGTACTGTTTTTGTTTTTGAAAAATACAATATTGATTATTGCTGCGGTGGAAAGAAAAAACTGGGTCCTGTATTAAATGAATATGAAATTCAATCCTCGGAAATCAGGAATGAACTAAAATCCCTTGTATTGACTTCCGCAATGCATGAAGAAAATCATGTACATGAATCATTGACAAGCCTTGTTGACCATATCCTGTTAAAACATCATGCATATGTTAAGAGCAACATTCCTTCAATCCAGGAACACCTGAACAAAGTAGCCTATAAACATGGAGAAGCATTTCCTTATATGCAACAGGTGGCAATAATTTTTGAAACTCTGTCGAAAGATTTATTGCAGCACATGATGAAGGAAGAGATTATTTTATTTCCCCGGATCAAAAAACTGGAAGCTGATTTTTCCAATGGGGTTATCATCGACATGGTCCAGGCTCTTACTGCTCCCGTTGCAGTAATGGAGTATGAACATGAACATGCCGGGAAACTTATGGAAGAAATAAGATTGTTAACCGATAATTATTCAGTGCCTGCAAATGCATGTACAACATTCAGGCTTGTTCTGGAAGAATTAAAACATTTTGAAAAAGACCTGCATCAACATGTGCATCTTGAAAATAACATTCTCTTTCCAGGCGCTATTAATTTATATAATCAACTGAAAGTTGCTTTCTGACCATGTCACAACTTACAGGATTTGCTTCAAATACAGACTCGCATTTTGTTGAAACCATTTGGATAGATAAAATGCATTTTGAATGTAACGTCAATCATCATTCAATTTCACTTGATAAATCAGAGGAACACGGAGGAGATAATACGGGACCACGTCCTAAACCATTGATGCTGGCAGCACTTGCCGGTTGTATTGGAATGGAAATTCTCGCTATTCTTAATAAAATGAGGATCAAGACAGAGAAATTCAACATACAGGTTACCGGTACCTTAAATGATAAAATTCCCAAGGTTTATATATCTGTACATATAGATATACTTATAATTCCCCTTTTTCCCAATTCCGAAAAAATAAGAAAAGCAGTTGACCTTGCTGTAAACAATTATTGCGGAGTAGTTCAGATGTTCAGGAGCTTTTCGGAAGTTTCGTTTTGTACCAAGTTCGAAGAAATTTTATAATTTCAATATACAGGTGCTGGAGTTTTTTCAGAAGTTGCCGGAAAAGATTTCAGCAAAGACGGACTTGTAAACAATTCAGGTGGCAAATTATTATTCAGTCATACCGGTATTGATTTCTATATTGGTAATTTCAGTGTGAATACTGCATTTCAGCTCCCATTGATCCAGGAATTAAACGGTCCACAGCCAGAGATTCAATACAGATGGATAGCCGGAATTAGTTATGCGATAAAGTAAATGCAGAATTCAGAATTCAGAATTAAATATTAAGAATTAAGTATTATTTTTATTGTTAGTATTTAACCTAATTCCAGAGTCCAGAATCCTGTGTCCTGTGTCCTGAAAATCAGTATTAGCCTTTCAGTGACTTTAATTTCTTTTCGTCGATAATAAATATTTTTCCCTCTTTAACTTCAATCATCTTTTCATCTTTAAAATCACTGATAGTGCGGATGAGTGATTCAGTAGCCGTTCCCACAATATTTGCGAGGTCTTCCCGTGAAAAAGCCATTCCGAATACCTTGTCTTCATTCTTTTCACTGTATTTTGATTTCAGCAATAATAAAGCTTCAGCAACACGTTTTCTTACCGAACTGTAAGCAAGTTTAACCAGTTGCTCTTGTTGCGTGCTCACATTACATGTAAGAATTTCCATAAATTTTTTTGAAACTTCCCTGTTGTTATAAATAAGGTTGAAAAAATCATCACGGGGAATAAAAATAACTTCTGAATCTTCCAGCGCCTGGGCATTATCGGAATAATCCGTGTTCTCAAGCAAAGGAACATAGCCAAAATATTCGCCCGGTTTAATAAGGACAGTAATCAGTTCCTTTCCATAATCATGCACTTTATACAACTTGATTTTGCCACTCGTTAAATAATATAAGCCTCGCGGGTATTCACCTGCATGGTAAACATTGTCCTTTTTCTTACAGAATTTGATTTTACGGTCTTCAGTAAATTTCTTCAATGCATCCTTTCCTGAAACATCTCCAATAAATGTAGTAAGTCCTTCAAAGTTTTTTTCGTATTCTTTTTTTATTGCAGCAGATTTTTTTAAACGTCCATCAACTGCATTGAGTAATTCGGTTTTATCAAATGGTTTAGTAATGTAATCATCTGCGCCCATTTCCATTCCTTTGCGTACATCACTTCTTTCATGTTTTGCTGTGAGAAAAATAAACGGAATTGTTGAAGTGTCTTCATTTTTTGATAACATATGCAATACACCATATCCATCAAGCACAGGCATCATAATATCACATATGATCAGATCCGGTTTGGAATGCTGAACCTGTTCCACACCTTTCTTTCCATCAGCAGCGGTATCCACTTTATACCCGGCAAGTTCCAGGATTTCTGCAGTATTTTCCCGGACTTCCCTGTTATCTTCGATCAGTAATATATGTTGCATTGCGCTTAATTATTTTCTTGGTAAAAATATTCTGAACTCGGTTCCTTTTTCAAGTTCGCTTTTCATTTCTATATATCCATCCATTAATTCAACATATTTGGAAACGATGTTTAGTCCAAGACCTGTTCCCTGTATGTTCAATGCATTTTGTCCGCGGAAAAATCTCTGAAATAAATGTTCCTGGTCTTCCCTGCTGATTCCCATTCCTTCATCAGCGACAACAATCATAATTTTTTCAGGATTTATATCCGTCCGAACATGTATACTACTACCTTCCGGTGAGAATTTAATGGCATTAGAAATAAGATTCAGGATAATATTGCGGATCAGTTTCTGGTCAAGCAAAATGGTTTCATCACCGGAATGTTTATAAATGATCTGTTGCCCCTCTTTACAGAGGTCCCGCATTTCACTGATAATTTCCTCAGCAATTTTCCCGAGGTTGAATTCTCTGAAATCGGCAATTACTTTTCCTTCTTCAATTTTGCTTAAAGAAAGGAAATCACTCAGGATATCATTAAGATTGTTCACCGCAGATTTTATCCTGTCCACATGCCTTAACCTTTTATCCTGTTGATCAGTGGATGCATATTCCGGAATCAGTGATGCAGAAGATAAAATAGTTGTTAGAGGAGTTCTGAATTCATGAGACGCCATTGAAAGAAACCGCGATTTCAATTCATTCAATTCCTTTTCATTCTTCAATGCTTCACTTAATTCAGCTCTCGATTTTTCAATTTCAGTTAATGCTTCCTGCAAAACTTTTGTACGGTCTTTTACTTTACCTTCCAGCTTTTCATTGGAAGCCAATAATTCCTGGGTCATATTTTCAAGCCTTTGCTGATGGATTACATTCTCCTTCTCAATTTCTTTTCTTTTTGTAATATCGATCAGGAATGCAATGATGAATTTCTCACCATTGCTGTTGAATGGACTTAAACTTATTTCAACAGGAAATTCAGAACCATCTTTTTTTTTCGCAAAAAGATCCATCCCAATACCCATAGAGCGAGAATGAGGTTGTTTATTGTATTCATCCCGGTGCTTTACATGACGGCCGGAATATCTTTCAGGAATGAGACATTCAATTTTTTTGTCATATATCTCTTCCAGCGAATAACCAAATAATTTTTCAGTAGCAGGATTTACAAGGCGTATCGCACCATCATTGCTGATAACAATGATACTTTCTGTTGCGTGCTCAAATAATTCCTGCAACAGCCTGT
>JADMIO011525529.1_pt1 | contig 11601 bp, 12 predicted proteins | sample 8958161 | NCBI WGS metagenome assembly JADMIO01 (sample SAMN16585339, study PRJNA669376) | soil metagenome | isolation source: Crop rotation soil | place: USA: Cullars Rotation, Alabama | collected 2011
GGCGAGCCGCTTTACGTCGTCCATCTCGATGCCGCGCGCCAGCGCGTTATCGTCGGCCCGCGCGAGGCACTCGCCACGCGCACCCTTCATCTCAGGGGCATCAACTGGCTTGGTGACGGAACCGTCGCCGAGCTACCGGGAGACGGCATCGACGTCTTCACCCGCGTGCGCTCGACCCGCCCGCCACTGCCCGCAACGCTGCGCCACGCCGGCGACGCGGTGACCGTCGAGTTGGCTGGTAGCGAATCTGGCGTCGCGCCGGGCCAAGCGTGCGTCTTTTACGATGGCGACGGGGATGGTGCCCGCGTACTCGGCGGCGGTTGGATCGACCGGGTCGAGCACGCCGGCGACGCCCAACTCGCCGTCCGTCGCCTCATTGGGGAACCTGCGCTCGCGGCTGTGGTTTAAGCGTCACGCATCCGCGCGACATTTGTCGCGATCGGGTGATTCGGAGGGCGCGGAATGTCCCACGAAAGTGCAGCCAGCCCGGTCCTCGACGGCGAACACATCATCCGGGCTTATGCACGCTGGGCCCCGATCTACGATAAGCTCTTCGGCATCTTCAATATCGGCGCCTGTCGCGCTGCCGCTGAGGTGGTCAATCGGCTGCCCCCGGGGCGGGTCCTTGAAGTTGGCGTCGGCACCGGGATCGCGCTGCCGCTCTACGACAAGCGGCATCGGCTCGTTGGCATTGATCTCAGCCCGGACATGCTAGCCCGCGCCGAGAGGCGCGTGCGGCGGCGTGGGCTCGCCAATGTCGAAGGCCTGCACGAGATGGACGCATCGAATCTCGCGTTCCCAGAGGCGAGTTTTGACGCGGCGACCGGAATGTTTGTCATCACCGTTGTGCCCGAGACTGACCGCGTGCTCGCCGAGATCGCCCGTGTCGTGAAGCCAGGCGGACGAGTCATTTTCGTGAGCCACTTCTGGGCTCGTACGGGTATGGTCGCGGCGATCGAGAGCTGGCTGTCGCGATTTTCATCGAGCCTCGGCTGGAATCCAGGATTTACCGTCGACCGCGTGCTTGGCTGCCCGGCGTTGAGGCTCATTGAGCGGCGAAGCGTTGCGCCGCTCGGTTTCCATACCCTGCTCGTCTTCGAACGCATCTGACCTGCCCGATAGCATCGGACTGCGGCTATAGTGCCGCCCGCGAATGGGCAGGCAGCATGCAGGAACCGCTTTTCATCGGCGTTGACGGTGGCGGGACGCGCTCGTCGGCGCGGCTCCGTGATGGACAAGGCCGCCTTCTCGGCGAGGGCAACGGCGGACCTGGCAACGCACGCCTCCGCGACGAGGCCTTTCGCGGCGTCATGCGGTCTTGCCTCGCCGCCGTCGCCGCGGCCGGGCTGCGCGAGGAAGACTGCGCCCGCATCCATGCCGGCTTCGGGCTCGCCGGCACCCAGCAGGCCGAGGACCGACAGTCCGTCTACGAATGGGCGCACCCCTTCGCCTCGCTCATGGTCGACACCGACGCATGGGCGAGCCTCATGGGCGCCTTCAAAGGCGGCGATGGCGCCATCTTCATCATCGGCACGGGCAGCGCCGGCGTCGCGCTGGTCAAAGGCCAGCGCCTCAATGTCGGTGGCTGGGGCGCCGACATCGGCGACGAGGGCAGTGGTATGGCTATTGGCCGTGCCGCAATCCGACGCTCGCTCTGGGCGCATGAGGGCATGGGACTGCTCACGCCGCTCGCGGCCGAGATCATGCAGCACTTCGACAATGACCCGCGCCACGCGGTGTTCTGGGCGGGGCAGGCGGATCGTAAGCCCGCCGACTTCGCTGCTTTCGCGCCACGCGTCTTCGCGCATGCTGAACAGCGTGACCCCCTCGCGGTCTCGATCCTGCATGAGGCCGCGCTCGACATAGAGCGCCAGCTCACACGCCTCCTCGACCTCGGTGCGCCGAAGATCGCCATGGTCGGCGGCCTGTTTCCGCTGATCCGGCCTTGGATCGCGCCGACGCTGCAGGAGCACTTGGTCGCCACGGTCGAGCGCGAGACCGACGCGATGGAGGGCGCGCTCCTTATGGCGCACCAGGCCTTCGCGGAATCGGCGAAGCGAGCAGGCGCTCGAGACGGAACATCGTAAGGTCGAAGCGGCTGCGGCCTTCCGCGGCGAGGTCAGCGAGGATCTCGCCGATCACGCTCGCAAACTTGTAGCCATGGCCGGAGCAGGGCGAGGCGACGATCACGTCCTCGTTGTCGGGCAGTGTGTCGATGATGAAATGCTCGTCCGCGGTCACCGTGTAGGGGCAGACGCGGAGCGCCATGGTCGGACCGTTGGCTTCGGGCACATAGCGGGCGAGGCACAGGCGCAGCAAGCGTTCGTCCTCGGCGTCGACATCGCGCTCCAGGCTGTCGGCAGCAGCGCGCTCGCCGCGATGATGGTGCAGCCCGATCTTCAAGCCCGGCCCACCCCATGTCGGCAGCAGGTAATAGGGTCCTTCCTCGACATCGAGAATGCTGACCGGGAATGCGTCCGGCATGAACTTGGCCGGCGCCGACGGCTGGAACCAGCCAAGCACCTGGCGCTCCGGAACTGCCACGCCGCGCAACGCCGGAACGATGTCGCCGATCCAGGCGCCCGCCGCGACGATGAGCCGGCCGGCTTCGTATTGGCCGTGGTCAGTTCGGACCCGGATGCCGCCGCCGGGTAGCGGCGACCACTCGCGCACCCTCTGGCGCGCATGGATTTCCGCGCCGGCGCTTTGCGCGAGCATGACGTGCGCGACGATCGCGCGTTCGCTGGCGATGAAACCGCCGTCGGGCTGGAATAGGCCTTGGTGGTCGCCAGGCAGATTGAAGCCCGGAAAGCGCCGGTTGATCTCGGCGCCCGTCAGAATCTCGTGCGGGAGATTGTAGCCGCGGCAGGCCGCGAGCGAGCCTTCGAAAAAGCTTCCGCCGCGCGGACCGGCATCGAGCGAGCCGGTAGTGAAGAGGAGCGGCTGGCCGTAAGAGTCGCCGGTTTCCCGCCACAGCTCCATCGCCCGCTGCACCAGCGGCACGTACTCGGCGCCCTCGTGATAAGCGAGGCGGATGATGCGGGTGAGACCGTGCGACGAGCCGAGGGCGTTGGGAATGTCGAAGCGCTCGAGGCCGAGAACGCGCTTTCCCCGGCGGGCCAGGTGCCAGCACGCGGCCGAGCCCATCCCGCCCACGCCGATGACGATGACGTCGTAAGTGTTCGCTGCCATTTTCTTTCGCCTCGCCGGCGCTCCGCTCAGCAATGCGGTAGCTCCGCTCGGCGAAAGAGCGCAAGACAACTGCGCGAAGCGCGCTATCCGCCGGTTACGCTCATGTGCCGGGCGAGAGCAGGGCGGCGGTGGTCGCGATCGATGACGAAGTCGTGACCCTTCGGCTTACGCGCAATTGCGGCGGCGATTGCCGCTTGCAGGAGGTCATCACCCTCGGAGGCGCGAAGCGGTGTCCGGAGATCGGCGGCGTCCTCCTGGCCGAGGCACATGAACAGCGTACCGGTGCAGGTTACACGAACCCGGTTGCAGCCCTCGCAGAAATTGTGAGTGAGCGGTGTGATGAAGCCAAGTCGCCCGCCGGTCTCCGCCACCTGTACATATCGCGCAGGTCCGCCGGTCTTGTCGGGCAGGTCGGTGAGCGTCCAGTGCTGCGCGAGACGGCTGCGGACGAGCGACAGCGGCAAGTACTGGTCCGTGCGATCGATGTCGACCTCGCCCAGCGGCATTGTCTCGATCAGCGTCAGATCCATGCCCTCGCCATGCGACCAGCGGATGAGGTCGTCGATCTCGCCCTCGTTGATGCCCTTGATCGCGACCGTGTTGATCTTGACGCAGAGGCCGGCCGCGCGGGCCGCCGCGATACCACCGAGCACCTTGGCAAGGTCGCCCCACCGCGTGATGGCTCGAAACCTCTCCGGATTGAGCGTGTCGACCGAGACGTTGATCCGGCGCACCCCGCAATCGGCGAGTTCGCCGGCGAAGCGGGCAAGCTGCGAGCCGTTGGTGGTTAGCGTCAGTTCGTCGAGGCCGTTACCGAGGTGACGCGACAGTGAACGCACTAGGCTGATGACATTACGGCGGACGAGCGGCTCGCCGCCCGTGAGGCGCAACTTGCGCACGCCCCTTGCGACGAACGCGGAGCACAGTCGGTCGAGCTCCTCGAGCGACAGAATCTCCCTCTTGGGCAGGAAGGTCATGTCCTCCGCCATGCAATAGCCGCAGCGGAAATCGCAGCGGTCGGTGACCGACACGCGGACATACGTGATCGCGCGGCCGAACGGATCGACGAGGGGCGGATAAACGGGAATGGGATTGCGGGCGAGCATCTATTGACAATTTTGCCATCGAAATGGCCGGCTGACCATATCGAGCTTGCTACTGAGATAGCCGGATCGGCGCCGGTTCAATTGCGCTTGCGGCCCCGGCATCGCCCATCTATCCCGGCCTCATGCCCGACCAAAACCCATGGCCGACCGAGATTCGGCTCCGCAAGGACCGGCGAGCGCTGACTGTCCGCTTCGACGACGGCGTCGGCCACGAGCTGCCGGCAGAAATGCTACGCGTCCTCAGCCCGTCGGCAGAGGTGCAGGGCCACAGCGCCGAGCAACGCGTCACGGTGCCGGGCAAGCGGGAGGTCGCAATTAGCGCCGTCGATCCCGTGGGCAATTACGCCGTCCGACTGACTTTCTCGGACGGCCACAACACGGGCCTGTTCTCGTGGATTTATCTTCGCAAGCTCGGCGACGAGCGCGAAGCGCGCTGGGCGGAGTACCTTGCCGAGCTCAAAGCCAAGGGAATGTCGCGCGATCCGCCGGCGCGCTGAGTTCAGTGGCTCGCAGGCGTGAGGGGTATCGCGCCGACGGTGCTGCCGCCGGAGCCCTTGACGAAGCGCGACAGCAGGTCGGCGGTGTCGCCCATTGTACTTGACGCTGCCGACCCAAGATCCATAGCAGCGGGGCCTGGAGCGTCCGCAGCCCGCCTCACCGCCGCCACCTCAGTCGTCTCAAGTTCCGTTGTAGCGCCGCTCGTTGCATCGTCTTCTGCCGCCGGCTCCGCGGGTTCGCTGCCGGTGCTCTTGACCACCGAGACGATCTTCTTAAGCAGCGCTGGCTTCTTTGACGGGCCGGTGGCCGATTCCACCCTGGCGAGACGGGTCAGCGGGTTGAGGCGCGGCTTCGGCACGGCGACGGGTGCCGCGGCGACGACTTCCTGTTTTACGAGCAGGTCCTTCGGCGTCTTAAGCAGCACCGTGACGCGCGCACCCAAACGGGCACGGTCGTAGAGGTCGGTGATGTCCTCGTTGGTCAGCCGGATGCAACCGGAAGAGACTGCATGGCCGACGCTGCGCGGATCGTTGGTGCCGTGGATGCGGTAGAAGCTGAAGCCGATGTAGAGCGCCCGCGCACCAAGCGGATTATCGAGCCCGCCGGGCATCTCCTCCTCGAGGATGTGCCCTTTGGCCTTCTCGCGCGCGATCATCTCCTTGGGCGGCTTCCAGGTCGGCCATTCCGCCTTATTGGTGATGATGTCGCTACCCGACCACTCGAAGCCCTCGCGGCCGACGCCGATCGCGTATTGGATGGCGCGTCCGTAGGACAGCACGTAGTAAAGCCGCCGCGCCGCGGTATCGACGATGATGGCGCCGGGCGCGTAAGACCTGTCGATGTCGACCATCTCGCGCGGAATCTTGTCGCGGCTGATGCGCTTGAAGGCGGACGACTTGTCGTCGCCAACCACCCATTGCTGCTGGGCGTCGTCCCAATAGATGCGTGTGTCCGCCCAGGCGTCGGACGCGGCGAACGCAGCGAAAGCCAGCGCGACTAAGGACCAGTACCGCATGCGCGATCCTTACAATTACGCGACGCTCTTCCCCCGGCTGGCGAGCGCCAGCGCCGACGCCCCGAAACTCCATGACCGATTTCGCTGAACCTCGGCAAGCGTTAGCGACCACGCCGGCAAAGATTGCCGGCGGGTGTTGTTGCGCTGCAACGCGCTGATTACGCGATCGTGATCGACTGGCCGGCGCGACCGGCCTCGAGGCACAGGTCGAGGACGCGCTGTACGTCGGCAGCGCGGCGGAAATTGGGGTCGCCATTGACGCCCGATTCGAGGGCGGCTGCGAAACGCTGGTACGTGGTCGGCACCTTCGGGCAGCGCACCGTCTTCCACGCATTTTTATCGATGTCGCGGCCGGCGGACATTTCGAGCGAGGACTTCTTGCCGTCTGTGTAGACGCGGAGCGCACCCTCGTCGCCGTAGACCGAGAGCCGCAACTCATTGGCGTTGCCTGTGGCAAACCGCGTCGCCTGGATCGTACCGAGCGCGCCATTCTCGAGCTCGGCCGTCATCACGAAAGAGTCGTTGGCGTCGAGCTTGTAGTCGCCGATCTTGTCACCTTCCGCCTTGTGGAACGTTTTCACCCGGCTGGTCAGCGAGCGGATGTCGCTCGCCGCACCAAAGGTGGCGAAGTCGATAATGTGGATGCCGATATCGCCGACTACGCCCTTGCTGCCGTGGCTGGTCGAGAGCCGCCACAGCCAGCGGTCCTCGGTGCGCCAGTCGCCCCAATGCTTGCCGACCAGCCAGCTTTGCAAATACGAGGCCTCGAAGTGGCGGATTGTGCCGAGTTTGCCCGCCGAGACGATCGCCCGCGCCTGCTGGAGTGCCGGGGAGGCCCGGTAGGTCAGGTTGACCATGTTGATGAGGCCGGCCTTCTCCGCCGAGTCCGCCATTTCCTTGGCGAGGGGATAAACGGTGGCGAGCGGCTTTTCGCAGAGCACGTGCTTGCCCGCCGCGATCAGCTTCATCGTGGTCGGGTGATGCACGGCGTCCGGCGTGACATTGGTAGCGGCGTCGAATTTGCCCCAGGCGATCGCTTCGTCGAGGTCGGTGAAGCGCTGGCGGATGCCGTGCTCCTTACCGAAGGCGATGAGCCGTTCCTTGTTGGGCTCGACGGCGGCGACCATCTTGATGCCCGGCTCGCTGGCGAAGGCGCGAGCGTGCGCGCCGGCCATGCTGCCGGTGCCGAGGATGAGAAGTCTCTTGGCGGCCATCGGCTCCTCCTAGCGGCGCGGGCCACGCGAGGCGAGCGTCGGGCCCTTGGCCGTGATCGGCTCGTATGGCTTCGCCATGCGACCCTCCCACTGCGCAGCCGGGAAGCGCGCCTGGTTATGCGCCCACTTGACTGCGTTGCGGAGCACCGTCTGCACGTCCTTGTTGTGATAGATCGGATAGACCTCGTGACCCGGCGAGAAGTAGAACACGCGCCCACCGCCCCGCTCGTAAGTAACGCCGGACCTGAAGACGTTGCCGCCGTCGTACCAGCTGATGAACACGGTCTCCATCGGCTCGGGGATAGAAAACGGCTCGCCATACATCTCGGTCTCGGGAACGACGAACGACTCGCCGAGCCCTTGCGCGATCGGGTGATTGCGGTTGACCACCCAGACACGTTCCTTCTCGCCCGCCTCGCGCCACTGCAGCGCGCAGGGGGTGCCCATCAGCTTCTTGAAGATCTTCGAGAAGTGGCCGGAGTGCAGGACGACGAGGCCCATGCCTTCCCACACGCGCTGGGCGACCCGATCCACGATGGCATTGTCGACCTTGTCGTGCGCGGCATGACCCCACCACGTGAGCACGTCAGTTTCAGCGAGACGAGCTTCCGTGAGCCCATGCTCGGGCTGGTCGAGGGTGGCAGTAGTCGCCTTTATGTCGGCGTCCGTATTGAGCGCGTCGGCGATGGTCGCGTGCATGCCCTTGGGGTAGATGCCGCGCACCGTCGCATCTTCCTTCTCGTGGACGTTCTCACCCCAGACAACCGTACGAATCGGCATTTCCCTCGCTCTCCCTCTCGACCTGCGGCAAATGGCGGAGACACCTTACCCAAACCGCTTTGGGGATGCACGTTCATTCGTGTTTTCGGCGAGGCTCTGCTACGCTTTTTCGCAAGCGAAGGGGGGGGAGGCCATGACCAAGGGAAGGCAAAGAGCGCGCGCCGCGTTGGCGGCCATTATCGCAGTCGGTGCGCTAGCGCTGGCCGGCCCAGCGGCGGCAGGGCTCAAATACACGACGGTCTACAAGGACCACCTCGTGCGCGGGACCACGCCGCAAGCAGTATGGAGCTACATGCACGCCAATCCCATCAACGATCCCGACGACGGCCCCGCGCTCGCCAACATCACGCACGAGCACAAGCTCGATTTCAGCACGGTTTCGGACGACGGAAAGTGCAAGGTCAAGACGCTGACCTTCACCTGGCATTTCGTGATTACGCTGCCCAAGGCTGTCGATCGTGGGCAGATGAGCGCCGCGACCTCGGCGATGTGGCAGGAGTTCTACGACAAAGTAAGCTGGCACGAGGAGTACCGCCGCGAGCTCTTCCTCAAGTGCGGCAACGAGTTCGTACCGGCGGCGGAGAAGATGACCGGCACAAGCTGCGGCGGGCTCGAGTGGCGCATTCGCACTTACGTGCAACGGCAGTACGAGTTTTGCATGCAGAAGCAGGAGGAGTTCGGCAGTAAGGATTCCCCGCTCGTCCGCAAGCTAGCGCTGGCGAAAGCCGGGATGGCGGGTGCCCAATAGGGCTAGCGCCGCCGCGATGTGACCGCGGTCACTGCGGCGGCGACCAGAGGGGCGCAGAACGTCTCCCGGAACGAAGTCGGGGGACTATCTTGGCTAGAGCAATCGCGAGGGTGGTGGCGTTTGTCGGCATCAATGCCGCGCTCGTGGCGGTATTCGCGGCGCCCTACCTATTGGGTTAGTCCTGCCGGCTGCAGGCGTCGGACTGCGCTAGGTCTGAAGACCGGCGAGCTGCAACAAAACGCCGACCGTCGCGCAGATGGCGATCACGGTGATCGCGCCCAGGCGCACCCAGAATAGCGCCAGCATCGCCAGAAGAGACAGGACCACCGCCTCAACGACGGCGCTGCCGATCACCGGCAGGTCGAGATCGATCGGTCCGAGCGAGACCGGCCTGACTTCGCGAAACAGCGTATGGATCGCGAACCAAAGTGCGAGGTTCAGGATTACGCCGACCACCGCTGCGGTAATTCCGGCCAGCGCTCCCGAAAGGGCGCGATTGCCGCGCAAAGCCTCAACGAAGGGCGCGCCGAGAAATATCCAGAGGAAGCAAGGCGCAAACGTAACCCATGTGACCAACAGCCCGCCGAGTGTTGCGGCGAGCAGGGGAGGCAGTGCCCCGGGCGCGCGAAACGCGGCAAGGAAGCCGACGAATTGCACGACCATGATGAGTGGGCCGGGAGTTGTTTCCGCCATCCCCAGGCCGTCGAGCATTTCACCCGGCCGAAGCCAGCCGAACGTGTCGACGGCCTGTTGCGCGACGTAGGCGAGAACGGCATAGGCGCCGCCAAACGTCACCACCGCCATCTTCGAAAAGAACACCGCGAGCGCGGAGAAGATGTTTGACGATCCGAGAGTGAAGAGCAACGCGGCGACGGGCACCAGCCATAATGCAAGCCACACCGAGGCCGAGGACAGCGCTTGCGGAAGGTTGGGTCTCGCGTGGTCCGGTACCGCGTCGCCGAGCAGATCTCGGTCGCCCGAATCGCCCGCGCCTTGGTGAGCGCCGCCAACGAGAAAATCGGCGAGACCCAAGCGCCCGCCAACGAAGCCGGCGATTGCCGCCAGGGCGACGATCAGCGGGAAGGGGAGGGAGAAGAAAAAGATTGCGACGAAGGCTGCCGCCGCGATCGCGAGCAGGGCGGCGTTGCGAAGCGCCCGTTGCCCGACCCGAACGACCGCCTGAATCACAACTGCAAGAACCGCGGCTTTCAAGCCAAAGAACACGCCGGCAATGAAACCCACATGTCCGAACAGGACATAAATCCAGCTCAGCACCATGATCGCGATCGCGCCAGGCAGAACGAAAAGCACGCCCGCTATCACGCCGCCAAGCGTGCGGTGCATGAGCCAGCCGATATAGGTCGCTAGCTGCTGCGCCTCTGGCCCCGGCAACAGCATGCAGTAGTTGAGCGCATGCAGAAACCGGCGCTCTGAGATCCATTTCTTCTCATCGACGATGATCCGATGCATGACGGCGATCTGGCCCGCCGGACCGCCGAAGCTGAGGAGGGCGACGCGCAGCCAGACGCGGAAGGCTTCACGCAGGCTGACGCCGTGATGGGCCGGTCCAACGCGAACCGGCACATCGACGGGAACCGGGCGCATCATCACGCGCCGGGCTTCTTGGGAACCCAGTTGTGGGTTTCCTGGGTGGCGTCGCGGCACCATCGATAGAACGCATCGTAGAGCGCCATCCCGGTCTCGAGCTGCGCCAGATCGTCGGAATACATGCGCGATAGGCCAAGCGAAGCGGCGAGCAAGCCAGCGGCCTCCGGCGCGAGATCGAGCCGCGCGGTGTCGGCGGCGCGTACGATCAAGCTTAGGTGCGTCAAGGGCTCAGATGTGAGCCCAAACTCCTCGACCATCGTATCGAATGTGCAACGATCGCCACGATGGCTCCAGAACACGCCTTCAATATCGAAGGCGGCCGCGCCAAAGCGATCCGCAGCAGCGGCCACCTCGGCGGGCGAGACGATCGACAAAGCGGCGGATGAGCCAGGGGCAAGCGATCCGATCGACTTTGGGCCGCTCCCGGGTCACCCAGACTGTCTTGCCGTCAGTGTTGCGCTTCGGGATTTTGCCACTGTCGACGGTCGGCAGGCCGGCTGCAAACCACGCCTCGATACCGCCTTCAAGCGATTCGGCCGACGCGCCGGCGTGCCGCAGCCAGGCGGCGACTCCCTGGCTCAGTTTCATTCCACGTTGGCAGATCGCCACAACCGAGCGGCCGGCATAGGCGGCCGCCCATTGTTCGACGTTGACGTGGCGCCGCCGGATTGCAGCCGGGACAATACGCGGGTCGATTGCAAAATCATCGTCGGTGCGAACGTCGACGATTGCGGGGCACTTGGGAGTGCCGATCAGGCGAGCGAGCTTTTCAGCGGAAATGCTGTTGATTGACGGCACGGGCGCATCCTCAGTGTTGGCGGGGGATGCGATGCTTCGGCGTGTCGCCTCGTGGGGAGATCGCGTTCCCCATGCGCCGATAACATTCGCTCAGTCAGCGAGAGTCAAGCGCGTCGGAACTCGTGGCGGGGCGATGGCTCGCGATCTCAGTCGTCCGCGCCGCGATCCGCGAGTTTTGGATCGTACGACTTGGAAATGGTGGGCGCGACAGGGATTGAACCTGTGACCCCTCCCGTGTGAAGGGAGTGCTCTCCCGCTGAGCTACGCGCCCGTGCCTAAGGCACCGCGATTTAAGGAGGGACGCCACGGCGAGTCAACAAATCGCCATGGCAACACCGCGCACGGGCCGGCTTCCGGGGGTTGTCGCCAACTGCCCGCCGGCGTCCGGCGGCCGTATGTCCTAGTGCTGGGAAATCCCAACCGTCGAGGTCGAGCCCGAGGTGCTCGTCGAGGTCGCGCTGATACTGCCGTTGTTGATGACGGTCACGTTGCCGGTCGTTGTGAGCGCCGCACCACCCGTCCCGCCATTGGTGATCGTGCCGTTATTGACGACGGTGCTATACGTCGAACCGTTGATCGTGAGGTTCCTTTCCAGCACAGTGGGATCCGAAGCTTGGAATTCACGTGACTTGAAGTCGCGGC
>JADMIO010800079.1_pt1 | contig 11600 bp, 10 predicted proteins | sample 8958161 | NCBI WGS metagenome assembly JADMIO01 (sample SAMN16585339, study PRJNA669376) | soil metagenome | isolation source: Crop rotation soil | place: USA: Cullars Rotation, Alabama | collected 2011
CTTTCCCCGGCCCGGCGCGCATCCCGTGGACCGACGGTCGCGCGGGCCGCCGACTCGCGGCGCTCGCGACGATCCTTGAGCGCGTGATCGTCGACGACGCGTGATGCGCGCGCCGCGTCACTGCACCGATTCGACGCGTCCACGCATTCTTGAATTGACAGGCGACAGCGTCCCGTCATAGCGCTTCGCCTGGTCCCGTTAGCTCACGGACGAGAGGAGACCGCCATGACCCCCAATCCGATCGGTATTGTCGGCCGACGTTTCGGCTCGATTGCGAGCGCGCTGCTCGCGACGCTGCTGGTCGCATCGACCGCCGGCGCGCAACAACCCGGCCTCGCAGTCGCGCTCGGCAGCTCCGCGACGCTCGACGGCGTCGAGGTGAAGGACGAGGACATCGCCCTCTGCGACGCCGCATCGTACGGGCCGGGGACGACGTCGTGCGCCTGGAGCCTGCTGTTCGACGGCAGCGCGTGCGGGCTCAACTCCAGTGTGAAGGCCCTCGACGTACTGCCGAACGGTAGCCTGGTCATCCGGGTCGCGGGCGACAACTCGATTCCCGATCTGTCCGCGATCAAGACCAAGGACCTGGCGCTCTTCATACCGACCGATCCGCTGCACCCTCCCTACACCAACGGCGAATGGCGACTCTTCCTGGACGGCGACGCGGTGAACGGCACGAGTGACGCGCGCAGCTGGGACGCGGTCGACGTCCTCACCGACGGCACGTGCGAGAACAACTCGCCGCCGACCTGCGACCTGCTCCTCTCGCTTCCGAGCGGCTCGGCGCTCGGCGGCGTGAATTTCGAGGACGAGGACATTCTGCGCTGTCACCCGACCGCGTACAGCGTCGGCGGCGCGATCACCGCGTGCCAGTACTCGCTCTATCTCGATTCGAGCGCCATCAATGGCGGCGGCACCGGCAGCTTCACGGGCAACCTTCAGGCCATCGACCTCCTCGGGCCCGATACGTTGATCTTCCGCGCCAACTCGCAAGCGACGCTTCCGAGCCACGACGCCGCGCGCGATCTCCTGCGCTACGTCGGGACGTTCGGCTTGTCAGCGGCCGGCACCGTCGACCTCTTCTTCGACGGCACCACTGCCGGGCTCGGCGGCAAGACGATCCAAGCCTTCGGCTTCATGCCCGACGGCGACGGTGACGGCGTACCGGACGGCATCGACAACTGCCTCGGCCTCTCGAACCCCGGCCAGGAGAACGCGGACGGCGACGATCTCGGCGACGCCTGCGACTACTGCCCCAACCGAGCCGAGCCGACGTGCCGGTGCGGCGATGGCGTGATCGACACACCGGTCGAGGAGTGCGATCTCGGCGACGCCGCCAACGGCGCGGTCGACAGCCCGTGCTCGGCGACCTGCGAGATCCTCGGGTCGTGCACCGGCAGCGGCTTCCCGTGCGACGACGCCGGCGACTGTCCGTCGGGAGAGGGCTGCTGCGGCAACGCCGTCGCCGAGGGCAACGAGGAGTGCGACGACGGGAACAACATCTCGGACGACCTCTGCAACGGCTCCTGCATCCTGACCCCGCAAGGCGTGCCGATCCTCGGGTGCGAGGACGTCGCGGGGCCGCACCTCATGCCGGGCTTCGTGAAGACCGCGTCCTTCAAGGACTCGAAGGACAACCCCGGCTTCGCGCTCGACAAGTGGAAGGTCAAGGGTGAGTTCAACCTCTCGACCGGCGTCACGCTCGATCCCGACAGCGAGGTCGTGAAGGTGATCCTCAATCAGGCTGGACCCACGCCGCTCTACGAAGCGACGCTGCCGATCGCGAGCTTCGTCCAGAAGGGCTCCGCCACGAAGCCGAACTGGCAATTCAAAGACAAGGAAGGCGACGTCGCCGGCGCGGTCGGTCTCCGCAAAGTGCAGGCGAAGCGCCAGCTCAACAAGCTCACGTACTCGATCGACGGCCGCAAGGTCGTGATCCCGGTCGACTACGACGCGCTCGGCGCCCCGCCGGTGCGCGTCCGTCAGACGATCCGCATCGGCGACGATTGCTCGACCTCGGTCCTGCGATGCGCGGTCGGATCGAATGCCAGCTTGAAGTGCAGCTCGGCCCCCTGAGGGGCCGAGCGCGCAGCGTTACTGGAGCTCGAATCGCTCGCGCAGCAGCTTCAAGAGCGCGACGTTGTCGCTGTGCCCGGTCCGGCGTGCGGTGACGAAGCCGCGGAGCGGCCGCCCGAGCAGATAGAAGTCGCCGAAGATGTCGAGGATCTTGTGGCGCGCGAACTCGTCAGGGAAGCGGAGCGGCGTGTTCACGACGCCGTTCTCGCCGATCAGGATGCAGTTGTTGAGGCGTCCGCCGCTCGCGAGCCCCATCTTCTCGAGCGTCTCGATCTCGCGGAGGAACCCGAAGGTGCGTGCCGGCGCGATCTCGGTCTTGAAGCGCTCGGTGTCGGTGAACTGGAACACGTACTCCTGACGGCCGACCGGCTGCGGGTAGTCGAGGATGTAGCGCACGCCGAAGACGTCGGCGGGCTCGATGCAGAGATACTCGCCGCCGCCGTCGCGATCGCCGATCTCGTAGCGCCGGTCGATGACGATCTCGTCGACGTAACCGCCCTGCTCCTCCACGCCGGCGCTCTCGATCAGCGCGCAGAACTCCGACGCGGAGCCGTCGAGGATCGGAATCTCCGACTGCATCTTCACGAGGAGATTCGTGATGCGGTAGCCGTGGAGCGCCGCCAGCAGGTGCTCGACCGTCTTGGCGACGATGCCGTTGTGATAGAGCGACGTCGCGTAGCCGGTCGAGTCGACGTACTCGATGCGGGCGGGAATCGTCGCGGCGTTCGAGATGTTGCCGAAGACGATGCCGCTACCCGGCGGCAGCGGCTGCAGGATGAGGCCCGTGCGGACGCCGGAGTGCAGGCCCTGCCCGTTCACGACGACGCTCCGTTGGATCGTACGCTGGGTCCACGGCCAGGGACGCGCGAGCAGCCGGCGCTCGAGCGCGACCGCGCCGGCCTCGTCTGCGGCGACGGCCTCGGCGTCGATGCCGCCGGCGATCGGCCGCGACTCGAGCGCGCGGTCGACGACGTGGAGCAAGCCGTCGAGTGAGAAAGGCTTCTCGATGAAGTCGAAGGCGCCGAGCTTGGTCGCGGTGACGGCGGTCTCGATGTTGCCGTGGCCGGAGATGACGATGACCGGCGTGCTGGGGTGCGAGTCGCGGATGTGGCGCAACAGCTCGATGCCGTCCATGCCCGGCATCCAGATGTCGAGAATCACGAGCCGCGGGTGCTCCGTGGCAATGAGCTCGAGCGCGCCCGTGCCGTCGTCGGCCTCGAGCACTCGATAGCCCTCGTCGGCGAGGATGCCGCGCACGCTGCTGCGGATGCCGGCCTCGTCGTCCACGATGAGAATGGTCTTGTCCATGGTTGCTCCCCCCTCGCGTCCGCGCCTAATGCAGGACGATCTGTTCGACCGGGCCTTTCACCGGCAACTCCACGACGAAACGGCTTCCTTGCGGGTCGTTGTCCTTCACCCGAACGAAACCCTGATGATCCGCCACGATGGTCGACACGATGGCGAGCCCGAGGCCGGTGCCGCCTTGCTTCGTGGAAAAATACGGCTCGAAGAGCCGGCCGCGCTCCTCCGGCTTGATGCCGATCCCGGTGTCCGCCACCTCGAGCGCCACGAACCCGTGAGCCCGGTGGTAGCGCGTGCGGACGTCGATTCGCGGTGTGGCGCCGTTGCGGGCGGCGTCGCAGGCCGCGACCGCGTTGTCGAGCATGTTGATCAGCGCCCGCTTGATGCCTTCCCGGTCGAGCGGCAGGCGCGGCAGGCTCGGGTCGGCGTCGAAGCTGAAGTCGATCTGACGATGGCCCTCCCGGAAGAGCACCATCGCCTCCTCGACCAGCGCATTCAGATCCTCGGGCGTGTGCTCGCCGGCGGGTAGACGCGCGAACGTCGCGAACTCGTTGACGAGCGTCTTCAGCTCCTCGACCTGGCGCACGATCGTGCGCGTGCACTCCTCGAACAGCGTGCCATCCTCCTTCAGCTGCTCGGCGTACCGTTTGTGGAGGCGCTGGGCCGAGAGCTGGATCGGCGTGAGCGGGTTCTTGATCTCGTGCGCGATGCGCCGCGCCACCTCGCGCCACGCCTCCATGCGCTGCACTTTGACAATCTCGGTGACGTCCTCGCAGAACAGCAGTGCGCCGAGGGCCTGGCCGGCGGCGTCGCGCAGCATCGTCGCGGTCAGCACCAACGTCAGCATGCGGCCGCCGGCGAGCAGCTTCATCTGCCGCTCGACGCGTCCGCCGGCCGCGGCGAGCGACATGCCGGCGCGCAGCTCCGCGATCGTCTCACGGGCCGGGGCGAGGTCGGAGCGGGCGAACACGGCCATGTAGTCGCGTCCGATGACGGTCGCGCGCTCGATCACGAAGAGCCGCTCGGCCGCTTGGTTCAACGTCGTCACGCGCCCGTCGGGACCGACGGCGACCACGCCCGCGGTCAGCTCGGCGAGGATCGTCTCCATCGTGCGGCGGCGCTGCTCGAGCTCGAGGTTGCTCGTCTCGAGATCGGCCGTCATCTGATTGAACGCCGCGACGAGCGTGCCGAACTCGTCGTCGGGCGCCACCTGCGTCGCGTCGCCGAGGCCGATGCGGTACTGCCAGTTGCCCTGCGCGACCTCGCGCGTGCCCTCGGCGAGCTTCTGGATGGGCACCGTGATGCCCTTGGCGAGATAGAAGCCCATCCACGTGGCACAGAAGATGACGAGCAGGGTCACGAGGACCAGCGTCACGACGTAGTTGCTCGTGATCGGCTGCTTCAGGATCTTCAGCTGGCGGTATTCCTGGAACGAGCGCGCGATGTCGGCGCTGCGGGTCGCCACGCTTTCGGGCACGAAGTACTCGACGACCACGGCACCTTCGACGCCGGTATTGCCGAGGATCGGCACGGCCGCGCGGATGACGTCGCCGCGGCCGATCGACTGGATGCGCGTCTCGGGCCGACCCTCGAGCGCCGCCGTCAGCAGCGGCGCCGACGGCGGCAAGGCCGACTCGCCGGGGACCTCGTCGGCACGGGCGATCGCCTGCACCTCGCGGTCGAGGTCGAAGACCTGAACGGTGCCGACGTTGTACTCGCGTTGCTTGTCGGCGACGAACGCCTGCAGCCGTTGCTTGCCGCCGGGAGCCAACAGCGCATCCTCGCGTACGCGGCCGGCGAGCTGCCGCGCGTGCACCAGCGCGTTTTCCGACGCGTTCCGATAGTACGCCTGCGCCACCTCGAGCGACCCCGACAGCGACCCCTCGACCTGCACGTTGAACCAGTTCTCGATCGAGCTGGTCATGAAGCCGAGCGCGACCAGGAAGATCAGAATCGCGGGGAAGATCGAGACCGCCAGGAACGCGAGGACGAGGCGGGTGCGCAGGTGCGAGCCGAGGATGCGACGGCGCCGCTCGAAGACCAGCTTCAAGAGGTTCCGTGCCACCAGGAACACCAGCAGCACGAGCAGGATGATGTTGAGGTTGATGAGGAGAAAGAAGATGACGTTGTTGCTGAGCGAGTTGCTGCTCGAGAATTGCGGAAGCCGGGTCTCGAAGAAGGCGAAGAGCAACACCGCGAGCGCCGCGGACAGGATGATCATCCCCTCGCGCCGGCGTTGGCGCTCGGCGGGAAGCTGGTCGGAGGGGGTGGGCGTCGGAGACGTCATCGATGCGCGTTCCAGGTCATCAGCGCCGGAACAGGTACGACAGTAGTGAAAGCACCAGGCTTAGGATGAGGCAGGTGGCCAGCGGAACGTAGATGGTGAGACCGCCCGAGCGGAAGGTGAAGTCGCCGGGCAGCTTTCCCAGCCAGGGAATCCGGCTCGAAAACGACACGACGAGACCCGCGACCACCAAGACGAGTCCCAGCAGGATGAGTGTGCGTCCCAACCCTCCCATCGTTCGGACCGGGAAAGACAGCGGAGTCTAGAGCCGGCCCGGTGGCTTGTCCACCCAGACACGTCGCGTCATTTTCGGACTTTCTTCGCTCGCACGTGCACCTCAGAAGAGCCGCGCCTGGCTCGCCCGCGCAGGCTCGATGCGCCCGAAGTGCTTGAAAGCACGCTCCGTTACGACCCGCCCCTTCGGCGTCCGGGCGAGAAACCCTTCCTTGATTAGGTAGGGCTCGTACACATCCTCGATCGTGTCGCGCTCTTCGCCGACCGCCGCCGCGAGCGTGTCGAGCCCGACCGGCCCACCGCTGAACTTGTCGATGATGGCGAGGAGAATCGTCCGGTCCATCTTGTCGAAGCCGCGCGCGTCGACCTCGAGCAGGGCAAGCGCGTCCGCCGCGACGGCCTGCGTGATGCGGCCGCCGGCTCGCACCTCGGCGAAGTCGCGCACACGCTTGAGGAGCCGGTTTGCGATGCGCGGCGTACCGCGCGAGCGGCGCGCGATCTCCTCCGCGCCGTCCGGATCGAGCGGGACCTTCAGGATGGCCGCCGAGCGCCCGAGGATCAGACCGAGATCGCGCTCGTCGTAGAAGTCGAGCCGGAAATGGGCGCCGAAGCGGTCGCGCAACGGCGACGTGAGCAACCCGGTACGGGTCGTCGCGCCGACGAGCGTGAACGGCTTCAGCTCGAGCTTCAGCGTCCGCGCGGACGGTCCCTGGCCGACGATGATGTCGAGCTGGAAGTCCTCCATTGCCGGGTACAGCACTTCCTCGACGACGCGATTCAGGCGGTGGATCTCGTCGATGAAGAGGACGTCGCCGCGCTCGAGGTTGGTGAGGATCGCCGCGACGTCGCCCGGGCGCTCCAGCACCGGACCCGACGTGCACCGGATGTCGACGCCCATCTCCTTGGCGATGATGTAGGCGAGCGACGTCTTCCCGAGGCCGGGCGGCCCCGCGAGGAGCACGTGGTCGAGGACGTCGCCACGGGCGCGCGCGGCCTCGATCGCGACCCCGAGGTTGTTCTTGACCGCCGTCTGGCCGATGTACTCGGCGAGCCCGGTCGGGCGCAGCGAGACGTCGAAGTTGATTTCCTCGTCGCTCGTCAGCGGATCGACGACGCGTTCGTTCATGATGCCAACCTCCGCAGCGCTTCCCGGATGAGGTCGGCGAGCGCGCGGGTGCCGGCTTCCTCGGCCCGGCCGACCGCGCGCTCCGCCTCGTGCTGCTTGTATCCCAGGTTGACCAGCGCCGACACCGCTTCGGCGGCGTCGCCACCGACGCGGGCGCCGGTCTCGGGCGAGGCCGCGACGCGCGTCTGCTGGAGCAGCCTCACCTTTTCGCGCAGCTGCAAGATGATCAGGTCGGCCTTCTTCTTGCCGATGCCAGGGACGGCCACGAGCCGGCGCGCGTCCCCGTCGGCGATCGCCTGCTCGAGATCGGGCGTGTCCATGCCGGAGAGCACGCCGACCGCGACCTTCGGACCGATGGTCGCCACCTGGAGCAGCAACAGGAAGAGCGTCCGCTCGGCGGCGTCGAGGAAGCCGTAGAGCTGGAGCGCGTCCTCGCGCACGTGGGTGTGCACGTACAGGTCGACCTCGACGCCCGGATTCGGCAGGCGGTAGAAGGCATTCAGCGACACGAAGAGCTGGTAGCCGACGCCGCCGACGTCGACGACGATCGCCTCCGGCGCCTTCTCGAGCAGGCGGCCGCGGAGCCGCGCGATCATCGCGCCGCCACCGCCGCGAGCATCGTGGCGAGCCGCGAGGAATGGAGATGACAGAGCGCGATCGCGAGCGCATCGGCGGCGTCGGGCACGAGGCGCTCGACGACGCGGAGCTCGCGAGCGATCGCGCGTTGCACCTGCTCCTTCTCGGCCCGTCCCGTACCGGCGACCGCGAGCTTCACGGTCGCGGGCGCATACTCGGCGATCACGATGCCCGCCGACGCCGCGGCCAGCATCGCGATGCCGCGCACCTCGCCGAGACGAAACGCGCTCTGGACGTTCCGACCGACGAAGTTCTGCTCGAGGGCGAGCACGTCGGGCCGCCAGGTGCCGCAGAGATCGGACAGCGCCGCGTGGATGGCCGCGAGCTTCGTCGCGAGGCTGATGCGCGCCGGCGGCGTCACGGCGCCGTGGGCCAGGTGCGCCACGCGGCCGTCACGCCGCTCGATTACGCCCCATCCGGTCACGGCCGTCCCGGGATCCACGCCGAGGACCCGCACGGGCGGCTCGCTACGCCTGTCCCCTCCCCTCGTCATGTCCCTCCCACCCGGCCTGACCGCTTCGGATCACGCCGCTCGCCGCCGGCTCCGGTTACGCGCTCAGCCGCTCGACCTCGTCTTGCGGGATGTCGGCGTTGGCCGACACCTTCTGCACGTCGTCGTGATCCTCGAGCGCCTCGAGCAGCTTCAGTGTCTGCTCGGCGTCGGCGCCGCGCACCGTGATCGTGTTCCCCGCGACCATGCTGACTTCCGCCGATCCGATCGCGATCCCGGCTTTCTCGACGGCGTTCTTCACGTCTTCCAGTGCGTCCGGTGGAGTCGTGACCTCGAACGCCTCACCTGCGTCCGCGATGTCGTCGGCGCCCGCCTCGATCGCGACCTCGAAGAGCTTCTCCTCGGTGGCTGCCGCCTTGTCGACCGTGATGATGCCCTTCTTCGAGAACATCCAACCGACGCAGCCGTTCTCACCGAGGTTGCCGCCGTGCTTGCCGAAGAGATTGCGGATCTCGGCGACGGTGCGGTTCCGGTTGTCGGTGAGGATTTGCAGCATGATGGCCACGCCCGCCGGCCCGTAGCCCTCGTACTGGACTTCCTCGTAGGTCACGCCCTCGAGCTCACCGGTGCCCTTCTTGATGGCACGCTCGATGTTGTCGCTGGGCATGCTCTGCGAGCGCGCCGTCGTGACCGCCGTGCGAAGCCGCGGATTGGCGTTGATGTCGCCGCCACCCATGCGTGCCGCGACCGTGATTTCCTTGATGAGCTTGGTGAAGATCTTGCCGCGCTTGGAGTCCTTGAGCGCCTTCTTGTGCTTGATCGTGCTCCATTTGGAATGGCCGGACATGAGATTTCCCTTTCCCCGTCGCGCGCCGCCGGACGTGCGGCCTGCCCTGCGGCGGGTCGAATCTCGTGCGACGATCTCGGCGTGGCGCCAATCGGACGGGTCAGCTCGGGAGTTACCATAGGGCGCGCGGACAAGTAAACGCCGAGTCCGCCGTACGAATCGGCTTGTCGGCGCGCGGGGTCGCGGCTAAAGTCCGCCGCGGATGCGGTGGTGGTGGGGTGCAGTGACGGAGCGGTACGCGCGCGGCGTGATGGTGGCGCTGGCCGCCGTCGTGCTCGCGAGTTGTGGCCGCACGGCCGTCGCACCGACGCCTGGGCATCCGCAAAGCGGCGTCGCCTCGTGGTACGGCCCCGGGTTCCACGGGCAACCGACCAGCAGCGGCGCCATCTACGATCAAAACTTGCTGACGGCGGCGCACCAGAAGCTGCCGCTCGGCACCCGGGCGCGCGTCACGAACCTCGACAACGGCAAGTCGGTCGAAGTTCTCGTCAACGATCGCGGTCCGTTCGCGAAGGGGCGCATCATCGATCTGTCGTACGCGGCCGCGAGCCAGATCGGCATGATCGGGCCGGGCACCGCGCGCGTGCGCGTCGACGTGATCGCGCGGCCGGCGAACGGCGCGTCGCACGTCGCGTACTGCGTTCAGGTTGGGGCCTTCGGCGAGGAAGAGAAGGCGCGCCAACTCCGCTCTCGCCTTGCCCCGCAGTATGACGACGTCTACATCAGCTCCGTGCAGGCGCGGTCCGATCGCATGTATCGCGTCCGGGTCGGCCCGTACGCGGAGCGGCAGCACGCCGAAACCTGCGCCGCGTCGCTCGCCCAGCTCGGCCTGCCGGCGGTCGTCACCGAAGAGCCGCAGCAATGACCCCCGCGTCGCGGCACGCGACGCGGCTGATGCTGGCGGTCGTGCTCGCCGTCGCCGGCTGCAGCGGCTATCGGATCGTTCGCGACGGCGCCGTGCAGGAGAGCGCCGCCAACGCGCTCAAACGGAAGCTGGTCGCGATCCGCGGGCTCACGTTCACGATGCCCGTACCGATCGTCGCGGTGAGCGCCGCTGACGCGCGCGGCATGTTGGAGCGCGAGCTCCGACACGACTTCGAGCCCGGCGAGCTGGCGACGATCGGCCGCGTCTACGCCGCGCTCGGCCTGGTGCCGGAGGGCACCGACCTCGAGGCGTCGTTTCTCGATCTCTACGGCTCCCAGCTTGCGGGCTTCTACGACCCGATCGAGCGCCGGATGGTGCTCGTCAACGAGGCGCTCCGCACCGGCGGCTTCACGAGCGCGGTCGAGAGCGTGCTTCGACGCGACCTCGCGGGCGAGCTCGTGCTGGCGCACGAGCTGACGCACGCGCTGCAGGATCAGCACTTCGGGCTCGACACCGGCCGCGCCGAGGCCGGCGATGACGACGCCCAGCTCGCGAAGCGCGCGGTGTACGAGGGCGACGCGACACTCGCCGGCTACGCGGCGATGCTCGGCAAGCTCCCGGCTGGCACCGCCGTCAAGCTCGCACGCAAGCTCGAGAGCGTCGACGATCAAGTCGCGCGCGAGTATCCCGACATTCCCGCGCTCGTGCGGGAGAGCATCGTCTTCCAGTACGTGGCCGGCGTGCGCTTCGTGTCGTGGGCATACGAGCGCGCGGGTTGGGACGGCGTGAACGCCTTGCTCGCGCGCCCGCCCCGCTCGACCGAGCAGGTGCTGCACCCGGAGAAGTATTTCGTACGGCCGGAGAACCCGACGCGCGTGCAGCTCGGCGCGCTCGCGCCCTATCTCCGTGGCGAGTGGGAGCGCGCGGAGGAAGCGACGCTCGGCGAGCTCACCATCCGCATCCTCGCCGAGCGCTTCGTCGATCGAACGCGCGCGGCCGCGATCGCTGCCGGCTGGGACGGCGATCGCATGATGGCGCTCACGCACGACGACGACCTGGCCCTGATCTGGCTCACCGCCTGGGACAGCGAGGACGACGCGAAGGAGTTCGCCACGGCATGGACGGCGATCGTCGCGAGCCGGCGACCGGGCACGGCCTCGACGCGCGCCGACGTCGTCGAGCTGCTCGGCGCCGACCCGTATTACGTCGAGCGCCGCGGGACCAAAGTGCTCTCGATCGAGGGCCCGCTCGAAGCCGAGCTGCCGGAGCTCGCGGACCGCATCTGGCGGCGCAGCACCTTCGAGCCCGACGTGCCGTGGGTGCCGATCGACGTCGCGCGCGTCGACTGAGCTCGACGTTACTTCGCGTTCGTCGTGCGCGACGACGGGCGGCGCCGCGGCCGCCGCGTCGATGCGGTCTCTCCGAGCAGCCACTGCAGATACGGGCGCGACCCCGCCGCGATCGGCAGCACGATCGCCTCCGGAACGTCGTAGCTGTGGAGCGCGCCGAGGCGCGCGATCAGGCGCGGCGCCGACGCGCGGCGGGTCTTGATCACCAGCAGCACCTCGGCCGCACGCTCGATATTGCCCTGCCAGCGATAGATCGAGGTGAGTCCGGCGATGACGTTGACACACGCGGCGAGGCGCTCGTCGACGAGCGCGGTCGCGATGCGCTCGGCCTCGGCGCGCGATCCGGCGGTCGAGAGCACGACGACGGCGGCCGTCACGACGCCGCCTCGCCCGGTCGCCCGCCGCTCGCGAGCCACGCGGTGCGCGTCAC
>JADMIO010970623.1_pt1 | contig 11600 bp, 10 predicted proteins | sample 8958161 | NCBI WGS metagenome assembly JADMIO01 (sample SAMN16585339, study PRJNA669376) | soil metagenome | isolation source: Crop rotation soil | place: USA: Cullars Rotation, Alabama | collected 2011
ACCCTTCCCTGGCCGCCACGCGGACGCGGGAGCTCGAGGCCGCGGGGGCCGTTCTCGGCCTCCACGAAATCATCCTGCTCGATTACCGTGACGGGTACCTGCCCTGGGAGGATGCGGCGGCCGTCGAGCAGGACGTGGCGGGAGCCATCGACCGGCTCAGACCCGAGGTGGTGGTGACCTTCGGCGACGACGGTCTCTATTGGCACCCGGATCACATCGCCGCGTACGAACGCACGACCGCGGCCGTGGCGGCGCGCGGTCCAGAGGCGCCCGCGTTGTATTACGTGACGATGCCGCCGGGAGCCGTCCGGGGCCTCGTCGACGCCGTGGCGGCGCGCGCCGGTGCTCCCTCATCGCGGCATGTGCTTGGCATCGATGAGCCGGACGCCTTCGGCTCCGACGCCACTACCGCCACACTGGTGCTCGACGTCCGGTCGGTGGCGGCGCGCAAGCTGGCCGCGATTCGCTGCCATGCCTCGCAGGTGGCGGGCGGCACGCTGGCGCTGGCCACCGACCAGGATGCCGCGGATTTCCTCGGCACCGAGTTGTACCGGCGCGCGGACACCAGCGCGACGCTCACGACGTTCCTGGACAGGCTCGCCGCGCCGTCGGCGTAAGCTGAAGGCCCACGATGCTGGTATCGACCCTCGAGTTGCTGCGCTGTCCCTTCTGCGGAACCCCCCTCGACATCGTCGAGAACGACGCCCTCCAGCGAACCGCCGATCGCATGTCGGCGGGCGTGCTGGGTTGCCAGTGCTGCGCGTTCCCCGTCGTCGCCGGCATCCCGGTGCTGATTGCGGACGATCGCACGCGCGACGCGATGCACGCCCTCGAAGCCGGCCACGCCGAGGAGGCACTCCTCGCCTTGCTGGGCCTCGACTCCGACGAACGTCGCGCCGCGTTCCGCGCGTTCACGTCGCGAGACGCGGCGGGAACGTGCCGCGAAGCCCTCGAGATCCTCAGCCCGGATGCCGAGGGGACCTATTTCATCTACCGGTTCTCGGATCCCACCTATCTGATGGCGCAGGCGGTGCTGGGCGCGCTCGGCAGGCATCGCCGGCCGACCCGGGTGATCGATGTCTGCGGCGGCGCCGGCCACCTGACGCGCGACCTGCTGGCCCTGCCGTCCAATCCGAGTGCCGTCCTCGCCGACGTGTTCTTCTGGAAACTGTGGCTGGCCAGAACGTTCGTCGCGCCGGGATGCAGGCCCGTCTGCTGCGACGGCAACGCACCGCTGCCCTTCGCCTCGCGAACGTTCGGCATGGTGGTCCTGGCCGACGCCTTTCCGTACATCTGGCACAAGCGCATGCTGGCCGGCGATCTGATGCGCGTCGCGGAGCCGGACGGCTTCGTCGTGATGCCACACCTGCACAGCTCGCTGAACTTCAATTTCTCGGCCGGCATGACGCTGACGCCAGCCGCCTATGCGAACCTGCTCGCCGACAAGAAGCCCCGTCTGTTCAAGGACCACGTACTGATGGACGGCGTGCTGGATCGGCAGGAGGTCGATATCTCGGGACCAGGCTCCGCCGATGACGTCGGAGACGAGCCCTCCGTGACGCTCGTCGCCGGAGGCGACGATCTCTTCCGGCGCTACGCGCTCGACGAACCGTCAGGCATCGCTGGCGAGCTGATCGTCAACCCGCTCTACGCGGTGACACGCGTGGGCGAGCGGTCTCACCTGACGCTGACCTTTCCGACGCCGGAATACGAAGAAGAGTTCAACGCCTGCCGCCGCTATCTGCCCGACTCGCTGACCCTCCCAGGCGATCTGTCACGCCCGCTCCGCCCGGAACGTTTCGGCCGCGAGTACGAGGAGCTGCGCCACCGGCGGGTGCTACTGGACGCGCCGCGCCGCTACTGCTGAACGTCACCCAGCCGTCGTACTCGACTTCGTCGAGCGCGGCGCGCACCGCCGCGAGGTCACAGTCGCCGCCAACGCGCACGTTCGCGATGCGGGGACCCAACGTGCGGATCCAGTCGCCAGGGCGCGTGTAGAAGGGAGCGCTGGTGGTGTCGAACGCAGCCTGCACCCAGGGCGAGTCGAAGGCGTCCACGTAGCGGGCCACCTCAAATGGTCCGACCAGGAACCCGTCCCACACCTTCTCGACCGCGATCACCACACCGGTGTCTCGCGCCATGGGAAGCACGCGCTGGTAAAGCGTCTGCTGCGAACGGCTCCACGCCTCTTGATAGGTCGTGTCCCGTCCGGATGCCGGCACGATCGACACAGCGTCGGCGCCCCAGAACCGCGCGTTCCGCAAGGAGGTCGCGATCGACGCCACCCCCCGCCGCATCACGGCTGGATCGTCGCTGGAAAGAGGATGGCGCTCGTAAGAGGTGTCCGAGACGCAATGGATGCGGACACCGGTCCGTTCCGCGGCAAGGCGCAGGTCCCGAACGTCGGCAGTCGACTCGACGTCCAACATCTCCACTCCCCGATAGCCGGCGTCGGCTGCCAATTGGAGACGCTCGAGCGGGGTCAGCGCGGCCGGCAGTGCGGAGTAGGCGATGGCGGCCCTGGACGTCGCTCGCGCGGCAGCCAACTGAGGGCGCAGTACGGCCAGGGCGGCCAACGCGCCGGCGGACTTCATGAAGCGACGACGATCGCCTGCACCAGACATGGTTCGCGTCGCAGGAAGGATACCCTTAGACCTTGAACCCGACAGTAGTAGGATGCCCGGGCAACGAGATCCCATGCCCAAAGGGAGCGCCTGTCGGATACGCGGCCTTTGTCTTGCCGCATCGCTGACGCTGACGGCCGCGAACACGTCGGCCGCGGTCCACATCCGTCTCGCGAACGAGGGATCGCCCGGCCCACTCTACGAGTGCGGTGCCTTCGAATGTGCGCCCGCGAGAACGGACGACCCATCGCGCACCAACCTCCTCTGGATGGACTTCTACGTGCTGCCCGCCAGCTGCCAGGCCCTGGCGAGCGCCAGCCTGCGGCCGGGCGGCTCTGCCATCGATGTGGAGTGCGGAGAGCCCGGCGCCACGACATGGTTTCGTTGCCAGGCCGGGTCGTGCCAGCCGCTGCCCTCTCCCGGTCAACCGGACGCGAACGGCCGCGGCATCCCGCTGCCGTCCGATTGTGGCGGTCGGATCCACGAGTTGATCGTGTTGAATGCCGGCACGGCCACGCCGACGGCGCTCGTGGAATGTGACGCCTCCAGCGGCTCCGCCCTCGAGCCCTGACATGCCGCGCTTCCCACACACGCGGGAATCGTCGGTCGACAAATGGAGCAACTTCCACGGGACGGTCAAGGACCGGGCAATCCCGCTTCTCCTCGTGCCCGACCTGCCCGGCGCGATCGAACCCGGCGGGGCACCAAAGCTCCGTCGGAGCGGCCAGGCCCTTTCGGCTATCGTCGGCTACGCACTGCAGGCCAGGAAGACGCTTCGCGTGGCAGGCTCGCGATGGTCGCTGTCCGACGTCATCGGACCCGGCGGAATCCTGCTGGACTCCGCCTACCTGAATGCCATCATGCCCGTGCGGCCGGCCTGGCTGACGGACGATTACGTCAGTGCCCGATCGTCATCGGGCTTCGTGCCGATCTTCGCGCAAGGTGGCACGACGGTCCACGACCTGAACAAGGCGCTGGCCGAGCTCGGGCTGGCGCTGCGGACGTCTGGAGCAGCCGACGGTCAGCGCATCGCGGGAGCCATCGCGACCGGCACGCACGGTTCGGCGATCGACGTGGGCGCCATGCACGACGCGGTGCTCGGCATTCACGTCGTGGTCGCCCGCGACAAGGCGCTGTTCCTGATGCCGCGATCGCGTCCGGCGATGACCACCGAGATCGGCTCCTGGCTCACGGAAGAAACCGGCATCGCGACGGAGACGGTACGCGACGACGAGTCGTTCGCGGCCGCGCAGGTGTCGCTCGGATCGCTCGGAGTCGTCCACGGGGTCGTGATCGAAGCGGAACGGCTCTACGGACTCCGCCGTCAGGTCATCCCCGTCGACTTCGCCGACCCGGCGCTGGGACGCGCCGTCGAGACCCTCGACACGCGGCTCCTTCATCCGCATCGCCCCGAACGGCCGTTCCACTTCGAGGTGGTACTCAGCCCGTACCCTCGAGCAGGCTCGGGCGCCTACGTGGTGGTGATGTGGAAAGAAGATCTCGAGACGCCTCCCATCGCGCCGCCGCCAACGGATCCAGAGCTGTCGCTCGAGCTCTTCAGCATCATCGGCCTGCTCTCCGATGTGATCGACGACCCGTCGGGCGGCCAGCTGATTGAGGCGCTCGTCAACACCTTGCTCGCCGGGCGCTTCGGCACGAAAGACGATGCCCCTCGTTCGCCCGGAGAAGTGTTTGGTCCGACGACGTTGCCGCCCGGTAGCGGCACGAGCACGGAGATCGCGGTGGCACACGAACACGCGCTCGCAGCGCTGAATGCCATCTACAGCGCCATCGCCGTCGAAGCCGCGCAGGGGCGCCACCATCTCGGTGTCTTCGGTGTGCGCTTCGTGCCACGCGGCACCGGCGCACTGCTCGGCATGAACCAGAGTGCGATGACCATGCACGTCGAGATGGGCGGCATCCAGACGGCGGAGGCCGCCCAGATCTTCAATCGCTCCTGGCAGGCTCTCGACCGGGCGGGAATTCCATTCGCGTGTCACTGGGGGCAGCAGGGCGGTCATACGCCCGCGCGCGTCAAGCGCTACTTCGGGACCAACGCGAGCAAGTGGCGCGCCGTCCGGCGGACGATGCTGACCGCCGCCGCGCGTCAGGTGTTTGCCTCGCCCATGCTCGCCGTCGCCGGGCTCGACTGACGCACGACGTGCGCCCGTTCGTCAGTGGGCGACGCCGTCCTCCAGGTGCCTGAGCTTGTCGGGATTCCGCACCACGTAGACGTTGACGATGCTCCCATCCACGATTTCCAGTGCCGTGGTCTGCGGCACTCCGTCGCTTTCGATGGTGACGAACCCGGGCAGACCGTCGATGAGGCCATAGCGGACCAGACGCCAGCCGCCGCGCGCAAAGAGTGGCGTCAGCTGCGCCTGGAATCGCATGACATCGTCGATGCCCACGATCGGCGCCGCGGCCGCCGGCCGCTTCCCTCCACCGTCGGCGTGCACCGTGACGTCGGAGGCGAGCAGCGAGCGCAGCGCGGTCATGTCGCCTCCGCGCGAGGCGGTGAAGAAGGCCTCGGCGATTTCGCGCCCGCGTTCCCTGGACACGGGAAACCGCGGGCGTTCCCCCCGCACGTGCGTGCGGGCCCGGCTGGCGAGCTGACGGCACGTGGCGGCGTCGCGGCCGATCGCCTCGGCCACTTCGTCGAAGCCCGCGCCGAAGACGTCGTGAAGCAGGAACGCCGCGCGTTCGAGCGGCGACAGGCGTTCCAACGCCATCATGAGCGGGAGCGTGATGTCGTCCCTGTCGTCGGGTGCCGGATCGACGATCGGCTCGGGGAGCCACGGACCCATGTACGTCTCACGCTGCCGGCGAGCGGACTTCAGCACGTCGAGGCACAGTCGCGTCACCACACGGCGCAGGAACGCCTCGGGCTCGCGAACGGCCGTGCGATCGATGTCGAGCCACCGGAGAAAGGCGTCCTGCACGACGTCCTCGGCCTCGGCCACCGACCCCAGCATGCGGTAGGCAATCCGCGTCAGACGAGGACGCAGCGGGTCGAACGAGTCCGCCGCGTCCTGCTGGACCGCCGCCATCAGGCGGCCTTGCCTTCGGCTCCTGCGTGCCGCACGTGGAAGCCAACGTTCAGCCGGTTCCAGGCGTTGATGGCGCCGATGAGCAGCGTCACGCGGACCTGGTCTTCTTCGCTGAAGTGCTGCCGCAGCCCCTCGTAGGCCGCATCGGGTGCGCCGTCCTCGTGGACGCGCGTCAATGCCTCGGTCCACGCCAGCGCCGCGCGCTCGCGCTCGGTGTAGAGCGGCGAGTCGCGCCACGCGTCCAGCAGATAGAGCCGCATCTCGGTCTCCCCGTGGGCCCGCGCGTCCCGCGTGTGCATGTGCAGGCAGACCGCGCAGCCGTTGATCTGCGAGGCCCGGATTTCGATGAGATGCGCCAGGGCCGGGTCCAGCCCTTCCGCGACGGTCGTGCTGTAGTCGACGAGCGGCTGGATCAAGCCGAAATGGCCGGCGAACGGGTTCAGTCGGGTCATGTGGGTTCTCCTCGCCTCGGGGGGGTCACTTGCATGACGAGGCAACGAGGCGGTTCGTGACACCGCTGTTCTCTCCCGAACAACCATCAACGCCGGACCACCGCTAATTCCGAACGGCCATCCCCCGCGCCAACGGCATCGTACGGCAGCAGCGTGGCGAGGCGCCGCCCGACCCATTCCTGAATGACGATAGCCGGCCGCTCCTCGGCCACGATCGCCGGATCGAAGTTGTACTGCCAGAGGTGCAGCGCCCGGCTGAAGTGCTCGGCCAGCAACGGCACGAGCGCGGATCCGAACGAGTCGCGGAAGACCACGGCACGAGGCAGGCTGGCGTTCTCGTTGACGGTCACCAGACGGCCGTCCATGTACAGCGCGTCGTGCGGCATGGGCTCGAGGACCCGCCAGGGTGACGGACCCTCCCGGCGCAGCTGCAGGTCGTCCTCGCTCATCGCCGTGGTCAGGCCCATTATCGCGGACAGGTCCATCCCGGGCGTGCGCGCGGCGCGCGCCACGAAGGTCGTCCGCGGAAGCGGTGCCAGGCTCTGTTGATGCAGGGCGGTCAGGATCGCGTTGTAGGCGACGTAGGCGCCGCGGTCGTTCCAATGCGTGTCGGTCAGATGGTAGAGCCGCTCGACGGTTTTGGCGGCGAGCAGGCTCGGGCGCAAGTCCAGAACGGGCACGTCCGTCGTGCGCGCCAGGTAGCGGACCAGCTGGTCCGTCCTGGACTCGAGCCCGACGCGACGCATCGACGTCGGCAGGTATTCCGGATAGATGGCGTACTTGTCGGGCGCGATGACGAAGACGTACGGGATGCCGCGCGCCTTCAGCCAGTCATAGGTGTGCTGCAGCGTGAGGCGCCACTGCTCGAGCTCGGCCGCGGTCAACGGCACGGCCGACACGTAGTCCTCCTCGCCGCCGTCTCCGGCATAGAAGAGCCATCCGTCGCGGCCGACGACCACATCGGTCGAGGGCGACACGTGCAGCCACTGGAAACGCAGTGCCGCCTGCCAGGCCACCAGGGCCGAGCGGAAGGCGAAGTGATCTTCGAAGTAGCGCGACGCCGCGTCCGGCCACGCCCGCATCGCCGCCCAGTCAGGGCCGAAACGGGGCGGCGGCGTCAGAGCGCGCTTCTCCTCGCGTCCATCTCGAAGGCCCCAACCCGCCACCATGCCAGTGCCCGGAACGACCAACGCCAGCAGGAACGTCGCCACCAGCACCCGGGCCCAGAAGGGATGCAGCCGTGTCATATCAGAACCGGAAGTAGATGAACGGGTTGTAGGTGCGCGCCGCCACCAGCGACAGCGACCCGAGCAGGACGATCCACAACGCGGCCGTCACGGCGAACGACGGCACCCAACCCAGATCCCGTCCGTCGCCCGTTGCCCATGGCCGGTTGCCGGCAAGCGCGCCCGCGAAGCGGGTGCGCACGGCTGGCACCCACGGCATCGATCCCACGGCACCAGCCGCCAGGGCGAGCACCACCTCAGGCGTCAGATACCAGCCTGGAGCAAACGGCGTCGGCAGCGCGGGGCTCGCGCCGACCATCGCCCGAAGCATCCCGGTCGCGGCGGTCATCGAGTCCGCGCGGAAGAACACCCACCCGACCAGCACCACCAGCACCGCGTAGATGTGCCCCAGTGCGGCGGGTCGCGCGGCGAGCCAGGTCGCACCGCCCCTCCGCTCGAGCACGAGAAACAGTCCGTGATAGAGGCCCCACACCACGAACGTCCAGTTGGCCCCGTGCCACAGCCCGCACAGGAAGAACACCGTCACCAGGTTCAGATAGGTGCGCCCCGGTGTTCCGCGGTTGCCGCCGAGCGGCAGGTACACGTAGTCGCGGAACCAGGCGGAGAGCGAGATGTGCCAGCGGCGCCAGAACTCCTGAATCGATCGCGCCGAGTACGGATGCCGGAAGTTTTCCGGAAAGCGGAACCCGAACATTCGTGCGAGACCAATCGCCATGTCCGAGTAGCCCGAGAAATCGAAATAGATCTGCACCGTGTAGCAGACCATCGCGAGCCACGCGTGACCGGCCGTCAGTTGATCGGCCGGCATCGCGAAGATGCGATCGACGGGCCCGGCCACGATGTTGGCAATCAGCATCTTCTTGCCCAGGCCGACGACGAACCGCTGGATGCCGATGGCCATGTCCTCGATCGACACATGGCGGCGGGCCAGCTGGTCCGCAATCTCTCGGTAGCGGATGATCGGCCCCGCGATGAGCTGCGGAAACAGCAGCAGGTACAGGGCTGCCTGCACGGGACCCTTCTGAGCCGCGGCGTCGCGGCGGTAGACGTCCACGACGTACGACACGGCGTGGAACGTGAAGAACGAGATGCCGATGGGCAGCGCGAGGCCCGGCAGGGCCATCGGCGCGACGCCGAGCCATCGAAGCGAGGCGTTGAGGTTCCCGACGACGAAATCGGCGTACTTAAAGACGCCGAGCGCGACGACATTCGCCGCGACGGTCAACGTCAGCAGACGGCGGCCGGCTGGCCGATCGCGGTGGCGATCGATGGCGATCGCCGCGCCGTAGTTGAGCAGGATCGAGACTGCCAGGAACCAGGTGAAGGCGCCGCCGCCTCGAGCGTAGAACACGACGCTCGCCGCCAGCAGCAGGCCGTTGCGGTAACGGGGCCAGGGCACGACGTGCAGTGCCAGCAGCACCGGCAGGAAGATGAACAAAAAGACAGGTTCGGTGAAGAGCACGCGCCAGGAACCCTTCGATCATAACGTGCCGCTTCGGGCACCTGCCTGCGCCCCGGTCCAGGGCCGCTACGAGAACAGGCCGCCCCGCCCGGCGCTGGTGATGGCCAGCACTCCTGGGTGCTTGACGCGCCGCTCGGCCGAGATGGCGTAGTAGCGCTCGCGCATCGCGCTGGTGCGCCCGACCACCCGGACGCCATGAAAACGGGACATGTCTCGTTCGATCGCCGCCGGGGCCGGAAACACCGCGCCCGCGCCGTGGCCGAACACGTTCATGAGCGCGGAGTCCTCGAATTCAGCCACGATCCGGGGCTGGACCTTCACCTGCTCGAGCCACACGTCGAGCGACCGTCGCAGCGTCGAGTTGGCGGTCGGCACGACGAGCGGGGCACCGTCGAGCGACGTGGGGAACCCCCGCCGCAGGCGCGCGGCCAGGTCTGGCGGCGCGAAGAAGGCCGTGTCGGACTCGCCCAGGAGATGGCTGAAGACCTTCACACGCGCACGCGACGGAGCAGGGGCATCCGAAATCACCACGTCGATGGTGTGCGCCGCGAGTTGGCTGACCAGCTCGTCGGCGTTACCTTCGCGGCAGACCAGGTGGACGGTGTCCGGACCTTTGGTGACGGGCCGCAGCAGGCGGTAGACGACCAGCTTCGGCACCGCGTCCGCGACGCCGACGGTCAGGTGCATGGGCCGGCCGGCCGGACGGCCGCGTAGCGTTTCCAGCATCTCGCGGCCGACGCCGAAGATCTCGTCCGCGTAACGGAACACGTGCTGCCCGACGTCGGTCAACTGCAGCGTCCGGCCCCGCTTCTCGAACAGGCGCTCGCCGAGCGCGCGCTCGAGCTGCCGGACCTGCGTGCTGATGGTGGGCTGCGACAGACTCAGCTTGTCGGCGGCCTTCGACACGCCTCCCTCGCGCACCACGGTGCGGAAGTAGAGAAGGTGGTGATAGTTCAGCCAGTCCATGGTCGCCCGTTGTCTGTCCCCCGTCGCCCGTCGTCGTGGCCGTGGCCCGTGGCCCGTGGCCCCGTGGCCTGATCGTATATTGATTTTTTCGAAGGCACTGCAGCCAACTATCTATTTGTCAGCCACTCGAACGTGACGGATGCTGGTTTTTGTGACGGATCTGCTGTTCCCATTTGCCACCTACTGGTGGCTCTACGCGGTGTTCGTGCTCGGCATCTTGCTGCTGCTGGCCGTGGACCTGGGCGTCTTCCACCGCGACGCGCACGTCGTCTCGGCGCGCGAGTCGCTCATCTGGTCAGTCGTGTGGGTCTCCGTGGCACTGGCCTTCAACTACGCGCTCTGGGTCTACGCCGGCTCGATGCACGGCGCGGACATGGGAGATCGGATCGCGCTGGAGTTCCTGACCGGCTACCTCGTCGAGAAGGCGCTCGCCGTGGACAACATCTTCGTGTTTGTCATGGTGTTCGCGTATTTCGGTGTGCCGCTCGCCTACCAGCACCGGGTGCTCTTCTTCGGCATCCTCGGCGCCCTGCTCTTCCGCGCCGTGTTCATCGCCCTGGGCTCGGTGCTGATGCAATACACGATCGTCGTCATGGCCTTCGGCGTCCTGCTCCTCGTGACGGGCGCGAAAATGCTGCGCTCACCCGACATCCAGGTCCATCCCGAGGGCAACGTCCTGGTCCGCCTGATCCGCCGGTGGATTCCGGTGACCGCGGGGTTGCACGGCCCCAAGTTCTTCGTCACGCTCGAGGGCCGCCGGCACGCGACCCCGCTATTCGTGGCTCTGGTGTTCCTGGAAATGAGTGACGTGCTGTTCGCGGTGGACTCGGTGTCGGCGATCTTCGCGATCTCGCGCGAGCCGCTGGTGGTGTTCACCTCGAACGTGTTCGCCATCCTCGGCCTGCGTGCCATGTACTTCCTGCTGGCCAACGCCGTCGAGCGCTTCCACCTGCTGAAGTACGCCCTCGCCTGCATCCTCATGTTCGTGGGCCTGAAGATGGTGTGGCTGAACGAGCACTTCGAAGGCAAGTTCCCCGTCGGATGGTCGCTCGGGATCATCGCGGCACTGCTGGCGGCCGCGGTCGTCGCCTCGCTGGTCGCCGCTAGGCTCGAGAGCGGCCGTATTTCGCTTCTTCGGCGTAGTACGCCGGGAAGCCCACGGCGCTCTTCAATGCCTCGAAGTCCATCGCCCCGGACGGCCGGCCCGCCGCCAGGTTCGTGAGCGCCTCGCGCATCGCCTTGATCGACACGTTCAGCAGCGACAGCGGGTAGACGGCAATCGTGTAGCCGATCTCGGCCAGCTCCGTGTGCGAGAGCAGCGGCGTCTTGCCGCCTTCGATGAGGTTGGCCATCTTCGGGCCCTCGACCTCGCGGCAGTAGCGGCGCATCTCCTCCACGTCGAGCGGCGCCTCGAGAAAGGTGATGTCGGCGCCGATGCGCCGGAACTGCCGGCACCGTTCGATCGCTTCCTCGAGATCCACCAGGGCCCGCGCGTCCGTGCGCGCCATGATCAAGATGTCGGCACCGGCATCGCGGGCATCCACGGCCGCCTGGATGCGCGTGAAGGCTTCGTCCCGGCCCACCACGGACTTGCCCTCGGTGTGCCCGCACCGTTTCGGCGCCACTTGATCCTCGAGCATGATGCCGGCAAACCCAGCCCGGCAGTAACCCTCCACCGTGCGCTTGATGTTCTGCGCGCTGCCGAATCCGGTATCTCCGTCGCCGATGAACGGAATCGTGGGCGCGGCCCGGCAGATGTTCTGCCCCTGCTCCACCAGCTCGCCGTACGAGATGAGGCC
>JADMIO011302045.1_pt1 | contig 11598 bp, 10 predicted proteins | sample 8958161 | NCBI WGS metagenome assembly JADMIO01 (sample SAMN16585339, study PRJNA669376) | soil metagenome | isolation source: Crop rotation soil | place: USA: Cullars Rotation, Alabama | collected 2011
CCGAAGGTGAGCCAGTGTGATTACATTTGCGGCCTAACTGTGGCCAGTCCAGTTACGCTGGAGTCACTAGTATTTAGGTGACACTATAGAAGCGGCCGCGACAACTTGTCCACGTGGAATTCTAAGCTTAGGATCCCAATGTGCTGGAAAGGCCGCAAGCTCACTCTGGGCAATGCGAAGCTGATGGCAGAGCGACACGTCCTGCTCAATGGTTTTGAAGAGCGCGCGGCACGTCTTGCGGAAGAGGGCAAGACGCCCATTTATGCTTCCGTCGACGGACAGTTCTCGGGGCTGCTGGCAGTTGCCGATGAAATCAAGCCGGAGGCTAAAGCGGCAATTCAAGCGATGCAGCGCATGGGCCTTGAGGTTGTGATGATGACTGGAGACAATCGTCGCACGGCTGAAATGGTCGCGCGTGAGGTCGGCATCAAGCGCGTGCTGGCGGAAGTCCTGCCGGAAGATAAAGCGCGCGAGGTCAAGCGTCTTCAATCCGAGAAGAAGATAGTCGGGATGGTCGGAGACGGCATCAACGATGCTCCGGCTCTCGCACAAGCCGACGTAGGCATTGCCATAGGCACGGGCACGGACGTCGCCATAGAAGCCTCCGACATCACACTCATTCGCGGCGACCTCAAAGGCGTTGTGACGGCCATAGCGCTCTCGCGCGCCACCGTTCGCACCATCAAACAGAATCTCTTCTGGGCCTTTATCTACAACGTCGTGGGCATCCCCATCGCCGCAGGTCTTCTTTATCCTCTCACTGGCTGGCTGCTCTCGCCTGTGATAGCCAGCGCGGCCATGTCTCTCTCAAGCGTCTCGGTCGTCACCAACAGCCTTCGCCTGCGCCGATTCAGGCCGCGAGCTTCATGAGGGATAAGCAATGGACACCACGGAAATCATCGTTCTCTTTGTCGGCGTAGGCTTGATAGCCTTCGTGCTCTGGTACTTTTTCGGAGAGCGCGAGCGCACGGCTGCGACAGTTTCAGAGAGCGGCGTGCAGGAGATTAAAGTCACCATCAAGGGAGGCTATTCGCCGGACGTGATAGTCGTGCAGAAGGACAGGCCCGTGCGCTTGAACTTTTACCGCGACGAGACCAGCAGTTGCAGCGAGCAGGTCATCTTCGGCGACTTTGGTATTGCGCGCGAGCTTCCCGCGTACAAAACCACCCCGGTAGAGTTTACGCCAGACCGCACGGGCGAATTCACCTTCACCTGCGGCATGAACATGCTTAGAGGTAAATTGATAGTGGAATGAAGAGAAAGACCTACTATAGCAGCTTGCGAATGGGTGCGAACATTAGGGGCCTAAGCCAGCCTCAGCCCCCGCAGGGGGCGACATATCAGTAGCCCAGGGCTTGCGCCCTGGGCGCGAGTGCGATAAAGAATCATAAAGCCCCGTAGGGGCGGCATAGGTTTTATGTCGCCCCTACGGGGCTTTATGGATTTGAGACAACGTTGCTCTCCCACAGCTCACGCCGTGGGCTATTATTATGCCGCCCCTAACAGGGCTAAAAGCCACAGCTAATTTCAACCGCGCTGCAATATCTCTGCGAGCCTTCGTGTGAAAGCCGAGCGCGGCATCACTTCTTCAAAGCCAGCCTCGCGCGCCTTTCTTTCAAGCTCCGTGTGTACGTGCGAGAAGAAGCCCAGCAGTCGAACATGGCGAAGCTGCTCATCCCGCTTTATCTCTCGCGCCAGCTCGAATGGGTCTGGCCTTTGCGCGTGAAGGTCAAGGATAATCAGCGATCTATTTTCTTCTCGCGCCGCCTGGATTACCTCTTCCGCCAGCTTACTGAATCGAAGCGGAACCTTTAAGGCTTCGGCGGTCGCGCGAATCTTTGCCGCGAAGAACATGTCTTCCACCGCGACGATGATTGCTCTCTCGGACATGACCCTTGCTCCAATTCTATTTTTCCGAACGCTTCTGATTTTGCATTATCAGTTCGGTTCACGTAAAGATAAGAGGCAGGATGGCCACGCTCGAAGTCGAAACAGAAACAGCCGCAGTCCCGGCCTCGGTCGAGACGGGAAGCTTCGCGCCTTTATCAGAAGATGGCGACGAGTCCCGGCTGGTCGTAGTCTCTTACAACATTCGCTACGCGGTCGGTTCTTACTTAATCACCGGCAGCATCCTGCGCCGCATGAAGCTCGGGCTTCCGCGAAGGCGCCGAGCGTTGGTCGCGCGTCACATCAAGAGGGCCGCGCGCGCACTCGCAGGGACAAACCGTTTCCCCCGCGCCGATGTCATAGCCTTGCAGGAAGCGGATAAGGGAACCTTGCGTGCCGGCACGCATCACGTCGCGCGCGAGCTTGCGCGTGAGCTTCAAATGCACTACGCGCACGCTTCACTTGACAGCCCACGCGAAGAGGAGCAAAAGCCAAAGCAGTGGTATCTGGATTTCGAGGAGCGCATCACGCCCCGTGATGCGGGCGACACGGGCGTGGCGCTCTTGAGCCGTCTTCCTCTTTTAAACGTCGAGAGGCTTGAGCTTCCCTGGTCTGAATGCGCCTGGCGGCCGAGGCTTGCTCTTGCGGCCAGCGTCCAGCTTCAAAACAGTCGCGTGCACATCTTCAACCTCCACATAGACCCTCATGCCTCTACGGACGAGCAACTGGAACAGCACGCAGCCGTCATCGAGCGTGCGGCGATGATTGACGGCCCCGTAATCATCCTGGGAGATTTCAATACGCTGACGCGCAAGGCTTGCGTGCGCGTGCGCGCCTTTCTTGAAGAGCGAGGTTATACGACACCCATGACTACTAAGGTGGCCACGTGGCGAGCGGGGCTGATACGGCTTCACCCGGACTGGATTTTTGTGCGCGGGTTGAAGGTCAGTCGCTGGAATGTGATGAGACCACTGGGCGTTTCAGACCACTGGCCCGTCTGGGCAGAGGTGGAATTAGCGAACCAGGCTTAAATCAGCATGGAGAGCAGCCGCATCACAAGTCGCAGCAACACGCTCGTCAAACACGCGCGCGCCGTACGCGACCGTCGCGAAGCGCCAGACCAGATTTTTATAGAGGGCCTGCGCCTCTCGGAAGAAGCGTTGCGCTCTAGTCTGGTTGTTCAGGACGTTCTCTACACGGAAAAGTTTGAGTCGGAAGAGCGCGGCACGCGTCTGCTGCGAGAGCTAAAAAAAGCGGGCGCTCGCCTCTCTCTCGTCTCCGCGGATGTATTAGCTTCCGTTTCGGACACCAGAACGCCGCAGGGCATAGTGTTGCTGGCCGCGCGCCCTCACACGGGCCAGGCGTTTTTACTTTCAGGATTAAAGACTAATAGACAGGAGGGTGCGGAGCTTTCACACGGCGATAACCTTCCTCTACTGGTAGTCATTCACGGCATCAACAACCCCGCCAACGCAGGCGCGATTCTGAGGACGGCTGAGGCGGCGTGCGCGACCGGCGTCATCTCCACAAGGGGCACTACAGACCTCTTCTCTCCCAAAGCCTTGCGCGGCGCTATGGGCTCAAGCTTTCGCCTGCCGCTCTGGACTGGAGCCGATTTCGCGGAAGCCCTTGACTGGTGCAGGACGAACGCCATACACACCGTCGGCGCGGCGCTTGCGGCGACACAAGCCCACACGGACGCGGACTGGACAAAGCCCTGCGCTCTCGTTATAGGCTCGGAGGCCGCGGGCCTTAGCGCAACTGAGCAATCGTTACTGGACGAAACCATACGCATCCCCATGCGCGCCCCCGTCGAGAGTCTCAACGCATCGGTCGCCAGCGCAATCATTCTGTACGAAGCGGCAAGACAAAGAATGGGGGATGGGGGTTAGGGGTTGGGGAAAAGAAAGACAGTTGGATTTTCTTTTACCAACCCCTAAACCCCCATCCCCTCTTTCTTGCTTCTCTACTTCAACCTGTTTCGGCTAGAATGTCGGCAGAGCAGATATGACAGATTTACAGTTGAGCGCGTTCGGGTTCTCTTCCCCTGCGGCTTTGGGTATAAAAGGTTTCTCGGACGGGCGCGTTTTGTCAGTGGGCGAGCGCTTTAATTTGCTGGCCCGCCTATCGCTCCCCTTTCTCTCTCCGGGGGGAATAAAAGCGTCTTCGGGTTGTTCAGCTTTTGAAGTGCAAATTTGATTGGCTCGCAGTCACATTTAAGTTATGACCAAACCCTCTGCGAAGAACGAGAAGAAGGAAGAGAAAAAGAAGAAGCCCGAGGGGGCCTTGCCCGAGCGATTGTTGCGCCGGTTGCTGGAAGGCATGGGCGCTGCCGTTGACCGTGGCCTGGGCCGAGAGGTAGAGACCAAGAGCGGTCTCACCACGAACATGCTCCTTGAGCGCATGAAGCACCTCATTGACGAGCGCGTGCGCGACGAAGGGCCGAAGGGACAGATTGCCCCGCATCACTTAAAGCTCAAGATTGAATGGGGCACGCATTCCGAGGCCGCGCCCGAAGTCATAGAAGCTCTTGAGCACGAAGTCCTGGCCGCAGCCATCGACCACATCAACGACCACCGCTACCGCACGCTCGCCCCCGTCAACATCGAGACCGAAGTTGACATCTTCATCACGGGCATCGCCGTCGATCCTACCTTCGGGGAGTTCGAAGAGGAACTGAAGCAGGCGGATGAAGAGAAGCGGAAAGCGGCTGAGCTTGGTAAGGTCGAAGTGCCAAAGGCATCGATTAAGATTCACGACATAAACATCGTGGCACGCGCGACACTGCCCGAAGGGACGCGCGAAAAGGTTCTCGCGTTCAAGCCGGGTGGGCGTCGCATCAGCGTGGGCCGTGGCTCGGACAACGACCTGTACCTGAACGACAAGAGCGTCTCGAAGATTCACGCGGCGCTCGTGATGAATCGCGAAGGAACGCTGATGGTGGCCGACACCGGCTCGACCAACGGCACCTATATTAACGGTCGCCGCATAGCCTACGGCGAAGCTCGCCAGATAGAAGAGGGCGACGTGGTGGGCTTTGGCAACATAGAGGTTCGCTTTCGCAAACAATAGTTCGCAAGAGAATAACAGGTTATGTACGCAATTCTAATTTTACAACAAGCGGCTAACACGGCGGCGCAGAACATCCCTGTGCCGGAAAAAGAGCCAGCGCTCCTGAGCCTGGTTTACATGGGCGGCCTTGCGCTGATGATTCTGCTGCTGCTGATTTCGCTCATCAGAAACCGTAGGCGCTCGGCCCTCGCGGCCATAGCGCCGCAGGACTTGCCCGAAGAGGTCAGGCGAAAGCTGGGCTCCACGGCCACGAACCGAGGACTTCGCGCGCTCCGAGTCCTCTTCGTCCTGATGGCGCTCGGGGTCTTCGGCCTTCACGTCTACTGGGCTAAGTATGCCGCCGCCGAGAACGAACGTTTTCAGGAAGCGCGCTATCGCGACATGCGCAATCGCCGCCTGTCTGAGTCAACGCTGCGCGGCTGGATTCTAGACCGTACAGGAAAGCTGGATAGGGCGCTCGCCTACTACAAGAAGAGTGGCGAGGGGATTGACCGCATGTACCCGCTCGATAAAGAGATGGCGCATCTGTTCGGCTCTGACCTGGGCGACCCCGGTCTTGAGCGCGCTCTCTTCGGCATTCAGAGCTCTGTTGTCCCGGAAGCTTTAGAGGTCGTGCAGGGCAAGCGCGTTACGCAGGAAGCTGTCAAAGATGTGAAGCTCACGATTGACCGCGACTTTCAGAAGGCGGTCGCGGAAGAGCTGACCAAGTCGGGCCGCAACGGCGCAATCGTCGCCATCAATCCGCAAACGGGAGCGGTGCTTGCGCTCTACAGCAACCCCTCCTTCAGCTTGAAGGAAGTGCAGGACGAAGCCACCTGGGCGCGTCTGAACGCAGACAAGCGCGAGAACCCACTCTTGAGCCGCGCGCTCAACGCTTACTACGTGCCGGGTTCTACCTTTAAGACTTTCACGATGATTGCGGCCTTCATAGCGGGACAGCAGGATCATCAATACACGGCCACGGGCGGCGGCTACGTCGCGGAGCCTGGCGCGCGGCCCATCACGGACGACAACGGCTCGTGCGAAGCCTGCGGCACCATAGGTATCCTCTCGGCTTACCAGCATTCGAGCAACCAGTATTTCGCCAACATGGCCGTCACCATCGGCGCTGACGCCATGAAGAGGGCAGGACAACTGACTGGCCTGGGCACCTACAACGGAACGTCCGGCGAAGGACAGGGCAGGCCGGAACCGGAGATTTGGAACGCCAGCAGCATGGCTATTAAACGAGCCATAGCGCCGACGCAGGCCTGGATAGTCACGAACCCGAAGATGAGACGTTACGACCTCGCACTTGAAGGCTTCGGACAGGGCTACGCTGGCCAGCAGACGCCTTTCCAGATGGCGCTCTTCGCTTCGACCATCGCTAACCTGCAAGGCAAGTTGATGAAGCCCAAGATTGAGGAAGACCGCGCGCCGGAGGTCTTCAATCAGGTGGTCTCGCCGCAGCAGGCCGAAGAGATGCGAAAGGTCATGCGGTCTGTGACCGAGGGCGGTACGGGCACCAGCGCCATGGCACCAGCCAAAGCCGCAGGCGTCAACACGGGCGGCAAGACCGGAACGGCGCAGAAGAATATTCCGGAGTATGACCCTAAAACGGGAGCGCCCCGCACGAGGATTGTGCAGCAGAAAGACCCCAAGACCGGCGCGGTGATACGCCAGTACGAAGAGGTCATCATCGCGGAACAGCCGCGCATAGACGCCTGGTATTTGTGCGTCGCGCCGATTGAGAATCCGCAGCTAGTTATCGCTGTGGTTGTAGAAGGCCGCATTGGTGAGACGGGCGTCTACGGCGGAAAGTACGCCGCGCCGATTGCCGCGCAGCTCATCATCAGAGCCAAGGCGCTTGGACTTCTGGGCGGCAGTCCGACCAACGGCACGCAGAACATGCAGGTCGAGAATCGCCGCAGACAATAGTAGAGTGTATGCAGAGCTTTATTCACCGCCGCAGACGCAGAGGAACGCGGAGGAAGCGCAGAGAAGATTGAACTTCTCAGCGCGTCCTTTGCGTCTGCGGCGGTGAACCGCCTCTCTTTACGCTCAAGGTTAAATTGACCTGAATTTATAGTCGCTTCTTCGATTGAATTATTGAGTTATGAAAAACAGGGCTTCATCACATCTACTGGCTCTCTTCATCATCATAGGCTTTGAGATAGTCGGCTATTACGCCATTCACCGCGCCGGGTTGATTCGCGGCTACGAGACCTCCTGGGTGAGCGGCGTGCGTGATCTGCTGCTCTTCGTCCCGATTACACTGCTGGTCTTCTGGCTCACGCGCGTCATGCGGTTCGTGGGCAACTGGACGCTTTTTACCACGGCCATACTTCTCTTCTCCGTCGGCATGCTGGTGCAGTATCGTCTCTACAGCGATCCGGAATACAACGCGCCGCGCGGAAAGAAAGAGGCTGCGCGCGAAGAGAAGACGGGCGTGATGCGCGAGCGCTTCATACAGGAGACCTACACGGCTGACAAGAAGCAGATGATGGGACTGCCCGCGACGCCGCCGCAGGCCATGCCCATGGACGAAGCGCATGCGAAGAAGTCCGGCTACACAGTCTCGGACGCGCTCACCGCCGGAACCACCTGGATTCCGCTCATCTCGTTTCTGCTTTTCGCCATCTCCTACTGGCTCTGTACGAAAGACCGCGTGCTCTTGTGGATTCAGCGCCACAGCTTTCTCATAGTCCTGGTGACGCTGATTCCTCTGGCCGCTGCGGTCGTCACATCTCAGGCGGGTAAGGTAGAGAACATGACGCCGTGGGAGCCTTCGAAGATTCCCTTCCTGCTGGGCTTCGCCGGAATTTTGACGGCGCGATACAAAGACCTCGCGCGCACCTACTGGGGATTGCCGCGAGCGCAGGACGTGGTGCCTCTGGTCGTCATGGCAGTGCTGCCTTTCATGCCCTTCTTCATCCTCAAAGACTTCGGGCAGATGCTTGTCTTCAGCGGTGCTTACGCGACTCTTTATCTAGTAGCAGTGCGCCGCTGGCCGCAGCTTCTGCTCTTCGTGGGCTCCGTCGGGCTGGTCGCAGGCATACTCGTGGTCGGCGCTCTGCCGCGCGACGTGCAGGAGAAGGTGCCGCTTCTTCCCGCGCTTGCGCGCCCCGTCAAGGCCGTGCTCCCGGATCGCATACAGCAGCGCTTCCACCTCTGGCTGGACGGCTTCACGCCGCCTTCGCCCGAAACTCCCTGGTGGAAAGATAAGTACGATAAGGCGCTCGCCAAAGAGAGGGAGAAGTGGGACAAGTCAGGCCAGCGCGAGATAATGGAGAAGAGTTTCGACGCCGCGAAGTTTAACCGCGACGTGTGGTTCGACGACCTGGCATTCCAGCCCGCACAGGCCATCTTCGGTGTGGCGTCGGGCGGGACAACCGGCAGAGGCATCGGCCTTGGGTTTTCGGAATTGATTCCGATTGCCGACTCGGACTACATTTACGCGGCCATCAGCGAGGAGCTTGGGCTCGCTGGCGGCGCAATCGTCATTCTCGCTTTGATAGTTTTCGTCTGCGCGGGCGTGCAAACTTCCATCGGCTCGCGTGATATGTTTACCAAGCTCTCAAGCGCGGGGCTGACTGCCTTCATAGGCTTTCAGGCGCTCGTCAACATTGGCGGCATTACAAGGGCGCTTCCCATGACGGGAATCACGCTGCCGTTTGTCAGCCACGGCGGATTCAGTTTAATGACCAGCTTTGCCATGCTCGGAATGCTGATGGCCTTCTCGCATCTGAACGGGCGCGACACTATCGTCGCCGCCAAGTCTGTCCGCGAGCAGGTCAGAAGAGACCCCTCAGTTCCAGAGGCAGTTCAATGAAAGAACAGTCAAACAACGGCCAAATCAAATTAAGCGCAGCAGTCGTCAGCGACCGTGGACTGAGCAAGAAGCGGCCGCTCAACGAAGATTCGTTTTTGTCCGACCCCGAGCGTCGCATCTTCGCAGTGGCCGATGGCGTGGGCGGCGCTCAGGCCGGAGAAGTCGCTTCGCAGACGGCAATGGAAGTCCTCGACGAAGCCTTTCGTCACATTGAGCCGAACGCGGACGTCGAAGACCTGCTTGAGATAGCCATTCAGCGCGCCAACGCTTCCATACACAGCATGTCGCGCGAGCATCCCAAGCTCTCCATGATGGCCACAACCATCGTCGCGCTTCACCTTGACGGTCGCATAGCCACCATAGGCCACGTAGGCGACTCGCGCCTTTATCGCCTGGCACCGGACGGCAAACTCCATCGCGAGACCGCCGACCACTCCGTCGTGGAAGAAGAGGTGCGCGCCGGTCGCATGACGCCGGAGCAGGCGTCGAATCACCCGAGCCGCAACGTCATCAGCCGCGCGCTCGGCGCAGAAGAGACTGTTGAGGTTGACCTCAAGACGATGGAGATTGAGGACGGCACCTGCTTTCTTCTCTGCTCGGACGGCATCACGCGCCATCTCCCGGATGCCGAGCTGCGGGAGCTTCTGACGGAAGGCACAGACCTCAACGCCATCTGCGAAGAGATGAAGCGGCGCTGCTACGAGCGCGGGGCCGAAGATAATCTGACGGCAGTGATAGTACGCGTGGGCGACGCCGCGCAGTTTGCACATCTTGACGACGAAAAAACTCTCGTCACAGAACGCACCGAGTTACAGAACACTATGGGCGGTGCAGCCGCGCCTCAATCGCAAGGGATGACGAGCGCGGAGATTTTAGACGACTCGATTCACGACACGGCGGAGATTCCATTTAAGCCTGGCGCAGCCGCCACAACAGCCATAGCAGAAGCTCCCGCTGCTTCAGCTCCCGCAGTTGTTGCTCCCGCTACGGAGATAGTCGTCCCGCAAGCTGTGGCAGCCAGGCCGCGCCGCCGCTCTGCGTTCAAATCATTCTTGCGCGCCATAACTTTTCTTATCCTGCTCGGCCTCGTAGGAGTTGCTGCGTTCTATGGCGGAATGTATTTCCAGAAGCAGAGGATGGACGCGGCGCAGCCTGCTGCGTCTGCGGTCAACGAGCCTGAGCCTCCGCCCGCGCCCACGCAATCCACCTTCGAGCAGGGGCGCGCTCGTGTGGATAAAGACCCCAAAGACTGGATTGATAAAGTGGCGCTGCCGCGCGCAAACCAGGAGAACAAGCAGCCGCTTGATGTAGACGACCCGGAGTTTCTGTACCTGTACGGTCGCGCGCTCTTCCTGAACCGCGACTATAACCAGTCGCTCAAGGCATTCAACAACGGCCTCGCGAAGCTGGATCAGAAATCTCCCACGGAGGTCTCGCCGCTTCGCGCGGAGTTGTTGTTCGGCAAGGTGGCGGCAGCGAATAAGATTCAGGATTACATAGAAACCAGAAATGCATTGAACGCGCTTGAGACTATAAGCGTAAAGAAAGATGCACTGCCGACTTCGCCGGGCGCGGCCAAGAGGTAGAGAAGACTCTGTCGTTATCAAGGGGACAGGGGTGGCGCTTTTTGACCGCAACGAACCAATCGGGTTGTGTATCAGTCAACGAAGATACTCAAGATAAGGGCTGCGGTCAGCCGAGTGGGCTACGCTGCCCTTTTCAAATAGGGGTCGGGTGCTGGTGAAAGAAAATCCAGTTCTCTTTCTTTTAACTATCCACCAACCCCCTAACCCCCATCCCCCATACAGGCATCCCCTCAGCCTGCGAATGGTTCTAAAGTAAGCGGATTCGGGAATGACTGAATTAAAGCTTCAAAATTGCAGGGTGGACGGGCGCTACGACGTGCAGGACTGTCTGGGCCGGGGCAGCTACGCGGAGATTTACGTGGCGCGCGACCGTGCGGCCCACGACGGCATGCCGCAGATGGTCGTCATCAAAGCCCTCAACGTCTTTCTGCAAGGCACACCCGACGTAGACCTCGAGCGCACGCTGATTGAAAATTTTCAGAACGAGGCGGTTGCGCTTGACCGCGTGCGCCACCCGAACATCATCAGCCGCCTCGGTCACGGCACCGCGATCGACCTCTCCGGCACTACCTTTCACTATCTTGTGCTCGAATACATGTCCGGCGGTGACCTTGCCACACTCTGTCGCATAGAGCCTCTAAGTCTGAAAGACACGCTCTTTTATCTTGAGCAGGTCTGCGCCGGTCTCGCTCACGCGCACCGCTGTGGAGTGATTCACCGCGACATCAAGCCGCAGAACCTGCTTCTCTCGGCAGATCGCCAGATAGTTAAGATTGCGGACTTCGGTGTCGCCAAACTCGAAGCCACCGAAGGCATCATTACACGCGTCGGCACGAACGTCTACGCCGCGCCCGAGCATAATCCTGTAGTTCAGACGGGCGCGCTCGACCTAGGATTTCATCCGGAGCGTGGGCCTACCCTGACGCCAGCGGCTGACATCTTTTCGCTTGCCAAAACCACTTACACACTTTTGACAGGCTCGGCCCCGCGCCGCTTCTCGCACAGACAGATAACGGACTTGCCGGAAGAGCTACAACATCACGAGTGGGCCGGGGCAGTGCTCAGTGTGCTGCGCCGCGCCACGGAGCAAAGGCCTTTCCAGCACAGTGGGATCCGAAGCTTGGAATTCACGTGACTTGAAGTCGCGGCCGCACTGACCCTATAGTGAGTCGTATTAATTTAAATCATACCAACATGGTCAAATAAAACGAAAGGCTCAGTCGAAAGACTGGGCCTTTCGTC
>JADMIO011413765.1_pt1 | contig 11597 bp, 10 predicted proteins | sample 8958161 | NCBI WGS metagenome assembly JADMIO01 (sample SAMN16585339, study PRJNA669376) | soil metagenome | isolation source: Crop rotation soil | place: USA: Cullars Rotation, Alabama | collected 2011
ACGCCCGCCAGCAGCGCCGCCAGAATCATCGCGCCGTCTTCCGGAAAGAACGCCGGACCCACCGCGCGCTTCACCCACGGGAAACAACTGCAATCGCGCCCGATCAGCGCGTGATAGTTGTACCCGATGTACACCATGAACGCCACCAGCAGCGCCGTCGCGAGCCACGCGCCCCAACGCCGGAATCGCGGCACGATCACGAGAACGCCCGCAAATGTTTCCAGCACCGCCAACGTCAGCACCAGCGGAATGCTGAATTGATACGGCACCAGCAACTGTTCGAACATGCGCGACACTGCGAACGGATTGGTGATCTTCCACACGCCGGCGCCCACGAACAAAATCGCCACCGCCAGAGCCGCCGTATGGCTCACAATGGATTTCCAGGCCGGAACTTCCGCGGACAGTTCTAACGAACTGGGGAGTTCGGCCGAACTACTAGCATCCATAAAATCTAAGTGTATCGAATCGTCAGGCTAGCGCGCCGCGCGCTTGGCGTTCTGGGCATCGATAAAATCGATCGCTTCCTTATGCGGCAGCGCAATTCCTTCGATTTTGTCGCCCAATCCCATCGCCATTTCCATCTTGCGATCGTAGACCGGCCACTTCGGCAGACCCTTGCCGTTCGGATCGCCCGTGGTCGCGAAATTCACCCAATACGAGGACATCACGTCCTCCAGTTTCTGGTCCGCGGGCGTCGGGTCTTTCACATTGTCAAAAACGTACGAAATCTCCGACGCGTGATACGCACCCAGTTTCGTTCCCCATTCTCCCGGCGGAACCTTGCTGAAGTAGTACATGAACACCTTCGATTTCCCGGTCTGCGCCTGCGCGCGAGCCCACGTGCGCATCTGCCACCCGAAAATCGAATCGCGAGCCTGCGCCGCATACGCCTTCTTCGCGTCATCGTCGGTCGACACCGGGTAGATCTTCAGATACTCCTCCGCCTGATCGCCATAACGCGACTTCGCGGTGCCCTTGAACCCGTCCGCTTTCACACTGGCAGGAGTGAAGGGAGTGCCTTCATCATTGTTCAACCCCATCAGCAGGGGCACGTCGTTCTGCTTGCCTTCGGCGTAAATCGCCGAGACGTCTTTCGGCAGGAAATACCCGTCGACGATCGTGCGCGTCGGCGTCTGAATCTTCATCACCTCTGCGGCCGATTTCGCCCGCAGTTCGGCGAGCGTCCCAGCGCGCTTTCCAGCAGTCTCCGCGTCGGCCAGCGAGGTCAGCGGACCGAACTGCCCGCCGCTCTCGCCGATCGCCTTCGCGAACAATCCCTTGGTCAGCGGACTCGCCGCCAGCACATTCACGCTCCACGATCCCGCCGATTCGCCGAAAATCGTCACGTTCTTCGGATCGCCGCCGAACTTGTAGATATTCTTCTGCACCCATTCGAGCGCCGCTACCTGGTCCAAAAATCCGTAATTGCCCGACGCGTTGCGATCGGATTCCTTCGTCAACTCGGGATGCGCGAAGTATCCGAAGATCCCGAGGCGATAGTTGATCGTCACCACGATCACGCCCTTCTGCGCGAGCTTGTCGCCGTCGTAATTCGGAGTCGCGCCCGACCCACGAGTCAGCGCGCCGCCATGAATCCACACCATCACCGGACGCTTGTCCTTCGCCGATTTTGCAGCAGTCCACACGTTGAGGTACAGGCAATCCTCGCCGATCTTCGCGGAATTCTCGGTCGCGTAGGGCGAGTTGTCCGGGTACGGAACCTGCATGCAGCTGGTGCCGAACGTATCGGCCTTCTTCACGCCGGTCCACGACGCCGCTGCTTTCGGAGCCTTCCACCGCAAGTCACCGACCGGCGGCGCCGCGTACGGAATTCCTTTATAAATCCGAACCGCGGGAGTCGATCCCGCGACACCGGAAATCGCACCGGACTCCAACTTCACCGGATCATTAATCCCAGCCATCATCAGCACCGGCACCGACAATATCGCCGCGACCTTCGCGGCGTTCGGAACCGCGAACGTAAGTGAGCGGGCAAGACGGACATTTCGCATGTGTCAATAATATAACCGTGCCCGAAAGTAAGCCAGTCCTTCTATGGGACGGACGCTGCGGATTCTGCAAAATCTGGATCAACTATTGGAAGCAACTGGTCGGCGATCGCATCATCTACAAAACCTCGCAAGACGCGGGAGGCGATTACCCGCAGATCGATCCGAAGGAATTTTCGAAATCTGTGCAGCTCGTGCGGCCCGACGGCTCGGTCGCGAGCGGCGCGCACGCAGTCTTCGAATCGCTCGGGATGCTCAAGACGTATCAGTCGAAAATCTTCGCGGCGATTACGGAATTCGGGTACCGCTGGATCGCCGCGCACCGCGATTTCGCCTACACCTTCACCAAGTACACCTTCGGCCGCACCATCGAACCCGCGCGATTCGAAGCCACGCAGTGGCTCTTCGTCCGGGCGCTCGCCGTCATCTACGCGATCGCCTTCGCATCCTTCGCGACGCAAGTCACCGGGCTGATCGGTTCGCACGGAATCGTCCCGCTGAACGAATACCTCCAGCGCGTGACCCAAGTCGTCGGCCCCGAGAAGATCCGCATGTTCCCGATGGTCTTCTGGTTCGGCGACTGGTCGCTGGGCACAGCCGTCGGCGACAAAATGCTCGTCGGATTCTGCTGGCTCGGCTTTGCGTTCTCAATCCTTCTCTTACTCGGCCGCATGCAAGGCCTGCTGCTAGCGCTGCTCTACATCATGTATCTGTCGTTGAGCTCCGCCGGGCAGGATTTCATGTCATTCCAGTGGGACGCGCTGCTGCTCGAAGCCGGATTCCTCGCCATCTTCCTCGGCCGCGGCCGCATCGTCGCATGGCTGTTCCGCTGGCTCGTGTTCCGCCTGTATTTCTTATCCGGAGCCGTGAAGCTGCTGAGTAAAGATGAAAACTGGCGCAACGGCAACGCGCTCGGATTCCACTATCACACGCAGCCGCTGCCGACGATTTTCGCGTGGTATTTCGACAAAGCGCCCGCGTGGTTCAACCGCTTCTCGACCTACACCGTGCTCGCCGTCGAACTCGGATTCGCGTTTCTGGTTTTCATGCCGCGCAAGGTCCGGCATTTCGGCGCATACTTCATGATCGGATTGCAGGTGATGATTTTGCTCACCGGCAATTACACGTTCTTCAATATCCTGACTATCGCGCTGTGTCTGTTTCTCTTCGACGACCAGGCTCTGCGCCGCTTCGTTCCGCAATTCATCCGCAAGAAATTTCCGAACCACGACGGCTCTCTGCCGCGGCGCCAGCGCGCGCTGCTCGCCGGATTCGCCGCGATCATCGCTCTGCTCACCACCAGCCGCATGATCGAAACCTTCGCCGGAGGCGCACCCGAGCCCCTGCAAACCCTGGTCCGCGTCGCCTCGCCTTTCGAAATCGCCAACACCTACGGGCTATTCGCGGTGATGACCACCACGCGCCCCGAGATCATCGTCGAAGGCTCCGACGACGGCGAGAATTGGAAACCCTACGAATTCCGCTACAAACCGGGCGACTTACGAAGACCTCCGCAGTGGATCGCTCCGTTTCAGCCGCGTCTCGACTGGCAAATGTGGTTCGCCGCGCTCGGCAGCGTCCGCGACCCGCAGAATCGCTGGTTCATCAGCCTCATGACGCGTCTGCTCGAAGGCTCGCACGACGTCGAAGACTTACTGAAGACGAACCCGTTCACGGGCAAGCCGCCGCGCTATATTCGCGCGAATGTGTACGAATACACGTTTTCCGCGTCGGGCGAAAAAACCTGGTGGGATCGAAAGCCGCTAGGAGTCTACCTGCCGCCGGTCGGTTTCAAGAAAGAGTAGTTACTTCCCGCACTTGCCGGTGCAAACCGTCTCGGAAATCTTCTGCGATGGTCCCAGCCTGCTCGGATCCGCCGTCGTCGGTCGACGAGCCGTCACGATTTCCGAAACGCTACCGTCGCGATTGGTCACGCGCTCGATCGTCTGCTGCTCGCGCAGCGTCGGCGCCGCCTGACGATCGCGCGCGCGGCCATCGCCGCCGTACAAACCGTACAAGCTGACTTCGCTCACCGTCGAACCGTCGGCGCGCTTCACCGTCGACGTCACCGTCTGCCCCGTCAGTGTGAGCTGCGACGAATCGCGAGGCTCGTAATGCGCGCTCTTCACGGTCGTACCGCCGCCGCTGCTCGAAGTCTCGCTGATATCGCGACCCGCCGCATAGAACGATCCATTCTCCGACCGGCGATACACCGTCTCATCCGAAGTGCTCCCTCCGCCCGACGATTGCGTCGATTGCGTTCGCTTCTCCACCGTTTGAAACGATCCGTTCAAATCCGGCTTGGAAACATCCATCTGCATCGACGTATTCTGACCCTGCGCATGCGTCTCGATCGCGCGGCGCTCGGTCTCGCGCATGTTGCCGTTGATGTCGCCCTTGAAAATCGTCGAATTGATGCGCATGCCGTCGGAAGTCTTCTCTTCCTGCGTCACCACTCGCTCCGTCGAAACCAGGCCGCCGTTGGGATCGAACTTCTTCGTGATTGTCTCGATCACGCGGCCGCTCGAACTCTGGCTGACCACCCGCTCTTCCGTCGATTCCAGCGGCACCTTGCGCCCGTTCACCGATTGCGAAATCTCCGTCTTCGACTTCCCGTCTTCGACAATCGTACTGTTCGCGACGCGCTTGCCGTTCAGATCCGTGGTGTAGCTGGTGGTCACCGATTGCGCGAATCCAGCGAGGGCGATGAAAAAGAGAGAGTACTTCACAATTCCAGGCTAAGGCGATTGGGCGATTCCGGCAATCAGGGGAAACCCTGAGATCGCTATCTATTTATCCAACTCTTCGAGGCGCCGGTGTAGCGGTCGCCGAACTGGATTTGCGAGGCGGCGTCGCGAATCTCCCGCAGATCTGCCACAGTCAACTCGACTGCCGCGGCGCCGATGTTTTCTTCCACTCGGCTGAGTTTCGTGGTCCCAGGAATCGGCACGATCCAAGGCTTTTGCGCCAGAATCCACGCGAGCGCGATCTGCGCCGGCGTCACCCTCTTGCGCTGCGCGATCGATCCGATCAAATCCACCACCACCCGATTCGCCTTGCGCGCCTCCGCCGAGAACCGCGGCAGCGTATTGCGGAAATCGTTCTTTTCGAAATCGGTCGATTCGTCGATCGTGCCCGTCAGATACCCGCGCCCCAGCGGGCTATACGGCACCAATCCGATCCCGAGTTCCTCCAGCACCGGCATGATCTCCGCTTCCGGCTCGTCCCACCAAATCGAGTATTCGTTCTGCAGCGCCGTCACCGGCTGCACCGCATGCGCGCGACGAATCACCTCGACGCCCGCTTCCGACAATCCGAAATGCCTCACCTTACCCTGCCCGATCAAATCCTTCACCGCCCCCGCGACATCTTCGATCGGCACCGCCGGATCCACACGATGCTGATACAGCAAATCGATCGTCCCGGTTCGCAGCCGCTTCAAAGACCCGTCGACCACTTCACGAATATGCTCGGGGCGGCTGTTCAATCCCTGAATCGCCCCCGTCTCTGGATGGATATCGAATCCGAACTTGGTCGCGATCACTACCTGATCGCGAAACGGCTCCACGCCTTCGCCGACCAGTTCCTCATTCCGATACGGCCCGTAAACTTCCGCCGTATCGAAAAACGTGACGCCTCGCTCGAAAGCGCCCCGCAGCACCGAAATCATTTCGCTCTTATCCTGCCGCGGCCCGTAGCCCGAGCTCATCCCCATACAGCCCAGCCCGACGCTCGACACTTCCAATGCACCAAGTTTTCTTCGTTGCATACGATTTCAGGATACGCGGGCCACCGCCTGCCGATGGCCCGCGCAAAACGCCCACATCACTCCGCGCGGAGCGTCACCGTGCGCTCAAGGAGCGCGTTCGCCCCCCGACCACGGTGATTTTCTCCACCTTGTCGGCGATCTTTTCCACTTAGCCAAATGGGGAAACAGCCTTGCCGTTCGTATCCGCAGGTCCGTCGCCAATAAGGCACGCTTGAGCGAAGGCGATGCCGTCGATGTCGATATGAATCGCGATGGCGACATTGTTCTCAAACCCGTTCGTGGTGAAGGCCTACGTGCCAGACGCCGGCGACCTCGTTTGGCTCACTTTCCAGCCCCAGGCCCCGCACGAACGGGCAGGCCCACGGCGGGCGCTGATTTTGAGCCCGCGCGCGTACAATGCGGAATCAAACCTCGCTCTTGCTTGTCCCATAACAAGTCAAACCAAGGGGTACCCTTTCGAGGTCCCAATTCGGAGTGAAGGAATTTCAGGCGCGATTCTCGCGGATCAAGTCAAGAGCATCGATTGGAGAGTGCGTAGAGGGACGCGCCTTGGCTCATGTCCATTCGAGATTCTCGAAGAATTCCGCGCGAAAATCGCTGCACTCGTAACCTAGCCCTCCATACCTGCACGCTACAATGGAAGCACGTGAAGACTTTCTACATCGAGACCTTCGGGTGCCAGATGAATGCGCACGATTCCGAGAAGGTCATCGGCACGCTGATCGGCGAAGGCTACTCCCGCGTGGAAACGCCCGAAGAGGCCGAGCTGCTGCTCTACAACACCTGCAGCATTCGCGATAAGGCCGAGCAAAAAGTCTTCCATCGCCTCCAGCAATTCAAGCGGCACAACCAGGGCAAGAAAATCGCGGTGCTCGGGTGCGTGGCGCAGCAGGAAGGCGAGAAGATTTTCGACAAGGCGCCGCACGTCAACATGGTCTGCGGCTCGGCGAGCTACAACAAGCTCGGCGAAATGCTGGTGCAGCTCGAAACCGGCAATCGACGAGTCACCGGCCTCAGCGTCGATACGAAGGATCCGTTCGATACGCCGCTCACGCGGCGCGATAGTCCGTATCGCGCCTGGATCACGATCATCGAAGGTTGCGACAAGGCGTGCGCGTATTGCGTCGTTCCCTTCACGCGCGGGCCCGAACGCAGCCGCACCAGCGAATCCGTCCTCCGCGAAGCGCGCGAAATCGCCGCCGCCGGATTCACCGAGATTCAACTGCTCGGACAGAACGTCAACAGCTATCGCGATCCTTCCGAGGCCGGCTGGGATTTTGCGAAACTGCTCGACGCAGTCGGCCGAGTCCCCGGCATTCGTCGCGTGCGCTTCACCACCTCGCACCCGCGTGATTTCGTAAAAGAAATCGTCGACGCGATCGACATCAACGAAAATCTCTGCAACCACGTGCATCTGCCGGTACAATCCGGCTCGTCAAAAATCCTGGCAGGGATGCAGCGTCTCTACACGCGCGACGAATACATGCGCCGCATCGATTGGATGAAAGCGACGCGCCGCCATATCGCGATCAGCACCGACATCATTGTCGGCTTCCCGGGCGAAACGCTCGAAGATCTGGAAGCCACGCTCGATCTGCTCGAACAAGTCGAATACGATTCGATTTTCAGCTTCAAATATTCGCAGCGCCCGAACACGTCGGCGCTGAAGCTCGAAGATCACATTCCCGAAGAGGAAAAGACTCGGCGGCTGGCGATCGTGCAGGAAAAGCAGCGCGAGATTCAGATGCGGCGCAATCAGGCTTACGTCGGGACGACGGAAGAATGCCTGGTGGAAGGATTCAACAAAGCGACCGGCCAGTGGATCGGCCGCACGTCGCAAAACAAACTGCTGAATTTCATCAGCGCCGGCAGCGCCGATTTGCTGGGGAGCTATGTGGACGTTCGGGTGACGCGTGCGGGTCCGAATTCATTGGCGGGGGAACAGGCCTCCGTTTGAGGCGCGACCGTGAGGGAGCGCGTTCTTGGCGAAAGGGAAGCATATGGAAGTCGAAATGAAAATCCGCGGGCTCTTGATGGATCCGGTTTCGAACCACCCGATCGTCGTGCTGAAAGACGTCAACGGCACCGCGATTCTGCCGATCTGGGTGGGCCCCTACGAAGCCCACGCGATCGCGCTCGAAATCGAAAAAGTGGCTACGCCGCGCCCCATGACTCACGACCTTATCCGCAATCTTTTGATGGGGTTAGAGGCGGGCGTCAAGAAAGTTGTGGTCAGCGATCTGAAGGAAGATACGTTCTACGCCGTGATCTGGCTGGAACGAAATGGCGAGCTGATTTCGGTCGATTCGCGGCCCAGCGACGCACTCGCGATCGCGTTGCGGCTCGATTGCCCGATTTATGTCGCCGAGGCCGTGCTGAAGACGCAGAAGACCGCCCAGGCCGTAGCCGACGTCGGCAGTACCGAAGAGCTGCGCCGCTGGCTGGAAAACCTCAACGATGAGGATCTCGGCCGATATAAGATGTAAATAATTCGGGAACATTTCGGCTTCCCGGTTTCGTAATTTATTTTGGGGAACCCATACATGTCTAAATCATTTTTCCGAGCCATCGGGTTGAGCTGTGCCTTGGCGTGCGCGATTTCGCTCGCCGTTGCGCAAACGCCCGCACCGCTGGCGTTCGAAGTTGCTTCGATCAAGCCGGCCATTCCGCTGCAGGAGCAGGCGATGTCCGGCAAAATGCACGTCGGCGTCAATTGGGATAAGGCTCGTGTCGATATCGGCGGGATGTCGCTGCAAGATCTGATCGGCATCGCGTATAAGGTGAAGCCGCATCAGGTGGTCGGGCCGGATTGGCTGAATGTGGACCGGTTCGATATTCTCGCCAAGCTACCCGAAGGCACCACCAAGGAACAGATGCCCGAAATGCTGCAGGGTCTCCTAAAAGAACGTTTCAAACTGACGTTCCACAAAGAATCGAAAGAGCATCAGATTTACGCGCTGATAGTCGGCAAGGGCGGGCTGAAGCTGAAGGAATCGGATCCCGATCCGGCGCCGCTCAAGGAAGGAGAGCTTCCGCCGCCGCCCGAAAAAGGCACCACTGTCATTCAGAACGGCAACAGCCAAATGCAGGTGAAGCAAACGGCCAATGGCGCCGAAATGAAGATGGGCGAAGCCGGCAACATGAAGATGGTGATGGAAGACGGGCACATGACGATGAAGATGTCGAAGATGACCATCGCCGGCCTCGCCGAGGCTCTCTCACGCTTCGTCGATAAACCCGTCGTCGACATGACCGACGTCAAGGGCAACTACCAGATGACGATTCAGCTCGCGATGGAAGATCTCATGAACGTCGCGCGAGCGCAGGGCATGCAGATCCCCGGCGCGCCCGGCGGCGGCGCGGCATCCTCGCGGCCTGCCGAGACCATCGCCGATCCTTCGGGTACGTCGATTTTCCAATCGGTGCAGCAGATGGGTCTGAAGCTGGAGCCTCGCAAAGCTCCAGTCGAAACGATCATCGTCGACCACGTCGAAAAAACGCCGACGGAAAATTAAAGATTTTCCGGAAAACTCTGCCAACTCCGCGCATGGATGCCCGTCAAACGGGCACCTATGCGAAACATCTGTACGCTTCTTTTAGCTGCCAGCTGTACTGCAGTCTGCGCGTCCGCTGCGGGGCTCGCCTTCGAAGTCGCCAGCATCAAGAAGGTCGAAATCGGCCAGGGAATGGGCGGCGGGGGCAGAAGGGGTTTCGCGGTAAGCATGACCATCGACAGTGGAAGGGTCAACTGCAGCAACATGTCGCTGCAGGATTTGATCTCGACCGCTTACGGTATCAAGGCGGTCTTGATTTCCGGGCCGACGTGGATGAACACGGAGCGGTTCGAGATCAACGCCAAGATCCCCGAAGGTGTGAAGACGGATCAAGTCAACGAAATGCTGCAGACATTGCTGCAGGATCGTTTCAAGCTCGCGGTTCACAAGGAAAACAAACCTACCAACGTCTACGCGCTGGTGGTCGGCAAAGACGGACTGAAGCTGAAGGAAACCGTGGATCCACTCCCGCCCGATAATGGCGATCCGAACGGCGCGCCGGTGTCGCGCAACAGCCTGATGCGCTTGCAGGGTATGCAGCCTCCTCCTATGATGGCGCCGCCCTCAGATTCGTCGCGGCCTAGGGAAAACGTGGCCGAACCTTCGGGGCCGAGCATTTTTTCGACTGTTCAACGCTACGGACTGAGGCTGGATCCGCGCAAGGAGCCGATCGAATTCCTGATCGTCGACCGCCTGGAAAAAACACCGACCGAAAATTAAGATTTCGGGAACTTTCTAACGTTCGCCTCTGAACTCCCGTCAAAGGGGTATCCATGAGACGAATTTGTTCACTTGTTGCCACTGGCATCCTGGTTGCGATCAGCGCCTCGGCCGCCGGCCTCGCCTTCGAGGTCGCATCGATCAAGAAAGCCGAAATGGGCCAGGGCATGCACGCCGGGGGCGGCCGAATGGCGATTGCCGTCGGCATGAGCATCGACGGCGCGCGCGTCAATTGCAGCAACATGTCGTTACTCGATTTGATCTCGACCGCCTATAACATCAAGGCCGTCCTGATCTCGGGACCCGCGTGGCTCAACACCGAACGTTTCGATATCAACGCGAAGATTCCCGAGGGCGTGAAGACGGATCGCGTGAACGACATGCTGCAAACGCTGCTCGAGGAACGCTTCAAGCTCACCGTCCACAAGGAAAACAAGCCGACCAACATCTACGCCCTGATCGTCGGCAAAGACGGCTTGAAGCTGAAGGAAACCGTCGACGCCCCGCCGGCCGATAACGGCAGCGGCCCCGGCCCGAACGCAAACGGCGCGCCCGCGCCGCGGTCCGGCAGCAATCGCATGACGATGCGCGACGGCAAGATGACCATGGCGATGACGGGCACCACCTTGACTGCGTTCGCCGACCAAATCTCGCGCTTCACCGATCGCCCCGTGCTCAACATGACCGGCAACTACAATCGCTACGATATGGAGCTCGAAGTCTCGGCCGACGAGATGCAGCGCATGATGCGCTCGCAGGGCATGAACATGCCGATGATGGCGCCGCCACCCGACTCCGGCGCGCGGCCCACCGAAAACATCGCCGAACCTTCCGGCCCCAGCATCTTTTCGACGGTCCAGCGCTACGGCCTGAAGCTCGACCCGCGCAAGGAGCCGATCGAATCGCTCGTTGTCGATCGCATCGAAAAGACGCCGACCGAGAATTAATCGCTCGCGGCGAATTCTCTCAAGTACTCGCGAAGCTGATCGCGCACACGGCGAAAGCTCGCCATTCGCTCTGCTTCGGAACCCTGGCACGCGGCCGGATCCTCGAAATCGTGGTGCCGCTTCTCCGCCACATCGAAGAACACCGGGCACGTTTCGCGAGCGTTGTCACACACCGTGATCACCGTATCGAATCGCTGGCCCGCAAATTCGTCGACACTCTTCGACCTGTGACCCGAAATATCGATCCCGATCTCGCCCATCGCCTCAATCGCCTCGGGTCTCACGCCCCCGGGCTTCGTGCCCGCGCTCTCCACCTCGAATCGATCGCCGGCATCGTGCCGTAGAAGCCCCTCGGCCATTTGGCTACGCGCCGAATTGCCCGTGCACAGGATCAAAACTCGCCTCACGCCGCCGCGCTCCGTTCCGATCGAATCAGCCAGCGAAACACCAGTACCGCGACTGCCGCACCCGCCAACTGTGCGCCCACAAATCCAGGAGCATCGGCCGGACGAATTCCCGAAAACGTATCCGTAGCCGCCCGCTTTCCAGCACAGTGGGATCCGAAGCTTGGAATTCACGTGACTTGAAGTCGCGG
>JADMIO011456610.1_pt1 | contig 11597 bp, 10 predicted proteins | sample 8958161 | NCBI WGS metagenome assembly JADMIO01 (sample SAMN16585339, study PRJNA669376) | soil metagenome | isolation source: Crop rotation soil | place: USA: Cullars Rotation, Alabama | collected 2011
GGCGATACGCGCCGAAATGCCGTCGTACACCGACGCCGGATAGATGCAGCGCTGACCCGTGATGATGGCGCGCAGCGCCTCGCGGCGTCCGGTCCAGTTCATGATTGATTAACCCCGTTGTTGAGAGGCGGCAGGCAGGCTGTGCCGTTCTAGCACGCCACCGGCGCTCTCCAATGGGCCTGTCGGACGACCGGTGGTGGCGCGTTCCGAAGATCGCCGCAGCCGGCAGAATTGCGACCGCTTTCGCAGGCTTTTGCTAACCGGAAGCCCGCAATTAGTGCCCGGCGGCGGCACCGTTTCACCGGTTTTACTTTTGTCGCTCGTAGCATGGGCAGGTCGCAGCCGTTCCGCGCCTGTTGGTGGTCATGGATCTCGACGTCAATACGCTGTTCATGGTGACGATGCACGTCGAGATCATGCTCGGCCTGCTGTTGTTCTTCGCCTGGTCGCAAAGCTTCAGCAAGCGCGCGCTCGCCTGGTGGGGCAGCGCCCACCTGATGCGCGCGCTCTCGATCATGCTGTTCGGCATGCACGGATCGGTGCCGCCGTCTCTGTCGATCGATTTCGCCAACGCCATCCTGTTCGCCTCGTTCGCGGTGACCTGGAGCGGCGCCCGGGTGTTCGACCGCCGCTCGCCGGAGCCGGCGTTTGCGCTGGTCGGCGTCGCGGTCTGGCTGCTGATCTGCCGCATCCCGGCGCTGTCCGAGTCGGTCGAGGTGCGCGCTCTGATCGGGTCGGCGATCGTGACCTCCTACCTGTGGCTCGCCGCCTTCGAATTCTGGCGAGGTCGCGCCGAGGCGCTGGTGTCGCGCTGGCCCGCGATCTTCATGCTGTTTGCCCATGGCGCGCTGTTTTTGCTGCGCACGCCGCTCGGCGCCGCGCTGCATACGCCGGCCGACAAGAGCCTCGCCATGAGTGGCTGGCTCGAGCTGCTCAGCCTCGAGGCGCTGCTGTTCACAATCTCGATCGCCTTCATTCTGCTGGCGATGGCCAAGGAGCGCACCGAGTATCGCCACCGGACCGCTGCGCGCACCGACATGCTGACGGGCGTTGCCAACCGCCGCGGCTTCCTCGAGCAGACCGCGGTATCCAAGCGCGCCGCCACCGCAAAGAGTCCCACCGCCGTGCTGCTGTTCGACCTCGATCACTTCAAGAGCATCAACGACCGCTACGGCCATGCCATCGGCGACCGCACGCTGTGCATCTTCGCCGACACCGCCCAGGCCCACGTCGGGAACGCGGGGCTGGTCGGCCGGTGGGGCGGCGACGAATTCGTGGCGGTGCTGTACGACACCGCTCGAGATAGCGCGGCGACGCTCGCCGAGCGCATCCAGGTCGCGTTCGAAAAGGCCGGCGCGGAGATCGACGGCCGACCGGCCAAGGCCACGGTCAGCACCGGGATGGTGTTCAGTCCGAACGGGGCGTTCGAACTGCCGGCACTGCTGCTGCAAGCCGACCAGGCGCTCTATCGCGCCAAGACCGAAGGCCGCAATCGCCTCGCCGTCGCCTCGGCCGAAGCGCTTCCGGACGCACCGACCACCAATGTCGTGCCGCTCGGCCGTCGCAGCGCGGCCTAGCCGATTGCCAATTCAAAACCGCCGCGATCCCGAAGTGCCCACCCAGGCCACAGCCATGCTCGACATGCCAGACCGCTCGGAATTCTCGACGCCGCCCCGCCGCATCCTGCTGCACCATCCGCAGCACGGCAATTCGCTCGGACGGCTGACCGTCAAAGAGCTGCGCGAGCATAATTTCTTCGAGCTGCCCGACACCGGTGCGCTGCATCGGCAGTACGACGCTGTCGCCGCCGAGATCGGCAGCCACGTCGAGATCCACTACCTCGGCGATATCCTGCGCGGTGACCCGGAGTACCAAGCGGAGGCGGCCAGCAATCCCAACCTGATGTTCATGCGCGACAGCTCGATCACGCTGCCGTGGGCGCCTGGCTTGTTCATCCCTGCCCGGCTGGCGCTGCCGGCGCGAGCCCGCGAGCCCGCGATCGTCGCCAAGGCGCTTGGCCGTCTCGGGCTCACCCCCGCGGTATCGTTCACCGACGACGAATACATCGAGGGCGGTGACGTGCTGCCGGCGATGGATGGCGGCAAGCGTATCCTGCTGATCGGCTTCGGCGTGCGCACCACCAAGGCCGCCGCGTTGAAGCTCGCGCTTGAACTGATCCCACGCCATGTCGATCGCATCATCGGGCTGTCGCACGACCCCGACCTGCTGCATCTCGACACCGGCTTCACCATCCTGCCGGGACGCGTGATGTTCGCCGCCGCCGGCATGTTCACCTCGGGCTTCCTGATCGACGAGGAGCGGCGGCTGTCGAACATCAACCCGATCGCGCATGCCGAGGAGCTCGGCTTCACCATCATCCGCTGCGACAAAGCCGACGCCATCGCGCACGAGCGCTGCAACATGCTGCCGCTCGGCCACGGGCGCTATTTCGCGTTCCACATGCCGGACGACACCAGGGCCGCGCTCGAGCGGCATGCCGGCGTCAGCATCTCATGCCTGCACGGCAGCGAGATCGCCAAGGCGGCCGGCGGCATCCACTGCCTGACCCGGCCGGTGTATCGGTAGCGCTCGCCAGCGCTCCTACAGCCGGTCGTACTGAAGGTTCGACGCGACGTACTCGTTCTTCAGCTTGCGCTGGCCGCCGCTGAACGGCCCGCTTTCGTACTCGTGGATCGACAGCTTCGGCAGGTTGTCCGGCGTCGCGGTGCGGAACATGGCGTTGTAGAAATCGCCATTCATCTCGCCGAGGCGGTGGAACACCTGGTCGGCCAGTGCCGTCGCGTCCTTCGGCGCCGCCGCGCCCTTGACCAGCTCCGCCGCGATCTCCATGCGCTTGTTGTGGTTCTTGTCCTCGTACGACATCAGGCGGAACGTGTTGAGGATCGGCGTCAGCTCTTTCACCCCGTACAGGATCTCGCGGACGCTGTCGGGCGTCACCTTGGCGCCGTAGTATTCGATCGACATGTCCGAACGGCCGTAGAGGAACAGCAGCGGCAGGTCGACCTTCGGGTCGATGCCGTCCAGCAGCTCGAGCCGACCCGCGGCGGCAAGCTTGTTCTTCAGCTCGCCGTACATCATGACGTGGCCGCGGTCGTGGATGTTGTAACGGATCTTCGGCGAGATGTTGTACGGCCGGGAGATCGTGCAGACGAGCTCACCCTTGTCGTTGGTCTCCAGCAGGTAGGCGAGAGGGTTGTACTGGAAGATCATCGGCGTGACGCCGTAGTCGGTGCGGATCAAGGCCTCGCGCAGCCTGGCGTCGGCGAGCAGCGCGCGGCGGAGCCGGATGCTCAGGTCCGTCTCGATCGCCATGTTCACTTCCAGGTCGGAGGCGCCGTAGCTGCCGACCACCTGCCGGAACTTGGTCAGCAGATAGCTGCGGAGGCTCTCCGAGATGCCCTCGCCGCCATAGCCGGCGTCGACCGTGTAGGCCGACCAGTCGATGCGGGCGTCGTCGGCAAGGCTCTTCAGGAACGGCGGGTAGCCCATGATGACGTAGCGGAACTCCGGGCCGAACTCCTTCATGGTGTTGATGATCTTGTCGGCGTTCGGGCCGGTCGATTTCAGGATCGAGCTCGGCGTCAGCGAGATCGACACGTTCATGCCGGTCGCCCAGGCGCCGAGCGCGAAGGCGTTGAGGATGAACACGCGCTCTTTCGCATGCACGCTGCTGTAGTAGCTGAGCCGCATCATCTGGCTGGTGATGCGCCGCTCCGTGGTGCCGCGCACCCAGCTCGTGGGCTGGCCGCTGCTGCCGGAGGATTCATCGACCATCACGCCCTTGACCGGCAGCGCGCCGCCCAGCACGCGCTGCTCGAGCGGGAACTTCTTGACGTAGCTGTCCTTGTCCATCTCCGGGATCGAACGCAGGTCGGGCAGGAAATTGCCGGCGAGCCGGATGTGCGGCCGCCCGCCCTGCGCGTCGATGAACTGCCGGTAGGCCGGCACCTCGCGATAGGCGCGGTAGAAATTGCTCCAGGCGCGCCAGACGCCGATCCGCCAGCGCAGCCGCTCGAAGCCGGGGATCAGCAGAATCTTGTACAGGCTGCCCGACGAGGCGAGCATGCGTTCGACGAAATCGACGCAGGCGACGATGCCGAAAGCGACGGGGCGGAGCGCAGGGATCAGGAGCTGCATAGCACGATCTCCTCGAACGGCAGGCGGTGACTGAGCGGCGGCGGCGCGCTGCGGCCCATGCGGAGCAGGAGCCACACCATGCTTTCGCCGCCGGATTCATCGGGAAGGTCGAGGTATTCGATCATGTTCAGCCGCGCCCGCTCGCTGGTGATGACCGACCCGTAGGGATGCCAGTGGTAGCCGTGCTGCGTCAGGAGCAGCCACAGCCGGATCATCACCCTGCCCGCGTCGATCCAGTCGCGGCTGCTGACGTAGCGGCCGCGCAGCCAGCCGATGGTGCCGATGCCCTTCATGGTCGAGCCGTAGACCGCGCCGACCACGCTGCGGACGCCCGGCATGGTCCAGAACCGGTGGTTCATGAAGAAGCTGCGCAGCAACGGCCCGTTGAATGTCAAACAACGCGCCGACAGCCCATCGCGCATCAGGTCTTCCTCGCGCTGGTCGAAGCGCAGCCACTTGGTCAATTCGGTGCGCTGGCCGTCGTCATCGAGATCGTGGAACAGCGCCTGCTTGTTCAGCTCGACCACCCATTTGATCGCCTGCTTGTCGGTGCGCGTCTCGAATTCGTGGCCGAGCCGCGCCGCCTCCGCCTTGAGGGCTGCGATCACCTCGGGCGGGCAGACGCTGCCGTCATAGGGCAGACGCGAGGTCTGGCGCTGCATGATGAGCTTGGCGTCGAGATCGACAATCGGCGCACTGGCCGGGACAAGGCGTAACCGCGCGACAGTCTGTGGAGTTTCGACGTCGCCGTTCGGGTACATCGGCGAGGTGTCAAACGCGATATCAAGTTCGAAGCCGAGCGAGTGGGCGGCGATGCTGCAGATCTCGATGAACACGCCGGCGGTCAGCCAGGTGAAGCGGCCGAGCGGATCGGCGACGTAAAGGCCGCGACGCGGCAGAAACACCACGTCGGCCTCACGGTCATTGACGATCTTCAATCGGTACGGCTGGGTGTTGTGCGGGCTCGGCGCGCGGTGGGCGTGCCGGCCGATGGTCAGCCATGGACCTGAGGATTTCGGCAGGACGATCATCGCGGCGTGTGTAGCGCCGATAGGTTGCGAATCTGCCATCCGCGATGGTGAAGGGGACGTGAACCCGCGAGCCGCAAATGTCACGGCCATCACGCGGCGTCGTTAATGAACTCTTTCAGATCAACGCGCCGGCGCGGCATCGGAATGTAGTACTTGCCGGCGCGCACCATCGGCCGCGGCTTCAGCATGATGCCAAGCAGGCGCTGCTGAAGCGTCTTGGGCGAGATCGGCTTGACCAGGAACTCATGCACGCCGAGCCGGATCGCGGTGGTGACCCGCGAGCGCAGGCCGCGGTCGCTCAACATGATGGTCGGCACGTTGGGTTTGGGAAACACGCCGGGCGAGCGCACGATGCGCATGATCTCGCGCCCATCGAGGATCGGCATGTCCCAATCGAGGATCATGACGTCCGGGTTGATGGCCCGGATGCTGTCGATGGCGGCAAGCCCGTCAGCCGCCTCGTAGGTCGCCTTGCAGCCGAGATTGGTCAGCATCATGCGGGTGATGCGGCGCGTATAGGGGTTGCTGTCCGCAATCAGGACAACAAGCCCTTCCATCGCCTTCTCGATCTGCTTGCTAGCCATTCATTAACCGCAAACGGGCCCTTGCCCGGATGCTGCACCATACGCGACGGGCGCTTTCATTCCTCTAAGGGTTTAGTTTCATTTTTATCGATTGCCGCAACGGCGCCGGATCAAGCCGGGACCAGGCGGCGGCTTGGGCGGAACAGCAGCCACAGCACGATCGCCACATTGAGCAGATTCCAGGCGACGCCGTTGAGGAAGGCTGCCTGGTAGGAGCCGGTCAGATCGAAGATCACCCCGGACATCCAGCCACCGAGCGCCATGCCGGCTAGCGTTCCCATCAGCACGAAGCCGAGGCGCGTGCTCGCCTCCTGCGGCGCGAAATACTCGCGCACGATGATGGCGTACATCGGCACGATCGAGCCCTGGAACAAGCCAAACAGCGCCGAGATCACGAACAGTGAGATCAGGCTGTCGAACAGCGTGTAGAGCACCAGTGCGACGCCCTGCAATCCGGCGCTGATCAGCAGCGTGGCGACGCCGCCGATGCGGTCGGCGATCATGCCGCCGGTGATGCGGCTGATCAGCCCGAAGCCCAGCATCATCGACAGCATCTCGGCGCCGCGCGCCGGGCCGTAACCGAGATCGCCGCAGTAGGCGACGATGTGAACCTGGGGCATCGACATGGCGACGCAGCAGGCGACGCCGGCGATGCACAAGAGCACCGTGAGCCCGTTGGCGGAGACGCCGAGCCCGCCAAGCTTGCCGGCCGCGGCGGCGCCCGAGCTGCCGGTGTGGTGCGGCGGCGGCCGCCGGCGCAGCACCAGTGCGAGGGGCACGATGGTGGCGATGCAGATGATGCCGATCACGATCTGGGTCGGCCGCCAGCCGTCGCTCGCGATGAAGTGCTGGATGATCGGCGGCCACAACACGCCGGACAGGTAATTGCCGCAGGAGGCGATCGCGACCGCGATGCCGCGCCGCCGCAGGAACCAATAGGAGACGTCGGTCATCAGCGGGCCGAACGTCGCCGCGCTGCCGAAGCCGAGCAGTCCTTGCGCCAGCGCGAACGTCAGAAGGCTTCCGGCGACGCCCGAGATGATGTAGCCGCCGCCGAGCGCCAGCGCACCGAGCACCACCGGCAGCACGATGCCGAGCCGGTCGGCCATTCGGCCCAGCACGATGCCGCCTGCGCCAAAGCCGATCATGGTCAGCGTGAACGGCAGCGAGGCCTCGCCGCGCGCCACGCCGAAATCGGCCTGCACGGCGGGAAGCGCCACCACGAACGACCACATGCCGACGCTGCCCAGCGTGCCGAGCACGAGCGAGACCCACAGCCGCGCCCAGGCGTAGCGGGAATCGATGGCGCTCGCCGGCGCTGTCCCGGCTGCGAAGAGCGTGGTCACGACGATGATGGTCCCGGCGAATTGGCGAGCCTGTGTTAGCACCGGGCCGCCGGGCCGTCACCGCGGCATGGCACATGCCTGCGATGAATTTAATGCGAGCGATCCATCAGCAATGCTGAAGTCCCGCTCGCGGCCCGCTAATGCAGCTTCGGAACCTTCATGAAGCGATTGCGGTCGCCGGACTTGATGCGCGTTTCGATGGTCTTGCCGTCGCGGTAGATGGTGATCGGGATCTCGATCCCGGCGGGGCCGAGCGACCAGACCTTCCGGTACAGACCGGCCAGCTCGCGGACCTGCGAGCCGGCAATCGAAAGCAGCACATCGCCGGTGCGCAGATCGGCCTTCTGCGCGGGCCCATCCTTGGCGAGGCCCACGATCACCAGCTTGTCCTCGATGGCGGTGGCGTACAGGCCGAGCCATGGCCGTGGCGGCTTGTTCGGACGGCCGAGCGTGAGGAGGTCGTCCATGATCGGTTTCAGCAGGTCGATCGGCACGATCATGTTGAGGTCGCCGGGCGGGCCCTGCTCGCGGCCCTCCTGCAATTGCAGCGAGCCGATGCCGATCAGATCGCCGCCCGACCCGATCAGCGCGGTGCCGCCCCAGTTCGGATGCGACGGCGCCGTGAAGATCGCCTCGTCCACCACGTATTCCCAGTAGCCGGCGAACTCCTGCTTGGCGACGATGCGCGCCGCGACCGAGCGCTGCCGGCCGCCGGCGCCGCCGACCACGACGCGCTCGCCGACCGACGCCGCGCTCGACTGCCCGATCGGCAGCGCCGGCAGGTCGAGCCGCGCCAGCGCCTGCACCAGGCCGAAGCCGGTGGTCTGGTCATAGGCCAGCACGGTGCCGGGCACCGCGCGGCCGTCGATCAGCGTCAGCCAGATCGTCTCGGCCTCGGTGATCAGATAGCCGATGGTCAGCACCAGCCCGTCGGCGCGGATCAGCACGCCGTTGCCGGCGCGCTCGGTGCCGAGCGTGTCGGCCGTGAAGGCATCCGCGGGGACCACGGCGCGCACGCCAACCACGGCGCTGAGCGCGGCCTCGAGGTCGTAGCCGTAGTCCTCGGGCTTGGGCTGCACCGACGCTGGCACCTTCCAGTCGCTCACCGACGCCATGCGACAATCCTCTTGTTGCGGCTCAATCTTCTTGTGCGGCCAGGCTGCGCCAGTATCGGCGATTGGATGGCGATCTCAAGGCCCGCGGACGAAGCAAGAATAGGCATAACGCCTGCATTCCCGCCAGCGCGGGACGTTGCGGCGCTGGGGAAACGCAGCCGCAAGCGGCGGACAACTCAGGAATTTTCGTTTTGGCCCCGGACCGACTCAGCTATGCAGGCCGACTCAAAAGACTCCCGACTTCGCGGGCGGAGCGCTGGCACATGCTTCCGGGATTGCGGCTGATCGCGGTCAGTTTCCTGTGTGGCTTTGTCGTGGTGTTTGCCGGGCTGCGCCTGGCCGTGACGCTGAACACGTTGCATCTCGGTTCGCCGATCATGGCGGCCCACGCGGCGCCTGCGCCGACCGGACCCTCCGGATCGCGCGGCGCGCCGATGCTTTACGACCTGCGCTTTGTCGGCACTCCGGCCGCGCCCCAGTTCGCTGGGCTTGCGCCGCAGCCGGTCGAGCCCGCTCCACTGCGGCCGATGCCGATCATCGAGGAGGCGTTCAAGGAATTCGCGCCGGTCCAGCCCGAGCCCGAGCCCGCGCCCGTGAAGACGCCGGCGCCGGGCGCGGCGCTTGACCCGCCGGCGACCAAACCACCGGCCGCGACGGAGCCGCCGGTCGCCATCGAGCCGACCGCGGCGCGCGAGCCTGAACCGGTCGCCATCGAGCCAACCGCCGCTGTCGAGTCCGAACCGACCACCGTCGAGCCCAAACCGGCTGCCGTCGCGGCGCTTGAGCCACCGGCGATCCAGCCGCCCGCCGTCATCGAGACCAGGCCCGCCAACACGGAAGCAACGCCCGCCACGGTGCCGCAACCGGTCGCGGCCCCCGAGCAAGTGGCCGCCGTCGAACAGCCGTTGCCGGCCGCCGAACCAACGTCCATCGTCGTCGGACAATCGGTCCCAGCCGCCGAGCCAATGCCCGCTGCCGCCGAACCGCCGGCCGCCGCCGAGCCGGCGCAAACTCCCCTCGCCATTTTCGCACCGCGTGCCGAGCTGACCTTGCGGCCGATCTCGGAGCCGAGCGCGCCGATCGAATCGAAGGTGGCGATGCTGGTGTCGGAGCCGGCGGCGGAGACGCCGCAGCCCGCCGAGCTCAGGCCAACGAAACGGGCGAAGCCCGCGCGCAAGAAGCGCGCCCGTCTGGCCCGCCGGCTGCCGCCCGGCCCCGCGCCCGCCGGTCAGACCAACCGCTGGAACTGACGGCGGCCGGAGGCTGCGCATGGCCAAAGCGCCGCCGGCACGCTAACTCTGGGTCATGGTTCCGCTGTCGGTCCTCGACCTCTCCCCCGTCACCACCGCCATCTCGGGTGCGCAGGCGCTGCGCAACAGCCTCGATCTTGCGCGCCACGCCGATCGCCTCGGCTACACCCGCTATTGGGTCGCCGAACACCACAACCTGCCCAACATCGCGAGCTCGGCACCCGACATCATGATCGGGCAGATCGCCGCCGTGACAACGAAGCTCCGCGTCGGCTCCGGCGGCGTGATGTTGCCGAACCATGCGCCGCTCCAGGTCGCCGAACGCTACAAGGTGCTGGAAGGACTGTTCCCCGGCCGCATCGATCTCGGGCTTGGCCGCGCGCCCGGGACCGACCCAGTGACATCCTACGCGCTGCGCCGCCGGCAGGACGACCCGGCCGCCGACGACTTCCTCGACCGCTTCCAGGAGCTGATCGCCTTCGAGCAGCATCTGTTTCCCGAGAACCATCCGTTCCGCCGCGTCACGCCAATGCCGTCGGATGTGGCGTTGCCGCCGCTCTTTCTGCTGGGGTCGAGCGCCTACAGCGCGCAGCTTGCCGCCCACGTCGGCGCCGGCTTCTCGTTTGCGCACCACTTCTCCGATTTCGATCCGGTGATGCCGATGACAACCTACCGGACCCAGTTCCAACCCTCGTCCGCGCGCGACAAGCCGCTCGCCATCCTCGCGGTCCACGTGGTCTGCGCCGACAGCGACGCCGAGGCCGACCGGCTGGCGTCCTCGATCGATCTCAACTTCGCGCGCCGGCGGCAGGGCCAGATGCTGCCGATCCCGAGCCCGGACGAGGCCGCCGCGCACAGCTACACGCCGACCGATCGCGCGTGGATCGCACAGAACCGCGCCCGTCTCGTGGTCGGCAGCAAGGACAAGGTGCTCGCGCACCTGCAACCGCTGATCAAGGCGACGCAGGCCGACGAACTGATGATCACGTCGATGATCTACGATCACGAGGCGCGCAAGCATTGCTATGCGCTGCTGGCCGAGGCATTCGGGCTCCACTGACGGGGGGCTGCATGAGCATCGCAAACCTGTTCGCCGGCATTCCCGACGCGCCGCCGGTCGAACTCGTCACATCACTGCTCGAAGCGCCGAACGTGCGCATCGAGCGCATCGTCTCTCATGGCCACGCCAGCCCGCCAGGGTTCTGGTACGATCAGCCGCGGTCCGAGTGGGTGCTCGTTCTGTCCGGCTCGGCCGCGGTGCTGTTCGAGGGCGAGGCAGCGCCGCGCGTGCTCAGGCGCGGCGATCATCTCCGGATCGGCGCCCACGAGAGGCATCGCGTGGAGTGGACCGACCCGCACGGGCCGACGATTTGGCTCGCCGTGCACTATCACTGATCGGGGGCTTTCATGTTCAAAGCATTGCTGACCGCCGCAGCCACGTTCGTGGCGGCGCTGCCCGCGCAGGCGCAGGGCGACTACCCCAACCGGGTGGTGAAGATCGTGGTGCCCTATGGCGCGGGCTCGGTGCCCGACATCCTGGTGCGCGGGCTCACCGGCGGGCTTTCCAGCCGGCTCGGCGGCCAGCAGTTCGTCGTCGAGAACAAGATCGGCGGCAGCGGCGCACTCGGCACCATGTCGGTGGCGCGCGCCGATGCCGATGGCTACACGCTGCTGTTCGCGCCGGCGCTGGTGCTGTCCGTGCTGCCGCAGGCGCGCGGCGTCGACTCCGGCTACAAGCCCGATGCGCTGGTTCCGCTGTGCCAGACCTTCGTCAACACCATGGGGCTGATCGTGCGGCCTGATTCCGCCATCCGCAATGTCCCCGACCTGGTGGCGGCGGCGAGGCAGCGGCCCGGCGCGCTGAACTACGGCCATCCAGGCGTGCTCACCATTCCGCAGCTCGCGATGGAGGAGTTCCTCCAGACCGCGGCGGTCGACATCAAGGACATTCCGTTCCGCAGCGGGCCGCAGGCGATCGCCGAGCTGCTCGGCGGCCGGATCGACGTCGTGACGCAGGTGATGGGCACCGAGGTCGGCCAGAACGTCCGCGTCATCGGCGTGTTCGGCGAGAAGCGCCTGGCCGCATTGCCGGACGCGCCCACCGTGAAGGAGC
>JADMIO011486978.1_pt1 | contig 11596 bp, 14 predicted proteins | sample 8958161 | NCBI WGS metagenome assembly JADMIO01 (sample SAMN16585339, study PRJNA669376) | soil metagenome | isolation source: Crop rotation soil | place: USA: Cullars Rotation, Alabama | collected 2011
GACGAGCCAAGCAGTTGGAATTCTATTTCCCCACCTGACGGCAAGCCGTGACGTTGGCTGAAATTTATTGTTACTTCAAAATAATCGAAGGATAAAGATGGGTTTGTTTAATTTTTTTAAGAAACGTCAAGTAATTCACGATAAAGTATTTGGTGAACTTTCTTTAGAAGAGTTTAAAGATAAAAGCCAAAATTTCTTTGCTGGAATAGGATATTTCAATGAGGCTAATCAAAAAATAAATCTGATTATTCAGGTTGGAAAAAGTGAAGTTAATGATACACATTATGCGTTTTATAAGAGATTGCAAAATGAATATTCAGAACTTGTAGACAAAATAATTCCTATTATCACTGATGAATTTAAAAACTGGAAAGAAGAATTCGAAATTTTAAATTTTGACAACGAGTTTAGCATCGATAATATTACCATTCCCAATACAAATATCCAACCCTTAAATTGGGAAATTTCATATACGACAGTGCATGATGAAAATCACTGGGTGAATATCAGCTTTTCGGACTTTGAACCGACAAGTATAATGATTGATGGTTAATTCTACTTCAGCCAACATCGGTTTTGCGCAAGCGGGGCGGACGTATAAAATTTCAGCATTAAATCTTTATTGTACTTCAGTTAATCGGCTTGACCGTTTCTTAAGCCGCCTGCACATTTGGCTACGCATGTAGTGTGCAGGCTAGCATTGTGGTTATATAAAAATTTCGTTCCTTTACGGGCAGACGGCCGGGCAGACGGAATTCTAATTCCCCGCCTGACGCAAAGCCGTTTCGTTGGCTGCAATTTGTTCGTGGCTCTCCAATGGTTGAAGCTTAAAGGATTTTTTATGAACAAGATTATTCTAACTCTTACTTTACTTTTTGGAATTTGTGTCGCATCTTATTGTCAGAGTGATTTGATTGGTACTTGGCGGAGAGTAAAACCATATCTTAAAAACCAAAATTTTAAAAATAAAAAACTTTATAAAGGCGATCTTGAAATCATCGCAGATTCGACATTTCATATACAGGGCAATAAGGTCAATCTAAATTCGACAATTCCTGGCTGGCATACTGGTCAAGACTTTAAAGGTACTTGGGAGCAAAATGATAGTATGCATTTGACTCTGTGGCTTGAACCAAAAGGAAGTAAATTGTTTTTTGCTTATAAAATTATTAAACTAACCCATAACGAACTTGTGTTACGTAGTTTATCAAAATACAATTCTGGACAAGACATTAAATATGTGCGTCTCTAAGCACTGCAGCCAACATCGGTTTTGCGCAAGCGGGGCAGACGAGTAAACTTCATCATTAAATCTTTATTGTACTTCAGTTAATCGGCTTGACCGTTAATTTAGCCGCCTGCACATTAGGCTACGCATGTAGTGTGCAGGCTGGCATTGTGGTTTAGTCAAAAGTTCGTTTCTTTATGGGCAGACGGCCGGGCAGACGGAATTCTAATTCCCCGCCTGACGCAAAGCCGTTTCGTTAGCAGAAATTGCATTTTGCATTTCGGTCGTTTAAAAAAAATTACTTGACTTTTTATTTAGCGAAATAAGCGAGTAATAGGGTAGAGCTTCATTTAATTCGAAAATATTTTCTCTATTCATGCTTTGTTTGGCTCGAAGCTAAAAATTATCACACCTTCTTTTGTGGCTGACGTTTGTTATCCTAATTGAAACAGATACTTGCCTCAGCAATTCGTGCAACTTCTGCTAACAAGGCGTTTGCCGCAAGTGGGGCAGACAATTTAACTTCATCATTAAATCAATCTTCATCTTCAGTTAAGGGGCTTGACTGTTAATTTATGCGCCGCAGCTTTTGGCTACGCTCTTAGTGCTGCGGCTTACATTGTGGTTATATAAAATTTTCGTTTCTTTATGGGCGGACGAGCCAGGCAGACGGAATTCTAATTCCCCACCTGACGGCAAGCGCCGACGTTATGCGCTATTAATCGTTACTCTACAAAATTTGAAATGACATCAAACAATTTAACAGACAAAGAACTTATAAAATTTGTTTTTAATGATTTGGCGGGCCAAATGATTAGAGAAAATGTCCCAGACTTTTCTGACACTAATCAATGGAAAAAAGTTGTTGCTGAAATGTCGATTCCCGTTGCCACAACTTATAGAATTGGAATTCTAAATTCACAGATTATGAATGGCGGCGTAATTCAATATTTTGACAATGGATATGGAATCTTTGCGTTAGAAACTATAGAAGATTTAAATCGTATTGGCGCTTTTCTGACAAAAAAAATATTAGATGATTGTTTAAATATTTTAAATCCTAAAAATTACAAAGCAGAAAGATTTATTAAGTACATCACAAATCGTGAGTATGAAATATATGAATCGAATATTCAAGACGAGCTTGACGAGTTAGATAAAAAATATTACAAGCTAAATGAAAAAGAAAATCTTGAAGATTTAATTGGATCATTTCTTCGTCAAAATGAGGTTTCATAAGTACAGCGCATAACATCGGTTTTGCGCAAGCGGGGCAGACGAATAAATTTCATCATTAAATCATTATTGTACTTCAGTTAATCGGCTTAACGAGTTCTTTAGCCGCCTGCACATTAGGCTACGCATGTAGTGTGCAGGCTGGCATTGTGGTTATATAAAAATTTCGTTCCTTTATGGGCGGACAGCCGAGCAGACGGAATTCTAATTCCCCGCCTGACGCAAAGCCGGTTCGTTAGCTGAAATATGTCCAAACCTCTTTTAATATTAAGCATTCTAATTTTGACTCTTTGTAAGAGTCTCTTTGCTCAAACCGGAAAACTGCAAATAAATCTTAAGATTTTACCGGAACTCGAACAATTTCTTAACAGCGAAACAATAGATGTTAGCCTTCTTACAGATGGAAATCCACATAGAGAAGTAATTTCTAAAACTCAAACGATTTTATTTGATTCTTTAAAAACTGACAGCATTGTAATTCATATTTCTGCATACGTTAAGAAAAACCGCTTTGAGAAATCTTATTATTATTTTAGTAGACTTATTTCAATTCAGAACGATTCAATTAGCAAAGTCGAACTTACTTTCCCCGAGGATTGCCAATTCATGAAGCAATCCCTTAATAAACATTGTCCAAAATGTAGAAGATCTGATCGTGTAATACCCATTAGATATGGCTTGGGTGTTCCGCTATTTGACAGTCTAGGAAATATTATAAAGGAAGAAAGGTCCTATCCAGGAGGCTGTACCGTTTCGAACTGTGATCCAAATTGGTATTGCGAAAGAGATAAATTGAAGTTCTAAATATTTCAGCTAACATCGGTTTTGCGCAATCGGGGCAGACGAATAAACCTCAGCATTAAATCTTTATTGGGCTTCAGTTAATCGGCTTGACAAGTTCTTTAGCCGCCTGCACATTAGGCTACGCATGTAGTGTGCAGGCTAGCATTGTGGTTATATAAAAATTTCGTTCCTTTATGGGCGGACGGCCGGGCAGACGGAATTCTAATTCCCCGCCTGACGCAAAGCCGTTTCGTTAGGCGAAACGCTGCCGCGGCGCATGACCAAACATCTTATCTTTTTAAGTTTACATTGCTAGACAAACCTTTTTAATTTCTCAACATTTGTGCAACGCCGGGCTATGAAGTCTCTAATTATTTGGAGTGTTTTTATATTCTCAAAGATTTTTCGTCTCTGAGGTTAGAAAGCGCTTCGCCTAACATCCGGTTTTGCGCAATTGGGGGCTGACAATTAAACTTCATCGGCAAATCAATTCTCAGCTTCAGTTAATTGGCAGACATTGTTTTTTATATCGCAAGCTGCTTGCTACGCGGTTGAGCACGCAGCAAGCTAGCTTTTGTGGTTGCATAAAAATTCCGTTTCTTTATGGGCAGACTGGCCAGGCAGACGGAATTCTAATTCCCCCAACTGACGCAAAGCCGGTTCGTTGTACGCAATTGCATTCAGCATACTACATCTAATTAAACTACCAGATTGAGATTATGAAAACTTCTATTCAAATAATTTTATTATTTTCTGTTTTATCCTCACATGCTCAAAACAAAATGGTCAAACCAATAGATAAATCTCCATTGGGTTATGTAAATGTTGCACCTTATAGACCTATTCATTTAAAAGATTCCATTCTGAATAATACTTATGTTTTGGACAGTACACACATTTTCATTACAGCATATGATAGTTCAGGCAAAATATTGTGGAAAACAGATCCATTTGTAGACAATAAAATTGAAGATACTAGAATAGCTCGACCAATAATAACTTGGTTTTATTTCAGAAATTGGCGTCATAATAATCAATCCGAAAGAAAAAAAGTTATTTGGATTCGATACAATCATAGACAAGCTGGATATTTAGACTTAATAACAGGAAAATTTTATCTAGACAGTTTATAAGAGAAATACGTGCAACTGCGTACAACAAAGCAATTGCCGCAATCGGGGCAGACGAGCAAACTTCAGCATTAAATCATTTTCATCATCAGTTAAGTGGCTTGACCGTTTATTTATACGCCGCAGCTTTTGGCTACGCTCTTAGTGCTGCGGCTTACATTGCGGTATTATAAAAAAATCGTTTCTTTATGGGCAGACGGCCTGGCAGACGGAATTCTATTTCCCCGCCTGCGGCAATTGCCGTCGTTAGCGGTAACCTGCATTAGACTAAAATCAACTCATGAGTTTTTATCAAAGACGTAGATATGGAATTTTGCTAGGTGGAATAATGGTATTTATAGGTGGGCTTTTGTATTTGCCAACTCTTCTCACTTTTCATTTTCAACTTATAAATATAACAGGAACTTTACGAACTGGTAAAATTTATGTAAACACAGTCGAGAACACTAGAGGTATATATTTTAAAGTAACAACAAAAAGCCAAAAAGCCGAATTGATCTTCTTTTTAAATGGATATGATCAGAAATTTTCGCTGATGGAAAATATTGGCAACAATTACCAAGATGAAAAATTTAAAAAAATATTAGATGAAATGAATTTTGCTGATTCCGTTACTGTTTGGGTAAAGAAATCTGAAAGAAAATCATATCACCCAAAAGTTTTCGAGATTGATGCTGATAAAAATCCAGTTTTAGATTTTGAATCTGTAAGAACGGAACACGGAATTGTTACAATTTTTTGCCTCGGTTTAGGAGCTTTGATGTTATTGTTTTTTTACTGGACACGTAAAGACGGGCCATTAAGAAATACCCGAAAATATTTTTAATTTGTCCGGCTACCGCTAACATCGGTTTTGCGCAAGCGGGGCAGACGAGTAAACTTCATCATTAAATCTTTATTGTACTTCAGTTAATCGGCTTGACAAGTTCTTTATCCGCCTGCACATTAGGCTACGCATGTAGTGTGCAGGCTAGCATTGTGGTTATATAAAATTTTCGTTCCTTTACGGGCGGACGGCCGGGCAGATGGAATTCTAATTCCCCGCCTGACGCAAAGCCGTTTCGTTGTGCGAAAGCCTTCATGAACATTCAGATTCTAATTAGCTGTATTATGTACAAGACCTACTTTTTATTGATTTTTTTATTGTTCACGAAGATTTCATTTTCCCAAGATTCTCTTACAAATTCAACAATAATAGACTCAGATCACAAAAAACATAAGTTCAGAAGTTCTTATATGCTTACACAAACAACAGACACTGGAAAAATTTATTATACTTACCATAGAAAAAATGGTGAGTTATGGCATGTGGGATGTGGTGATAGATCAGTTGGAATTCACTATGAGTTTTGGTTTTCAGAATCGAAAATTTCATTTTGTTATTTTACTATTGCGAAAAATCCTAACAAAATAAGAAACCGACAGAAGTTTATGTTTAACGTTAAGGACGATAAATTTTATGAAAAAGAGCATTATGGTTTAAATGACGAAACATATTCTTCGCTGCTTAAAAAGGGATATGAATTGTATAAGCTCGGAATAGATTTTCGTAAACAAAGAATAAACTAAACATACTTATTTCAGGCCATTCGCACAACATCGGTTTTGCGCAAGCGGGGCAGACGAATAAACTTCATCATTTAATCATTATTGTGCTTCAGTTAATGGGCTTGACAAGTTCTTTAGCCGCCTGCACATTAGGCTACGCATGTAGTGTGCAGGCTAGTATTGTGGTTATATAAAAAAATCGTTCCTTTACGGGCGGACGGCCGGGCAGATGAAATTCTAATTCCCCGCCTGACGCAAAGCCGTTTCGTTAGCTGAACCCCACACAAACCTCTGTTCAATATGAAGTTTCTAAATCTGATAATATTTGCAACCATTTTTATTTCTTGCAATAATAATTCGAGCAAGTGTAGTAACGATGGAATTGGCCCAAACGGCGAAATATATAAAACTGTCGGTTGTACAGTCAATTCACTTGAAGAAGGACTTTGGAAAGTTTATGATTCAAATCAAAAACTTTCAGAGACTGGCAAATACGAAAATGGAATACGAATAGGAATATGGCAATATGGGGCTACAAATCCTAAACAAACTATTAATTGGTTAAAATATGAGAATGATAAAATTGGAATTAAAACAAATATTCCTACTGGTTTGGAAATTATAGAAGATACTTCAAACTTTATTAAGTTTAGCAATAAGGATTCTAGCAATTTATTTTATTTAGCTTTTATTATCCATAGTCTTGCTGAAGAATATATCAAGCCATCAGAGTATTACAAAGTAGGTGAATCCGAGATACAAGAGCAAGGTTTAAAGTATCAAGAAAATAGAACAAGGCTTGATTTAAGGAATGATACACTGTATTTTAATAGTTATCACATTGAAGATGGGAAAAAAGGTCTTTCTGTTTTGAATATATATAAGAAAGTAAATGATCATTTATTAGAAGTCGTTTGTAGATATAATGATCCAAGTGAATTAGAGGCAAAACGGGTTTTCTTTTCTGTTATTTCTAATCTGTTTTTCAAAAAAAATAGATTCATGAACCTAGCGGACAAGATTAATATCGTTGCTCTCAAATAGGCTCAGCTAACATCGGTTTTGCGCAAGCGGGGCAGACGAATAAACTTCATCATTAAATCTTTATTGTACTTCAGTAAATCGGCTTGACAAGTTCTTTATCCGCCTGCACATTAGGCTACGCATGTAGTGTGCAGGCTAGCATTGTGGTTAATTAAAAAGTTCGTTCCTTTACGGGCGGACGGCCGGGCAGACGGAATTCTAATTCCCCGCCTGACGCAAAGCCGTTTCGTTATGCGCCATTTTATGAAAAGACTTCTAATTGTTAACTTTTTATTTTTTATTTCTTTTGTTACGGTTGCTCAGACGGAAATGGGTTTGTCATGTGCAAATAGAATCAGAATGAATTCGCGGCATAAAACTTATGATAGATTTAAAGGAATTATAAAAGTATCTGGTAGTACAATTAAATATGATAGTAGTGTTATCATCATTAATGGATCCAGCTCTATTCTGGTTTCAATTTTTGAACAAGGACTTATATACCCAGAATTAATTTTAAATGCGGGGACTTCCTTTGAGGATAAAGAAATAAAATATTTTCCTAGGGCTTATACTATTAATATTACAAATCTTGAGGAAGTTAATTTATCACAAACTGATTCAAGCTTTAAAACCTTCCGTTTCTTAATTTGGTATAAGGGAGAAGCTAACCCAGGACTTTATTTATTCGAATTAAAAAGTGAATATTTAGGTAATAAGGATATGAAAGAATTTCTCGATAAAGCAAAGGTTACAGCATTTGGATTTTGTTCAATCTTAATTTGATTTAATTCGTTACTCTCTAAGCACGGCGCATAACATCGGTTTTGCGCAATTGGGGCAAACGGAAGTGCAATCAACAGCAAATCATTTTTCATCTTCAGTTAATGGTCAGATCGTTTCTTAAGGCGCCGCAGCTTTTGGCTACGCACTTAGTGCTGCGGCTTACATTGTGGTTATATAAAAATTTCGTTCCTTTACGGGCAGACGGGCCAGGCAGTTGGAATTCTAATTCCCCAACTGACGCAAAGCCGTAAACGTTGGGCGCCATTCTCGAAACTCTGTAATATGCGAAGGTTAATTTATTTTTTAATCATGTTGTTCCCTAATCTCACCATTATTTCTTGTAATTCTGGCTATCAACAAAATATAGAAGGCTTTGCACCGAGAACATTTTGTTTAGATATTTTGCAAACCGAAAAAGAGAATAATATTAAAATCGGAAAAGGTACTTTGACATTAAATAAGGATATGACTTTTTCCATCTTAAATGATTCAGCCAAGTATTCAAATTTAACTGGAGAATGGGATCTATGTTGCGAAGGTTCTGATTGGGGTAATTATGTTTTCAAAGTAAAAGGACTCAAAGACTGGGAGCAGGCATCACCAAATTTGTATGTATTGATTGGGAATAAAAAAATGTATCTATATTTCACGACCTGCGAAAAGTAAGTTTATTCTACGGCGCCCAACATCGGTTTTGCGCAATTGGGGCAGACGGAACTGCAATCATCAGCAAATCATTTTTCATCATCAGTTAATGGGCAGATCGTTTCTTAAGGCGCCGCAGCATTTGGCTACGCACTTAGTGCTGCGGCTTGCATTGTGGTTATATAAAAATATCGTTCCTTTACGGGCAGACGGACCAGGCAGTTTGAATTCTAATTCCCCAACTGACGCAAAGCCGTAAACGTTGTACGCAATTATTAAACAGCATACCGTAATGATTGAGCATTCAAACACTTCTCTATTTAAGTTTATCGACAACTTATTTTTTAATATCTATTCGTATTCGCCTCCTGACGACATCATGGATTTTATAAATAAATACACGACTCTTTTTATTTGCAAGGTCTTTTATGAAAAACCGAATTTTATTATTTATTCTCAAGATGCCGGCATTGAATTTAAGAGTTTTACTCATTCTATTCAATTCACAAAACATTCCTTTCTTCCATTCGGTTTTAAAAAAGGATTTTTAGAATTGGAGAATTTAGAAACTGATGATATAAAAACCACGCAAGAATTTAAAATTTTAATAGATTTCGATTTTAAAAAACAAGCTCTACAGGTATTTGACTTTCTTTGCGAAAATCTTTCAAGTCTTACAAATAGTAAAAAACAAGAAGTAATTGGCGGTGTGACTATGATTGAATTTGAGACATTTGGAGCTGGTCAACTTAGTGGAGTTTCTATGTTTTTTGCAAAAAATAATTTCTCTAGAGGGTATCGTATTGTAATATATCCTAGAGCTGCTTTGATACACTTTCCTCAAAAATAACTGCGTACAACATCGGTTTTGCGCAAGCGGGGCGGACGAGTAAACTTCATCATTAAATCTTTATTGTGCTTTCGTTAATCGGCTTGACAGGTTCTTTATCCGCCTGCACATTAGGCTACGCATGTAGTGTGCAGGCTAGCATTGTGGTTATATAAAAATTTCGTTTCTTTATGGGCGGACGGCCGGGCAGAGGGAATACTAATTCCCCGCCTGACGCAAAGCCGTTTCGTTAGCCGATATTCTTGTTACCTTGTAATTGTTGAAGTTTCTAAAACTATATTTATCTTATGCAAATCATAAAACCTTTTTTGTTATTGATGATTATTTTCTTGGTCATTTCGTGCGAGGAAGAACCATCTAAAACAAAAGCGGATATAGAGAGTAGCAGAAGAGCAATATCAGATAATAAAGATATTTTTGGAAGTTGGACTATGTGTTCGACTTCCGATGGTTATAATATGATCCAAATGAATACCTGTCCAATTGTCCGATTTAATTTTAATGGAACTGGTTCGGTAGAAAAGAATTCATTAAATGTAGAAAATTTTATTTGGTCATTGAAATCACCTGGACTTATAATTACTTATAATGATGCACCTCAAAACTTAACTTTTGCTGACACCTTCTATTATGTGAGTTTCGATAAAAGAAAGGACAAATTTTATCTGATGCTAAGACATAACGAACAATCATATTACATGTCTAAATGATGAAGTTTCTAATTACGTCGGCTAACATCCGGTTTTACGCAAGCGGGGCAGACGAATAAACTTCATCATTTAATCTTTCTTGTGCTTTAGTTAACCGGCTTGACAAGTTCTTTAGCCGCCTGCACATTTGGCTACGCATGTAGTGTGCAGGCTTGCATTGTGGTTTAGTCAAAAGTTCGTTTCTTTATGGGCGGACGGCCAGGCAGACGGAATACTAATTCCCCGCCTGACGCAAAGCCGGTTCGTTATGCGAAATTTATGAAACTCTTAAATGTTTGTAGTTTTATTTTGATATTGCTCTATGCAACTAATTGCTTTGGACAAGATACTACTTCTTATTGTCAAGCAAATACAAGATGGTATGGTTCAAATTGCTATTTATTTTATAAAACAAACAAAATGGATCATATTGGCAATTTCATAAAAATTATGCAGTTTGACGATGGTCAATGTTTTTATGGCCGTGGTACATTCAGGGAAAAAGGGAAAAAAATTGTTCTTGATAGTTTTACGTTAATAAGAACTCTATATCATGTTTCGATTGGCGATTCCATAAAGAAAGTTGTGGAGAAAGATAGTTCAGTTATACCGAGACTTATTTTTTATAAATCAGGGAATGATTTGATTGAGAAAGACAAAAAGAATGAACCAAAAACTTTATATACTCGTCCGAAAAAGATTCCTCGTATCTGTTGCTATAGGTTTAACGTCCCTACTAAAGATTTCGCATAACATCGGTTTTGCGCAAGCGGGGCTGACGAATAAACTTCATCATTAAATCATTATTGTACTTCAGCTAATGGGCTTGACAAGTTCTTTAGCCGCCTGCACATTAGGCTACGCATGTAGTGTGCAGGCTGGCATTGTGGTTTAGTAAAAAGTTCGTTCCTTTACGGGCGGACGGCCAGGCAGAAGGAATTCTAATTCCCCGCCTGACGCAAAGCCGTTTCGTTGTGCGAAGGCTGTTGAAACTCTTTTTTATGGAAGTCTCTAAAGAAATAATAAAGAAAATAGTAGATGAACTGTGTAGCGATTTCAAAGTATTTGTGAATAAAAATACATTTGAAGTAGTAAGTTTTCCTGATGAGGATAAAGGATTTGACTTGGATCCAATTTGGCAGGGTAAAATTGATAAAGTAAAGAATAATATAAAAGCCTTTATTGAGATCGAACAACCAAGTTCAAGAGAAAGTTATGAGATTATGCAAAACTTTATTTTTACAATTAAGAACAAAATAACATCCAACAAATTAACGCAGGCTATTACTGGTAGAAAGCCGTTTGCAAATTTTAATCATCAAATTCACCAACTAGAATCCGAGAGAGCAAAATGGTTTGAATTCAAAGATAACCAGTTGACAGAGTATGTAAAAAATCAATTAAAAGTTCAAGGTCTCTAAGGCCATTCGCACAACATCGGTTTTGCGCAAGCGGGGCAGACAAATAAACTTCATCATTTAATCTTTATTGTACTTCAGTTAATCGGCTTGACAAGTTCTTTATCCGCCTGCACATTAGGCTACGCATGTAGTGTGCAGGCTAGCATTGTGGTTAATTAAAAAGTTCGTTTCTTTACGGGCAGACGGCCAGGCAGACGGAATACTAATTCCCCGCCTGACGCAAAGCCGTTTCGTAATGCGAAAGCCAAAGACACGTC
>JADMIO012791537.1_pt1 | contig 11593 bp, 6 predicted proteins | sample 8958161 | NCBI WGS metagenome assembly JADMIO01 (sample SAMN16585339, study PRJNA669376) | soil metagenome | isolation source: Crop rotation soil | place: USA: Cullars Rotation, Alabama | collected 2011
CTTTCCCTGCTGACGCCGGCGCTGCGCTGGCCCGAGCGGGGGTTCCTGGAGCAGGCCGCGGCGTGCAACGGCTGCGGCGCCTGCCGCACCCAGGAGCCGGCCCTGCGGATGTGCCCGACCTTCCGGGCCCTCCTCGAGGAGGGGGCCGCGCCCCGGGCCAAGGCCGGCCTGGTGCGCCAGATCGCCGCCGGTGCCGTCGACCCGAAGTTCTGGGGGACCGACGAGCTGAAGCAGGTGGCCGACCTCTGCGTCCACTGCCACCTGTGCGAGGCGGAGTGCCCGGCCGGCGTCGACATCTCCAGCCTGATGCTGGAGGTCAAGGCCGCCTACGTCGAGACCAGCGGCCTGGCCCCGTCGGACTGGATGCTCTCGCGCGTGGAGACCTGGTCGAAGCTGGCCAGCCGGCTGCCGATCACGTTCAACGCCCTGATGGCCAGCCCGCTGGCCCGCTGGGCGATCGAGCGGCTCTTCGGCCTGTCGCGGCTGCGGCGGCTGCCGCGGGCGCACCGCACGCCGTTCGTCCGCCGCGCCGCGCGGCTCGGCCTGGACCGGCCCCGGCCGAGGGAGCCGGGCCCGCGGGTCGTCTACTTCGTGGACGTCGTCGCCAACTACTTCGATCAGGAGCTGGGCGAGGCCGTCGTGGCGGTGCTGCAGCACGCCGGGGTCAACGTCTACGTCCCCGCGGAGCAGCGGGGCTGCGGCATGCCGGCGCTGGTGGCCGGCGACCTGGACACGGCGCGGGACCAGGCGCACGCCAACCTCCGGGTGCTGGGCGACGCGGTCCGGGACGGCTACACCATCGTCTGCTCGGAGCCGACCGCCGCGCTGATGCTCCGCCGCGAGTACCAGAAGTTGACCGACGACATGGACGCCGCGCTGGTCGCCGCGCATACCATGGACGTCGGCCAGTACCTGGCCGGCCTGGCCGGGCGCGGCCAGCTCCCCCGGCCCGAGCGGCCCCTCTCCGCCCGGGTCGGCTACCACCAGCCCTGCCACCTGCGGGCGCTGGGCGTCGGCACGCCGGGGCTCGACCTGATCCGCACGATCCCGGGGCTCGACGTCGAGTTCCTCGACCGCGGCTGCTCCGGGATCGCCGGCGTCTTCGGCCTGTCCCGCCAGAACTTCCGGACCTCGCTGCGGGCCGGCCGGGGCCTGCGCGGCCGCCTGCGCGACCCCGACCTGGAGATCGGCGCCACCGAGTGCGGGACCTGCCGCATGCAGATGGAGCAGGGGATCCCCAAGCGGACCCACCACCCGATCAAGCTCCTGGGCCTCTCCTACGGCCTGAATCCGCCGCTGCAGCGCCACTTCAAAGACCCCAAGCCGAAGCACGTCATCTCGTGATGGGTGGGCCGTCGATCCCTCCGACGGCACCATTTCGCGTGCGACGCGGTCGGATCATCGGTGCGTCGGCTCGCCCTGTTCGGCCGCACGGGTCGGCGATCCCCCGAGGGAGCTGCCATGGACCACGATGCCGGAGCCCCCGCCCCGGAGCTCGAACACTTCCGGAGCTATCTGCACGTGCTGGCCCGGATCCTGATCGGCCCGCGGCGCCGGTGCCCGATCGAGCCCTCCGACGTGGTCCAGGAGACCCTGTTGGAGGCCCACCGCAAGCGGGACCAGTTCCGGGGCTCGAGCGACGCCGAGCTGGCGGCCTGGCTCCGGACGTTGCTGACGTTCACCCTGGCCGACATGAGGCGCGCCCTGGGCCGGGACAAGCGGGACCCCGGCCGTCAACGCTCGCTGGAGGAGGTCCTGGAACAATCGTCGGCCCGGTTGGGAGGCTGGCTGACCGACGGGACGTCGTCCCCCGACCGGCGCGCCGAGCGGAACGAACAGATCCACCGGATGCTCGACGCCCTGGAGAAGCTGACCGAAGCGGAGCACGACGCCCTGGTGTTGAGGTACCTCGGTGGGCGGTCGCTGGACCAGATCGGCCGGCAGCTCGGCCGCACCCGCGACGCCATCGCCGGCCTGCTCAAACGCGGCTTGCAACGACTCCGCGAGCTCCTGCAAGAACCGGAAAGCGAGTGATCCCATGGCGGACGGATCGACCAACCTCAGGGCCCGCGCGTCGCGCATCGACGAGGCGATCGCGACCTACCTGGAGGCGGAGGACCGGGGGCGGACGCCCGACCGCCGGGAGTTCCTCGACCGTCACCCGGACCTGGCGGCGGAACTGGAGGAGTTCTTCACCGACCACGACAGGGCGAGGCGGCTTGCCGCGCAGGTCCGGGGCGGAGGAGAAGGCACCGATTGGCTCGGCCAGACGGAGGCGCGTGGAGAGGCAACGATCCTCGCCCTCCCCTCGATCCCGTCCCGCGGAGGGAGCGGCGGGCCCCCGGACCTCGCCGGATACCGCCAGGTCGGCGACTACGAACTGCTGGCGGAGATCAGCCGGGGCGCCTTCGGCGTCGTCTATAAAGCGCGGCAATGCCGGCTCAACCGCGTCGTCGCGCTGAAGATGATCCTCGGCGGCCCCTGGGCCTCGCCCGACGACATCCAGCGGTTCCGCTCCGAAGCCGAGGCGGTGGCGAGCCTCGACCACCCGCACATCGTGCCGGTCTACGAGGTCGGCGAGCACCAGGGGCACTGGTTCTTCAGCATGAAGCTGATGGAGGGGGGCAGCCTGGCCAGGCAGTTGCCCTCCTATCGGGACGACCTCCGGGCGGCGACCCGGCTGGTCGTCACCTGCGCCCGGGCCATGCACTATGCGCACCAGCACGGGGTCCGGCATCGCGACCTGAAGCCCTCCAACATCCTGCTCGACGCCGAGGGTCGGGCGCACGTCTCCGACTTCGGCCTGGCCCAGCGCGACGGGGACCCGACCGAGTTGATCGCCCCGGGTGCGCTCGTCGGCACGGTGCCGTACATGGCGTCGGAGCAGGCCAGGGGCGAGAAGGCGACCACGGCGACCGATATCTACGGCCTCGGGGCGATCCTGTATGCGCTGCTGACCGGGCAGCCGCCGTTCCGGGCCAAGACGATGCTGGAGACGCTACGCCAGGTGAAGGAACTGGAACCGGAGCGGCCGCGGGCGCTCAATGCCGCCGTGGACAAGGACCTGGAGGCGATCTGCCTGAGATGCCTCGAGAAGGACCCGCAACGCCGCTACGGCTCGGCCGACGCGCTGGCCAACGACCTGGAGCGTTGGCTTCGAGGGGAGCCGACCCTGACCCGGCCGGTCCGGGGCGCGGAGCGGTTCGGGCGCTGGTGCCGGCGCCACCCCGTCGTGGCCGGGCTGACGGCGGGGACGGTCGCGCTCCTGATCACGGTGGCGGCGACCGCCCTCAAGGTCGCGCAAGACCTGGCGGATAGGCAGCAGGAGGAAGTCCTCCGCAATAACGACTACGCCGCCCAGGGCGTGGCCAGCACCGTGCTCTGGGAATTGAAAGAGGTGAGCGAGCTCGTGCTGCGCCTGGCCCAGGACCCGACCCTGCAACACCATCTCGAGCGGGGCGACACTCAGGAGGTGCGGGAGTTCCTCGGAGGGCACGCGCCCCACGATCCGCGGATCAGGAATTGGAACGCCTTCGACCGGATGGGCATCCAGATGGCTGTCTCGCCCGAGGAGGGGGACGACATCGGGGCGGATTACAGTTGGCGCGACTACTTCCGGGGAGCCAAGCTCCGCCAGGGGGAGCTGGGACTGGCATCCGTGTACGTCTCGCGCGTCTATCAATCCCATACGGACGGACTCTTCAAGATCGCGCTCTCCGTCCCGGTCCGCGCCGGCCCCGCGTTCGTCGGCGTCCTCACGGCCACGATCACGACGACGCCGCAACTGGGCTCGCTGAGCCTGAGCGACGAGCGGCGCAAGTTCGTGCTCGTCGGGCGTTACGACCCGAATCGGCCGGGAGCCGACCCCGCCGCCGACCAGACTCCCGAGTTCCTCATCCTGGTCCATCCCGAATATCGACCCCGCCAGCCTCCGGTCCAGGTCCCCAATGAGAAGATCCGGCAGATCAGCCGGCCACGCCCGGGCGACGTGTTTCATCGCCCCCCGCCCCAACCGATCGGCGCGCCCGCGTATCGAGATCCCGTTTACCAGGATCCCTTGTACGGGGACCGGTGGCTCGCGGGGTTTGCCCAGGTCGGGAACACGGAGTTGGTGGTCATCGTCCAGCAACGCTACTCCGAGGTGGTCGAGCCCTACGCATCGCGGGTCCGGGATCTCGTCCTGTTGAGCGGAGTCGCCCTCTCGATGATGGTCGTCTTGCTGGGGGGGGGCGTGGGATACGGGATCTTGCGGGCCGCGAGCCGTCACGACCCTCGCCTCCCCTCAACCGCCGGGATTCGATGACCGGCCGCGCCCCGACCCTGCGCCTTTGACGGCTAGTGTTGTAGAAGGCCGCACGGACCACCATCGCCGCACTGTACGCGTCGGGTCGTCGTGTCCCCGATCGTATCGGATCACGCCTCCCCCGCGGGGATCTGGACTCATCGCGCCCCGTCCCTACCCTCCGGGCACCGGGGATCGAGAGGACACTTGGGCGGCCCGATGGGCCGGCGCCTGGTCTTCGTCATCGACGGGAGTGCGCCCAATTGACGGGCACGTCTCCCGCGGATCTGATCAAGAGAGTGGCCGTCCCCCTGCTGGCGGGTGTCGCGACGGCCGTCCCGATCGGGATGCTGACGTAACCCCCGAGCCTCCGCCTGGCTCTGCACGGGTCGTCCCGGCGAACCGATGTGCGATCGGCCGGAGGCGGCCCTCACTCCCCCGGGGATCCGCCGCCCCGGCGCGGCGACGGGGGCCACCACGAGGAGTCCTCAAATGGATGGGCTGATGCAGACACCGATCGCCGATCTGGTGGGGCCGACGTTCCTCCTGCTGTATGCGGCCGTGATCGTCGTGATCCTCCTGGGCGTGGTGTGGACGCGCTGGCACAGCGACCCGACGGGGGGTCTTGACCCGCCCGCCGTCCCCACCAAGCCCGACCCCGACGTCATCGCCTACCTGCGCGGCGGCGCGAATGAGCTGACACGGCTGGTCATCTTCGACCTCCTGCGGCGAGGCGTCCTGCGGACACGGGAGGAACCCCGTTCGACTCGGGCCAAACGGACCGTCATCGAGCAGGCTCCGGACCATCCCAAGGCGGACGCCCTGTCCTCGCTGCAGCGGTGCGTCTTCGACTTCTTCGAGTCCCCGCGGGAGGCCAAGGAGGTCTTCCAGTCCGCCCCGCTGGCCGCGAGGGTCCAGGAGCAATGCGAGCCCCTGGAGGACGTGCTCCGCGAGGACCAGTTACTCATGCCCCTCGAGGCGCGCCAGACCGCGGGACGGGTCGTGCTCGCCGGTGGCGCGGTGATCCTCGCGCTGGGCGGGTACAAGCTGACCGTCGCGCTGGAGAAGGGGCATCATAATGTCGGTTTCCTCCTGGGCCTGGGGATTGTCGGACTGGTGGCCCTGGTCATCGCCGGTCGTCTCCCGCGCCTGACCCGACGGGGGCGGACCTATCTGGCCCGGCTGCGCGACGCCTTCGAGGGGTTGAAGCCGACCGCCGTCGCCGATCCTGCGACGACCGCGCTCGATCCGACCCTGCTCCTGGTCCCGGCGACCTTCGGCATCGGTGCGCTGGCCGGGACGCCCTACGCGTACGTCACGGACCTGTTCCCGAAGACGACCGCGGCGGGAGCCTCTGGTGGCGGCTGCGGCGGGGGCTGCGGAGGAGGCTGCGGCGGGGGCTGTGGAGGAGGCTGCGGAGGGGGCTGCGGAGGGGGCTGCGGAGGGTGCGGCGGCGGCTAGCGGAACCGGAGGCCTGCAATCATGATCTCGTCCCTGCCGACGCTGGGCGTGGGCCTGGGCTTCCGCGAGCCGTTCCGCGCCGAACTCTTCCTGCACCGCGAGGGGGTCGACTTCCTCGAGGTCACGGCCGACCACTACCTCGACGCGCCACCGGAGAAGCGCCGCGAGCTGGAGCTGCTCGCCGATCACTTCACGCTCATCCCGCACGGGCTGGGCCTGTCGCTGGGCTCGGCCGAGGGGCTCGATGGCGCGTACCTCGACGCGCTCGCGGACCTCGTGCGGCGGCTGGACCCACCCTGGTGGAGCGAGCACGTCGCCTTCACCCGCGCCGGCGGCGTCGACATCGGCCACCTGGCCCCTCTGCCCTTCACGCAGGAGGCGCTGGAGGTGCTCTGCGCCAACATCGCCGCGGTCCGCCGGCGGATCGACGTGCCTCTGATCCTGGAGAACATCACCTACACCGTGGCGCTGCCCGGTGCCGAGATGGACGAGGCCGAGTTCCTCTCCGCGCTGCTGGGGCGCACCGGCTGCGGGCTGCTGCTGGACGTGACGAACCTGCACACCAACGCGGTCAACCACGGGCTGGACCCGATCGGCATCCTCGGCCGCCTGCCGCTGGACCGGGTGGTGCAGCTCCATTTCGCGGGCGGGCTCTGGCACGACGGCACGCTCGTCGACAGCCACTCCCGGCCGACGCCGCCGGCGGTCTGGGCGCTGCTGGAGGAGGTCCTGGCCCGCGCCCCGGTCAAGGGGGTCATCCTGGAGCGGGACGAGGACCTGCCGCCGTTCGGCGAGCTGCTGGCCGAGCTGGACCGGGCGCGGTCGGTCGGGAGGCGACACCGGCGATGGGCCTAGCGGACTGCCAGAAACTCCTGGCCCGGCTCTACACCGACGCCGCCCTGCGCGCCCGGTTCTTCGCCGACCCGCGGACCCTCGGCGCCGAGTTCGGGCTCAGCCCCGAGGAGGTGGAGCGGCTGGCCCGGCTCCCGGAGGTCCCGGTCCGGCGCTTCGCCGATTCGCTGCGGCACAAGCGGCGGAACGACGTCGGCAAACTGCTGCCCCTGACCCGCCGCGTCCTGGGCGACGCCCGGTTCGCCGCCCAATTGGACCGCCTCGGCTCCGGGGCCGGACCGGACGCCGCGCGGGGGCTGCGCGCCGGGGCGATCGCCTTCGCCCTCGCCCTCGAGCCGGCGGTCCGGACGGGCGAGATCGGGTCCCCGTGGATGGCGGACGTGCTGCGCTACGAGGCCGCGCGGCTGCTCGCGGCCGATCCGACGCGCCGCTGGACGGTGCGTTTCTTCCGCCACCGGATCACCGACCTGGTGCGCGCCGTTCTCGCGGAATCCGGGGCGCCTCCGCCGACGAGGCCGGCCTTGGCCATCTGGTTCCGCCGGTGCCCGACCGGGAACCTGCGCCACGTGGTCCTGTCGCTGCCCGGTCGATCCCGATTCGGGCGGCTCTCGGGTTGACGGTCCCGGACGCAGCGGCTACTTTGCCCGCCGCCTGTCCCGTCTCCCGCTTCGCCCGGGCAACGTCGGCCTCCATCTCGATCCTCTCACCACGCACCATCAAGGCCAGCGACGACCGGGTCCCGGCGGGACCGCATCGGGACCGGACGCGGTTGGGTCTCCGCCGGCGGCGCGTCAGGGACGACGGCCCGTCGGGGGGGGGAAACACCGGGGATCGGCCAGGGAAGGCCGTCCCGCCCAGGCGCGCGAGACAACGTGGGGAGGTGCCGTGCGGGGTCTCGACCAGACCATCGGCCGCGGCCGGTTCGGCGCGTGGGTCGGGCTGGTCCTGGTCGTCGCGACGACCGGGATCGCCACCCTCCGCGCCCAGCCGGCGACCGGCCCCGACGAACCGGCTCCCTCAGCCGCCGACCCGATCGACCTGGCGGCCGATCGCGTCCTGACCTGGGAGGCCGACGGCGCCCGCTGGGTGATCCTGACGGGCCGGGCGGCCGTCCTCCAGGGGACCGAGGGCGCCCGCGCCGACCGCGCCGTCGTCCGGATCGTCCCGGACACCACGCCCGGATCCGGCCCGGAGGCGCAGCGCCTCGAGGTCTACGCTGAGGGGCACGTCCAGCCGGCCGGCCGGCCCCGGGGGCCCCTCGAGCAGCTCCGGCTGCCGCTGCAGACGGAGGCGGGGGTGAAGCTCCGGCCCTACCGCGCCGAGGGGCTGGTCCGCTCCGATCGGCCGCCGCCGGACTCCGAGCTCCTGCGCCGCGCGTTCCCGCGCCCCCGGCCGGTTCCCGCGGACCGTCCGCAATCCTCTGGTCCACCGGAGGCGACGGCCCCCCCTCCCGCAGTCCCGGAGCGCGACCGGGAGATCGGCGTCTCGCTGGGTGAGCCGATCGCCATGGCCGACGACGCCCCGGAGCACGCCGAGGCGCCGCGCCCCGCCGATCCCGCCGTCGCCCCGGCGCAGTTCACCGAGGAGGGGTTCCCCGACCTCCCGCCCGAGGGGATGCCCGCGCCGGAGGACCTGAACCCCGAGGACCTCCCGGCCCCCCTGGCGGGGCCCGAGGTCGAGATCCCCGCCTTGCCCGACCCCTCGATGACTCCCCCGGACGAGGGCGAGGCCGAGGCCGAGGACGTCGCCGATTCCCTCGCGCCGATCCTGCCGGGCTCGCAGCGGATCGTGACCTTCTTCCCGAGGGACGGCGGGCCCAACGCCTACGAGCTGCAAACCCTCCCCACCGCCCCCGACGGCACCACCACGGCCGTCATCACCGGCGGGGTCAACATCGTCGCCAACTCCCTGGGCCACTTCGGGACCATCGACATCTCGGCCGATCACGCCATCGTCTGGTACCGGCGCGATCCCCGGAAGGGGCGGCCCGCGCCGGGCGGCGCGCAGGTGGTCCAGGATCCCAACGAGCCGATGGAGATCTACCTCGAGGGGCACGTCGTCTTCCGCCAGGACAAGCGCAAGGTGGCCGGCAACAGCGACCAGATCGCCTACAAGGCCCAGCGCTTCTACTGCGACCTGCGCACCGAGCGCTACTTCGCGCTGGAGGCCGAGCTCGAACAATACGCCCCCGGGTTCATCGCCCCGTTGCGCACCGAGGCCGACCAGATCCTCCAGTTCCGGCCGATCGTGGTCGGGCCCGGCGGCCAGACCCAGCTCGGCCTGGCGCAGATCCAGACCGAGCGGGCGGTGACGACCGGCAGCCGGTTCGCGCGGCCGGGCTACCGCTTCTTCAGCCGCACCGTCGACCTGTTCGAGGAGCCCCCCACCCCCCTGACCGTCCCGTCCTCCGGCCAGAAGGTCGGCCGCGAGGGGGACCCCAACGCCTCGGACACCGTCTACCTGATCGACGCCCGGCAGAACCTGTTCTTCATCGGGCCGGTCCCCGTCTTCTACTGGCCGCGGATCCTGACGACCTCCGAGGACATCGACCCGCCGCTCCGCCAGATCGGCTTCCGCGTCAACAACTACTTCGGGCAGCAGGTGCTGACCGACTGGGACGGGTTCAAGCTCTTCGGGCTGAGGAAGCCGAAGTACGTCGACAACTGGAACTTCGACATCGATTACCTGAGCTACCGGGGCGTCGCCCTGGGGAGCGAGATCGGCTACTTCGGCAAGGACCTCAGCAGCGACTTCCTCAAGCGGGACCTCTTCCCCGGGCTCTCGGGCCGGTACTTCGGCTACCTCGACTTCTGGGGCCTGAAGGACGAGGGCAACGACAACCTCGGCGGCGGCCCGGCGGTCGTCACCGAGGGCCCCCGCCGCTATCGCGGCGGGAAGGGATTCCCCATCCAGCGCAGCAAGGTCCCCCCGACCGTGGACCTGCGGGGCCGGATCCTGTTCCGCCACATGCAGTCGCTGCTCGGCGAGGACGCCGATCCCCTGGAGGATTTCCGCGTCGGGCTCGAGGCCGCCTACGTCTCCGACCGCAACTTCCTGGAGCAGTATTACAAGCGGCTCTCCGAGACGGGGCTGGACCAGCAGACCAACCTCTACGTCATCCGCCAGAGGGAGAACCGCGCGGTGACGGGGCTCGTGCAGGGCAACCTCCAGAACTTCTACACCGACACCCAGTATTTCCCCAAGGTCGATTACTATCGGCTGGGCGACGCCCCCCTGGCGCGCTACTTCACGTATTCGACCGACACCGGGATCAATTACACCAACATCCACACGGCGGTGGAGGTCAACAACCCGACGGTCTTCGCCTTCATCCCGTTCGACCCGACCTCCAACACCAGCGGGGTGCTGCGGACCGGCCGCGCCTGGACCAGCCACGAGCTGGACCTGCCGATCGACCTCGACCTGGTGCGGATCGTCCCCTACGCCCAGGGGCAGCTGGTCGGCTGGGACAACCAGCTCGGGGGCCAGCGGCTGGGCCGGGCCTGGGGGGCCGTCGGCGCCCGGGCCAACGTCATGGCCTGGCGGGCCTTCCCCGGGGTCGAGAGCGAGCTGCTGAACATCCACGGCCTGAACCACAAGATCAGCTTCGACGCCGATTTCCGCTCGGCCTACTCGAGCCTGGACCTCAACCGCATCGCCATCCAGGACCAGCTCGACGACAACACGTACGAGTACGTGCGCCGCTACTTCGCGCTGACGACGTTCGCCGGCGGCCTGCTGCCGCCGCAGTACGACCCGCGGTTCCTGACCCTGCGCCGGGGCACCTCGCCGATCACCGGGTCGACCGACGTCCAGGACACGATCGAGACGCTGCAACTGGGCATCCACCAGCGGCTCCAGACCCATCGCGGCCCCGACGGCCGGCGGCGGGTCATCGACTACATGACCTTCGACGTCGCCACGACCTACTTCCCCAACGCCGAGCGGGACAACTTCAAGAAGCCCTTCGGCCAGAACACGTACAACTGGGAGTGGTTCATCGGCGACCGCACCAGCATCGTCTCGACCGGGTGGTTCGAGTTCTTCGACATCGGCGGCGCGACGCTGTTCAACAACCCCGACCGCAAGAACGACCCCTTCGAGTTCCTGGTCATCAACACGGGGGTGTCGATGAACCGGCCGCCGCGGGGCAACATCTACCTGGGGTACTCGATCATCGACACCGGGCCGATCGCCACCTCGGCGCTGAACGCCAGCTTCAGCTACCTGCTGAGCCCGAAGTGGTACACCTCGTTCGGGACGAGCTACGACTTCGGCGAGGCGATCCTCCTGGGCTCCTCGGTCTCGATCACCCGCGTCGGCGCCGACTTCCTGACGTCGGTCGGGGTGAGCATCGACCCGCAACGGCAGAGCTACCAGTTCGCCTTCGAGTTGACCCCCCGCCTGAGCCCGAACATCCGGTTCGGCTCGGGGGGGGGCGTGGCCCGCTTCGACACCCGCTACGCACCGACGCAATGATACGAACCGACGACGCCCACGACGGATGGACCCGGCCGGAGGCCGGCGAGGCGCCGGACCGCACGCTCGAGCCGGCCGAGGGCCGCGACCCCGCGCGGGCCGGCGAGGCGGTCTTCGACGGCGCGCTGGCGGATCGGCTGGCCGAGTGGGGGACGCCTCCGCCCTGGATGGCCCGCGCCGGCCACCGCACCACGCGCGAGAAGTTCGCCGCGGGGCTGCGGGGCATCAAGCATGCCGTCCGCGGCGACTCGAGCTTCTTCGCCCACGCCTATCGCGGCCTGCTGATCGCCCTGACGGCCGCGATGCTCGGGATCGACCCGCGGGGCTGGTGCCTGCTGGCGCTGGCCGCCGCGCTGGTCCTGATCGCCGAGCTGGCCCTCAGCGCCGTCGACACCCTGGCGCGGGCGCTCGGCGACCCGGAGGCGCCGGGGCCGAAGATGGCCCGCGAGATCGCCACCGGCGGGGTCCTGGTCGCCGCCGTCGCCGCGGCCGCCGTCACGATCACCGTGCTGGGGAAAG
>JADMIO012916768.1_pt1 | contig 11593 bp, 8 predicted proteins | sample 8958161 | NCBI WGS metagenome assembly JADMIO01 (sample SAMN16585339, study PRJNA669376) | soil metagenome | isolation source: Crop rotation soil | place: USA: Cullars Rotation, Alabama | collected 2011
GCGACAACTTGTCCACGTGGAATTCTAAGCTTAGGATCCCAATGTGCTGGAAAGGGCGTGACCGCTCCCTGATCCGCGGTCACGGCCGGTGGGTGCCCTGGTTCGGCGCCCACCGGCCTTCTTCGTGCGCCGCGGAGCGGCGCACGAAGAGGTGCCTTCTGGCGCGCCGCCGCTGCTGCGGCGCGCGTCGTCCGGCCGGAATCACCAGACGAGGCACCTGGCGTAGTGCCAGCGGCCGAGATCGGGTCGGCCGCCGTCAGACGGCGGCCATCGTTCGGGTGGGGGGAGCGGTGGTGCTGCCGCGCACCTCGAGGATGACGGGGTAGGGGCGCCAGGTGCGCTCGGCAGCGGGCCCGGTGCCGAGCAACTCGTCCATGACGAGGCTCACGGCGAGCGCGCCCTGGGCATTCGGATCCTGCGCGAGGGTCGTGAGGTCGAACATCGCGGCGAGCTCGTGACCGTCGATCCCGGTGACCGACAGTTGCCCGGGCACGGTGATGCCGAGTTGGCGCGCGGCGACGATCACGCCGATCGCCACCTCGTCGGATCCCGCCACGATCGCGGTGGGCCGGTGGCGCGGGTCGGCGAGCACCGCGAGCCCCGTCGCGTAGCCGCCGGCGATCGTGAATTCCGTGCCGCGGTGTGCCGTGGCATCCAGCCCAGCAGCGAGCATCGCCCGCTGGAAGCCGGCGAGCCTGTCGGCGTGGGTGCGGAAGTCCACCTCGGCGTTCTGCTCGTTGCCGATGTGGATGATCTGCCGGTGGCCGAGGCTGATGAGGTGGTCGGTGGCGAGCGCGGCGACGGCCGCGTCATCCACGCTGATCGTCGTCATGCCGTCCACGGGGCCGCCGAGCCCGACGACCGGAACGCGCAGCGAGTGCAGCAGGCCGACCTCGTGGGCGGTGGGTTCGATGCCGACGGCGATGACGGCATCCACGCGCTTGCGCACGAGAAAGTACTCGAACACGCGGCGCCTGGCGATCGGGTCGTCGCTCAGCCGGTAGAGGGTCAGGTCGTACCCCGAGGCGATGAGGGCAGACTCGATGCCCTCGAGCACTTCGGCGAAGTACCAGCGGTTGATGTGCGGGATGACCACGCCGACGTTGCGCGTCTGCCCGGTGACGAGGCTCGCCGCGTTGGACGAGACGACGTACCCGATCTCGGCGGCGGCGGCCACCACGCGGTCACGGGTCTCCTCCGAGACGTAGCCGCGACCGCTCAGTGCCCGGGATGCCGTGGCCTTCGACACCTGCGCGAGGCGTGCCACGTCGCTGAGCGCGCTCATGCGGCATCCCTCCTCGTCGATCGGACGGCGTCAGTGTAGCGAATGTGGAACCGGTTCCACACCCCCTTCTTTCGATCGTGGGAGCGCGCCCAGCCGCGGACTGCCCGCCGTATCCGAATCGTGAGCAGTTCGGGATGCCAAGCGCTTGCAATGCGTGCACGTCGCCATTAGCTTGTGATCTGGAACCGGTTCCCGATGGCGTGACCCTTGCGCGGCGAGTGCCGATTCCGCCCTTGCAACCAGGGCTCTTGCAATCACAAGCCCGCCGCATCCAACCGGACCGCAGGCGGCCTCAATGAGGAGGAAGTATGAGTTTCACTGTGAACCGTCGCGCAATCGCGCCGCTCGCCGTGCTCGCTGCCGCCGGAATCGCCCTCGCCGGCTGTTCCGGAACGGGTGGCGGCGGCGGAGCCGGTGACGCAGGCGACGCCGACGGTGTCGTCACCGTCTACGGCACGATCCAGGACACCGAGGCCGAACTGCTCGAAGAGTCGTGGGCCGACTGGGAGGCCGAGAACGACATCGACATCCAGTACGAGGGCTCGAAGGAGTTCGAGGCGCAGATCGCCGTTCGCGCACAGGGCGGCAACGCCCCCGACATCGCGATCTTCCCGCAGCCGGGTCTGCTCGCCGACCTCGCGTCGCGCGACTACATCCAGCCGGCGCCCGAGGGCGTCGCGGCCAACGTCGCCGACTACTGGTCAGAGGACTGGGCCGCCTACGGCACGGTCAACGACACCCTGTACGGCGCGCCGCTCATGGCGAGCGTCAAGGGCTTCGTCTGGTACTCGCCCGCCGAGTTCGAGGCGAACGGCTGGACCGTTCCGACGACGTGGGACGAGCTGCTCGACCTGACGGCGCAGATGCAGACCACCCTCGGCGGTCCGGTGTGGTGCGCGGGCTTCGGCTCCGATGCCGCGACCGGCTGGCCGGGCACCGACTGGGTGGAGGACCTCGTCCTGCGCCAGGCCGGCCCCGACGTCTACGACCAGTGGGTCACGCACGAGATCCCGTTCACCGACCCGGCGATCGTGGATGCGGTCAACTCGGTCGGCGACATCCTGCTCAACCCGGACTACGTGAACGCGGGCTTCGGCGACGTGAAGTCGATCAACAGCACCCCGTTCGGTGACCCGGCTCGCGCGCTCGGCGACGGCACGTGCCACCTGCACCACCAGGCGTCGTTCTACGACGGGTTCATCCAGGACCCCGACAACGGCAACGCGACGGTCGGACCGGATGCTGACATCTGGGCGTTCATCACGCCCGGTGTCGAGGCCGGCGCCCCCGCCGTCACCGGTGGTGGCGAGATCGTGGCCGCGTTCTCCAACGACGCGGACACCGTCAAGGTGCAGGAGTACCTGTCCAGCCCCGAGTGGGCCAACAGCCGCGTCAGCCTCGGCGGCGTGATCTCGGCGAACAACGGGCTCGACCCGGCGAACGCCTCCAGCCCGATCCTGCAGGAGGCCATCACCATCCTCCAGGACCCCAACACCACGTTCCGCTTCGACGCGTCCGACCTCATGCCGGGCGTCGTGGGAGCCGGTTCGTTCTGGACGGGCATGGTCGACTGGATCAACGGCAAGCCGACGGAGGAGGTCCTCGCGACCATCGACGCGTCGTGGCCGTCGGACTAGATCACAACTAGCATCACAACGAAGTAGCAGTATCGGGGCCGGTGGGCGAGAACCCACCGGCCCCACCCATCACCAAGAGTCCATCGTCGTACTCGAAGGGAATTCCACATGCTGGCTGGGTTTCTTCACTGGATCCAGGGGCTGCCGCCTCTGCTCCAGGTGCCGATCGTCATCGGGGCGTTCCTCCTCGTCGTCGCGATCGTCATCTTCTTCCTCGAGATCGCCCCGCGATCCGGACGGAAGTACACCATCCTCCGCGCGGCGGCCTGCGTGGCCTTCCCGCTCATCGTCTTCCTGTTGCTCGGATCGGTCTGGTGGGCGCTCGCGGTCGCGGCGGTCGTCGGTGCGATCTTCTTCATCCTCGACTACCGGTCGCGGCAGGGGCAGGGCTACCTCTTCCAGCTGATCGGCTTCCTCAGCCCGGCGATCTTCCTGCTGCTCATCGGCCTCGTCTACCCGACGATCTCGACGTTCTTCAAGGCGTTCCTGAACGGCCGCGGCAACCGCTTCGTCGGCTTCGACAACTTCGCGTGGATCTTCACCCAGAGCACGGGCATCACGACGGTGCTCAACACGATCGTGTGGGTGCTCGTCGTGCCGACGCTCTCCACGATCTTCGGGCTCGCGTACGCGGTGTTCATCGACAAGTCGCGCGGTGAGCGGTTCTTCAAGGCGCTCGTGTTCATGCCGATGGCGATCTCGTTCGTCGGCGCATCCATCATCTGGCGGTTCGTCTACGACGCGAACCCTCCCGGGCAGCCGCAGATCGGACTGCTCAACCAGATCGTGGTCGCGTTCGGCGGCTCGCCGGTCGAGTGGCTGCAGAACGCTCCGTGGAACAACCTGTTCCTCATGGTCGTGCTCATCTGGGTGCAGACCGGCTTCGCGATGGTCGTGCTCTCGGCGGCCATCAAGGGCGTGCCGGCAGAGCAGATGGAGGCGGCGGCGCTGGATGGCACGAATGCCTGGCAGCGGTTCGTCAACGTGACCGTGCCAGGCATCCGGAGTGCCCTCGTGGTCGTGCTGACGACGATCTCGATCGCATCGCTGAAGGTGTTCGACATCGTGCGGACCATGACCGCGGGCACGAACGGCACCTCCGTCATCGCGAATGAGATGTACACGCAGTGGAAGGGCTTCGAAGACGGACGATCATCGGCGCTCGCCGTGGTGCTGTTCATCCTCGTGCTGCCGATCGTCATCTACAACGCACGCCAGATCAAGCTCCAGAAGGAGATCCGATGAGCGCCGTACAACCCATCGACCTGCCGCTGGATGCCGCGTCGGAGCGGCAGCTGCGCAAGGGTGCCAAAGCCGAGACCACGACGCTGACGAAGGGCACGAAGCGCCGGCTCACCAGCCGGGGCGCCACGATCGCCGCGCTCGTGATCGCGGTGCTCTGGACCACGCCGACCCTCGGCCTGTTCATCTCGTCGTTCCGCCCGGCCGACCAGGTCGCGACGACCGGCTGGTGGACTGTGCTGTTCAACCCGGGCTTCACGATCAACAACTACGTCGACGTGCTCAACGCGGGTTCGACGTCGTTCACCCTCGGCATGGCGTTCATCAACTCGATCGCCATCACCCTGCCCGCGACGGTCTTCCCGCTCGTGATCGCCTCGCTCGCCGCGTACGCGTTCGCGTGGATCGACTTCAAGGGCAAGAACTGGCTGTTCATCGCGGTGTTCGCGCTGCAGATCGTGCCGCTGCAGATGGCCCTGGTGCCCCTGCTGTCGCTGTTCTCGCGCGGCCTGAACATCGGCGGGCTGCAGCTCTTCGAGGGACTGAACGCTGGCGGATCGTACGGGCAGGTGTGGATCGCGCACACGATCTTCGCCCTGCCGCTGGCCATCTTCCTGCTGCACAACTTCATCTCGGAGATTCCGGGCGAGATGATCGAAGCAGCGCGAGTGGATGGCGCGGGGCACGGGCAGATCTTCTTCAGGATCGTGCTGCCGCTCACGGTGCCGGCCATCGCATCCTTCGCCATCTTCCAGTTCCTCTGGGTCTGGAACGACCTGCTCGTCGCGCTCGTGTTCGCCGACGGCAGTGTCGCGCCGATGACGAAGCTGCTCGCCGAGATCACCGGCAAGTACGGCCAGGACTGGCACCTGCTGACCGCGGGTGCGTTCATCTCGATCCTGGTCCCGCTCATCGTGTTCTTCTCCTTGCAGCGGTTCTTCGTGCGAGGGCTGCTCGCCGGCTCGACGAAGGGCTGACGCACGCGAAGGGGGTGGCGGGCATCGGGGCTCGCCACCCCCTTCGCGCGTTACCGAACTGCTGCTAGTCCTCTGTTACTGGTGTGAGTACAGTGAGGCAAGTGCATCGGTGAGGAGCGCTCGCTCCGCGTTGCCGTGAAGGAGTACCGTGTCGAACCCCGGCGTGACCCCGCCCCCTGCGGAGGGTTCCATCACGCTGCCCGGCAGCTCCCCGAAGACGGGGCTGAGCATCCGCTCGATCCTGCTCATCATGCTGCTGCTCGTGAGCACCGCCTCGAGCGTGGTCGTCGGACTCATCGGCTACCAGAACGGCCGGAATGCCCTTGAGGATGCCGCGTTCCGCCAGCTCATCGAGGTACGCGACTCCCGGGCTCGCGAACTCGTGTCGCTGTTCGACTCGATGGAGAACACCCTCACGCTCGTGGCGCGCGGCGAGAGCGCGGCCGAAGCGCTGACCGCATTCACCGCGGGATTCGACGAGCTCGAGAACACCGAGCTCACCCCCGAGCAGCGCGCTCAGATCGAGGCGTACTACGTCGACGACTTCGGCGCGCGGCTGGCCGCGGCCTATGACGAGCCGGTCGACGTCGAGACGTTCGTGCCGACCAATCCCGCCGAGAGCTACCTCAAGCTCAACTACACCGTGCCCTACGCCGACTTCGCCGACGCGATCGCCAACAACGACGCCGGCGACGGCAGCGCGTGGTCGGCGGCGCACGCGACGTACCACGACTTCTTCCGCAGGATGACGGAGCTCTTCCGGTTCGAGGACGTGCTGCTCATCGACGACAGCGGCAACATCGTCTACACGGCCTTCAAGGGCGTGGACCTCGGCAGCAACCTCGAGACCGGCCCGCTCCACCTCACCAACCTTGGCGAGGCGTATGCCGAGGCGGTGAGCGGCAACCGGGCGGACGTCGTCGTGCTCAGCGATTTCGATGAGTACGCGCCGTCCCTGGGTGTTCCGGCCGCGTGGGCGGTGACCCCGGTCGCGGTCGATGGCACGGTGATCGGCGCGATGGCCGTCGAGCTGCCGATCGCCGCGATCAACGACGTGATGACCGGCGGCGGCAACTGGGCCGACAGCGGACTCGGCGACACCGGCGAGACCTACATCGTCGGCGCGAACGACCAGCTCATGCGGTCGCAGTCCCGCGACATGCTCGAGAACCCGGAGCACTACCAGGAGGAGGCGGTGCGGTCCGGGATGACCCCCGCCGAGGCCGAGCGCGCGGTCGAGACCCAGCAGACCCTGCTGCTGCAGCCCGTGCGCACCACCGCGGTGGACGAGGCCATCGCCGGACGCTCCGGCACGACCGTCACCGGGGGCTACCTCGGCGGTGACACGATCGCCGCCTACGCGCCGCTCGACATCGACGGCCTCGATTGGGTGATCGTCGCCGAGTTCGACACCACCGAGGCGTTCGCGCCCGTGAACGAGTTCACGCGCAACCTCGTGCTGAGCTCCGCGCTCATCGTGGTGGTCGTCTCGCTCATCTCGCTGCTCATCGCAGGCTTCATCGTGCGTCCGCTGCGCCGGCTGCGGGATGCCGCTCGTCGCATCGCCGCTGGCGAGGCCGGCGTGCAGGTGGATGCCGGCACGAGCGACGAGCTCGCCGACGTCGGCGTCGCCTTCAACGACATGAGCCGCAGCCTGCAGGTCAAGGCGGCGCTGCTCGAGGAGCAGCAGGCCGAGAACGAGCGCCTGCTGCTGTCGATCATGCCCGAGAACCTCGTGCGCAAGTACAAGGAGGGCGCGAAGACGATCGCGTTCGACCACAAGGAGGTGTCCGTCATCTTCGCGGACATCGTGGGCTTCGAGGCCTTCAGCCGCACGCTCGGCTCGGAGGTCGCGCTCGAGCGGCTCAACGAGATCCTCGCGATGTTCGACGAGGCGGCCGATCGGCTCGGCATCGAGCGGGTGCGCACCACGCGCAGCGGCTACCTCGCGAGCTGCGGCATGTCCATCCCGCGCGTCGACAACGCGCGGCGGGTGGTCGAGTTCGCGACCGAGCTGCAGCGCATCCTCGAGCGCGTCGGCGGCAAGTACGGCGCCCGGCTGTCGCTGCGCGCCGGCATCGATACCGGCACCGTGACCAGCGGCATCGTCGGGCAGAACCACATCGCGTTCGACCTGTGGGGCGACGCGGTGAACCTGGCCTTCCAGGTGCAGGCCGGCAGCCACGAGTCGGGCATCTTCCTCACCCAGTCGGTCGTCGACCGGATCGCCGATCTCGTGCCCGTGCTCGACTGGGGCATCGTGAATTCCGCGAGCGGCCCGCAGCGCATCTGGCGCGTCAACCCCGACCGCGTGAGCGCCGAGAGCGTGTCGAGCTGATGAATCCCGCGCCCGGCTGCGGAGCGGTGCGGCATGGCTGAGATCTGGAACGAGCCCTGGTTCTGGCCGGCCGTGGGCGTCGTGCTCGGGCTGCCGATCGTGCTGCTCGTGCTCACCGAGATCAATTCCGTGCTCGAGCGGCGCGGCAGCCGCGCGACGCGCATCATCACGATCACCCGCAACTACGTCGCGCCGGTCGGTGCGCTGCTCGTGCTGCTGACGCAGGTGCGGTTCGTGCAGACGCAGCCGGCGTGGTGGCAGGTGACCGCGACCGTGTTCGGGTTCCTCGTGATCCTCGTCGTGCTCAACGGCCTCAACTTCGCGATCTTCGTCACCGCGCGGCAGGGGTCGTGGCGCAGTCGCGTGCCGTCGATCTTCGTCGACATCGTGCGGGTCGTGATCATCGTCATCCTGGTCGCCCTGCTGTTCAACACGGTGTGGAAGACCGACATCGCCGGCCTGTTCACCGCGCTCGGCATCGGCTCGATCGTGATCGGCCTCGCGCTCCAGAACGCCGTGGGCGGTGTGGTGTCCGGGCTGCTCATGCTGTTCGAGCAGCCGTTCCAGCTCGGCGACTGGCTCGTGATCGACGGGCAGCGCGCACGGGTGGTCGAGGTGAACTGGCGCTCGGTGCACTTGAAGGTACCGACCGGAATCCTGATCATGCCCAACGCGGCGCTCGCGGGCGCCAAGTTCGTGAACCTCAGCCGGAACGACGCCCCGTTCGAGGCCGCCACGATCGTCAAGTTCGCGACCGACGATCCGCCGTCGCTCGTGATCGACGTCTGCCGTCGGGTCGCCGAGGACCTGCAGTGGGCGATCCCTGGCGAGGAGGCGACGGTCACGCCGATGGCGAAGGCGGCCTACGAGGTCGAGATCCCGATTGTCAGCCCCGGTGACAACTCGAAGACGATCCGCACCTTCCGCACTCGGCTCTGGTACGCGGCCCGCCGCCACGACCTGCACCTCGACAAGGACCTCACCGACAACTTCCAGACGCCCGAGAACGTGAGTGCCGCGCTGCAGCGCTTCGCACCCGACCTTTACCTGGCACCGGAGGACCTGCTCGTGCTCAGCTCGCAGGTGCGGCTCGAGCGCTACGGCGAGGGCGAGGTCATCCAGCGTCCGCAGGAGGTGCCGAACGGGCACCGCTACATCATCAGCGGCTCGTGCCAGATGGCAGCTCCCGTGGAGGAGGGGGCAGAGTTGCCCTTCGCGACGTTCGAGGCCGGCGACGTCATGGGGCTGACGGCCCTCACCCGGCAGGGACTCGCCGCGCGGGTCACCGCGCTCACCGATGTGGCAGTGCTCTTCGTGCCGGTCGCGGTGCTCGACGAACTCGTGAAGACCCGGCCGCGCCTCGCGCGCGACATCGGCAACGAGCTCGACAACCGGCGCACCTGGGCGAAGGCGGCGCTGGACTCGGTCGGGGTCGACGTGCCGCGGTTCCTGTCCTGACCGCACGGCCGTAATACGCCCTACCCCCGCAGGTAGGCTCGACACCATGAAGTACGCGAACACCGTGCTCGACCTCGTCGGCAACACTCCGCTCGTCAGGCTGAACAAGGTGACCGACGGCATCGCGTGCACAGTGCTCGTCAAGGTCGAGTACCTCAATCCCGGCGGGTCATCCAAGGACCGCATCGCGACGCGGATCATCGACGATGCCGAGGCGAAGGGGCTGCTCAAGCCCGGCGGCACGATCGTGGAGCCGACCAGCGGCAACACCGGTATAGGGCTCGCGCTCGTCGCACAGCAGCGCGGGTACCGCTGCGTGTTCGTGCTGCCCGACAAGGTCGGCGAGGAGAAGCGCAACGTGCTGCTCGCGTACGGCGCCGAGATCGTCGTGTGCCCGACCGCCGTCGAGCCCTCGAGTCCCGAGTCGTACTACAGCGTGAGCGATCGCCTGGTGCGCGAGATCCCCGGTGCGTTCAAGCCCGACCAGTACTCGAACCCGAACGGTCCGCTCAGCCACTACGAGAGCACCGGTCCGGAGATCTGGCGCGACACCGACGGCACCGTGACGCACTTCGTCGCGGGCGTCGGTACCGGCGGCACCATCTCGGGCGTCGGCAAGTACCTGAAGGAGCAGTCAGTGCTCGCCGGCACTCCGTCCGTCGTGGTCATCGGTGCGGACCCGGAGGGTTCCGTGTACTCGGGCGGCACGGGTCGTCCGTACCTCGTCGAGGGAGTCGGCGAGGACTTCTGGCCGAGCGCCTACGACGGTTCGGTCGTGGATGAGATCATCGCGTCATCCGATGCAGAATCGTTCGCGATGACCCTGCGTCTCGCTCGCGAGGAGGGGCTGCTCGTCGGCGGCTCGTCGGGCCTCGCCGTGGCGAGCGGACTCAAGGCCGCCAAGGAGCTGCCCGCCGACGCGGTCATGGTGATCCTGCTGCCCGACAGCGGCCGAGGCTATCTCGGCAAGGTCTTCAGCGAGAAGTGGATGCGCTCCTACGGCTTCGCAGCGGTCAGCAACGAGAAGACGGTAGGCGACGTGCTCCGCGCCAAGGACGGGCAGCTGCCCGACCTCGTGCACGTGCATCCAGCCGACACCGTGCGCGACGCGATCGAGATCATGACCAAGTACGACGTGTCGCAGATGCCCGTGCTGACCGCCGAGCCGCCCGTCGTGATGGGCGAGGTCGTCGGCGCGATCAACGAGCGCGACCTGATGGAGCACGTGTTCGGCGGAGGCGCCAGGATGACCGACGTCGTGCGCGACTTCATCGGCCGCCCACTGCCCCTCATCGGCGTGCACGAGTCGGTCACGACGGCTCGCGAGGCCCTCGCGACCTCGGATGCGCTGCTGGTCACCGACGACGGCAAGCCGGCCGCGGTGCTCACGCGGCACGATCTGCTCGCCTTCTTCTCCGAATAGCCTCCACACTCCAACTCAATAAAGGACCCACGTGACCCACGGCTTCTCCACTCGCGCCATCCGCGCGGGCCAGGCATTCGACCCCACCACCGGTGCGGTCGTGCCCCCGATCTACCAGACCTCCACGTTCGTGCAGGACGGCATCGGTGGCTTCCGCAACGGCTACGAGTACGCGCGCGGCGGCAACCCGACGCGCACCTCGCTGCAGGAACTGCTCGCCTCGCTCGAGGGCGGCGACCGCGCGTACAGTTTCGCGTCGGGCCTCTCCGCCGAGGACACCCTGCTGCGCGCCGCGCTTAAGCCCGGCGACCACATCGTGATGGGCAACGACGTGTACGGCGGAACGCACCGCCTGGTCAGTCGCGTCTTCGTGCCGTGGGGCGTGTCGATCTCGACGGTCGAGATGAGCGACCTCGATGCGGTGCGTGCCACCATCCGGCCCGACGCGACGAAGGTGGTGTGGGTCGAGACCCCGAGCAACCCGCTCATGAAGATCACCGACATCGCTGCCCTCGCGCAGCTCGGTCACGAGTTCGGGGCGACGGTCGTCGTGGACAACACCTTCGCCTCCCCCTATCTGCAGCGACCGCTCGAGCTCGGAGCCGACGTGGTGGTGCACTCGACGACGAAGTACCTGGGTGGTCACTCCGATGTGCTCGGTGGTGCCGTGGTGCTCAACGACGGCGAACTCGCCGACGCGATCGGATTCCTGCAGTTCGGCATCGGCGCGGTCTCGGGTCCGATGGATGCCTGGCTCACCGTGCGCGGCATCAAGACGCTCGCGGTGCGGATGGACAGGCACACCGCGAACGCGACAGCCGTCGCGGAGGCGCTCGTGGGGCACCCGAAGCTCGACACCGTGTACTATCCGGGACTCGAGTCGCACCCGGGGCACGAACTCGCGGCACGCCAGATGTCGGGATTCGGCGGCATGCTGTCGGTGTCGCTGAAGGCGGGGCCCGCCGCCGCGCGCTCCTTCGCGGAATCGACCGAGATCTTCCAGCTCGCCGAGTCGCTCGGCGGCGTCGAGTCGCTCATCGGCTACCCGCACGAGATGACGCACGCGTCGGTGGTGGGCACCGAACTCGCGGTTCCCGAGAACGTCGTGCGCCTGTCGGTCGGCATCGAGGATGCCGCGGACCTCGTCGACGACGTGCTGCAGGCGCTCGATCGGGCCTGACTTTCCAGCACAGTGGGATCCGAAGCTTGGAATTCACGTGACTTGAAGTCGCG
>JADMIO012753028.1_pt1 | contig 11592 bp, 4 predicted proteins | sample 8958161 | NCBI WGS metagenome assembly JADMIO01 (sample SAMN16585339, study PRJNA669376) | soil metagenome | isolation source: Crop rotation soil | place: USA: Cullars Rotation, Alabama | collected 2011
CTTTCCCACAGCGTATATGAACCATAGGCATTGAGAAAGCCGCTGTAGCCTGACTTCTCCACTATTTTTCCCATCGACGAGTATTGATCAGGGTGTGTGACCAGGTATTCGTAAATGTTCACCACATCAGTGGTAGTGGTTTTGATCTCCACCTTTTTACAGCTGGCAACGATGATTGCCACAAGTGCGATGATCAGTGATATATGGATGAACTTTCTCATAAAAAGAACAGTTTATACTTATTTATAAAATGGATTCTGAACTAATAGCTTGTCGGTTTGCAATTCATAGAAATAAATTGGCAGGTAGTGACAATTCTTATCAACAAATTTTGCAATGGCCGTTTGCTGGCGGTCAGGAGGCACAGTAGACGCAACCATATCCAGCAGCAGGCTTTTTCTTTCGTAGTTGTTCCGCTTCGCATTTCTCAGCATATCAAACCATCTTTTGCCCTCAAACGCAAATTCTCTTGCTCTTTCTCTCAGAATAAAATCGGCAACGCCAAAGCGGTCGCCGGGATCGGGATTATCATTTGTCAGGTCCAATGCTCTTGCACGTGCCCTGATAACATACACCAGGTCAAGTGCAGACTGGCCCTCGCCCAGTTCATTCAGCGCCTCAGCTTTCATCAATAAGATATCTGCGTAGCGATAAACAAACCAATGTGCAAATGACTCTTCGCGTGCACGAAGCTGGGTATTGTTCACGCCAATAAGCTTCCAGATAGTATTATCGGAAATACGCACGGCAGCCATATCGCCGCGGATATCACGGTTTTCAGGAACCACAAAGTCAATCATATACATTTCATCCATCACGATAGGACTGGCCTGAAATCGCCTGGTGGTGGTGGTAAGCATGCCGTAGAAAGTATTCAGCTTCTGCCGGTCAAACTGAAACTCGAATATGCTTTCATTCGAATTGCCTGCTCCGTATAACGTGCTGAACCATGCATTGGAGCTGCTACCGTCGATGAGGCCAAATTTGTTTGAATTAATGATCTTATTGCAGGCAACCACACAGTCGTCATATTTATCCATCCACAGGTATACATCGGCCTGTATCGCGTTCACTGTGTATTTAGTTACACGTCCTTTATCTGAAGCAATATCTCCGTACGTAAATACAGCGTCAGGCTCTGCTTCCTTAAGGTCCTTCACTATCTGGTTCAATACAGAATCCTGCGGGCTCTTGGCCAACTGTACGATCTCCTGGTCGCTCGATGTAGGTTTCAGTTTCAATGGCACTTCGCCAAATGTGCGGGCCAGGTAGAAGTACATCAATGCCCGGATCGTTTTTGCTTCGGCTACATATTTCTTCAATGCATCCTGGGTAAACGTAGCATCCTGCTGCAACACACCCGGTGCAAACTCGATAACAGTGTTACAATAATTGATGGTTTGATAGACACTGCGCCAGTTAGCAATCGAATTACGGTCGCCAATGTTCACATTCATCACATCGATCTCTTCACTGGTAGTAGCAGTAGCAGGGGCGATCATATCTGCACGCAGTTCTCCCCAAAGGAAAAACTGTTCGGCCAGCGATCGGTTCCCTCCAAGCAGGGATGCATAGCAACCGATCACAGCAGATTGAACCTGCTCTTTTGTTTTCCAGAATTCATCGCCCGTGATGCCATCCTGAGGTTGCAGATCCAGCCATTTTTTGCAGGATGTGCCGGATAGAACGAGCACCAGTAAAAAGATCTTTAATATGAAATTCCTGTACATTTTCCTTGTATTGATATTTTTAGAATGTTACTGTCAGGCCAAGTGTTGCTGTTTTCACAGGGGGCGTAAATGAATTATCTGTAGCTACCCGGAATGGATCACTACCACGCATGCTCACTTCCGGATCCTGCCCGGTATAACCGGTCCATGTGTACATGTTCTCTACCGTGAGGTAAGCACTCAGGTTTTTGATCTTCAGCTTTTCCACAAATTTCTTTGGTGCAGTATACCTCAGCGTCAGTGTGCGGAAACGAAGGAAGGATGCATCTTCCACATAACGGTTTGAGCCCAGCGCATTGTAACCTGTACGATACAGTGCCCGCGGAATATCCGTGACATCACCTTCCTTGCGCCACCTTCTCAATACTGCTGTACTTTGATTGTCGAATGTATACATAGAGGTTGTATTGAGCTTGGTGCCATTGATCACATCGTAGTCATAACGGTAGTTGAAGAAGGCGGTAAGTTTCCATTGGCCTTTGTAAGAAACGGCTGCACCAAAACCACCTGTAAACAATGGATTGCTGTTGCCCAGATATACAACATCCTGGTAATTGATATTACCATCTTTGTTTACATCCTCATACATGGCATCCCCGGGCTGGAACACATAGTTGATGCTGGGATAATTGAAGGTCATATATACGATCTGTCCATTGGGACCTACGATCGGTTTGCCCCCCGCATCACGTGCGATAGTGGATTCTTTATCCTTGTAAACGCCCATGTACCTGAACCCATAAAATGATCCAAATGGATTGTCTACCTGCATATAGGTCTTGTACTCACCATTTGCATTGATGTTTCCTTTCTCCGTGGGGTAGAATTCGGAGATTTCGCGAATCATGTTCACGTTGCGGGCAATATTGAAATTGAAATCGATTTGCCAGTTCTTGTCACGATAAGGGATGGTGTTGAGGCCGACCTCAAATCCCTGGTTGTCCATTGTACCGACGTTCATATCCACTCTTTCGAAACCTGTGAAAGAAGATATTTGCAGATCGGTGAAGAACATATTTTTGGTCCTGTTCTTATAAAACTCTACATCCAGGGTCAGACGTTTTTGGAACATACTAAGATTGATACCAACGTTTTGCCCGATGATGGTTTCCCATTTCAGGTCGCGCAATTGCATTCTTGAAGGGAATACACCGGATTGGCCAAGATAGGTCCAGCCAAATGTGCTATAGGTATTGAAATAACCATAATCTCTCTTCGGTGCATTTCCGCTGTGACCATAGCTGGCTCTCAAACTTAGATCATCGACATATTTGGCAGCATTCTCCATGAATTTTTCGCCGGAGATCCTCCAGCGCATAGAAGCAGACGGAAATAATCCATACCTGTGGTCTGGGCCAAACCTTGAGTTACCATCGCCCCGAAGACCAGCATTAAAAATATATTTGTCCTTGAAGCTGTATTGGCCATTCAGCAGCAATCCCACGCTGCGCGTCTGGTATTGACCCGCGGTCAATCCTGAACTGTTCACCGTGATGCGCGAAGGCACTGCAGGGTCCTGCAACAGATCGGATGCAGTGTTGGAAGTAATGATCTCCTGGGTCACTACTTTGTTGTCGTAGGTGTTCAATGAAATTAAAGCGATCACATCATGGTCGAGATTCTTGAGTTTAGGTGTATAAACGAGGTTTGTTTTTGTCTGCACGTTAAACACATCCAGGTCGCCATTGTAAGCACGGTTTACCGACGTCTCTATCCACGGGCGGCCGGTAGCCTGCTGTGGAAGAAAGGTCTTATTGGATGTATTATTAATATCAAACTGTACATCGAACGTAGCAAGGAGCACACTCTTTTTGATATCATACTGCAGGTTGAAGTGTGGTGTCACACGCTGGGTAAGGATATTGTACGTTGCATTCCTCGCCATCGCCAGCGGATTCAAAGTCCCCTGCGCTTCGTTACGGCTATTGAGTCCACCGTACAATCCCTGCACGTTTCCTGCGGGTGAAAAGAAGTTGCCTGTGAAATTGCCATACTCATCGTATTCGTAAATGCTCATATTAGGCATCTTGCGATAAGCTATGTCACGGAGGTTATCCGCAAAGTTGCGGTTGTTGTCAGTATGCGAATAGGAAAGGTCGGACTTGAACCGGATCCTTTCCGACACGTTATAATCGAGATTGATACGTGTATTGATCCTGGTGAGATAAGTTCCTTGGGTAGTACCCTGCTGGTTGAAATAACCAAGCGATGCGAAGTAACGTGCCTTTTCACCACCACCGGTCATTGAGATGTTGTGGTCCATCGTCCAGCCGGTCTGCGTAATGGCCTTGATCCAGTTAGTATTATTGCTATAGTTATAAAACCAGTAAGGATCGTTGGGATCGTATTGAAATTCTTTGACATTCTGTGTATTCAGCGGTGTACCGGTAGCATTCATGTATGCTTCGGGGATCAATGTTGAATACTGGTCGCCATTCAGCATTGGGATAGCATCTGGCTGCCTCATCAGCGATCCCTTGAATGTATAAGTGATATTCGGTTTGCCTACTGCACCTCTCTTGGTGGAGATCACTATCACACCATTGGCAGCACGTGAGCCCCAGATGGCAGTGGCTGCAGCATCCTTAAGGATAGTGATGTCGCGGATATCTGAGGGCGCAATATTCAACAACGCTGCATATCCCAATTCATCGGCAGCACCAAAGTTGAAGTCCGAAGGTATCTGTGTTTCGTAAGGCATTCCATCTACTACGATCAGGGGATCATTGGAAGAGTTGATAGAAGAAGTACCACGGATGCGGATCTGCATTCCTGCACCGGGATCACCGGATGCAGCAGTGATGTCAACTCCGGGAAGCCTTCCCTGCAATGCCTGGTCGATAGAAGCGGCCTGCATTTCTTCCAGATCCTTTGCACTGATACGCGACTGGGCAATCGTGAGATTTTTTTCAGGTATCTGTATCATTCCATTATCGATCTTTCGCTGCGATACGATCACTACATCACTCAGATCGCGTAGCGAAGATTCGAGGGTGATATTGAATGTTGTTCTTGAGCCAATGCTCATTTCAGTGGTCTTGTGACTGATATGCGAGAATACCAGCTTGTGATTGGTGTTGCTCACTTTCAAAGAAAAGTTGCCCTCGATATCGGTCTTCGTAGCCTTGATAGTGCGGCCTTCTGCATCAGCTTCTGCAACCGTAACGCCGGAAACAGGATTTTTATCGGCATCAGTTAGCTTGCCCTGGACGGTAGCTGTTTGCGCCAGTGCCACGTGCTGCAACAGCATCAGCAGGCAAAAACAGCAGGCTTGTTGAATCAAATACTTCTTCATAATTGCAGTCAACTGGTTTAATTATACTTTAGATAATTATCGAGAAGATGAATAACGGTACGGTTAGATAATTCAGAATTCTGACCCACTATTCGCGCCTTCCTGCTGGTCATATCGGTGATCTCGAATATACTTCCGGGATAAGCAACACTGATCGTATAGGAATCGCCATTTGAATTCTTTAGCAGTGTGGGGAATACGCCGATATCTCTTCCATCAGGAATGATCGTACGCTTGTCGATGATGTGGTATTGAATAAACTTTTCCACCTTCACCTTATCAGCTGAGCTGGCCGGGTTAAAATCCGGTACTGCAGCAGTGCCCGGCAACAATCCCGCGGTGATTGCAGCACGCATGGCCGCATTATTGGGAACGAGTATACTATAGAATGATCCGGCGGCTGTACCCGTGATGCTGTTGGTAACAATATCGTAGGAGTTCGAATTCTTCAAAAAGTTCCAGAACAGGTTATATTCCGATGCAGCGGGAGTACCTAACGCTTCAAGATGCCTTGGAATGGTGTTGTAGGTGAAATAAGTGAGATTGTTGAGGTAAACCACCTGCCCGTTCTTTGCTTTCTTCACACTGTCAATAGTGGCAACCATTCCCCTGTCGAGATTGCCCGCACTGATCACCTTATTGTCAACAAACTTCAGTACCTCTCCGCCGTAGGTGGGAAGTATTGCTCTGAATCCGGGAGTTCCGATATTGTCCAACTCGCCATTCGGCGTCTCTACCAGGTTGGAATTGAGTATGCGCATCAGGTTGAGTCGATTGGTATCGTTGCCGACATTGTTCAAGCGCCACACATTCGCAGCCGGGTCATAACCAAACCCCTGGCCGTCGAGCACCTGGTTGGGCATCATAAACAAAGTGAATTTTCCATTGGGAGCAGTGACTATTGTGCGCAGGTCATAATCCATCAACCGGGTCATCAGCGAAAACTTCGGATCGAGGTAGGCCTTACCATAGACAGTTGAGAATACATTTGGCTCGTTTACTTTGGTAGTGCCATACAGAAATCCATTGCTAAGCACTTTTCTATCGATGATGTCAGTGTTTGGATTTGAATAGAATGGCTCACCAAGGTAGTTGAATGTCGAGTTGAATTTGCTGGGCCATACCGTGGTCTGCCACATGTGCGCATTCAGCAGATCGGCGATCACGTTCAATGGCAATGAATTCACCGAAGGATAATGCTCCAGCAATACCCTGTTGATGTATTTCAGCAAAGAGTCATTTCTTGGCACTGCCAGCGTCCACCCTTCACGCTGACCATCGTTGTCCTGCAGTTTAAAATAATTTTCATTATTGGGCGAGAATGCCAGCAGGTTGGAATATACTTTTACATAAACATTATCGCTTTTTCCTGTAAGCACCTGGTAGCGGTGTGTAGCATCGCTATTTTGCAAAAACTGCACCATCAGTTGATCAAACAGTTTCTTGAACTCACTGTACTCAGGCTTTGTACGCAGGTATTGATCAAGGCTAAGCAGTGGAGTTATCACTTTGTCGACAATATGAATAATGCCATTCTCTGCAGCAATGTTCCGATGGGTCACCTTCGCATTCACTACATTGAAATCGGTGAAGGTGGTGCCGGGATAAAAGTAATTGTAGTCGCTTGCGTTAAGAGATCTTGTAGCGAAATAATCATTGGTAAAGAAAGGAATGAATTTATTATTGTTGTCGGCAGACACATAATAGCTCACACCGCCCTGGTTGTTGCGGTTAGAAGGTACGGCGGTGATCACACTTGCATTTGGCAGTGTGTCTTTATAGAAGCCTGTATAATATGCAGTACGTCTTTTAAATGCGTTGTCGGCAAGCCATCCGGTATTTGCCTGGTAGTCATCGATCCGGTCATCATTAAATGCATTGAACACAAGCAGGTACTGAACGATGCTCTGTGCTGTGGCAGAATCTACAGCACTTACACTGCTGAAATTGCGTGCCTGCAGGTATGCCTTGAATTCGTTGTCGGCCTGGAAAGCAGAATCACTCGGAGCAAAAATGGTCCAATAACCGGCAGCGCTAAGTGTTTGCTTATACCCTGATTTATCGATCAGCGACAGGAATTGCGTGAAATTGCCACGCGCCTGTAATTGCTGGTAGATCGGTTGTTCCAGGTTGTCAGGGCGGTCGTAATAGTCATCAAACTTCTTCTTGCATCCAAACAAGACGATGGCGGCGGCAATACAACATGCCGCTCTTTTGATACATGTAAGCATATGTCGATCAGAGCATTTAAAGTGAACTCCTGGTAAAGAAATGCCAGCACCCGAACGGATCAGATGAAAGGGTCATCGCTATTGCGTGCGATTAAAATTTCGAAAATGATTTGTTGAAACGGAAGGAATGCAAATAGAGTAGATTAACGGAACGGGGTCAGTCATTCTTTTCATATAGCAGTCATTTGGTTTCAGCAATCGTCCAGCTTAGGCGTATTCTTACCTTTTAAAGGTAAACGATTGCACAAAACGAACTATCCTGAAGCATCCTGACAAATTTCATGTTAATTTCCTAAAGCACTAAGCATTATGCCTTAATTGATTAGATATGACATTGGCGTGAGAAAAATGGACAATTGACAATGGGCAAAAGGCAATGAGTAAATGGCAAAAGGCAACTTAGAACGATGAATGGTAAAAACAAAAAGCAGGCATAATGCCTGCTTTTGTTTCTTTCTGACTTAACTGTTGCTTATGAGAAAATCTTAGTATCCGGGATTCTGATAAGCTGCCATTGCAGCCGCATCCAGCACTTTTCCATTTTCGTCTGTCAACTGTACCAGGTATGCATTAGGCCATGGGCGGAAAGTAAATGCCTTTTTCATTTGTCCCTTTCCATTACCATCCTGGCCATTGCCTGCTTCTGTATTTGCAGCCACCGGCCACAGACCTGTTCTTGAAGAAGCCATCTGGTTGTAATAATCTACTCTTTCAAACAATATCCCTGCATTGTGAAGGTCCTCCCAGGCTATGCCTTCTGAGAGAAACTCACGTGCTTTTTCATTATAGATAAAATGAATGAATGCCTGCTCTTTGCTTGTCACTGTCGGGATATAACCTTCCGTTGTTGCTTCCGGAGTACCAGGCGTAAAGATGTTTTCTGTAATTGCCATCTTAGCGGCCGAAGTTCCATTGGCAGGATAAGGTGTGAGTCTTTCGGCAGATGTCAGTGTTGATGCCTGCGATTCCCAGTCTATCAATACTTTCGGACGATTCTCACCACTCTTGTAAGCTGCACGCTGACGTACTACGTTGATATCGGCTACTGCCTGTGCATATTGTTGTTTTCTGCCGTATGCTTCAGCACGGATCAAATACGTTTCTGCCAAACGCATCAGGATCGCATCGCGTGTACCCGCTTCACTGTCAAAATTTGATTCGGCTGTGCTACCACCTCTTGATGGATCCACATATTTCTTCGACGAGAGGTACACGTTCCTTCTGCCGGTGGCAAGACCCATTCCTGTATTATCGATATACAACCTGTAGTACAACTTACCTGTTGTTTCGGATTTTACCCAGCGCGCATGAAACTGGTAGGGCTGGCTCATCACCCTCATCGAATCCAATGGTTCACTCTGTTGATTTTCTATGTAAATAATTGCGCGTTGTCCTGCTTGTATCCTTCTTGAGCCGGCAGTAACCGTAGGTTCACTGGCAGGTTTGTTGAGGTTCCACCAGGCAGCGGCACCAGCATTCCATGTATAAGATGTTGCTGCACCATTGCCGATATATTCGTACTGAAATGTCTTGTAATATCTCGAGTCATTTACTTTATCATGGAAATTATCGTAAGCCCAGTCTGTGGGTTTATAAGTAGAGAAAGGACGGCCATAAGCCATCGATCTTGCCACACCGGACTGATCAGTGTAGTTTCCTACGTGATAGTTGCATGAACGGTTACCACCAAAGCGGCCATCCAGCGTTGTGTTTAGATCAAACTGCGCAGCCCATAATACTTCGCTATGCTGTGCGCCGGATTCTGATACTGCGGGGTTGAACAATGTCCAGTAGTCAGGAGCCAATGCACCCGCACCTCCTTTACCTGTGATGACTTCTGAAGCAATGGTAATAACAGAGTCCAGGTCAGTAGCTACACTTCCTTTGAACAGCATCTTCAGATGAGTTTCACCGCTATTCTGAAAACCTGCCGCCTGTGCACGATTCAGGTAAAGTTTCGCAAGCAAATGACCGGCAGCCCATTTGGTCAGCCTTCCCCTGTCGGTAGTAGTGGCAGGGAGATTCTCATACGCATAGCGCATATCGGAAATGATCTGTTTGTAAATGTCTTCCAGCTTCGCCTTTGGATAAAAATAGATGCCATTGTCTTCTCGCTTGGGTGTCAGCAGCAGTGGCACATCACCGAGTTGATTTGATATCAGGTAGTATGCCCATGCACGCAACATAAGGATCTCTGACCTGCGCTGCTTACGAAACGTTTCATCACTGCCGAATTTACCAGGCTTGATATTATCGATCACATCCAATGCAATATTGCAATTATTGATATGCGGGTAAGCTCCCATCGGCGCATAGTTGGAATTGGCAGCACCGATGTAGTTATTCACGTTCGCTGCAATGGTACTTACATTGTTTCCATAAGCCGCACTCGTCATTCTTGCAAGGTTGGCATCCTGGTGCATATAGGCATCAGACTCCGGTTCTATCAGTTTGGCACCGTTTCCATCCCACTCATGCTTTACGCGTGCATATACATACAGGCCATTGATGAGTGAGTTCAATCCATTCTCATCATTATAATAATCCTGTGTAAGACTGGCTACCTGTTTTTCCTCCAGGAACTTCTTACAGGACGTGAAAGAGATAACCAGGGAAAATATCAACCCGGCTACCAGCATATATTGATTGATGCGTTGTTTCATACAATTCTTTTTAAAATACATTTATTTATAGACCTACCCTGATTCCGAATACCCAGCTTTGTGGCAACATGGTATTACTATTCACACCACCCAGTGGGTTGGTATTGGAAGAGGCAATGCTCCAGTTGGTATCATCATCAGGATTGATGCCCCATTTCACTACTTCGGGTCCGAAGATGAAAGGATTAATTACCTGGAAGTTCAGGGTCACATCTTTCAATGTAGCCTTTTGGATCCATTTCTTCGGCACCTGGTAAGAAAGTGAAATATTCCTGATCACCCAGAATGAGCCGTCATTGTATTGCATGGCAGAAGTGGTGTTGGTCACGTTGCCAAAGTTTGGCATCGGCCAGCGTCCACCCTGGTTATTCCATCCCCATACGTCATTCTCAACACGTCCATTGGGGTTTGCACCACCATAAGAGTTGGGATAGCCACCGAAATAGGTCTGACCCCAGCGGAAATACATGAATGAATTCAGCGACCAGTTCTTATAAGTAAAAGTATTTGTGATACCACCTGTCCATTTCGGACGTGGTGTACCAAGGATCACGAAGTCTGATGCATCGATCTTGTAATCACCGTTCTGGTCTACTACACGAATAGTACCCGGGCGGAACAATGTACCATTGGCATTGAACTTGGCCATTTCTTCAAGATCTTTCGTAGAAGAACCCCAGATACCGGCATTGTCATACTGGCGGAAGATCTGGGTAGGTTGACCGATAAACAAGCCATTCGCGATCATGTCTTGCTTTCCATTGATCAGTTCCACGATCTCTTCCTTATTTCTCGACCAGTTAAGATCCAGGTTCCAGGTGAAGTCGCCTCTCTTGTAAGGTATGGTCGAAATGTTGATTTCTACACCACTGTTTCTTGTCTTGCCCACGTTCTCGAATTTTTCAACATACCCCGAAACTGCCGGAAGGGTCTTTCTGAAGATCAGGTCTGAAGTATTCTGAATATAATATTCGAACGTACCCGATATACGGCCTTTCAATACTGTGAAGTCAAGACCCACATTCAATTGTGCCGTTCTTTCCCATTTCAGCAAAGGATTTTTTACGAGCTGTGGCAAATAGCCGATTGCTGCAGAAGATCCAAACACATAAGGGTTGCGGCTAAGCGGACCAGATGTAGTATAAGGATCAACCGAAGAACTACCGGTGACACCATAGCTTACACGTGGTTTGATCTCATTGAGCCAGGTGAGATTGTCCATGAAGTCTTCTTCATGCAACTTCCACGCAAGTGCAAATGACGGGAAGAAATCCCATTTGTGTTCCGGTGCCAGCACTGATGCACCATCGGCACGTCCTGTCAGTGTCAACAGGTATTTATTCATCAATGTATAGTTCACGCGGGCCATAAATGAAGAAAGCGTGTTTTCAGTAAAGCCTGTGCTATAACCGGGATTACCAGCCGTGTTGGATGCAAGATCGTACCAAAGGCTCAGCGGATTGATCACACCCGATACGCTGGTACTTGCATTTTCACGGCGGGACTTCTGCGAAGACTGCAAAAGCGTGACACCGATCTGGTGCGATTTTCCAATTGTCTTATCCGCATACAACAGGTTTTCAACCACCCATGAAAAATTCTCCTGCGTGCCATAAGAAGCAGTGTTCGGAGTCTTCAGGTGGCTGGTTGCATTGGGACCGGTCCAGGGAAAG
>JADMIO010001463.1_pt1 | contig 11591 bp, 4 predicted proteins | sample 8958161 | NCBI WGS metagenome assembly JADMIO01 (sample SAMN16585339, study PRJNA669376) | soil metagenome | isolation source: Crop rotation soil | place: USA: Cullars Rotation, Alabama | collected 2011
ACCGAACTGTTGACGGCATTGCTGGACGGCACCGCCGAAACCATCGAAAAACAAAACCAAAAAATCTCGGCCGCGCTGGAAGCAAATTTCACCAACGCCGGTCTGCATGAACAAGCCGCACTGCTCGTCGGCACTTTCACGCTGCGTGAACATTCGGGCAATTTTCTGGAAATTCGCAGCCCGCTGTGCCGCATAACGGCGCATCTGGCACTGGCGCAATTTCTTTCCGACGGCAAACCGCTCGGGCTGAACGGACAGATTAGTGAAGTCGCCCTTTACAGCCTGATGAACAACCAGGCCGCGGCGGTGGAAAAATCGCGCGGCATCAAAACCGAAGACGTCACCGCAAAACGATGGCTCAAAGTTTTGGACGCCTACAACACCGGAGACTATCGACCGTTTGTAGGAATGAAAGGATTGGCGCTGTTGGAACGCATCGCTTGGTTTCGCGCCTTTGCCCACAGCGCGGATGCTGATAGCGCCTGGGTCAGTCTTGCCGACAATGACAAGCTCGTTCCGGACATGGCCCGGATTGTCAATGAGGAGAGCTATACCGTCGGGGTGGGGCATCAACTCTTGCGGCTGTCGGTGCCCTTGGAACTGAAGGAATTCGGGAAAGTTTTCGAACTCGCCCACGGGCGGCAATTGGAGGACAAGGGATTGATTCCCCAACTTAACGAATTGCCCGGACGCTGTTTTTCCATGGATGGAAAAACTCCCAAAGTGACCGTCATCGGCTGGGGCCACTGGGCGATGTTTTTTCAGCGGCAGATTTGCCATGCCATCGAAAACAATTTCGATTTCATGCAGAACAAATGGGGCGTGCCCGACGAGGCGAAGAAATTTTCCACCAAGATGGACGAGGTGTTCGGAAAACTGCGGCTATATCCTTTCGTGCAACGACTCAATTGCACCGAAGAAGCCGCTTATCGCAAGTCCATCGACGACTGCTTGAATGTCACTTGGGCCACGCCGCATTTGTGCCCGGCCTATGGTTGGAATTACATTCGCTACAGCGTTGATTTTGCCAAGTATTACCTGCCCAATCCCAAGTTCCACATCAATGAGTGGCATAAACATACCCCGCCACCGGGCACCGCTTATAATCCCTATCCGCGCTTCGACCAAGCCAGTTTGCTGACAGGGTCCGACGCCGTAACGCGGATTCGGGCGCTGCACGAATTGGCTCCTTACAACTCCACGATTTCATCCAAATTACTCCGCCTTTTGTACGACCAAACGCCGACTTACCAACAAGCGCAGGAGATTTATAAACCCGTGATGCCGTATGCGGTTTATGCCATGGTCGCGGTGGCTGGCACGGTCAAGGACCAGCCGGAGCGTTACGAACCATTGATGGCCAGCGCGGCCACCGCGGATCCAGCCTACTACTACATCTTGGGCGATTATTTCAAAGATCGAGGACTCGAAGGCAAGACGCTGAAATATTACGAAAAAGGCAGCGACCTTTGCATCGATGCCGTGCACCGCTCGTATGTGGCGAGTTGGCTGGTCAAACAATATCTCAAGCAGGGTGAAACCGAAAAAGCCCGCAAGGTGGCGGCGGAAGCGGGCGAAGTTTATTCATCGGTCGGACTTACGGCACAGGCGGAATTTTTTGAAGTCACCGGCGATTACTCGCAAGCCTTCGACTGGTACGAAAAAATTGAAGAGCGTTACGAGGACAACGGGCCGCTGATCGCCTACTGCATGCGTTACAAAGCGAAAACCGGCAACGGCCAGTTTGACGGTGAATTGCAGAAACGCCTCGGCAAAGTGTTCCCTAACGGTGTCGAAAAAGCCAACCCCAACGAATTCAAAGCACCGCCAGTAGACGGTGTGTTGGTCAACGAGGAAAATAGTCACACGCGGCAAGCCGGACTAAAGCGCGGTCACGTCATCGTGGCGATCAACGGCACCCGCGTTCACAGCTTTAAACAATACGCCGCCGCCCGCGAATTTAACGCAGACCCGCTAATGACCTTGGTCGTCTGGAAAGGCGAAGGCTATTACCAAGTCCAAGCCAGCCCCCCCAACCATCGCTTCGGCGCGGATTTCGGCGACTACCCCGGGAAATAGGCCCGTGGCTAGCCACCCTCTCCCATCGGATGGGAGAGGGCCAGGGAGAGGGTTTTCCCTCTAACGCGCATATTTCCCCATCAACGTCGCACTATCCAAAACGTGCCCCTGCACTTCACGCTCAAACTCCCGACGCTTCGTACCGCGATTTAACGACAGCACCGTATCCAGCGCGAACGCCTTGAAAAAATAGCGATGCTCCCCGGAAGGCGGTTTCGGGCCGTCATACTCCACCTCGCCGAAATCGTTGCGACCCTGCGTGGCCATCACCGGGACGGAATTTTCCTTAATATCCCGGGTCTTGGGATCCATGTTGAAAAGAATCCAGTGATTGAACGTGCCATTTGGCGCGTCCGGATCGTCCACAACGAGCGCCAGACTCCGCGCCCGTTCGGGGACATCCTCAAAACGCAACGGCGGAACGACATTATCGCCGTAGAGCGTGTACTTCTCGGGAATCTGCCCGCCATTGGTGAATGCCTGACTGGTGATTTTCATAAAATACTCCGTTTCATCTCATCGCGGAAAACGCCTCACCCTCCAAACCACGAAAACCGTTTTCCGACTGTTCAGTTTCATTGCTCATCTCAGGAACCTATGCCTTCTTGAGATTGGCTCAACTGGGATTTAAGAGAATTTCGCAGCCTAAACCGCACTAATCAGCGCCAGCATTTTCATCGTTCCTCGTAATTCCGGCAGGTGAATGCCCCATTTCCACTACGAACCAACTGGCCCGACGTGCAATCCGTGACCGGCGACGATACCGTCCACGTATTCATGGACGCCACCCCACCAACCGCTAACGCTACTACCGCGTGCGCATGGAACAATAATCCATCACCCGTAGCTGCGCCTCGTAAGAGCGCGGCAAACTACCTTTAGACCGGGGGGTAGTTTGATTTGGTTTGATTCACTTGGATTTCGCCCCGCATCGGCCCCTTTTATCCGGCAAACTCCGGAACACCCCGCAACCCGTCCTCATCCGTCCTCATTTAACCAATCACTAACCACTGATTTAACTTTGCCCTTCCTTGTCAAAGAACAGCCTTTCGGCCGCGGCGAAGATTCTAGCACACCTTCAAAAATCCGCATCCCACTGGAGGAGGAAAATTGTGCAAGCGCCCAGAGACTGAGTTGCGGAATTCACAAGCTGAAATCTACACTACAAGGACAGGCGATAAGTGTTGATAATTTGGACTCCCGTTACCGCAACCAACCTATAAACAACACGCACAGAGATGATTCACTGAATAACCATTTTGAACATTGGAGCATGTTAATAACTTAAACCGAAAATACCTTGCCAATAAGTAGTGTGTACGTTGCACTTACAACAGTCGGAAGTTTCACCAAACGTTAGTTTAACCAGAAGGTATTTGCTCATAGTTTATGTACACTTTCTTCTATTTACTAAAACTTGTCCGGAATCCCCATAAAACCATTCGGCATTTATCCCCAAAATTGTCGCGATTGGTAACGGCTTTCTTATTTGCGTATGTATTACTATGTGGAACAGCAGATACTCACGCTCAAGGCTCGCTGACGAACGGACTGGCTCATGATGGTGCAATATCTGTCACGGGCGAAAGCGACACTTGGATGCTCACGGCGACTCAAGGGGAACACTTCACGGTTGCCATTGCGGAACTCACCGGTGGCGCGGGCTTTGCACCCTTGATTGAAATTTTCGCACCAAACGGAATGCGAATCGCCGTGGATTCGGATCCGTTGGCCACTCGCGTGGATGTTCAGGCAAACGTTACGGGAACATTTACGGCCGTGATCAGCGATTTAAATCACATCGGGACCGGAACGTACCGATTGCGTTACGCCAAAATACCCGGGGCTTTTGCCATTCCCCCTAGTGATGAAGGCGGGCCGCTCACCAACGGTGTGAACCATCAAGGTGCAATTGCTCTAGGAGGTCTGGATTTATGGACAATCGCCGCAAATGCGGGCGATCGCGTCACCGTGCAAATCGCCGAATTGTCCGGCGGGGCCGGTTTCAGTCCGATGATTGAATTGTTTTCTCCAACGGGCATACGCTTGGGAATCGCTTCCAATACGTTGGCGGCGCGCTTGGATATTCAAGCCGGTGCCGCCGGCACTTACACAGTTCTGGTCAGTGACGCCAATCAAACTGGTGCCGGAACTTATCAGTTGCGCCTCGCCCAGACCCCGGTTGCCTTCGTAGTGCCTTCCGGCGACGAAGGTGGTGCCATGGTCAACGGAACAAATCATCAGGGCGCCATTGACCTCGGGGACATGGACTTATGGACTTTCTCCGCCACGCGCGGTGATCGCATTGTCCTGCAACTCGGTGAACTTACCGGGGCGTCCAGTTTTAACCCCATGATTGAATTGTTTGCGCCGAATGGAAGTCGGCTGGCGGTAGATTCAAATACTTTGGTCGCGCGGGTCGATGCCCAGGCTGAAACCACCGGTACTTATACCGTAATGGTGAGTGATTCCAGTCCCAGTGGTACCGGCACTTATCAGTTGCAGTTAGTTCGGGTAGCTGGCGGAAGTTTTGCACTGTCACCGGGTGACGAAGGCGGAGCGCTGGTTGACGGAGTAAATAGTGACGGCGCCATCCCGGTAGGAGACCTTGACCCCTGGACATTTACGGCGGCTGCCGGCGACCGCGTCACCATCCAGCTTATGGAGCTTACGGGAGGTGCATCATTTACCCCGAGGTTTGAATTATTCGACCCCAAAGGTGAACGCAAGCGGAACGCCGCCGGCACCCTGGGCGCCACCAATGAAACCGTTATCGACCTCGGTGGAACTTACACCGTGCTCGTCGGTGACACCAACCGGACCGGAACCGGCACTTACCGATTGCTTCTGACGCGCAGCACTGTCGCTCCGTTGAGCGCCAACATCCTCACCAACGGCACGACCCACTTTGGTGAAGTTGCCGTTCCCGGGCAGAGCAATGCCTGGACCTTCAGGGCCAGTTCTGGAGATCGTATTATCCTGCGCCTCGGAGACACTTCGGGTAGCGGCTTCACGCCGGCAATCAGGCTGTATAATCCAGCTAACCTGCTCGTGGATTCTTCCTCTGGAACAACGGCCGCAGAAGTTAACGTGGTAGCGGCCACCAATGGAACGTTCAAGGTAATAGTGGCCGACAATTCTGGCACTGGTTTGCAAATCGGGACCTACCGGCTAACACTGGTGAAAACTGGCAATCCGCTCGTGATTTCCCCCGGCGATGAGGGCGGCCCCATCACTAACGGATTCACCTACACCGGCGCGATCGATACCGGAGATATCGACGGCTGGACTTTTGTCGCCAACACCGGGGAGCAAATCGCATTGCGAGTTGGTGAAATCTCCAACGGCTCCGGCTTCACCCCGTGGATGCGCGTTTATGGCCCGGACGGAACCCAATTGGGCACCAGCTATGGCACCTTGGCCGCTGACTTTGCGGACCGAGCCCCGAGTTCGGGCACATACACCGTGGTGGTGGGTGATGGTACTGGCACTCTCAGCGGCGATGGCACTTATCGGCTAACTCTCGCCAAAACCGGGAGCCCTCTGGGAGTTACTATTGGTGACGAAGGTGGGTTGATGACCAACGGGTTGACATACACTGCCGGCATTGATACTGGAGACATCGATGCTTGGACCTTTATCGCCAATACCGGAGAAAACATTGTATTGCGGATCGGGGAAGTTTCCGATGGTTCTGGATTTACTCCATGGATTCGACTGTTTGCTCCGGATGGCACCCAGTTGGGTTCAGGCTACGGCACTTTGGCCGCTGAAATTTCCGTCCGGTTAACGAGTCCAGGCACATATACCGTAGTGGCGGGCGACGGCAACGGCAGTGTCAGCGGCGATGGCACTTATCGCCTCTGCGTTGTAAAAACCGGCAGTCCCCTCGCCATCTCGGCCGGAGACGAAGGCGGCACGATGGTCAATGGTCTGACGCATACTGCGGCAATCGATACCGGGGATATCGACGGATGGAGTTTTGCTGCCAATGCGGGAGAATATGTTGTGGTGCGAGTCGGCGAAATCTCCAACGGCACCGGCTTTACTCCGTGGATTCGACTGTTTAGTCCGGATGGCGTCCAGTTGGGCTCAGGTTATGGTACTCTTGCCGGAGAAGTTGCAGTGCGATTGACCAGCCCTGGCATCTACACGGTTGTCGCCGGGGATGGCAATGGCAGCGTCAGCGGCACCGGCACTTATCGCCTCACCCTGGCCAAGACCGGCAGTCCTGTAACCATCTCCAACGGTGACGAAGGCGGCCCCTTGACCAACGGCTACACCCACACCGCATCGATTGACGCAGGAGATATCGACGCCTGGAATTTCACCGCCAACGCTGGGGAATATATCGTCGTGCGCATCGGCGAAATAACCGACATCTCCGGATTCACCCCGTGGATCCGGCTTTTTGGACCGGACGGCGTCCAACTGGATTCCGGCTATGGCAGCTTGGCTGGCGAAGTTTTGGCGCTGGCCACCACCAACGGAACCTACACGGTGGTTGCCGGTGACGGCTCCGGGGCCATTGGCGCGGAAGGCACCTATCGGTTGACCCTCGCCAAAAGCGCCACGCCCTCCGTGATTGCACCCGGAGACGAAGGCGGCGCCTTGACTGGAAATAATACCGAAGTGGGAACGATCGAAGTTGGCGAACTGGATGCCTGGTCGTTCACGGCGTGTGGCGGTGAATCCATATCTCTCACCGTGACCGAGTTGGTCAACGGCAGTGGACTCTATCCCTGGATTCGGCTGTTTGGCCGGGATGGCACTTTGCTGAACAGCGTTTCCGGTCCGGCAACGGCACAAATTATTCGCACGGCCCCCACGAGTGGCATTTACACGCTGGTCATCGGCGATGGCAATTCCAGCCTGGGCGCCAGTGGTACTTACCAATTGGATGTGAATGGGCTTACCGATGAAATGAGGCTGTGTATGCCGGTTGTTTTGGGCACCAACCTCAACCTTCGCGGCATCGGCGGCATTTCTAACACGACGTTTGTTGTCTACAGCCATACGAATGCAACCACCCCCTACGTGCAATGGACGCCCTTCCTGACCAACCAATTTGACCAATTCGGTGTCTTCAGCCGTTCCAACGCCCTTAACCGCGCCGAAAGACAACGCTATTTCCGACTCCAACGGTAGAACTTTACTACAACAAAAAGGCGAACGGTTTCCCGTTCGCCTTTTCGCTAATTTAGTTAGCCGCGGCTCTCACGAGCGCAGCCACGAAGTTTTAATACCGGTAATGTTCCGGCTTGTACGGCCCTTCCGTCGGCACGCCACTTATGTAGCGCAGACATTCCTGTCTGCGGGTTCACGGGACTTTCTTGTCCCGTGTTCTTGAACTGGCGACTGGAAAGTCACCAGAACCCGCAGGCTGGAAAGCCTGCGCTACAAAGGCGGCTGATACGCGCTGCTCCATTTCCAGTCCTCGGGCTGCTTGCAAAGTCTGGCGTTGACTGGATTCATCACGACGTATTGGCAGCAACGATGCCTATCTTCATCATCGCGGATCAAGTGGTCGAAGGATTCCACCTGCCAGAATGTCTTGCCCGTGCGTTTTAATAAACGATTCGCCTCACGCGCCGAATAACCTTTCCAGCTTTTTAAAATCCGGCTCAAGGCCCATGGTGGTTTGGGCCACACGACCACGTGTACGTGATTCGGCATCACCACCCACGCGTTCAGTTTAAAGCGTTTACCGGCGTGAAACTGCATTGCATTAGCAACAACATCCGCAACTTTGGGCCGATTTAGCCAACAATCGCCATGGCCGGCATCGAGGTATTTGTCCACCCGTGATGAATACCAACGAAACAGCTCTTCCTGCTCGCGCCACGTTAAAGGACGCTTTCCTGCCTCCGCCTGTGCAATGATAGCTTCACGTTCGGCTTTGAACTTCAGCAACACTTCTTTGGGCAACGTACCGGTAAGACGGAAGGTGACAAAATAAGCAGCCCCTTCCCGTTTCAAGTGAGGAAGCACCCCGCGTGAATGCAAGCCGGCAGTCAGTTTGTCTGGCTTGGGTTGATCACTCACGGGCCGGAGAATGTGCCCTTCGCCTTAATGAAGCAAGCACGCTCCATTGTAGCGCAGACATTCTTGTCTGCGGGTTCTGGCGACTTTCCAGTCGCCAGTTCAGGAACACGGGACAAGAATGTCCCGTGAACCCGCAGACTGGAAAGTCTGCGCTACATAAAAAAGGCGAACGGTCTCCCGTTCGCCTTTTCTGTTTTCGTAGCTGCGTCTCGTAAGAGCGCGGCAAACTTTTTAATACCGGTAATGTTCCGGCTTATACGGCCCCTCCGACGGCACGCCGAGGTATTCGGCTTGTTTCTTCGTGAGCTTGGTCAGCTTCACGCCGATGCGGTCGAGGTGCAGACGCGCGACTTCTTCGTCGAGATGTTTCGGCAGGCGATATACGCCGACTTTGTTCGTCTCGCGGTTCTTCCAGAGGTCGAGTTGCGCGAGGCATTGGTTCGTGAACGAGTTCGACATCACGAAGCTCGGATGGCCCGTCGCGCAACCGAGGTTCACGAGCCGGCCTTCGGCGAGCAGATAAATCGTGCGGCCATTGGGCAACACGTATTTGTCATACTGCGGCTTCACGTTGATCTTCTTCACGCCCTTCAAGTTGTTCAAGCGGTCCACTTGGATCTCGTTGTCGAAGTGGCCGATGTTACACACGATGGCCTGGTCCTTCATCTTGAGGATGTGGTCCAGCGTGATGACGTCGCAATTGCCCGTCGTCGTCACGTAAATGTCCGCCGTGCCGAGCGTGTCTTCGAGCGTGGTAACTTCGAAACCTTCCATCGCGGCTTGCAACGCGTTGATGGGGTCGATCTCGGTGACGATGACGCGTGCGCCGAATCCGCGAAGCGAATGCGCACTGCCCTTGCCGACGTCGCCGTAACCCGCGACCACCGCGACCTTGCCGGCAATCATGACGTCCGTGGCGCGCTTGATGCCGTCCGCGAGCGATTCGCGGCAGCCGTAAAGGTTGTCGAACTTCGATTTCGTGACGGAGTCATTGACGTTGATGGCGGGGACCAACAGTTTCCCCTGCTCCAACATCTGGTAAAGCCGATGCACGCCCGTGGTCGTTTCTTCGGAAACACCTTTCCAGTCCTTCACGACCGTGTGCCAGAAACCGGGGCGTTCCTTCGCGACCTTTTTCAAGAGCGCCTTGATGACGGCAATTTCGTGATTGTCACTGGGCGTGTTAACCCAAGTGTCGCCGTTCTCGAGTTCATAACCCTTGTGGATGAGCAACGTGGCGTCGCCACCGTCATCAACGATGAGCTGCGGGCCTTTGTTGCCGGGATGCGTGAGCGCGGCGAGGGTGAAGTCCCAATATTCTTCCAGCGTTTCGCCCTTGTGCGCGAACACCGGGATGCCGGCCTTCGCGATGGCCGCAGCGGCCTGGTCTTGCGTGGAGAAAATATTGCAACTGGCCCAACGCACCGACGCGCCGAGTTCGACGAGCGTCTCGATGAGGATCGCCGTCTCGATGGTCATGTGCAACGAACCGGTGATACGCACGCCTTTGAGCGGCTTGCTCGCGCCGTATTTTTTGCGGATCGCCATGAGGCCGGGCATTTCGTGCTCGGACACTTGGATGGTTTTGCGGCCCCATTCAGCGAGTGAGAGGTCGCGCACCGCGTAATCGTGCTTGGACGCGCCGTTGCCGTTTTGCTTCGCGAGCTTCGCGCGCGCGGGAGGAAGTTTTACTGCCATAGTTTAGTTGATAGTTGAAAAGTTGATAGTTGATAGGATTACAGCGCTTTCTTGAGCGCGGCGACTTTGTCGGTCGCTTCCCAAGTGAGGTCCTTGTCGCTCTTGCCGAAGTGACCGTAGTTGGTCGTCTTGCTGTAAATCGGGCGCCGGAGATTGAGTTGATCGATGATGTCCGAAGGTTGGAAGCTAAACACGCGGTTCACCGCGCGGACAATCTTGGCATTCGGAACCGTGTTCGTGCCGAAGGTTTCAACGTGCACGCTGACCGGGTCAGGATGGCCGATGGCGTACGCGAATTGCAATTCGCAACGCGAGGCGAGGCCCGCCGCGACGATGTTCTTCGCAACCCAGCGACCCATGTAAGCCGCGCTGCGGTCCACCTTGGTCGGATCCTTGCCGGAAAACGCGCCACCACCGTGACGGCCCATGCCGCCGTAGGTATCCACGATGATCTTGCGGCCGGTCAAACCGGTATCGCCCTGAGGTCCACCGGTGACGAAACGACCGGTGGGATTGATGAGAAATTCGGTTTTCTTCGTGAGCAACTTCGCGGGCAACACCTTCTTGATGATCTTCTCGATGCAGAATTTTTCAATCTCACGATGCTCGACGTCCGCCGCGTGTTGCGTGGAGATGACGACGTTGGAAATGGCCACCGGCTTGTCGTTTTCGTAAACGACGGAAACCTGCGACTTCGCGTCAGGACGCAGCCATTCGGGGCCGCCGTTCTTGCGCGTGCGCGTCAGCTCACGACCGAGACGATGCGCGAACATGATCGGCGCGGGCATCAGCTCGCGCGTTTCGTTGCACGCGTAACCGAACATGAGCCCCTGGTCACCGGCCCCCTGCTTGTTGGTCTTCTTACCCTTGGCTTTGCGGGCATCCACACCTTGCGCGATGTCGGGCGATTGTTGCGTCACGATGACGTTGACGAACACCTTGTCCGCATGGAACACGTCGTCTTCGTTCACATATCCGATTTCGCGGATGGCCGCGCGGGCGATCTTCACGAAATCCAGCTTGGCCTTGGTCGTGATTTCACCGCCGATGACGGCGATGTTGGACTTCACGTAAGTCTCGCAAGCGACGCGGCTGAACTTGTCCTGCGCGAGGCAGGCGTCCAACACCGCATCAGAAATGGTATCAGCGACTTTGTCCGGATGGCCCTCGCCGACGGACTCGGAAGAAAAAATATAACGGTTGCTCATTTAATTTTGCTCAATGTTTGCGATGTCGCCAATTACATATTGACGTATCAAGATAGGATGATATATCATTATTAACGTGCGTCAAATGATTTTCTCAGAAAAAGCACTGCTGCCCTGCCCGTGAAAACGCAGCTCATTGCTCTGCTGTTGCTTGCGACCGTGTCCGGGTGGGCGGCCACGGCGTCAAAAGATGGCAAGCCGCCCATCCCCGCTGATTTGTTTTGTAAACTCCCGAACGTGGATGCGGACGAAAACGCCATTATCAACTGGCGGCGCGCGGGAGAAATCCAGATTCCTTTGGAGGAAAAACTTGGCGACGCCATCAAGTTCTGTTGGATGCCCAGCGCGCCAAATCCGAACGACACACTCCTTGAAGGCCTGGAAACCTGGCAGCACCGCAACCAGGAAGCCCGGGAAATATTCGATGCCAGTCTGGCCAAACCCAAAGCGCAGTGGCCGGAACGCAATCCAGAAAATGTCCAAAAAGAACTCAATGGTTTGATCCTGATGACGAAGTCACGGCTCTTCGAGGCGGACCGGCTGGCGCAGCGCGGCGAATTT
>JADMIO011413766.1_pt1 | contig 11591 bp, 10 predicted proteins | sample 8958161 | NCBI WGS metagenome assembly JADMIO01 (sample SAMN16585339, study PRJNA669376) | soil metagenome | isolation source: Crop rotation soil | place: USA: Cullars Rotation, Alabama | collected 2011
AGTACGCGGAGGCGCCGGCGGCGACCGCTTCACGCCGAGGCCGAGCCGTTGCGACAACGCAGGAACGCACCGACGCCAGGTCGATTGGCGTGCCGCCGCGCGAGCGCGAGCCGGAAGAACGGCCGCCCGCGCCGTGAACGGCAGGTTGCAAAGACGGGTGGCCCATCCGGCGCGCGCGGCTGGCTGGGCCACATATTTCATTGCTCCATTTTCAATCTGATATCCGCCAGCGCTTTCTGCGCCTCCTGATAAAGCTGCGATGCAGCATCGATCTGCAGGAGCGCCGATTCGGCGGCGTGCAGTTCCTGTTCGGCTTGCGTGTCCTGCTTCTGTTTGCGGAAGCAGCGCGCCAGCACCGCGTGCGCGCGGTACTCCCACCAGCAGCCGAGGTAGTAATCATCCGGGCTCTTATCGCGAGGGATCAGCTCGCGCGAGTGCTGGACATGTTGCAGCGCCATGCGCGCCAACTCCTGCGCCACGTCATCGGAGGTCGCGGGGGAATCTGCCAGCAAAATGCGCCGCCGCGCCTGCTCGCGCGCGATGCCGGAAAGACGCACTGTGGCCGCCGCGCGCGCCTGCTTGAAGCGCTCCCAGCGCGGCTCATCCTTCGCGAGCTCCAAAAAGGGAATCGCTTCTTCGATGAATCCGCTCTCTTCAAGGACTTCGCCCGCGGTCACCAGCAAGAGGGCCGGCGTGACGTAGAAATCCGCGAAGTTCGGGCACGCTGCGGCACTCTTCGCCGCTTCCGCAATCGTGCCGGCCAGATGCTGGCGCGCATTGAACCACTCTTGATTCTTCGTGCGCTCCCATTGCTCGTTCGCGTTCCGCCATTGCGGATACAACGTATTGGCAAGTTGCGCGTGCGAGCAGGCATTGGCCGGAGCCTTAATGACGGCGTCGAGCATCACATTGCTTTCGTCTCGGAAAAGAAATCCGCGTTTCAAGCCGAGCACTGCCACGATGGCGAGCAGGGCTGTCCACACGATCGGGATCGCGCGATGAACGGGAGCGGGTTCAGCCGCTACTGTTGTCAGCTCCGTGCCAGGCCTGGCTGCAAACATCGTGATCAGCCCTTCGATCATTAACGCGGCTCCAGCAATCAGGAATGGCAATGCGACATATTGAAAGCGATCGTAGGCGGGGAAGGTGGTCTGCGAGACATTCAGCATCGGCCCGAGCGCCGCGCCCCAGGCCAGCGCGAGAAACACAAAGAGCCGGCGCGATCCGGCCGGCGCCAGGAAGCAGCCCGCCGCGAAAATCCAGAGCTCGCCCAGCAGCGCGGCCCAGAACGGCGGCGTGGCGAACTCAGTGACGCGCTCCATTTCCTGGAAGAAACTCGCCGTCCACGGCAGAAAGGCGGTGCGCAGATAGATCATCAGCGAGCCCGGCAGATTCAGCAGCATGTCGCGCAGCGTCCAGTTGGCGATGCTTTCCGTGTAGCTATTGGCCCAGAGCGCGAGCTTCGCGACGACGACAGTGAGGATCAGAAATGGAATGCTATTGAGCAGTCCGCGTTTTCGATCGCCCGACAGTCCACAGAGTTCGTAAAGCAGGATCACCGGCCCGACGTACAACCCGTGCGATTTGCCGAGCGATCCCAGCGCCATCAGCAGTACTGCGATTGCCACCCGCTGCGTGCGCTTACGATTACGATCGAAGTAAACCGCCAGCGACCAGAAGCAGAACAGCCCGCACAGCAGCGTTTTCTGCTCGGCGATCCAGTCCACGGACTCCGGCTGAATCGGATGCACCGCCCAGATCAGCGTCGCGCCCAGCGCGAGCAGCGGCCGTCCGGTCAGGTTGCGCAGCATCGCCAGGCAGGTCAGCGCCGCGCCGCCGTGCAGCAGCATGCTGACGAGGCGATAGCCGAGCGGCTGGGCGCCGAAGAGATGCCATTGCAGCCAGACCGCGAGCTCGTGGAGCGGGCTAAAGTGATTGAAATGCGGTTCAATAAAGATTTTCAGCGAAAATGGTGCGGTTGCGAGCGGGTTCTGCAGCACCATGGCGCGATCGTCGATCCAATAGAAATCGGCGCCGAGCGAGCCGAGCGCGGGGATAAATGCGGCAAAAAAGACGAGCCACTTCGAAAGGGCGAGCAGACGCGCGACGATGGGGTCTTGAGGCAGTGTTGGTTGCGAGATTTCTGTATTGGTCATACCTCTGATCATTGTTACCGCATTTTTAAGCGTAGCAACCCGCGGCCGCACATCTTCAGCAACATCCAGCCGTGGCGGAAACGGCTGATCTGCGTTTCTCCGTACGTGCGTTCGCGGTAGCGCACGGGCTGATCGACGATTTTCAATCCCAGCTTCGACGCGCCGAAGAGCAGATCGAAATCGCCGAAGGGATCGAAATCGCCGAAGTATGCGCGGCCGCGCGCGAGCCGTTCGTAATCGCTGCGCAGCAGCACCTTCGTGCCGCAGAGCGTATCCTTGACATGTTGGCCGATCAGGTACGAGAAGGCCATGCTGAAGAATTTGTTGCCCAGCAGATTGAGGAAGCGCATCGCCTTGTCTTCCATGGGATAGACCAGGCGCGAGCCGTTGACGAACTCAGCGCCGCCGCCGGCGATAACGTTGTAGAATTTCGGCAGGTCCTCTGGCGCGACGGAGATGTCGGCGTCGAGGATCATCAGCACGTCATGTTTCGCTTTCTCGAATCCGCACCACACCGCGTCCTTCTTTCCGCGGCCGGGCTGCTTCAGGACCGTGATGTCGAGCTCGGGGTGCGCCTCTTTCACTTTCACGCATGCTTCGTAGGTCTCGTCCTTCGAATTGCCTTCGACAAAGATCAGCTCCATCCGGCCACCCAGCTTCGGAAGGCGTTCGACGATCTGCGGAATGTTGCCGGCCTCGTTGCGGCACGGAACGATCACCGAAACGGACGGCTTTTCGGGCATGGGGGTGGGACACATCGGTAAGCGCGCGACGATCCAGTTCGAAACGCAGAACCATTTGAACGGCTTGAAGGGCGCCAGCACTGAATTGCAGAATCGATTCAGCAGCGGAATGCGCTTGGGCAGCAGAATGCGCGAATCGGTCTGCACGACTTCGAATCCGGCGAGCTGCAGCAGGTTGCTCACGTCTTCGACGGTCACCCAGTTGAGCGTTGGCTGGCGATACTTCATGCCCAGCCATTCGGCGACGGAGAGAATCGGCTGCCACAGGCGGCTGTGCATGTTGATGATCAGACGCGTGCGCGCGTGGCACAGCGGCCGCAGACGTTCGAACAGCGCGAGGATGTCGAACGTGAACGGCAGCAGGTCAGAGAGAATGATGTAATCGAACTGTTCGCCCTTGAAGTCCGCCTTCTCGGCCGCGAGGGCTTCGAAGCGCAGGTGCGGATACTTGTCGCGCGCGCAGCGGACCATCTCGGGGCTCAAATCGATCCCGACGCCGACGGACGGTTGCAGCGCCGCGAGCAGATCGCCCGCGCCGCAGCCGATTTCGATCACGCGCGAGCCGGGCGCCACGTGGTAGCGCGCGATGCGTTCGAGTTCGAGGTGGTAGCCGAGGTTCTTCTTGCGCCAGCGCTCGCGCTCACGCGCGAAAGAGTCGAAGTAGTACTGAAGGCGCGTTAAGCACTCATCCAATTGCAGCGGCCGGTACGCCGCACGCTCCTGACGCGTGATCGGGCCGTGTGGGGCTGAGGCAGGCGGAGACGGCTGCGTTTCCAGATCGGCCTTCATTCCAACAGTATATGGTGTGGGTGTGGCGCCGGCAGCACAAAATCCAATCGATTGTGGCACGGGCAGCACAACATCCATTCGCTTGAATGGATGTTGGGTTGCCCGTGAACGCGCACTTTGCTTCACTGGCTTCAATCGTACGGTGGTGCGCCATCTACGCTCGAGCGTGCCTCTTACGTAGAAGCCAATAGTACGCGTTCACTGGCAACCCTAATCCCATTCTCACGAATGGGATCAGGGCTGCCAGTGCCACACATTCTCAACTCAGCTTTCCTCGGGCATCGACCGGCAGCGGTTCCAACTCCCCATTTTCGTGGCGCAGCCAGACGCGGTCCTGCAGGTTCACGCACGGGCAGATGTGATTGGGAATGACGGTGACGCGTTCACCGAGCGCGGGCGCGCGCGAACAGCGCGTGATATCGGTCTGACCGTGCTCTTCGGTGAGCTTCGTGATTTTCGCCCCGGGGTATTCGACGATGTGGCCGTGGCCGCTGTCGGGCGCGGGGCCGCAGTGGTCGCTGGTGAACGTTTTGCTGCCGCCGTCGAGCACCACCTGCCCAGGGACGGCGTTGCTGATGACGGTGCAGACAATGCGCGCGGCGCAGTCGCTCAGTTCGCAGAACGCGCCGCGCACGCAATTCATGTCGTTGAAGATGTAGGTGCCCGGCCGGATTTCGGTGAGCTGCGGCATGTGGTGCGACTGATACGCCGTCGGCGTCGAACCGCCGGAGACAATCGCGGCCTGCAATCCGGATCTGCGCCAAAGCTCGATCGTTTCCGCCAGGCGCGCAGCAATCTTGCCGAGCGGCTCTAGCTGCTGGTCGCGCGGAACCCCTACGTGGCCGGGATAGCACATGATGCCGTCGAGACGCAGATGCCTTGCGCGGGCGACATGTTGGGCGAGCTCGAGCGCCGCTTGGGGCGACTGCACGCCGGTACGGCCCAGGCCGACATCGAGATCCACCAGAATGCCGATGCGGCTGCCCGCGCCCCCCACAGATTGGGCCGCCGCGTTCAGATTTTCGGCGGCGAGTTTCGAATCGATGGCGATCCGCAGCGTCTTCTCGCGCGCCAGCTCCGCTGCGCGCGTGCAGCGCTCAGGATCGAGCGCCGAATAAGCCAGCAGCAGATCGTCAGTGAGGCTCGCCATCACGTCGGCTTCGCCGACTTTCGCGACGGTCAGTCCCGCGGCCCCGGCCTCCAATTGCAGGCGCGCAAGCTGCCGCGACTTGTGTGTCTTGGTGTGCGGCCGAACGCGCAGCGAATGCGCGGCCGCGTACGCGGCGAGCCGCTTAACGTTTTTGCGCATCACGGCTGCGTCGATCTGCAGGTACGGCGTGGGAATGCGATCAGGCGTAGGCGGCATGCGTCTCAATGTTATCCGTGCGCAATTTGCGGTTGCAAGGCCAATCTCGCGCACCGACAGTGTGCGGGCTATGGAGCAGGCACGGGATGCGCGTCCCCAATCCACGGAGCTTATTTTTGCCGCAAGTGTGTTCGTCACGCAGTTGGTGTCGGCCGCTCAATCCGTCTATCAGCTCATTGATCGCACCGGCGGCGGAGCCGGCTTTACGGGGCAAACCGCATTGATCGCGCTGGCAAAGGCCCTGTCGGCGTTTGTGTTTGCATACATCGTGCTGCGCGGATTTGTGCTGTTTCGCGCGATCGGCGCCACGCGACCCGGCTTGGACGCGCTGAGAGACGACGGCAGATTCTCATCGCTGCCGTACATTCTTCCATTCATGGCTTATGGCGGACTGTATGTGATCATGGGCGTGATCAGTTTTTCTGTCGCCAGTGTGCTGACCGTGCAGCTTGCAGCTCATCTTTTTATCGGCGGAGTACTGATGGGCGCCGCTGGATTTGCGAGCGATGAGCTGCGCAAGATCTTGAGCGGCGGCGAGCGCAAGGCGGCGAGCTCGCGCATGAATTATCCAGTCGTCATCTATTACGTCGCGATTCTGGTCATGGTGTTGGTTGGAGTGGGATGGCTACTGCGGCTGCTTGGCTTTTATCTGATCGCCAGCAACGATCTGCAGCGCCGAACGTACCTTTACAATGGGCTGGAAATGATTCTGCCAATCTGTTGCGCTTACACACTGGTGCGCGTGAGCGGGTTAGTCTCTGGCGTACTCGCAAACGTGCAGGGCACTTCCAGCTCGAAGCTATGGCAGCATGTGCCGGTGCTCGTGCGCGTGCTGAGTATCCCACCGTTACTGCTTACAATTTTGCGAATAATCTCAGGGATTTGGTTGCTCTCTTTCGAAATTGGCCGCAGCGGGTGGCTGGCGTGGGTGGCCGGCGATGCAGCGCTGGATATTGCCATGGTCATGGGCGCCGCCACTCTGACTGGCGCAGTGTGCTGGCTGCGCAAGTCGCTGCCGGTTTCACGGACGCCGCAGAACCGCGTGATTGGCCCGCTGGCCTCGCTGACCCTGTTTGTCTCTCTTGCGTTGTTGTGCTGGGGTCCAGTTTACGACTTGCTTGACGGCGGCTCAATTCGCTCGCTTTTCTATTCGTTCAGCCGTGCTGCTTTCGGCTACACCATGGCCGCCTTGATCGCCCGCGAACTCGCGCTGACCGAAATCCCGATACCATCAACTTCGAACTCTGAAGCGCAGGGCATTTTAACCGCAACGCAACACAACCCCGCACCTGAAATCGGTTGACGCGGTGAAACCACCCTTTCGCCGAGATATCGGCGAACCATCGAAGTAGCGGCGTCTCGCGCATCCTAGAGCGCTCGGTAGATATCAAAGGTATGCACTTTCCACGGCCCTTTATGATTGTGCACCTAGTAGTGCGCCGCTTTGCAAAGAGCATGGGCGAACAAATGCCATGGATATTTTGGCATGAGGAATGCAATCACCATAATTGAACTATTCTGCGCAGCCAGATTGTGTGGGCTGCGCGAGGAGGCTGAATATGCTACACTGGACATTGACTTTTCTCGTTGTGGCCCTCATCGCTGGCTTGTTGGGCTTCAGCGGCATCGCGGGCACGGCAAGCTGGCTGGCGCACGTCTGCTTTGTGATCTTCATCATACTGTTCCTGATCAGTTTGATCGGCGGACGCCGCATCGCACCGTGAGGAGAGAACTATGCCACTCTGGCGCGTCATGCTGGCGATCTGGTTGATCGTCAGCGGAATCATCTGGATGATCGGCCCGACGTTCCCGTACGCATTTCCGATTGAGGGATTGGTCGCGATCGTGGCCGCGGTGTTCGTGTTGGTTGAAGCGAGGGCAAAACCATGAAAATGTGGCGGATCGTACTGGGAATTTTCCTGCTGCTGAGCGGCCTCTACTGGCTCGTGCCGCAGCTTTCGTTTCCAGCCCAGGGAATCCTGATGGGCGTGCTGGCGATTATTGCGGCGGTGCTGGTGCTGATGGACCGCTGACGCGGACATTCTTATAAGAAACGCCGTCGCGACGAATACTCCATATTGCGAGAAAAGTCAGAACTGTTGTTAGCCAAAACTCTGGAAGTACAATGATGCCCCACCATTGCTCTGGGCGACGGCGAAAGAACACGCGCTTCTTGTCGCTTGCCTCGCTAAACGCGACCATAGTTCCATCTGTCGAGCACCAGAGCCGCTGCCAATCAAAGCGTGGCGCCGAAAGCCGTTTAACGAGTTCGTTCTCATTTACATTGTATATTTCAATTCTGCTTGGGGCGTCAGAACTCGAACCGTCGATTTTCAGTGTGACTGCACGAGAACCATCGCGGGCAATCGCAAAGTCCCGGTCGAAGAACTGTTTGTGTATGGCCCCGGTCTCTGTATCGAAAATAGTAAATTGGGAGTCGAAGGAGAATGGGTCGCCTGTATATGGGATTCTTACGTAGAACTTGCCACTTTCAGATAGGATTCCTGGCTCATTGCTCCATTTTTGGATGAGTCTAGCGGTAACTGAATTGCTGCGCATATCGTAGATTGCCACGGTTTGTTGAAGCCCAGAATCCGCAAGAAGGAATGCGACAATGTCGCCATGGGCGGATAGCCCCGCCCAGAAGAAGTCAGTTGTTGACTGGCGGCTCGGGATAGAAAATTCCGCTTTCTTCTTTCTGTCCTGCATATTCCAAAGTTGTGCCTTCGGCGCCCGATCTACGTATGTGAACAGAGTCGTCAGGTCACCTGAGATGACAGGATGCGCATTCATGTTTGACTTGAGACTCGACACGAACTGCTCCAAACTGTCGATACTCATGAGAGAATTGAAAAAAGCCGCATCATTACTGAACGTAGGAAGAACCACGTCCGGCCAATTGAGCCGATCTTTTCCGGTGGCGACATCCCACTCATGCGCGGGAGATAAACAAAATAATGTTTGCTGGTCCTTTGAGAGCCTAAGGTGCTCAAGAGGCAACACCCAGTCGGACGTGAATCGAAGCTGTGGGTTCCGGGTTGCGGTCCAGACTTCTGTCCAATTCTGACGTGCGCCATCAGGGCTTTCCTGGATGCACGCAAATAGAACCTCTCCGTCTGGTGATAGTCGAAAATCAGCCGGATTTCCTCCGAGGTGTATGTCTGCGGCCACAGTCTGAGTTCTTAGATCAAGCACTCGTACAACATTACTTTGCTGGGTATCGGAACTGACCACTCGTGTTCCATCGTCAGACACTTTTGCGCCAAGAGTATCGATGGTTAGTAACGGTCCTTCATACCACGGTTCATAGTGGACACAGAGTGTCGCTACGCTAGCCCCAAACAACACAACCAGAAGCAATGTTCGCAATGAAAACATAATTCGCTTTTTGCGCGGAATATCACCCATAACGACCCCGTTTCAAAACCGTATCACTTCCGCCTCCGTCTTGAATGGCAACCTGCTGCCTTCGGGGATCAACCAGGCGTGGGTGCGCGCCGTCGCGGCGCGGTCGGGGGGCATGCCGGAGACGATCAGTAGCGGCGCGTCACTCGGGAAATCACGGCTCTCGTCCATCGCTTGAACGCCCGGACCAACCAGCGGAGTGGAGCGGGGGAGCGGGACGCGCTGTGCGGGCAGATCGTCGGCGGCGATTGCGCCCAGATCCCGCACTTCGCTGCCGCTGAAGACCAGGCGCACGCGCGTGATGTTGCGCGAGAGCGCGTACGCGCCGATCGCGCCGAGCACCTCCGCCAGTCGGCTTTGCGGCAGCGCGCCGCTCGAATCGATCACTAAGCCGAATGTGCTGCGCTGCACCACTTCGTCATCCGGCCAGATGTAACGCGGACGCGCGATCTCCGGCGTGGAACTCTGACGCCGCGAGGGCCGGCCGTATGTGCGGATGCGCTCGACTGGCGGCACATGCTGATCGAACCAGCGCGCCAGCAGCACGTCCCAAGACAGCGGCGGCTGTTCGAGCGCCCGGAGTTCGTCGATCAGCCGGTGCGGCAGCGCTCCGCGGCCCGCCTCGGCGTGGATCTGGTAACCGCGCAGCAGCGCATCGAGAAAAAATCGATCGGTGGCCGCGGCATGCTCGCCGGCTGCTTCGACGCCCAGCAGATCCGGCGCGGATTCGCCGGCGAAAGTCACCAGCTTGCGCGTGGCGCGCGGATTCTCGGTCAGAGCGTCGTAAATCTCCTCGGGCGTCTTGCCGTGATAGAGCGGCGAGCGCAGAAATCCTTCTTTCGGCGGCGAGCAAGTGTGCTTGAGCGGCTCAATCTCGGTCAGCCAGTCGTTGATGCAGTAATCGCACGCGACCGCCCAGACAAAATGATCGCGTCCGCGCCCGCGAGACGCGTGCATCAGACCGGCGTGGAGCGACATGTGCGCGATGATGAAGCGCAGTTCCTTGTCATCCATCGCCCAGCCGGGATTGAGAATCAGCTCGCGCCGCCGTGGATTGACCGCGGCGATGCGCACGCCGATGCGTTCGCAGAGTTTCGCGTCCTCGATGATCCGGAAATGCTGCGCCACCGCGCCCAGCAGCGGATAGTTCTTCACGAACCACGCGCGCGCCTGATACGCCGGCGTAAGCTCGCGCGAATCGCCGGCTGCCGCAGCGAGCGACTCGCGCGCCGCGCGCCGGACCGCTCGCGCGAAGATGTCCGCCCAGTTCGCCTTGCCCGGCCCCACCCAGACCATGTCCGCCGCCGCGCCGTTGGTGGTGCTCCCCTTCGGCGGATTGCCGTTGCTCGACCAGATCTGAAACAGTTTATCTTCGTCATTGGGCATCCCGCCCGGCAGCCGCAATGCGCCTTCCGGGGCCGTGCCGATTTTCATCCGCGCCAGGAATTCGTTGACGACGCAATCGCACGCAACATTCCAGACAAAGCCGCGCCCGATGAGCTTCGTGTGCCCAAACGCCAGATGCAGCAGCGCATGCGCGAGCGCGAAGACCCATTCGTCGATCGTGCGCTTGAGATTGTGCGGATTCGCCGTCACTTCGCCGTTTGAGGCAACAATCGTGAGCATCGCCGGAACCTGCGGGGCGTTATCGAGGAGCTTCAACCGCGCGCGGTGAACCAGCGGGCCCATGAGCGCATGTTTGCGCAGCACCAGCCACGCTTTCTCGATGCGTTCGCGCGAGAATTTGAGCTGCTTTTCGTCGGGGAGATGAGTCTTTGCCATAAGGGTTGCGCTCGCGCTGAAGGACGGACGCAGTGTGCCACGGGCAGCGGCCGTATGCTGCCCGTGCAAACGCGCGGAAGAGTCTGATTAACTTGGAAACCCCGCCATCTTTGGCAGCACGGATACATCGTACGCGTCTGGCTTAAAGAAAAACTTCCAACTTGACCATCTGTACTCATCCGGCGATTTGCAGAGTCCGCGTCGCACGGGGTTGTTGTGAACATACTCCGCGGCTTGAATGCAGGTATCGAGCGACGTGTAGTTCCGATCGTAACCAGGCCCTTCTTGCCAGAACCGGAACGATATCTTGCCCGGCCGTTCTTGAACCGTCAGACTCTGAAGCAGTCGTCCGTTGCTCTCGGTCAGGATTTTCTTCATGCGACTGGAGTAGGGTTTCTTGATTCCGTATAGAATCTTCTCGATCGTGCAGTCATCTGATTTCGGAAATACCATCAAATGAACATGCTCCGGCATGTAGACGAACGCTACCAGTCCAAATCCCAGGCGCTCACTGGCTCGATTGATGGATTCGGACAAAAGATGCCGCGCCACGTCATTATTCAACAAAGGCATCCGCTTGTAGCAGGAAAAGGTCAACAGGTGTACATGCCCCAGTATGTTGTGGTGCTGAATGCTCTTTCGATGGGGAGGCTCTGTGGTCATTGGAGCCGAACTCCTTTGTCGAAATCCATATAGGAGAGGAAACTCGCTCAAACGACAACCTTCTTCGCGCGGTCGCACGGGCAGCATACGGCCGCTGCCCGTGGCACACTCATGCAGCGATTGCCGTAGCGCATACAACCTCACTCCTTCTGCGCCGCCAGCCTGGGCAGATCGCGCACGATCTCGAGCATGAACCAGTCCGGCAATTTCCGGCCGCTGGTGTCGTCCTCGCCGATCAGCACCTGCGCCAGCTCAAGGTTAATCTCGGCCAGTTCTTTGATCAGGCGTTTGGCGTGGTGGACCAACTCAGCTTCGCGCGAACGGTTGGCGGCGTCTTCGGGCAGCCGGCGCAGCAACTGGGCGCGCACCAACTGCACGAGCATGTACAGCATGCCCGTGTCGCCGTCGTCCTTTCCGGCATGAGGGCGCGGCCAGGTCTTCTCGCCGCGTAGTAACTCCTCGACATTGAAGCGTTCGCGGCGCATCTGCACAAAAGTCTTGAACTGCGCGGCGTGCGAGGGGCTCAAGACGCCCTGCGCCAGCACCCATGCCTTATCGACATCGAGCGCGTCGCCGTAGCTTTTCATACAGTCGCTCAGCAGATGCCAGCTTCGCGGCGTCGAGAACGGCTCTTGTGTTTTCGGCGGGTTGGTGAAGAGCTGCTCGGGGCGGAACTTGATGTATTCC
>JADMIO011664312.1_pt1 | contig 11591 bp, 7 predicted proteins | sample 8958161 | NCBI WGS metagenome assembly JADMIO01 (sample SAMN16585339, study PRJNA669376) | soil metagenome | isolation source: Crop rotation soil | place: USA: Cullars Rotation, Alabama | collected 2011
AGGGATCTTGCATCTGAGTTTCTTCAACTGCCGGATATCTCAAGCGCCGATTATGAGGGCCAATACAAAGAGGAAAGCCAGTTTGACGAGACCCTTAACAGCGTGATCGTAACCTACCTGCCGGTAAAGCCGGACAATGCTGCCATACAGCGGATGCAGGTCATGATACATCCTGATACACCCGAGGACAAGATCACCAGCATAATCATTGACTATGCGACCAGCAGCCGGGACAGCTCGGTACAGAAAAGATTGCTTTGGCAGGTAGACAAAAGCTTCCAGGTGGTCACTATGCGCCAAATGCCGGGAAAACCGGAGATTACCTCTACTTACAAAGTGATATGGAATGAAGAGGACGAAGAATGACAACAACAGAATTTCAAAATATCGCATCGTCTATCCCTCAACAACCGGGGATCTACAAATATTATGATGCCAGCAATGAACTGATATATGTTGGGAAGGCCAAGAATATTCGAAAAAGGGTCAGTTCCTATTTCATTAAAACGCTAACGAGCTATAAGACACATGAGCTGGTGCAACGTATCAGCCGGATCGAGTTTACCATTGTGAATTCAGAGCAGGATGCATTCCTGCTGGAAAACTCGCTCATCAAGCAGTTCCAGCCTGTTTTCAATATCAATCTGAAAGACGACAAGAGCTATCCCTATATCGTTATTAAGAATGAACCCTTTCCCCGTGTATTCCTGACACGCAATAAGATCGACGACGGATCTGAATACCTGGGGCCATTTACATCGGTAAAGAAAGTAAGAGAGCTGTTAAATTTTATCAGGCAGACTATCCAGCTACGCACGTGTTCGCTCAACCTTACACAGCAAAATATTGAAAAGAAAAAGTTCAAGGTTTGTTTGGAGTACCATCTTGGCAATTGCAAGGGTCCTTGTGAAGGACTGCAGACTACGGCCGACTATCATGCCAACCTCGTCCTTTTGAAAGGGCTTCTCAAGGGTAACCTTTCACCAGTTATCCGCCATTATAAAGATGAAATGAAGTCTCTTGCCTCGGAGCTGGCATTTGAAAAAGCTGAATTGACACGTAAGAAGATTGAATACCTCGAAAATTACCAGGCACGATCGGTTGTGGCAGATGTCAAGGCAGGTGATATTGATGTATTTTCTATTATCAAGGACAGGGATATCGCGTTTGTCAACTACCTGATGGTGCGCAATGGAACGATCGTGCAAACCCAGACCAACAAAGTTGAAACGCACCTGGATGAAACCCAGGAGGAGATCCTCGGCTTTTCGGTGGGGCATTTAAGATCAACATTCAACAGCGATGCGAAAGAAATCGTTGTTCCATTCCAGATAGAATATCCGGACAACGATATTATAATAACAATTCCAAAAGCCGGTGACAAAAAAAAGCTTCTTGATTTGTCGGAAAAGAACGCGGATTATTTTATTGAAGAGATAAAGAACAAGGAGCGGCTGAAATTATCGAGGAATGTGGACAAGATCAAAATACTGGAACAGTTGCAAAAGGACCTGCAATTGCCCGCTATTCCGGTGCATATAGAATGTTTTGACAATTCAAACTTCCAGGGAAGCTACCCCGTGTCGGCAATGGTTTGTTTTAAAAATGGCGAACCGAGCAAGAAAGATTACCGGCATTTTAATGTCAAGACAGTGGAAGGAATTAACGACTTTGCCACGATGAAGGAGGTTGTATCACGTCGGTATAAGCGGTTGAGGGACGAGAACCAGCCTTTTCCCCAGTTGATCATTATTGATGGAGGCAAGGGCCAGCTGGGTGCAGCGGAGGAAGCGATGAAAGAGTTGGGGGAAATGGGCGCATCGACGCTTATTGGCCTGGCGAAGAACGAGGAAGAGATCTTCTTTCCGGGTGACCAGGAATCGCTGAAGCTCCCTTACAATGGTGAGAGCCTGAAGCTTATACGTCGTATCCGGAATGAGGTACATCGATTTGGGATCAGCTTTCACCGAAAAAAGAGAAGTAAAGGCACATTTAAAAATGAGCTCGAGGATATACCGGGTATTGGCAATGCTACCGCAGATCTGCTTCTAAAGACTTTTAGATCGGTCAAAAATATCCGGGAAATTCTGCAGAAGGAGGGCGGCCTGGCTGAACTGGAAGCCCTTGTTGGAAGGTCAAAGGCGGGGCTTATTTCGGGCTACTTTAAAAGCTGATAGCGCGCACTTTAAGACAGGAATTCACAAGAATAAAGGCAAAAAAAATGGGGCCAGGATAGAAATCCAGCCCCGTTTTTAAAATCCAATATCCTATGAAAAACCGAGACGAAAATACAACAATTCTCCAATTTTCCTATAGGGGTTCTACGATTTTCAAAAGTTTTTTTAAACAATGTGAGTTAATAGTTTAAAATAAAAATGCCCTTTATACAAAGGGCATTTTTAATATTATTTAATCTTCTATATGATCAATAAGACCAAAGGTCCTGTTCATAATTGAAGATCTTTTCTTTGATGTTATCGCCTTCTAACAATGCGAGGATCGGATCCTTAATATAGGAGCGGATTATCCTGTTAGACGCGTTGTCAATCGTAGACTTGGTAATGTAGCTGGCGAACATCCGGCTTTCAAATAACTCTTCCCAGGTTAAGCGGCTTTGACCCATGTTCTTCGGGTTATAGACCTCGTACTTGGTGAGGATGGGACGCATATCCGGGTAATATACCCAAAACAACACTGTACTACCCATCGGCTGGCCATTCGGGAGGAATTTTGCCTGGAGGGGAGCAATACCGAGAATACGGCAGAACATTCTGCTTGACTCGCGGTCGAATACCCACTCTTCTTTCATAGCTATCTTGGTAACGCTTTCCGAGTTGAAGCTTGCGCGGGTAACCCTGTACTTGATGATCCTGGTAGGGTCAAGAGGATCGGTTACCGGTACTGTATCATTCGTACCCTGAGTTTTCTGTGATATATCACCAGGAGTCAAAGGTGTAGTAAACCTGTCGTCAGCGAAAGCTGTTACCTGTCCGGTATTGACAGCTTTGAGAAGAATGTCCACAAACATTTGGCTGCCGTTATCGCTTTCAGCTTTATAGCGGAAGGTTTGATTCATCTTTTCGCGAAGGTCAAGTTCCCTCCATACTTTTTCAGCAAAGAGCGCATCATCAGCTCTCAGGTGCTCATATACGAGCGGCGTACGTGCACTGATACTGCTTTTATCATATGCGTTGTCGTTGCGCAATGATTTTTTCACAACACTATCAGCCAGGCCTGAAGAGTCAACTTCGATCGGCACATTACCGTAAGGATTGTACGCCGGCGTCTGAGTATTGTTGGTTGTTGTTGAGGTCGGTTGAGTAGTGGGTGGCGCTGCTGAGCCAGGTCTTCTCCGGCCAGCCCGCTGTGCATTTACGTCTGCAGCCACCAATACAACCAGGCCAACAAACAAACAACTCTTTAAAGCAAAGCTTTTCATTATTACTCGGTTTATTTGATATAATATACAAGCGACGGCAGGTGCTGGCGTTTGCCATCAGGACCTACAGCATAGATCTCATCGATCATCACTGTTCTACCCGTCTTTAAGCCATTAAGAATTCTCTGTGCTTCTGCGCTCCATGTATTACCCTGGCACTGCGCATCTTCAATATACCCGTCATCTGTATCGGCGCTGATGGTAAAGCTTGTCACTCTATAAGTCAGCTCGAATGGGAAGTTGGGGGAGAAAGCGGCAACACCAGCCTGTACTTTGAATGCACCAGCAGGAACGTTTGCTCCACTCTCATATGGACCAACCTGTGCAATAGGTTTGGGGATGTTACGGACACGGAATTTTGATTTACCGGCCACTTTACCTTTCACCATGACAGTGATCCAGCACTCGTCAGTTTGGCTGTTCACTCTCGCGATATAGGAACTACCATCTTTCTTAACGATAGAACCGCCAGCACCAGAGATTGAAACATCCAGTGCTTCCGAACCACCGCCAGTAGCAGATACTGTAACAGGATTGTCAACACCGATATATAATACGTTCATCTTATCAAGGGCGATTGAGGCAGCAGACTGGCCCACCTGGTATTCGATTGGTTTATCAACAGTCTGGTCTTTACCATCCTGGTCCTTATATTTAATATGAACCATGATAGTGTGTTTCCCGATAGATTCGGAAGCTCTCACTGTTCTGTGAGCAGCACCGTCAGAACCGATCTGTTCGGGAGTTCCGTCTATGGTGATCTCGGGAAGAGCGGCCTTACTGAAGGCACCCACACCCGCGGTGATCTCCATATTATCACCAGGCATGATATAGCTGGAGTTAGTAGCGGCAAATGCGTTGTAAGTATCAAAACGTACAACAACAGCTCCTACCTGGTTATGACAAAATTCAATGATCTTGTTTTCTGAGGTCTTGATATCGTTCTGGAATTTGCTCAGAACAGTCAGGGCAGCCACTGTAGGAACCATGTGGAAATAAGCTCTTTCCCATGTGTTGTTTGACTTGCTCTGGGTCTGAGGAACGTCAAGGTTGAGCGGCAGGTCTTTTCCAGATGCAAATGCTGAGTCGATAGAGTGATCGACCTTCACTACATCCGTTTTGAATGCGCCTAGCATTTTCAAAAGCTCTTTTCCTTTTCCTTTATCCACCATCATGCGGGTAACGATGTCGAGATTATCAGCCTTAAACTTATGGCTATATACATCGCCTCCACCTTGTTTTATGATGTCATTTTTAATTTCCTGGATATAATTATAGGCTTTTGCAGCGACCGCCTGGACCTGTTGTGCTTTGGGAAGCCAGTTGGCTGCTTTGTCATGAGTCTTGGGATCAGTCAATTTGTCCTCGAGGGACTTCATGATTGCAACGGTAGAGTTATTTACCGTGGTGTTGGTTGTCTCCAAGCTCTTATTCACCGTTTTGAAGGCATTCAAAATTTCAGCAGATACATTCAGTGCCAACAGGGCTGTTAGCACCAGATACATCATGTTGATCATTTTTTGCCGTGGTTCCCGTGGGAGTGACATGACGATTTATGGTTTTTAATTTAAGGTAATGGTGACTTTTCAAAAATCACAGGATATACGGATTTTATTAAACGAACGAACTTCTTATCCTGTTATTAGTTTAGTTGCGACCCTGCATAGCGCTAAGCATATTGCCGTAGATGCTATTGAGGCGGCCAAGGTTATTAGCCAGTAAAGCGATCTGGTCATGTGCTTTTTTAGCATCAGTAACAGATCCTTCCATTGCCTGTGATGCATCTACCAGGTTGCTATAGAACTGGTTCATTGCTTTCAGGTGATTGTTAGTATCCTGGAGTTCCAGCTCATATATTGTATTCAGAGAAGACAGGTTCTTGGTAAGCACCTGAACTTGCTCATGGAATTGCTTGGTACCGTCAGCAGCGGCATTAAAATGCTGGATGCTGCTGGCTGCGCCAACATAAGCATCTTTCATTTGTCCTAATGCAGAAGCTGCTTCACGTGTCTTGGCAGTGTAGTCACCAGTTGCGGCTACCACGTCAGTGATATCAGACATTTTATCTACTGTTCCACCTAATTTTTTAAAGTTTTCGCTCAAACGGCCAAGGTTAGCCGGAGTGATATCGGCATCACGAAGCATATCTTCCATTTTAGTCAGGGCGGGATTACCACCAGCGTTTCCTAAAGCAAGAGGAGTTACTTCGAATTTACCTGTGCGGGCTTTCTCAACATCAGGGTGTTCGTTGATGTTAGGGAAATAACGCTGCCAATGTGGTTCTTCGGGAGGAGGCACCATGAAGGCCATCACTAAGAACACTAATACTTCTGATAACAGACCTAATGTGATCATTTCATCAGCAGCAGGCCAGTGACGGATTTTAAACAGCGCTCCGAGGATTACGACGGCAGCGAAAAACGCGAAAATGAAGTTGAGGACTACCTGGCCTCGTGAAGTTTTAAAGAACAGCATAATGGGTTCGTTTTATGAATGATTAATATTTAACAGAAACGATTTTGACAAAGAAAAAATTGTTTTCAAAAGAAAAAAGAGGTCAATGAGAATAGACCTCTTTTTTTTATAATTTGATCTTAGCGACGTCTTTGTGGAGCTGCGGGTAAGTCAATAACGTTACGGAAACCGATGTAGGACTTAGCTGAATCCTGGTATTCGTAAGTGCTGGTACCACATTGCAGGTAGTAACCTACGTCTTTCCAGCTTCCACCGCGGATTATTTTGCGCTTCATGAGTGGTAAGTCGTCATCTTTTGCATTCCAGCGAACATCGGGGTTCAGGTCATGCATAAAGTTTGTACGTCCTTCGTAGTAGATAGATGATGTCCATTCTGCCACGTTGCCTGACATGCAATACAGACCAAAATCGTTAGGCCAGTAAGCATCAGCACGAACAGTATAGAAACCACCATCTTCAGGATAGTTACCACGGCCAGGCTTGAAGTTGGCCATTAAACATCCTTTCTTGTTACGGAGATAATAGTTACCCCAGGGGAACATTGATTGTGAACGACCACCACGGGCTGCATACTCCCATTGAGCTTCTGTAGGCAGGCGGAAGTCAGATTCCTGTACCCTGTTCTTTCCATCCAGCCATGAATTCAGGTAATGAGTTCTCCATTCAGAGAAAGCTACAGCCTGTTTCCAGTTAACACCCACCACAGGGTAGTTACCGAAAGCCGGATGAGAAAAATAACGTTTGGTCATCGGCTCATTGTAAGAATAAGCAAAGTCGCGGATCCAAACTAATGTATCGGGATAGATAGGAACGTCTTTTCTAACGATAAACTTGGAACGGGGTTGACCTGCATTGGCCCTGGCAGCTGCTTCTTTCAGATCAAATACTTCTGAATGATAGATGATCTTGCTGGGATCAATTTCTTTTTTCCCGAAGATCCTGTCATCCGGAGGCAGAATAAGATCCGTGCCGGCCAGCTGTTCGATCACTTTAGGGTCGTTCCATTTCAGCGTTTTCATTTTAGCCCTGTCGACATATTCAACGCCATCAGGACCGGCCTTTACAAAGCCAAGTTTACGGGCTGCTACTGAATCACGAACCCAGAATACGAACTGGCGATACTCGTTGTTGGTGATTTCGGTTGCATCCATCCAGAAGCCACTGATAGATACGGAACGATTGCGGGCACTAAATGCATAAGCTGGGTCCTCATCGCTGGGCCCCATATGAAATGTTCCTTGAGGTATGTACACCATGCCCGGAGGCTTTGGCATTGAATACCTGTTACCCGGAGCAATTCCATGCACCTGACCGTCATTCGGTAAAGAGCTTCCGCCTTTACCTTTGTTACCCGATCCGCAGCTCGAAAGCATTAGAATGCAAACAAGTGCAAACAGGGAATAATAGGGGTTTTTCAGTTTCTTCATATACTTAGAGGGTATTGGGCAAATATAATATTTTGGTTTATTCGTCATCACAACGTTACTATTTATTTTTTTCTATTCAAATCGGGTTTTACGCAGTAAAATTTCAAACGGCAATTCATTGATTTTATTGTTTTAACTGTAAATTAATTATTGATTTCAAGCCCTGTCTATCAGTGATATAAAACGCTCAATTGAAGTAACAGGTTGCTGGCAGACAAAGTCTTTACACAAATAAATCACTGGAATATCAGTGGATTTCTTACCCGCGATGAGCGGAAACTCTTCCATTCCTGATTCCGACGTCATTAAGATCTTATTAGGAATGTATTCTTCAAACAGTTCATTCACCAGTTTTGAATAATTCCTGCCCACAATCGCAATCTCCAAAGTGCCTGCCACCATCTCTAAAAGCAGGCTCGACCAAACTCCGAATGAAGTAGGATACTGGCCTATTACCCTACCAAGTGACGAGACCATTTCACTACTCCTCTCCCGCCATTCTTTTCGGTCAAAATAGATCGAAAGATGATAAAGATTATAAGCCATGACAGAATTACCTGAAGGCACTGCCCCGTCATAAACCTCTTTTTTTCTAACGATCACATCCTCCTGATCCTTTTTCGTGAAATAAAAAAACACACCCTCATCATCCCCAAACCGGTCGATCACAAACGCCGCCAGTTCCGATGCCCTCGTCAGCCACGCAGTATCACCAGTTATCTCCTGCAGCTGGATCAGAGCCTGTATTAAAAAGGCATAATCGTCCAGGAAAGCGGGGTGCTTCGCCTGGTCATTCTTCCAGGTATGATTAAACTCCCCTGGAATATGCGATCCGAGTTTCTCAAGCATGAATTTCATGTTCCGAACCGCCATTTCTTTGTACTCAACCTTCCGGGTGGCGATAAAAGCCTTGCTGCAGGCCGTGTTCATCAGCGCGTTCCAGCCCAGGATAATCTTATCGTCAAGTAATGGACGGATCCGTTTGCCTCTTTCTTCCAGAAGTTTCTTTTTCCCCGAGTCAAGGATCCTGTTTAGTTGTTGGAGCGACACACCGTTACGTTCTGCAAATTCAGCCGCATTGAGTTTCACGCGAAGGATGTTTTTCCCTTCCCAATTGCCCCCGTTGGTGATATCAAAATAATCGCAGAAAAGATCCGCGTCGGTCCCAAGAAGGTGTCTTACTTCATCCTTATCCCAAACATAAAATTTACCTTCTTCGCCTTCGCTGTCGGCATCCAGCGCGGAATAAAACCCGCCAGCCGTGTGCAACATCTCCCGACAGATGAACCCCATGGTCTCGTCGATCACTTCCCTGTAACGGGGCTTCTTCGTTCGCTGGTAGGCCTCGCTCAGAACGGAAATGAGCAATGCATTGTCATAAAGCATTTTTTCGAAATGGGGCGCGAGCCATTCCGTATCGGTGGAATAGCGCGCAAAGCCTCCGCCGATTTGATCGTAAATGCCACCTTCGATCATCTTGTCAAGACTTAATAAGGCCTGTATGCTGCCGCTTTCTGCAAAGCCGGTATGCCCGGTTCCGGGATTGAACAGCCCAAGACCAACTATACGATCATAGCGAAGCAGGAACTGAATGGTGAATGTTTGCGGAAACTTGGGCGCTTTACCAAAGCCACCCCATTCCTTATCGGCCACGTTCATACTGTTTTCCACTGCCTGGTCTACCAGCTCTGTTGAAATGAATGATGTGCTTTCACCCTTTTTCACTCCGAAAGTGTTGGACTGAAGTAAGTGAGTCGTCAGTGTTTCGGCCTGCTTATCTACATCATCCCGGCTTTCCCTGAATGCGCGGTCGATTCCAACCAGGATCTCCTGCCATGACGGGCGATTATAGGCTCTCTTTGGAGGGAAATAAGTTCCCCCGTAAAATGGACGGCCTTCGGGTGTCAGGAAAACATTGAGCGGCCATCCCCCACTTCCTGTCATTGCCTGGACTGCGTCCATGTAGATATGATCCAGATCTGGCCTTTCTTCGCGGTCGATCTTGATGTTTACAAAATGCTCATTCATTATGCGCGCCGTAGCTTCATCTTCAAAGCTTTCTCTTTCCATTACATGGCACCAGTGACAGGCAGCATAGCCAATGCTCACAAGGATTGGCTTGTTTTCGGTCTTTGCTTTTTCCAGCGCTTCAGTGCCCCAGGGGAACCATTCAACGGGATTGTGCGCGTGCTGCAAAAGATAAGGACTGGTTTCGTGAATGAGATGATTGGTATGAGTGTGCATTTGCCCGGGGTTTCACTGCGAAGTTGACCGATTAATACAGTAAAACAAAAAAGACACCATAATGGTGTCCTTTTATCAACAATATTTAATGCCCGGCCGGTAAAATGCGGCGAGGCTGGTCTTTATTTCTTTTTTCCCGACAGGAATTGCTCCAGGGCAGCCACCATACTAGGCGCTTGCGGAAGCGGAGCTTTGATCTCGAGTTTCAGCCCGGCATCTTCGGCTGCCCTCGAAGTATTATTGCCAAAGGTGCCAATGACAGTTCCATTTTGCTGGTATTTAGGGAAATTGTCGAAGAGACTTTTTACCCCGCTGGGAGTGAAAAAGCAGATTACATCATACTCTGTCTTAGTAAGTAACTCCTTTACATCGTTGCTCTGGGTACGATACATGAATGCCAATGCGTACTCGCAGTTATTAGTCTTGAGCCAGGTTACGATCTCGTTATCCTGCTGGTTCTCCGAGCAGACATAAAGGAATTTCTCGTTGCCCTTGTGCTTGTTGATGACGTCAAACATGCTTTTGTTGGTGCCATCAGCGCCATAAAAGACCTTCCGTTTACGATAAAGGATGAATTTTTGCAGGTACAAGGCAACAGCCTCAGTGATACAGAAATATTTGGTGTCCTGGGATACGCTTACTTTCATTTCTTCGCAAATGCGGAAGAAGTGATCTATGGCATTGCGGCTGGTAAAAATAACGCCGGTATAATTTTGTACTTCTATCTTTTGTTTTCGAAATTCCCTTGCGGGTATACCTTCCAACCTTATGAACGGTTGAAATTCCAAGGCAACATTGTATTTCCTTGATAGTTCAAAGTAAGGTGATTTATCGCTATCAGGTTTGGGTTGGGTAATCAGGATTTTTTTCATGCTTTTTGGTGGTGTTTCGGCCTTGACCCCATTTTTTACCATATGTGACCGGCTAAAGTTGATTGCAAAGGTATAAAGGTTCTATTGAAAAACGAAAAGCAAAGCCTTGTAAATCAGCAAAAGGGGCGCTATTTCAAAAGCGCATAAGTATAAAAAGAAATGAAAGGGATTGAACCTGACCTGATTACGAATAGATGCGTAAGTCAATAGGAAACGATAAATATATAATACCCCAATCCCGCACCAGGAAAGGATTAGAGCAATGCTATAGGCATTCCCATTCATGAAGGTTAATAGCACCAGAAAGGGAAGAAGTAAAATGCCAATGACTTTGTTGATGATAAACACAACAAAGATGTAGGAGTCTGCAACAGGTGCAAGGTTAAACAACCAGCCGGTGACCTTTAACCCAATGAACTTGATGAAATAAATGATGGCGAGCCCCAGGCTGCAGTAAACCATAAGCAGCCAAAAATTGTCGATCGGCGTCAAGCCGTAATGATGCAGCAAAAGGTCGGCATATAACCCGCCCGTAACAACGAAAAAAAAGTTGAGCAGTAACGATGGCAACGGTGTTTGCATCAACTGTTCTTTTATTTGCTTTTGCTTGAGCGTATTTCTGAACAACAGCCTGAACATGTCATTGAAGTATTTTGGGAATGACTGTCGCAGCAAGGCAAACGCCAGCAACAATCCGATCAACGCATAGAAAAATATTTCTTTGCCCTGAAATAACCGGATATCCGAATGCACGATCACCGGTTTTGCTGCAAAAGGAAAATAGGGATGGTGCATCAACAGTTGGTAATTGAGCGGCAAGCTTTTGTCCAGGATCCACGTAGGATAAAAAGGTTTCCGGGAAACCGAGGCTGTCACGAGGGGAGACATGGCTGAATCTATGGCAACCCGCCCGGATGTATCGGGCAGCAGAGAGGGTGTTGAATCCTGCTGTATCCTGTTAACAGGCTGCCGCCGTACAGGTCGCGCGGAATCTGGCCGAACAGCCGGCGAATCTATGGCGCGATGAACAACCGGTGAATCGGTTCGCTGTACGGTGTCCTGTGGACGTGAAGATCCGGAGTCATTTTGAGCGAGCACGGAGCCAGCCAAAATGAATATATAGAAACCCAGAAA
>JADMIO010866749.1_pt1 | contig 11590 bp, 9 predicted proteins | sample 8958161 | NCBI WGS metagenome assembly JADMIO01 (sample SAMN16585339, study PRJNA669376) | soil metagenome | isolation source: Crop rotation soil | place: USA: Cullars Rotation, Alabama | collected 2011
CCGCGACTTCAAGTCACGTGAATTCCAAGCTTCGGATCCCACTGTGCTGGAAAGCGAGCGGTATCCGCTCGGCGCGCTCGTCGTCGACGGGCCCCACGGGCTCGACGCCAACCACATTCCCTTCGAGATGGTGACCGCGCCGGACGGCACGTTCACGCTGCACGCGCACGTCGCCCGCGCGAACGCCGTCTGGCAGGAAGTCGTCACGGGCGCGAACGTGCTCGTCATCTTCCGCGCGGGCGACGCGTACATCTCGCCCAGCTGGTATCCGTCCAAGCACGAGGCCCATCGCCAGGTGCCGACCTGGAACTACCAGGTCGTGCACGTGCACGGCAAGATCGCGATCCACGACGACGAGCGCTTCGTGCGCGGCGTCGTCGCGCGCCTTACGCGGCGCCACGAGGCGAGCGCGGGCAACGAGCGTCCGTGGCGCATGACCGATTCGGAGCCCGCGTACATCGACGACATGCTGACGAAGATCGTGGGCATCGAAGTCGTGCCCGAGCGCATCGTCGTCAAGTCCAAGCTGAGCCAGAACAAGGAGCGCCGCGACCTCGTCGGCGCCGCGGAGGCGCTCGCCGCGCGCGGCGAGCAGGAGACGTCGGACGCCATGCTGCGGGCGGCGCCGACGTAACCGGGGAACCACGCCAATCGCCGCTACAATGTCGCGCGGTTTTCCACGAATCTCCGAGGATTGGGTCGACTTGGACCTGCTGGCCCTGCTGCGACGGCGTACCCGGGATGCACACCATCGACTCGATGCCGCCCTCGACTTCCGCTCACCCGGTGCGTTCTCGCTGAGCCGGTACGCCGCGCTGCTGCGCGCGACGCTGCGCATCGTCGGACCCCTCGAGCAGTCGCTGTCCGCATGGCTCCCGCCCCTGCCCGGTCCGGTGCGCGCGACGTGCCTGCGCGCGGACCTCGCGGCGCTCGGGCACGCTGAAGGCGGCGCCGCGGTTGCGGCGACCATGCCGCGCAGCCTCGCGGAAGCCTACGGCAGCGCGTACGTGCTCGAGGGATCGAGTCTCGGCGGCCTTCTCCTGGCATCGATGGTGACGCGCGATCTCGGTGCACAGGTACCGACGTCGTACCTCACGTTGCGCGGCGGGGGAACCGCGGCCGCATGGCGATCGTTCTTGCACCGTCTGCAGGCGTTCGGTCTCGCCAGCGGCGAGCGCGATCACGCCGCTGCTGCCGCCGCCGCGGTCCGCACGTTCGACGCGTTCGACGCGAGCTTTCGCAACGCCGGCCTCGTGCGCGAGGTCGCATGAACGGCACCGTCACGCTCGACACCTGCGACCGCGAGCCGATCCACATCCCGGGATCCGTGCAGCCGCACGGCTTCCTGATTGCCTGCAGCGTGCCGAACCTGCGTATCTTGCAGGCCAGCGAGAGCCTGCAGGTGCACGCGGACATGACGGCGGACGCGGCGCTCGGACGCGGCGTCGAGGAGATCTTCGACGCCGATTCCGCCGAGCAGCTTGCCGTCGCATGCCGCAGCGCGGAGCTGCGCACGGTCAATCCCTTGCCGGTCAGGCTCGCGAACGGCCGCTTCTTCGACGCGGTGCTGCACCGCCCGCCCGGCCTCGCCGACACCGTCGTGATGGAGCTCGAGCCTCGCAGGGCGCCGCCCACCGCGCGTGCGCTGTCGGCGTTCGACCCGCGCATGCGCGCTTCGCTCCTGCGATTGCAGACCGCCGGCGGTATCGCGCAGCTTTGCGCGATCGCCGCGCAAGAGGTCAAGTCGATCACCGGATTCGATCGGGTGATGGTGTACCGGTTCGACGCCGACTGGAACGGCGAGGTCGTGGCGGAGAGCAGGCGCGCGGACCTCGAGCCGTTCCTCGGGCTTCACTATCCCGCGTCCGACATTCCCGCGCAGGCGCGCAGGCTCTACACGGTGAACTGGCTGCGACACATCGTCGACGTCGATTACAAGCCGTCGCCGATCGTGCCGCCACTGCACCCGGGAAGCGATGCGCCGCTCGATCTGTCGCACGCCGTGCTGCGCAGCGTGTCGCCGATCCACATCGAGTACCTGAAGAACATGGGCGTCACGGCGTCGATGTCGATCTCGCTCCTGTTCGACGGCGCGCTCGCGGGCCTCATCGCCTGTCATCACTACAGCGGGCCGTGGAGCCTGCCGTTCCAAACGCGTGAGACGGTCGAGTACCTCGGGCAGGCGCTGTCGTGGCACCTGCAATCGCTCGAGACGGCGGAGAAGGCCGAGCACGCGCGCCGCATCCACGCGACCGAGACGCGCATCGTCGAGCGGCTCGCCGGATCCACCGAATTGATCGAAGCGCTGGCCACCGACGACCTCCTCGCGCTCGCCGACGCGACGGGCGCGGCGGTCGTGCTGCGCGAAGGCATGCGCCGCGTCGGCAATACGCCAGGCCGCGAGGACATCGACGAGCTCGTCGCGTGGTTGCGCGATCGCTCGGACGACGTCTTCACGACCGAAAGGCTGCAGGACGTGTACGCACCCGCCGCGCGCTGGCACGATGTCGCGGCCGGCATGGTCGCGGTCGTGATCTCGCGCGAGCTCGGCGAGTACCTGCTCTGGTTCCGTCCGTCGACGGAACGCACGGTCGATTGGGCGGGCGATCCACGCAAGCAGGCCGTGCCGTCGGCGGACGGCGCGCCGCCGCGCCTCAGCCCGCGCGGATCGTTCGCGTTGTGGCGCGAGACCGTGCGGGGCGCATCGCTGCCGTGGCATCCGACGCAGATCGAGGCGGCATCGCTGCTGCGTCGCGTGCTGCTGGGCGGCGTGCGACGCCGTTCCGCCGAGCTCCGCGACATGAACGAGCGGTTGCGCGAAGCCGACCGCGAGAAGGACGACTTCATCGCGACGGTCAGCCACGAGCTTCGCACGCCCCTCAGCGCCATCGCCGGATGGACGCACGTCCTGCGATCGGGATCGCTTCCCCAGCATCGCTATCCCGAAGCGTTCGAGGTCATCGCGCGCAACGTGAAGAGCCAGACGGAGCTCGTCGACGACCTCCTCGACGTCGCGCGCATCAGCAACGGCCGGCTCAGCATCGCGATCGAGGAGGTGGACCTCGGCGCGCTCGTCGATCGCGTGCTGGAGGAGGTCGCGCTGTCGATCGAGGCCAAGGGCCTCAAGCTGAAGCGCATCCTCGAGTCGGATACGCCGGTGCTCGGCGACCCGTCGCGCCTGCGGCAGGTCGTGTCGAACCTGCTCACCAATGCGGTGAAGTTCACGCCGAAGGGCGGCACGATCTCGACGGTGCTACGTCGCCAGCGATCGGAGCTCGAGCTCTGCGTGGCCGACACCGGGCAAGGCATCGCCGCCGACTTCATCCCGCACATCTTCAAGCCCTTTCGCCAACAGGACCCGAGCATCAGCCGGCGCTCCGACGGCCTCGGGCTCGGGCTCGCGATCACGTACAAGCTCGTCGAGCTCCACGGCGGAAGGCTCGTCGTCGAGAGCGAGGGCGAAGGCCGCGGGTCGACGTTCCGCGTGCTGCTGCCGATCGCGTCCGCGTCCAAGCGCGAGGAGCCGCGCAAGACGGGCGACGCCGAAGGGCCGCTGCGCCTCGACGGCTTGCGCGTGCTGGTCGTGGAGGACGACGCCGATTCGCGCGAGCTCCTGCGCGTGATCCTGACGGGCAGCGGGGCGATCGCCGAGACGTTCGCGGACGCGCCCTCCGCGCTGAAGGCGCTGGAGGACGGCGGCACGTTCGACGTCGTCCTCTCCGACATCGGACTGCCTGCGATGGACGGCTTCGAGCTGATCCGGCAGATCCGTCGCAAGCACGCGCCGACGCGCCTGCCCGCGGTGGCGCTCACCGCCTATGTGCGCTCGGCCGATCGCACGCGCGCATTGCAGGCGGGCTTCCAGGCGCACGTCCCCAAGCCGGTCGAGCCGCGCGAGCTCGTGACCGTGATCGCGAGTCTCTCGGGTCGGCTCAGGTAATCACGGCGCGCCAGAAACGCTCGGCCGTGGGATGCATCGCCGCCGGCTGGCGGAAGAGCCGGATGTCCACCGCAATCGACCACGATGCATCGCCGGCCGCGACGAGGCGTCCCGCCGCGAGGTCGTCGGCGACGAGCGTCCTCGGCAGCCACGCGATGCCGCGCCCGTCGAGCGCCATGGTGCGCAGCACCGAGGCGAGGTGCGCCGTGAACGCGACCTCGGCGCGGATCGATTCGAGCGCCGGCCCCATGAGCGCGCGCACGAGCCGTCCAATTCCCGACTCCGAGCTATAGGCCAGCACCACGACGCGCGTCCCGGACGCCGACGCGAGCGAGAACGCGGGCGCGCCTTTCGACATCGGCGCCGACACGGGCACGAGCTCGTCCTTGCCGACGACCGCCGACGCGTAATGCGCGGCGTCGAGCTGGGTCGGGACCTGCGCATGCGCATGACAAAGCAGGAACTGCACGCGCCCCTGCGTCATCAGCGCCTCGCACTGCTGCAGTACGTCGCTCACGAGCTGCACCGGGCTCATCGGCACGCGCGACTCGAGGCTGCGCAGCCACGACGGGAGGAACGTGAACGATAGCGCGTGAGTCGAGGCGATCCGCAGCGTCGCGGACGTCGCGTCGGCGACCGCGCGCGCTTCGTCGGGCATCTGCGCGACGCGCGCGAGCGTCTCCTGCGCGACGGAGCGGAACCACTCGCCGGCTTCGGTCAGCACCGCCGGATGCGTGGTCCGGTCGACGAGGACGACGCCGAGCCACTCCTCCAGCGCACGGATGCGCCGGCTGAACGCGGGCTGCGTCATGTGGCGCTCCTCGGCCGCGCGCGAGAAGTTGCCGGTCGACGCGAGCGCGAGGAAGTCCTCGAGCCAGAGGAAGTTCATCGCCGATGCTTTGCGGGCATGGGATCAGGCCGAATCGGCATTGGCCAGCGGGTTGGCACAGGCGGATGATGAAAGCTCCCGACGGCGAATGCAACGAGAGCCGTCACCGAACCGAAGGAGGAGCCATGCCCACGCTGACCAATTATCGCGGAATCATCCCCGCCATCGCCTGTCCGTTCACACCGGCCTACGCCATCGACGAGCCGGCGCTGCGCAAGCACGCCGCGTGGCTCGGCAAGCAGCCCGGCGTCGTCGCGGTGATGACCAACGGCCACACCGGCGAAGTGTTCTCGCTGACGCCGAGCGAGCGTGCCGAAGTCACGCGCATCGTCGCCGACGAGCTCAAGGGAAAGGTGCCTGTGATCTCGTCGATCGTGTGCGAGGGCCTGTCCGAGGCGAAGGAGCACGCCAAGATGGCGAAGGAAGCCGGGGCTTCCGCGCTCGACGTGATGCCTCCGCACCACTGGCTGCGCTTCGGCTTCCGTCCCGGCCACGTGCGCGACTACTTCGAGGCCATCGCGGAAGCGGGGCTCGACCTCGTCGCCCACGTCTACCCCTCGTGGACACGCGCATCGTATTCGTCGGCCACGCTGGCCGAGCTCGCGAAGCTGCCGTACGTGCAGGCCTTCAAGGTCGGCCAGCGCGACATGAACAAGTACGCCGCCGACATCGCGGCGATTCGCGCCGCGAACGCATCCAAGGTCATCCTCACCTGTCACGACGAGTACCTGCTCGCGACGATGGTCCAGGGCGTGGACGGTGCGCTCGTCGGCTTCGCGACCTTCATCCCGGGCCTCATCAACGACCTCTGGCAGGCCGTCCAGGCGGGCGACCTCAAGCGCGCGATGCAGATCCAGAGCGTGATCACGCCGCTCAAGGACGCGGTGTACGGCGGCGGCGAGCCGACCGGCGAGGCGCACGCGCGCATGAAGATGGGCATGTACCTCGCGGGCGTGCTCGACGCGCCGACGGTGCGTCCGCCGACCGAGGCGCCGTCCGAGCAGGAAATGACCGCGCTGCGCAATGCGGTTGCGCAAGCCGGCCTTCTCAAGCGATAGGAGGACCACCATGAATCGCAGGAAGCTTCTCGCAAGCGCGCTCGCCATCGCCGCCTTCGGCGCCGCGGCGCCCGTCCTCGCGGACACGTATCCGTCCAAGCCGATCACGATGGTCATCCCGTTCCCGCCGGGTGGAACGCTCGACTTCGTCGGGCGGATGCTCGCGCAGAAACTGACGGAGCAGCTGGGACAGAGCGTCATCGTCGACAACCGCGGCGGCGCCGGCGGCACGATCGGCGGCGCACTGGTCGCCAAGGCGAAGCCGGACGGCTACACGCTGCTCTTCAGCCCGTCGACGTTCGTCTCCACGCCCATGACGATGTCGCCGCAACCGTACGACGCGGTGAAGGACTTCACGCCGGTCGCGCTCGTGGCCAAGGCGCCGCTCGCCATCGCCGTGCGCACGGATCTCCCGTTCAACGACGTGAAGGGCCTCATCGCGTACGCGAAGGCGCATCCCGGCAACATGACGTTCGCCATCGGCTCGTCCGCGTCGGCCGGGCACATGTCGACGGAGCTCCTCAAGCGCGCGGGCGGCATGGAATACCTCGTCGTGCCGTACAAGGGCTCGGGCCCCGCGTACCAGGACCTCATCGGCGGGCGGATCGATGCCTTCATCGATCCGATCCTCGGATCCGCGTCGCACGTCAAGGCCGGGAGGGCCAAGCTCATCGCGGTGACCTCGAAGGAGCGCGTTCCCGCGCTGCCGAACACGCCCACCGTCGGCGAGACGGTGCCCGGCTACGAGTTCTACAGCTGGTACGGACTGTGGGGCCCCGCCAAGATGCCGAAGGAGATCGCCGACAAGCTCAACGCCGAGGTGAACAAGGCGCTCAAGGGCGAGATGAAGGACAAGCTCGTTGAGCAGGGCTTGATCCTGACTCCGGGATCGATCGACGACTTCGTCAAGTTCCAGCAGGACGACACGGCGAAGGTCGCGAAGATCATCAAGGATGCGAACATCAAGGCGGAGTGAGCGTGGCGGCCGAGCGAAGCGAGGGAGGCGCGCAGCGCGCGTCGCCACGCGACCGACAGCGGCCGACGCGTTCATTCACGTATGACGAGCTCGACCAAGGAGGCCGCGAGTAGCCATGTCAAACGCCATCGTCACCGGATCGAGCTCGGGCATCGGCAAGGCCATCGCGCAAGCGCTGCTCGCCAGCGAATGGAGCGTCACGGGTTTCGACGTCGCCGCAGGAACGATCGAGAACGCGCAGTACTCGCACGTTCGTGTCGATCTCTGCGACGGCGACGCCGCGGAGCGCGCGGCCGCCGGCGTTGCGAACGTCGATGCGCTGGTGCATGCGGCGGGCGTGCTGCGCGTGGGCTCGCTCGGCAAGCTCGATGCCCAAGCTGGTGAGCTCATGTGGCGGCTCCACGTCGAATCGATCACGCGCATCGCCAACGCCGTCCTGCCTCGCATGGCGGACGCGCGCAGCGGACGCGTGGTGCTGATCGGCAGCCGCGTCGCGCAAGGCAAGGCGGGCCGCAGTCAGTACGCAGCCACGAAGGCCGCGCTGGTCGCGCTCGCGAAGAGCTGGGCGGCCGAAGTGGTGGCGCAGGGCGTCACCGTGAACGTGGTGTCGCCCGCGGCGACGGAAACGGCAATGCTGGACGATCCCGCGCGCAAGAGCGAATCGCCCGTGTTGCCGCCGCTCGGGCGCCTCATCAAGCCGCAGGAGATCGCGGCGACGGTCGCGTTCCTGCTGTCGCCCGGCGCCGCAGCGATCACCGGCCAGGACATCCAGGTGTGCGGGGGCTCGTCGCTTCCGCGTTGAAACGGAAACCCATCATCATGAAGATCGTCGACATCCGCGAAGTCACCAAGCCCATCAAGTCGAACATACGCAATGCGTACATCGACTTCTCCAAGATGACGTTGAGCCTCGTCGCCGTCGTCACCGACGTCGTGCGCGACGGCAAGCGGGTGATCGGCTACGGGTTCAACTCCAACGGCCGCTACGGGCAGGGCACGCTCATGCGCGAGCGCTTCATTCCGCGCATCCTGGAGGCGGATCCTGCGACGCTGGTCGACGCCAGCGGCTCCAACCTCGACCCGCACAAGATCTGGGGCACGATGTTCACCAACGAGAAGCCCGGCGGTCACGGCGAGCGCTCGGTGGCCATCGGCACCATCGACATGGCGGTGTGGGACGCAGTGGCCAAGATCGAAGGCAAGCCGCTCTTCCAGCTCCTCGCCGAGCGCTACGGCGACGGCAAGCCGAACCGCAAGGTGTTCGTCTATGCGGCGGGCGGTTACTACTATCCGGGCCAGGACTACCGGAAGCTGCAGGACGAGATGCGCAGCTACGTCGACCGTGGTTACACGGTCGTGAAGAAGAAGATCGGCGGGGCATCGCTGGACGAGGATCTGCGCCGCATCGACGCCATCCTCGAAGTGCTGCAGGACGGGCAGAAGCTCTGCGTCGACGCCAACGGCCGCTTCGACCTCGACACCGCGATCGCGTACGCGAAGGCGCTCTCGCAGTACGACCTCTTCTGGTACGAAGAGCCCGGCGATCCGCTCGACTTCGAGCTGCAGGCGACGCTTCGCAATTACTACGAGAACCCGATGGCCACCGGCGAGGACCTGTTCTCGATGCAGGACGCGCGCAACCTCATCCGCTACGGCGGCATGCGTCCCGATCGCGACTGGCTGCAGTTCGACTGCGCGCTGAGCTACGGCCTGGTCGAGTACCTGCGCACGCTCGACATGCTGAAGGAGCACGGCTGGTCGCGCAGCCGTTGCATCCCGCACGGCGGGCACCAGATGTCGCTGAACATCGCCGCGGGACTGGGCCTCGGCGGCAACGAGTCGTACCCCGATCTCTTCCAGCCGTACGGCGGATTCCCCGACGGCGCGAAAGTCGAGAACAGCTACGTGACGCTGCCCGAGCTCCCCGGCATCGGCTTCGAAGGCAAGAGCGACCTCATCACGGAGATGCGCGCCCTCGCCTCCTGACGGCAGCTACTTCACGAGGCCCCAGCGCGCGACGCTCTCGCGCATCTTCTTCATCTGCGAGTCGGTGAGGGGCCATGCGGAAGGCGGGCGCGTGGGCCCGCAGTCGTTGCCGATGAGCTGCAGCGCGGCCTTCACGCCGGTGACGTTCGTGCCGTTGAGCTCTTCCGCGCGGACGTCCTCGAACGGCGCCATGACGTCGATGAGCTTGCCCGCCTCGGTGTAGTTGCCCGCATCGAGCGCGCGGTGGATCGCGACCGATTGCTCGGGCCACACATTGATGAGCCCGGAGGTGAATCCGCGCGCGCCCACCGCGTAGAACGGCGGCGCCCACGGCTCGGCGAGACCGTCGACCCACACGATGTCGGGCGAGCAGCGGCGGATCGCCTCGGCCAGCCGCATCGGTGTGGAGCAGGCCCACTTCACGCCTGCCACGCCCTGCACCTGCGTCAGCGCCTGGATCGCATCGAGGCCGATCGCGTCGTTGCGCAGGTACAGCATGATCGGCAGGCCGCCGCCCGCGTCGGCCACGCGCTTCACGTACTCGACGACGCCGCGCGGCGCCACGAACGGGTCCGGCGGCTGATGCACCATCAGCACCTGCGCGCCGGCCGCGCGCGACGCCTTCGCAAGCGCGCATGCGTCGCCGACGCTCTTGCCGACGCCGCCGATCAACGGCACGCGCCCGTCCACGATCTCCGCGGCGGCGTGCACCATCTTCTCCGCCTCGGCCGTCGTGAGCCCGTAGAACTCGCCGGTGTTGCCGTTGGCGACCAGCATGTGCACGCCCGCCTTCACCGCGCGGTCGACGATCGGCTGCAGCCGCGACGGCGCGATGTCGTCGGATCCGTCGAACGGCGTGACCAGGATGCCGGAGATGCCCGACAGCGACTTGCGCAGCTTGGGATCGATGTTCATGTTGACCTCACTCGAGTGCATCAGGTGGAACTTGCCGCGACATGCGGCGACTTCGATTCACACGCGGCTGAACGCCGCCTGCGCCTTTGGTATCTAAGTCTGCCCTTCCGCCTGCTTGCCGTCGACCAGGCGCGGCAGCGATGCATTCGCGTCGCGCAACGTCGCGGGCAACAGCGAATCGGGAAAATCCTGGTAGCACACCGGCCGCAGGAAGCGCCGGATCGCGAGCGTGCCGACCGACGTCGAGCGGCCGTCCGTGGTGGCGGGAAACGGCCCGCCATGGACCATCGCGTGCGCCACTTCCACGCCGGTGGGAAACCCGTTGATCAGGATGCGTCCCGCCTTGCGTTCAAGCGCTGGCAGCAGCGCGGCTGCGAGCGGCGCGTCCGCATCGTCCATCTGCAATGTGACGGTGAGCTGTCCTTCCATGCGCTCGACGATCGCATGCATGCTCTCCTCGCTGTCGCAACGGACGAGGAGCGAGGACGCGCCGAAGATCTCCTCCGACAGCGCCGGATCGGCGAGGAAGCTCTGCGCGGTGGTCGAGAAGAGCGCGCCCTGCCCCGCATGCGGCCCGCCCGGCGCCTGGCCGCGCCCCAGCGCATCCACCTCCGCATGTTGCGAAAGCCGGTCGACCCCGCGCGAGAAAGCCGCGTGGATCGCGGGCGTGAGCATGGTCGAGGACGGGCACGACGACAGGCCCGACGACGCCGCCGACACGAACGCATCGAGATCGGCGCCTTCGCGCGCGATCACGAGGCCTGGATTGGTGCAGAACTGGCCGGCACCGAGCGTGAGCGACGCCACGAACGCGCGCGCGATCGCATCGCCGCGGCCACGCAGCGCATGCGGCAGGACGAACACGGGGTTGATGCTGCTCATCTCGGCGTACACCGGGATCGGCTCCCGACGCTCGTTCGCGATCTTCTGCAGCGCGAGGCCGCCTCCACGCGACCCCGTGAACCCGACCGCCTTGATGCGAGGATCCGCCACGAGCGCGCCGCCGACCCAGTTGTCGGCGCCGTGCAGCATCGCGAACACGCCGGGCGGCAGGCCGCATCCGGCGGCCGCCGCTTGCACGGCGCGACCGACGAGCTCCGAGGTGCCGGGATGCGCGGGATGGGCCTTCACGACGACGGGACAACCGGCCGCGAGCGCCGACGCCGTGTCTCCGCCCGCGACCGAGAAAGCGAGCGGGAAGTTGCTCGCGCCGAACACCGCCACCGGGCCCAGCGGGACGTTGCGCAATCGCAGATCCGATCGCGGCAACGGCTTGCGGTCCGGCTGCGCGTGGTCGATGCGCAGGTCGAGGAACGCGCCGTCGCGAACCACTTCGGCGAAGAGGCGCAACTGGCCGACGGTGCGACCACGCTCCGATTCGATGCGCGCGCGCGGCAAGCCCGTCTCCTGCGATGCGCGGTCGACCAGGGCATCGCCGATCGCAAGGATGTGCCCGGCGATCGCCTCGAGGAACGATGCGCGCAGGTCGAGCGGCGCTTCGCGGTACGCGTCGAATGCTTCTTCCGCGAGCGCGCATGCGCGATCGAGCTGCGCCGTGCCGGCGCCCGCGAAATCGGGCGCGATCGCAGCGCCGCTGGAAGGGTCGATCCCGCGGTACGCGCCCTCGCTGCCGCGGACGCCCGCACCGCCGATCAGGAGGTCGCCGTTGATGGCCATGGATCCGCCTTGCCGTTGCCGACAGGATAGAACGTTTACGCCACTCCCCCTCGTTAGGTGGAAGGCGGCGCGTCGGGCGAATCCTACAGAGATTCTTTCCAGCACATTGGGATCCTAAGCTTAGAATTCCACGTGGACAAGTTGTCGCG
>JADMIO011054819.1_pt1 | contig 11589 bp, 10 predicted proteins | sample 8958161 | NCBI WGS metagenome assembly JADMIO01 (sample SAMN16585339, study PRJNA669376) | soil metagenome | isolation source: Crop rotation soil | place: USA: Cullars Rotation, Alabama | collected 2011
GTAGGCTCCGGAGCGGGCGGCGGCGGGGGTTTCGGTGGCGGCAGCGGCGGCGCGGGCTCGGCCAGCGTTTTGTCCGAGCTCGATCGTGGCCGCGCGAAGCCCTGGTTCTATGCGAGCCGCCCGCCCTCAGGCGCGACCGCAAGCTCCGGCAACGTGAACAGCGCACCCGCCGGTACGGGCGCAAGAAGCGGCGGCTCCACTCCGACGGTGGAGGCCTACGGAAGCCGCGTTGCTCAGGCGCCCGCCCTGCGGCCACGCGAAACACGGAACGCGCGGCGTGTCCGCGCGCCGGGGAGTGCGGTCGACGACCCGGCCGGCAGCGGCGGCGACACGTCGGGCAGATCGCTCCGCATGAGCACGGTGATCGAGCTCGGCAGGCCGGTCATGGCGCCGGTGCGCGGTCAGCCTTTCCACTTCGCGGTGGATACAGTCGTCTATCCCAGTACCGGCGGCTTCATCAAAACCGTGGGCGCGGCCGACGGCGTGGTTACCACCCTCGATTCCCGGCACAACCTCGAGGTGGAGCCGAGCGGCTTCTTCCATCCGCGCAGCGGCAGCAACTACGATCCCGCCCCGCTCGCAAGCCTATGGCCCTTGACGATTGGCAAGAGCGTGCAGTTCGAGGAGCGCCTCGGCGAAGACCCGCGGCTCGAGACCATCAAGGTCGTCGATATCCAGACAATCACCGTGCCAGCCGGCCGATTCCGGACCTATGTCGTACAGCGGGTGGAGCAGGGAACCGGCCACGCGGATTTCCAGGCGACGTACACCTACTGGTATGCGCCGACGCCGGGAGCGATCGTCAGGTTCGATGCCTCGCAGGCGGACGGGGCGCCCGTCGGTGCGCGTCCTTGGCGTGCGATTCGCGTGGTGACAGGCATCGAGCAGGCAGCCGACCGCTGAGCCGCGCGACAACGACTTCGTTATTCGATGATGTCGTCGGCACGGCTCAACAGCGACTGCGGCACCATCAGGCCTAGTGCTTTCGCCGTCTTCAAGTTGATCACCAACTCGAACTCGGTCGGCTGCATCACCGGCAGTTCCTCGGGCTTTGCGCCGCGCAAGATCTTGCCGGCATAGACGCCGACCTGGCGATAGACCGCGGCAAGGCTGGTGCCGTAGCTGATCAGGCCGCCGGCTTCGGGGAAGCCGCGCCACTCGTAGATGGCGGGAACGCCATGGCGCGAGCTCAGCGCCACGAGCTGCTCGCGTCGGCTGTTGAAGAACGGGTCCGCCTGAACCACAAGCGCGCTAGTCCGTCGCTGCGCCAGGGCGGAAAACGCGGCGTCGATCTCGCTCGCCATGCGCGCCTCGAGCGTCTGCAGCTCAAGTCCTTTGAGCCGCGCCGCTTCCCGGGCATCCTTCAAAACGCCGTCGGTCTGCAGATTGTCGGGATTGACCAGAAGACCGACCACCTTTGCCTCGCGCGCCAACTCCGCCAGCAGCTCGAGCCGCTTCGATGTAAGGGACGCGGTGAGGAAGCTGACGCCCGTGAGATTGCCGCCGGGCCGGGCGAGGCTGGCGACCAGGCCTTCCGCGACGGGATCGCCACCGATGACCGCGACGATGGGAACGGTCGAGGTCACGCCTTTGGCCGCGACCGCGGAGCGGTCACCGCCGCTGGTGGCGATCACATCCACTTTGGCGGCAACGAGGCTCGCCGCCAGTCCCGGCATGCGATCGTAGTGGCCCTCGGCCCAGCGATATTCGATGCGAACGCTTTCGCCTTCCGCATAGCCGGCGTCCTTCAGACCCTGGCGAAAGGCGGCAAGATTGGGTGCCGCCGCGACCGGCGAAGTGCTGTTGAGGAAGCCGACCACCGGCAGCTTCGACTGCGCCCGCGCGGCCAACGGCGCCAGCAGCACCGCGCCTCCGACCGCACCGATGAACTCCCGCCGCCGCATCGCTTCCGCGTCCCCCAAGTGCAAAACCGCGCGCACGAACTATGACGCAACGAAACCCTTTTCCATAGGATATGCCTTCGGTCTCCCTATTCTTTTTTGCACGACGATTTAGCGCCAAAGATGTGATTTGTGCGCCGTTGCCACGACTGCACTTCGCTCGTAAGCTTGGATGCGATCCTCCGTGGGGGCCGGTGGAGCGAACCCTTGGTCTTCCCGGAAATATGGAAGCGCAGCGGTCCCAAGGTCGGGACCCCGCCGGAACACAATGGGAGGGCCGATTGTCCCTGCATCGTAAATATCTGAAGATCGTTTCCACCCTGGCCACGAGCAGCGCGGCCGGCCTGTCGATGCTGCTGGCCGCGACAGCGCCGAGCGCCGCGAAGCAGACGCCGCCGGGTGCACAACCGCCCGACACCACCGAGCCCCGGGTTTCCGAGCGGCTCGCCGCCATTCGCGATGCGGTATCGGAAGTCTCCGCCGGGCAGAATCAGGTTTCCGTGCCCGAAAACACGGGCCGCCTCATGGCCTGGGGCAATTGGGGCAATGGCGGCTTCGGCGTCTTCATCGGCCCGCCCTGGGGCAATTGGAACAACTGGCACAACTGGAATAACTGGCACAACAACTGGGGCAACTGGGGCAACGGCTGGCGTAACTGGTAGCACCGCCGCTCGAGCCGGCGCGCGCGGCCGGCATTGCCATGCCCAGAATTCGGCTCCTCGTCATCCAGCCGACGCCGTTCTGCAATATCGATTGCAGATACTGCTATCTGCCCGACCGCAAGTCGAAGGCAGTGGTCGGGCAGCAGACGCTGGTGAAGCTGTTCACCGAAGTCTTCGCCTCCGACTGGGCGAATGACGGCCTCACCGTGGTCTGGCACGCGGGCGAGCCGATGGTGCTGCCGATCTCGTTCTATCGTGACGCCTTCGCGATGATCGACGGGCTGAAGCCGCCGGGCCTCCGCCTCACCCATTCCTTCCAGACCAACGGCACGCTGATCGACGAGGCGTGGTGCGCCTTCTTCAAGGAGGCGGGCATTCACCTGGGCGTCAGCATCGACGGTCCGCAGCGCTTCCACGACCGCAACCGCCTGACGCGCTCCGGCAAGGGCACTTTCGACAGGACGATCGCCGGGATCCGCCTTTTGCGCCGCGAGCAGGTGCCCTTCCACGTGATCTCCGTGCTCTCGGCCGCAAGCATGGGCGCGCCCAAGGAGATGTTCGACTTCTATCTCGCCGAGGGCATCGACCAGGTCTGCTTCAATGTCGAGGAATCCGAGGGCGATCACGTCTCGGAGACGTTCGGCGAGGCCGGTGCCGACGCCGCCTACTACCGTTTCCTCAGCGAGTTCTGGCGGCTCTCGGCGGCGGCGCCCGGCCGCATCCAGTTCATCCGCGAGATCGACCAGGCGATCCGCCAGGTGGTGCGGCCGAAGGAAATGCCGTTCTTCAACGAGCTGGCGGAGCCCTTCGCCATCACCAGCATGGACTGCCGCGGCAATCTCTCCACCTTTTCGCCGGAACTGCTGGGCCTCAAGAACGCCGAGTACGGCGACTTCATCATCGGCAACATCAATCGCGACCCGCTCGCGGAGTTGCCGGGCTCGCCGGTCCTGGCGCGCATGCAGCAGGACATCGCGGCGGGCGTGGCGCTTTGCCGCGAGACTTGCGAATATTTCAGCGTGTGCGGCGGCGGCGAGCCGGTGAACAAGCTGTTCGAGAACGGCAGCTTCGCCAGCACCGAGACCTCGTTCTGCCGGCTGGTGAAGATGCGCGCGACCGACCTCGTGCTTGATGCGCTGGAAGGCGTGTCGCCGGGCTCCTTGCCGGTCGGTCCGCGCGCGGTCGATGCGGCGGCGCCACCGCGCGGCGACACCGGTTTGTCTGCACACTGATGCTTGCCTCGTAGGCACAACGCCAGAGACGATTCCAAATGCGGAGGAGCACAATGAAGAAGCCAGTGGCCCTGTTCGGTGCAATCGCGCTCGCGGCGATCCTCGCCGGGGGCCTATCGAGCCAAGCGCTGGCCCAAGGCGCGCCGCAAGGCGGAGCGCCCGGTGGGCAAGGCGGCCAGAGCGATGTGTCGGTGCCGAACCCGTCCGGCGCACCGCCGCAGTCGGCAGCGGCGGTTCAGCTTCCGGTGCTGCTCATCACCAGCGTCGAAGTGATGCGCAGCAAGCTCCAACCGACCCAGGACATCGTGCGGGTGCGCGGTGTCACCGGATCGGCGGGCTGGAACTCGCCGGAGCTGGTGCCGCTCTTCGAAGGCAAGCCCTCGGACAACGTGCTCGACCTGCAATTCATCGCCCAGGTGCCGGCCACCTCGCAGCCGGCGACCGGATTCTCGCCGGTCGCGGCGATCTTCCCATTGGAGCCCGGCCATCCCTATACCGGCGTGCGCGTGCGCGGCGCCGGCAACGTCGTGCTGCTGAAGGAGCTGCCGGGCACCGCCGAGGGAACGATCAAGGTGCTGGACTGCAGCAAGTGCATCGGCATGCGCTACGCCTCCAAGGGCGAGGCGCCCGCCGGCACGCCGGGCGTGGTGCGCGAGGAGGAGATGCCGAGGAATTTCCGCGTGATCCCGCCCACCAAGGGCGTCGCCGGCATCACCCACAACATGAACCGGCTCAACATCGTGCTGGGCGAGGACAACAAGACGATCATCCAGGCCTTCTGGGAGTAATTCCCTCCTGGCTTGAAGCGGCGACGCCAGTATTCGGCGTCGCCGTTTTGCTTTCCGCCGTTACCGCACCGCGCGATTGATGCCGCCGTCCACCAGGATGTTCTGCCCGGTCAGGTAGCTCGCCGCCTCCGAGGCCAGGAACACGCAGACGCTGCCGATCTCGTCGAAGCGCGCGGGGCGGCCCATGGGAATGCTGCGCATCGCCGTCTCGGTCATGGCGACGTTCTCGCAATAGCCCGGCATCACGTTGTTCATCCGCACATTCTGCGCCGCGTATTTGTCGGCGAAGAGCTTGGTGAAGCCGTGCAGCGCCGCGCGCAGCACGCTCATCTGCGAATAGCCGGGCCGCGGCTCGGTCGCATTCAAGGACGAGATATTGACGAAGGCGCCCTTCCCTTGCTTGAGCATCGCCGGCACGGCGAGCCGCGCCATGCGCACGACGTTCAGCACGTACATGTCGAGGGCGGAATGCCAGACCTCGTCGGGAAAGGCGAGCGGGTCGTGGAAGGTCGCCGGATCGAACACCGTGCCGGTGGTGACGCTGGGCGCCGGGCCGCTGCCATGGCCCATATTGTTGACCACCGCGTCGATGCGGCCGTAGCGGCCGACCGTCTCGTCCACCAGCGCCTTCATGTCGGCGACATCGAGCGCCGATCCCCGCCGCCCCATGCCGCCAAGCTCCGCGCCGAGCTTGACGCTGCGCTCCGAGGGCGACATCAGCGAGACCGTATAGCCCGCCGCGGCGAAGCTCCGCGCGACGCCGGCGCCGATCCCTTGTCCAGCGCCCGTGATGATCGCGACCTTGCTTGCAGCCATCTCCATCCTCCCCTTTGTGGCGCGCCAAGCTGTCTCGCTAGATCGCCTTGCCTTCGCTCTTGCGCCAGTTCGCCATGAGCCGGTTGCTGGGCCGCGCCTTGTCCTGCACTTTCCGCGCCTCCTCGGCGTCGAGCACGGGCAGGCCTTTGGGATCGAGCAAACCCACCTGCACCAGCACCGAGGCCTGGTCCCAGTAGATGTGCTCATGCACCAGCTTGTCGCCCTGGAACTGCACGATGGCGACGGTGGGGACGCTCACCTTGCGGCCGGTGGGCGCCACGCCCGGCAGCATCCAGTCGATCTCGGTGGTGTGGGTGAATTCCAGGATGAATTCGTCGACGAGGCTGTCGCTGCCGACGGTGCGGCTCACCGGCACCAGGCGGAAATCCGGCGGGTTCACGCCGATGAAATGATATTTGTAGAAGCGCTTGAGATTGTCGTGGCCGACGCCGCCCGTCGCGGTCGGGATGTGATTGACATAGGGCTCGGCCACCATGGTCTTCATGGTGGCGTCCACGTCCCGCGTCTCGAACTCGCAGCGGCAATGCGCTTCCCAGAGCGCCACCAGATCATGCCCAGCCATTGATCGTCTCCTCGGCTCTGCGGTGCATCCGACCGGAGCGCAAGCGGCGCTCCATGGCACAAGCCTAGCTTACGCAGGGTTCCGCCGCCTGTCGCGATCCGGTTTCCCTTGCCTGCCTCTCCGATGCTCCGCATCCTCAACCGACGCCTTCGCGCATGGGAGGCGAAGGAGGCAGCATGAAGGACCGCGCGAGGGTCGTGATCATCGGTGGCGGCGCGGTGGGCTGCAGCATCGCCTACCACCTGGCCAAAGCCGGCGAGCGCGACGTGATGATCCTGGAGAAGAGCGCGCTCTGCCACGGCTCGACCTGGCACGCCGCCGGGCTGGTGGGGCAGCTCCGCAGCGACCGCGGCCTGACGCGCCTCATGCAATGGAGCGTCGAGCTCTATGGCCGCCTCGCCGCCGAGGTCGAGCAAGCGACGGATTGGAAGCCGAGCGGCAGCCTCCGCGTCGCCGCATCGCCCGAGCGCTGGACCGAGATCAAGCGCAACGCCGAGAAGGCGCGTCGCTTCGGCCTCGAGTTGCAACTACTCTCTGCCGCCGAGGCGCGCGACCTGTTTCCGCTCATGAGCGCCACGGGCGTCGTCGGCGCGGCCTTCATTCCCAGCGACGGCTACATCGATCCCAGCAGCCTGACTCAGGCGCTCGCCAAAGGCGCCCGCAAGGGCGGCGTCGCGATCCATGAGGGCGTGCGGGTGACGGGCATTACGATGAAGGATCATCGCGCCGCCGCGGTCGCGACCGATCACGGCACCGTCGCCTGCGAGGTCTTGGTGAATGCCGCCGGCATCTGGTCCCGCGACGTCGGCGCGCTCGCGGGCATTGCGGTGCCCGCCGCCGCAGTGGAGCACCAGTATATCGTGACCGAGAAGATTCCCGGATTGCCGCCGGGCCTGCCGTCCTTTCGCGATCCCGACGCCAATTTCTACCTGAAGCCCGATGTCGGCGCCCTGGCGGTCGGCGGCTGGGAGGCGGGCACGCCGCCTTTCGGCAGGAACGGCGTGCCACCGGATTTCGCGCGCGAGCTGTTGCCCGCGAATTTCGACCGCTTCGCCGAGATCGCGACGCCGGCGGCGCGGCGCGTGCCGGTGCTCGACGAAGTCGGCGTGCGGACGCTGATCAACGGGCCGATCCCCATCTCGCCCGATGGCGAGCCTGTCCTGGGCAAGGCGCCGGGGCTGGAGAATGTGTTTCTCGCCTGCGGCTTCACCGCGGGCATTGCCGCTTGCGGCGGCGCGGGCCGCGCGCTCGCCGAGTGGATCATCGCCGGCGAGCCCAGCCTCGATCTCGTTTCGCTCGATCCGCGCCGCTTCGGCCCCATGACCGGCGACGAGCTCCACGCCCGCGCCGTGGAGAGCTACGGAAAGTACTACGCCCTATCGAGCGCAGAGGAGCCGTCGACCTAGCGCGGGTGCGCCCGCCTGATCTCGGCGGCGGTGGCGGGCCGGCCGCCGGCCTTTCTCACCAGCGACACCGCTTCCGTGACCCAGGCCGCGTTCCCCATCTCGGTACCGAAGGGCGCATCCTCGAGGCCGACCCGCACATGGCCGCCGCGGGCCACGGCATCGGCGATCAGCGGACGGATGTCGACGCCAAGACCAGCGATCATCCAGGGACTGCCGGGCGTCTCCTGCTCCAGCAATCGGACATAGGCGTCGAGCGCGTAGGCGTGCGGACCGAAGCCGAAGCTGAACGCATCGGAGAACATGAAGCGGTAGAAAGGCGTCGGGCAGTCGGCGACGCCGCGGGCGAGCGCCGCGCCAAGACGAAGGAAGCCCGGCTCGTAGATGGCATAGCTCGGAATGAAGCGATGGCGCGCCGCGAGCTCGAGGCCGCGCTTCACATGCTCGCCGGGATTGAGATAAAGCCCGCCGGCCTTGCCTTTGGCGGCGTCGGCGAGGATTGCCAGGTTGATGGAGCCGGGATCGACCACGCCCCATTCCAGGAGGCCGCGCCGCGCCAGGGCCTCGATCGCGGCGAACCGCGCGACCGCGGCTTCCGACGAGAACGCGTCGGCCGATTGCAGGAACGGAATCGTCGGATAGACGATCACATCCGCGACCGCACGGATGCCCTCGATGATGGCAGCATAGGCATCGGGATCGTCGTTCTGCAGGCCCGTCGCCGGATCATAGGCATGGACATGGATGATGGCGGCGCCTTCCCGCGCCGCCGCGATGCCGTCGGCGACGATCTCCGCCACCGAGATGGGAATCCGCTGCTGCCGCGTGCGCGACCACGGCCCGTTGAGCGCCGCCTCGATCCAGACCGGCATCCCCGCCTCCCTTGCGACACGGATCCCAGTCTAGCGCGGCCTTCTCCTCCGGTCCTTCCCCGGAGACGGACGACCGCGCTAAGCTCAGTCATGCGCATCACTGTCGAGCCCATCGATCCCGTCAACCGGTCCTTCTTCGCCGGCGTGGTGTCGGGCTGCGATGCGACACAATCGTTGTCACCGGGGGATGCAGCCGCCATCCATGCCGGCATGAACCGGTTCGGCGTGCTGGTCTTCCACGACCAGGATATCGACGACGACCAGCAGCTCGCCTTCAGCCGCAGCCTGGGCCCGCTCGAGCAAGCCACGGGCGACATCTCCCAGGCGCAGGACCGGCGGCTCAGCCTGGACCTCAACGACATCTCCAACCTGGACAAGCACAACCAGGTGCTGGCGCGGGACGATCGCCGCCGCCTGTTCTCGCTGGGCAACCAGCTCTGGCACTCCGACAGCTCGTTCAAGACCGTGCCGGCCAAGTATTCGATCCTGTCGGCGCGCCGGATTCCCGCGGGCGGCGGCAATACCGAGTTCGCCGATATGCGCGCGGCCTACGACACGCTCGACGAGGCAACCAAGCGCGAGATCGGCGATCTCATCTGCCTGCACAGCCAGATCTTCTCCCGCGGCATTCTCGGCTTCACGGATTTCACCGATGAAGAGCGCGTGAAATGGGCGCCGGTGCGGCAGCGGCTGGTGCGGCGCCATCCAACGACCGGCCGGCTGTCGCTTTATCTCGCGAGCCATGCCGGCGAGATCGAGGGTTGGCCGGTGCCGGAGGCGCGCGCGCTGCTGCGCGACCTGAGCGAGCACGCGACGCAGCGCCAGTTCGTCTACGCCCATGTCTGGCGGCAGCACGACATCGTCATGTGGGACAATCGCGTCACCATGCATCGCGCGCGGCGTTACGACCACACGCAAGTGCGCGACATGCGGCGCACCACGCTTACCAACGAAGTGTCGAGCCTCGAGCAGGCGCCCTGAGCCGTCGCCCGGCCGATCCGATGGCGAGCGGTCGGGACTATTGCTGACGGAAGAGTCGCTTGATCCGGAACAGCAGGCCCGCCGCACCGGCGACGGCGAACACGCCGAATTTCTTCAACAGGAGAAACAGTCCGCCGGCCGCCATCACCTTGAGAGCCTTGCCGCCGGCGACGGAGGCGACCAGGCCGGCGATGGTGTAGGCGGCGATCTTGTCGCCCGAGGTGAAATCCGCATAGCGGTAGCCTTCGTCGAAGCTATGCGAGCGCAGCATTTCGTCGAGCTCGCCGCCACGCGGACTGGATATTGGCCGCGATGTCACCCAGGTGAGCTTCTCGAAACCCTGGCGCCCCAGGCGCAGCGCCACGGCATTGACGAGCTGATGGTCGCCCGACGACGCGTTGAAGGACCAATAGACCGTATTGGTCGGCCGATCGAAGGCGGGCTCTTGCAGCCATCCGAGGACATGCACTTCCCGGACGCCGAGCCGTTGCCGCTCCTTGTTTCTTTCCTCGGTGTTGGCGCTGATCGCTTCCAGCATCGCCTTGGCATCGATCTCGTTCCAGTCGGTCGAGCGGACGTAGCCCTCGGAGAACGATTCGAAGATGACCTGGTCGTAGGTACCGTTGTTGAAGGTCACCGCCTCGATCCCCGAGCCGGCCTTGTTCCCCAACAGCGCCTGGAAGCGCCGCGCATCCTCGCCCAGCACGATCCGGTGCTGCGCCGGGACCGACAGGGTCGCGTGCGATGTCGGCAGCTTGATCGAGCCCGCGCCTTGCCAATTCAGCTGGCGGATTGCCGCCGCGCGCTCCTGATCGGCGGAGGAGGATTGCGCCTCCGCTAGAGACGGCAGAGCGGCAGCCGCGACCAGCAGCGCCACGGCAATCGAAAGAGCTTTCAACTGGGCCCCCACGGAACGGCGTCTACTGCCGCTAGAGTGCCCGCATAAAATTTACACGGTATTACCGGGCGGGCCGCCGCTTCGCGACGGGAGGCCGCGCGTGAGAGCACTCTTAAGTAAATAGAACTTAAGCATAAACGCCGTGGGCACCCACTAGCCTCGCGCGCGTACCCGGCGCGCGAGGGTCGTCGTCCGAGACCCGCAAATGCGGGCCTGGCTTTTCGCTGAAGCCATCCGAGGCCTGCTGGGCGCCGTGGCTCGGTGGATCAAAACTCCACGCGCAGACCGGCGGTGAACAGATGTTGGGCGTAGTGCTGGTCGCCCACCAGCGCTTCGTAGTCGAGATAGGGCAGCAGACCGTGCGGCAGCACCGCCGTGAGCGTGAGGCCGACCTTGCCGTAGTCGTGGGCCACCGGATCATTGATCAGCAGCGCGGCATGGCTCGGATCGTTGACGAAGCTCGATGCGCTGCTGCGCGCGCCGTCGAACTCGTGGATGTACTCGCCGCGGATTTGCGGCACCAGCACGCCCCATGACATGCCGATGGCATGGCCATGGCTGACGCGAACACCGAGCGAGCTGGTGAGCGAGGTCGTGGTGACACCATTCACCTGGTTCGCGAGAAAGGACGTGCTGGTCTCGGTATAGCTCTTGATGCTCGTCTGCACGTAGCTCATCCGGCCATAGGGCGTCAGCGTCGTCGCCCCCATGGGATACTCGTAGCCGGCGCCGATGGTGCCGAGCCACTGGCCGCCATGACTGTTGCCGGAGGCGGTGAAGGCCTGCGCCGGCACGCCCGCGGTGCCGACCTGCATGATGCCGTTCCGCGTGGTCGCATAGTCGTTGTGAACATAGCCGGCCGCGCCTTCGAGATAGAGCCGGTCCGTGGCGTTGTAGCTGCCGTAGAGCACGCCGCTGTAATTGTCGGTGCGAGTGTTGCCGGCGCCGGCGGTGTAGTCCGCCGCCACGCGGTCATAGCCGAAATAGGCGCCGAGGATCAGGCTCTCGGTCGCGCGGAAGTCGCCGCCGATCCGGCCGCCGACGGTGTCGCCGGAGAAGCCGCGCTGCGTCGTGGTGTCGTCGCGATCGAACACGCCGCCGCGCGCCGCGACGTAAAAGCTGAAGGGCCCAACGACGATATCGTCGCTGGGCGCCGCCGCGTCCAGCGACGGATCGGCGGAGGCATACTGCACCGGCGTCGCCGCCTGCGATTGCTGGTCCTGCTTGCGCCGTTTGGCAAGGCGTTGGCTCACCGCATCGAACTCGGAATTGCCGGTGGTGCCGCCGAGGAAATCGACGGAGTTGAATTGGCTCGGCGTGATCGATGCGACCGAGCCCGGCGTCAGCAGACCATTGCAGAGGCTCGCCGGTGGCGTGCCCACCGCCGCCGGCCGTATCACGGGGCCTCGCCGCCCAATTTGCGGCGGCCCGTCGGAGGCACCGACGCCGCCTA
>JADMIO011367316.1_pt1 | contig 11589 bp, 9 predicted proteins | sample 8958161 | NCBI WGS metagenome assembly JADMIO01 (sample SAMN16585339, study PRJNA669376) | soil metagenome | isolation source: Crop rotation soil | place: USA: Cullars Rotation, Alabama | collected 2011
GGCGCTGGCCTGTGATCCGAAACTTCTGATTGCCGACGAGCCGACGACGGCGCTCGACGTGACGATTCAGGCGCAAATCCTTGAATTACTGAATAATTTGCGACGCACGCGCGAGCTGGCGGTGCTGCTTATCACCCACGATCTCGGCGTCGTGGCCGAAGTCGCTGATCGAGTGGCGGTGATGTACACGGGCCAGATCGTCGAAGAGTCGCCGGTGAATGAACTGTTCGCGCGGCCGAAACATCCCTACACCGAGGGGCTCTTGCGATCGGTTCCGAAATTGACGATGGCGGCGGTTGCCAAAAAACCGCGGCTGCAAACGATCGACGGGACGGTGCCGCGCTTGACGGCGTTGCCGCCCGGCTGTCACTTCGAGCCGCGCTGTCCGTACCGCATGCCGCGCTGTCGCGAGCAGGAGATTCCGTTGTATCCGTTGGCTGACGGAGCAGCTGCCCGTTGCGTTCTGTTCGATCCAGCGACCGTTGCGGCTCTGCCGCGCCCCAGTGCGGAAAGGCTTCGCGTTTCCGATTCGTTCAATAATGAAACTGAGGCTACGCCTCAGTCAGAGGCGTAGCCTCTTTTCTTTTATTAACCTGACGGTAAGGCAAGCCTTACCGCACTGCGGAGCGGCAAGCCGCAGAATTCCTGATGAGTGATCCTGACGCAATCAACAACGGCTCGCTGGTTAGCGTCCGCGAACTCTACAAGCATTTTCCGGTCGAAGGCAGTGCCGACGTGTGGCGTGCTGTCGATGGCGTGTCATTCGAAATCAAGGCAGGCGAGACGCTGGGGTTGGTCGGTGAATCAGGTTGCGGAAAATCGACCGCCGGCCGTTGTCTGCTGCGTCTGATCGAACCGACTCGCGGCAAAGTTGAATTCGAAGGCCGCGACGTCACTGCCATGGGCAAGCGTGAGGTGCGCGAACTGCGGCGACAGATGCAAATCGTGTTTCAGGATCCGAACGCGTCCTTGAATCCGCGGATGAAAATCGGCGACATCATTGCCGAGCCTTTGGTCATTCACAAAATCGGCAACAAAGCTGAGCAACGAGACCGGGTCGCCTGGCTGCTGGGCAAGGTCGGGCTCGACGCCGACTACATGAAGCGATACAGTCACGAATTCTCCGGCGGCCAGTTGCAGCGCATCGGCGTCGCCCGCGCCCTCGCCTTAAATCCGAAGCTGATCGTCGCTGACGAACCAGTGTCGGCGCTCGACGTTTCGGTCCAGGCGCAGGTCGTCAATCTACTGCAGGACTTGCAGCAGGAATTCGGGCTGACCTATCTGTTCATTTCGCATGGGCTCGCGGTTGTCGAACACATTTCGACGCGCGTCGCGGTCATGTACCTGGGACGCATAGTCGAGATTGCCGACGCCAAAGACCTTTATCTCAATCCGCTGCATCCGTACACGGTCGCGCTGCTATCGGCGATTCCGGTTCCCGATCCGACGCAAAAGCGCGATCGCATCATCTTGAAGGGCGATGTGCCCACGGCGCGCAACCCGCCATCAGGCTGTCGATTCCGGACCCGCTGTCCGATGGCGATTGACGAGTGCGCCCGAATTGATCCAGAGTTACGCGAAGTTACGCCGGGCCACAGCGTCGCGTGCATTCGCGTTGAGGGATATGCGTCGGCGCCGAACGCCGAACCGGCGCATCAACGTGAAACAAGTTTACCGGCGAAAACGTAAACAGCAATCGAATCGCGCTTTAACTCGGAACGTCAACTTTTCTCGACCGCGAAAAGTCATCTCAGGAGGACAATCGAAAAATGAGCGACCCCAATCAGGAGTTCCATGCTCCGCCCCCGCCGCCGTCACCGTCGGTTGAAGTGAAAGCACCGCGCGCTTCTCACTTGCTGCCTTACGGCATTGGCATATTTGTGATCGGATTGATTGCGCTGGTGCTGGGCATCGTCAAAATCCTGCCGGGCGGCATAGGCACCGGTGCAGCTTTCTGCTTCTGGGGGATCTTACTGTTCGCCTTAAGCTTCACGCCTTTGCCAAAAACCAGCGGCGAAGAACCGCCAATGTCGGGTGTCGCCAAACTCACCGGCATTTTCTTTGAGCCGACCCGAGTGTTTCGAAATCTGCGGGCGCATCCACGCTGGCTCGCTGCTTTTCTGACGATTGGCATTCTTAACGCGGTTTACGCGGCAGCCTTCGTCCAGCGGCTGACGCCGACGCGCATCGTCGACTTCACGATGGAAAAGATGGAGTCGAGCCCGATCAAACCGCCGCCCGATCGAATGGCTGAAACCAAAGAGAACATGCTGCAGCAAATGAGCCAGCCGGTTCAAAAGGTGCAGACTGCCGCCAAAAGTTTCGTCGGTCTTTTCGTGCTGATGTCGTTCATCGCGGCGTTGTGCATGGTGGGCGTGTTGGCCTTTGGCGGCACGATGAATTACTGGCAGGTTTTTGCGGCGGTGCTCTACGGATTTGTCCCGGTGGCCGTCATCTCAAAAATCGCGAGCATGATAATTCTCTATCTGAAGGCTCCCGAAGACATTCATCCAGTCCTGGATCAGGAGACCTTGCTGCACTACGACAATCTCGGAGTGTTGTTCTCGCCCGCAGATCATCCGGCGCTGTACGTGCTGGGAAGCGTGATCGGAATTCTCTCGTTCTACGGTCTGTGGTTGCGGGCCAAGGGCTTGCAGAATGCCGGCTACAAAGTCAGCTCGAGTGCGGCGTGGGGAACGGCGATCACGCTCTGGGTGCTGGCGCTCCTCATCGGTATGGCGCTCGCGAGTTTGTTCTCGGGATTCATGTCTTAACGACTTGGTTAGTCAGTACCATCTGCGTAAGCAGACGGGTTAAAGAGGATCGCAATGTCTCATCGCGCACTCTGATCCATCCGCTGACGCGGATGGTACTGACTCACTCGTATCGGAGTGATTCGATTGGATCCAGCCGCGCCGCTTTCCACGCGGGCCACAATCCAAAGATCATGCCGATGCCGACGCTGGCAACGAATCCCATCGCCGGCGCCCAGAGGGGAACGTACGAAGGCATAATCAATTTCACCAGCAGGGTAAGCAGCCAACCGATTCCGAGACCTACCAACCCGCCGAAGCCGGTGAGCGTCATGGCTTCAATCAGGAATTGCCACATGATGTCTTTGCGACGCGCGCCGATGGCTTTGCGCACGCCGATCTCGCGTGTTCGTTCCGTCACCGACACCAGCATGATGTTCATCACCCCGATGCCGCCGACCATTAGACCAACTGACGAAATCACGATCATGCCGATGGCAATGCCCGCGGTGATCGAGTGAAACGAGCTGATTAACGATTCGGTCGTCTCGATGCCGAAATTGTCCGGCTTGCCGAAGGGAACGTTGCGGCGGACGCGAAGTCTGTCCGTCACCTGATCCATTGCTTCCTGCATCATGCCCGGCCGGGCGACCGCGAGCAGGTAAATGTCTTCCGAGTTTGGCTTCAACTTCCGCGCGACGTTATAGGGCAGATAAATGACGTTGTTCTGATCGTCACTGCCGCCGCTGAAGAGAAACTGCTCGCGCTTTTGCAATACCCCGACGACGCGATAATCCTCCGTGTCGATCTTCAGCGTTTGTCCGACGGGATTGCCGAACTTGAAGAAATCGTCCGCGACTTTCGATCCAACTACGCAGACATTTTGATTCGTGTCATTTTCGAATTGCGAAAAGAAACGGCCGTCGGCAATCACCTGTGTGCCCGCCTTTTCGAAATCAGGCAGCGTGCCCTGGAGCGCCACGTTGGCCGAGGTCTTCCCACCGCCGCTTACCGTAATCTTCTTGCCGAAGAAATTGCTGCCGATGTCGATGAAGGGCACGGCAGTTTCGACCGCCGGCAACCGGGCCAGGTCGATCGCGTCATCGTAAGTCAGCCCTTTCCGCATGCGCTCTTCACGCGAGAGGCGGCCGACGTGAATGCCGGGATTGAACTTGCTGATATACATCGAACGCGTGCCGAACGATTCGACCTCGCGTGTCACCGCGGTATCAAAGCCCGCGATGATCGAAGCGATCAGCATTACCGTCACCACGCCGATGATCACCCCAATCACCGTCAGAAACGAACGCAGTTTGTTCCCGCGGAGGGTGGCCAGGGCCATCCAGAGATTTTCGAGAATGTCGGAGCGGAAGAGCTTCATAACCAAAACCTCAAAAGCATTGCAAATTGAAATGCAAAGTTAACGATGCCCGTCTAGCGCCCAGCATCGAAACCAGCTGAAGCGACAATTTGAAATTTTCAATTTTCAATTTGCAATTTAGTTTTCCGTGCGCAGGGCCTCAATCGGATCCAGGCGCGCTGCTTTCCACGCCGGAAACAAGCCGGACGCCACGCCGGCGGCAGCCGAGACGCCGATGGCGCCGACAACTGCTCCGACTGAAAGATAAGTCTGCATGAAAATCTGGGTCATGATCTTGCCGACAATCCAGGCGAGAAAGACGCCGATGGCTCCGCCAATCGTCGCCAACGTAACCGCCTCAGTCAAAAACTGCTTCATGATATCCACGCGCCGCGCACCCAGCGACTTGCGCAGCCCGATTTCTTTAGTGCGCTCAGTCACCGACACCAGCATGATGTTCATGATCACAATCGCGCCGACCACCAGCGCAATGCCGGGCACTCCCATGGCCACGATAAAGAACGTCCCGAAGATTCGATCACGGACACCGAGAATCGCGTCCGGCGTGACGATCCCGAAGTTGTCCTTCTCGCCCGGTGCAAGCTTGCGCCGCGCGCGCATTAAATAACGCGCCTCGTCTACTGCGTCATTGAAGGTCTCGTCAGTCCGCGACGTCGCGGTGAAATACAAACTGCGCTGACGCATCAAGGGACCGAAATCAATCTGATAGGTCTTCAGCGGAATTACCACGAAGTTGTCCTGCGGCACGCCGAAGACTGTTCCTTTCACCGCTTCGACGCCAATCACACGATAAGGCAAGCCGCGGATATCTATTTCGCCGTTGATGGCGTTGCCGGCCGGAAATAATTTGCTGGCGACGTCGGCGCCAATGTAGGCCACGCGGGCTCCGCCATCCGCTTCCGTGTCACTAAAGAAACGGCCGTTCTCAATGGTCCGGTTGTCGATGTCCGCAGTGTTCGCGGTGGCCGCGCTTACGTTGACGTCTTCCAACACCTGATCGTTGCGTTTGATTTGCGAAAACGTGCCGCGGGCCTTCGCGCCAATCTTGCCAATCAAAGTGGCCCGCTCTTTCAGATACTCATAATCATCGAGCGTCAGTTCCTTATTACGACGCTGGGCGGCGGCAATCGTGTCCGTGTCCTTGAAATCTTCGAACGGGTTGAACCGCTGAATCGAAAAGGATTTCGCACCGATGCCGGCAATCTTCTCATCAATGTATTTGTTGAATCCCTGAATGAGCGAGACCACGGTGACGAAGGCGGTGACGCCGACAATCATCCCGAGCAGCGTTAAAGCTGAGCGCAGCTTGTGCGCCCAGATTGCGGCCACGGCGACTTTGAGAATTTCGATTAGCTTCACTGAGATTGATTATACGGGCGAGAGCGAGATTTGGTTACTCGCACCAGCAAAGAGCAACGAGCAAAGGGCTAAGGGCGAAGAGCAAAGGGGAAAGAGCTAAGGGCAAGGAGAAGGCCGAATAAATGGACTGTGCTTCGGCCTTGACCCCGTTGCCCTTTGCTCTTCGCCCTTAGCCCTTTGCCCTCTGCCTATTCCCACCGCAGCGACTCAATCGGATCCAGCCGCGCTGCTTTCCACGCCGGCCACAATCCAAAAATGATTCCGACTGCGCCCGAAATACCGATGCCGACCCCGATCGCCCAGGCCGGGACGTACGCCGGCAACGGTGAATACTTGTTCACGAGGTAACCACAGACCTCGCCAACCGCCAGACCGATCAACCCCCCGATGGCCGTCAAGACAACTGCTTCAATCAGAAATTGGGAGAGGATGTTCGTGCGCGTCGCACCTACGGCTTTGCGTAACCCGATCTCCTTGGTTCGCTCAGTCACCGACACCAGCATGATATTCATCACCCCGATGCCGCCGATCATCAGCGCCACAAACGAAATCACGGTCAGCACCAGATAGGTAGCGCCGGTCAGCTGGTTATACACATCGAGCAAAGCATCCTGAGACGAAATGCCGAAATTGTTGGGCGCGCCCGGCGCGACGCGGCGCTGCTTGCGCAGCACGTCCGTCATCTCGTCAATCGCCTGTTTCACGTAGGCACGCGACACTGGCCGCACAATGATTGCTGAGATAATCGTAGGAAACTCGATGTCCGGATAATATTTCTCAAACGTTGTGATCGGAATGTAGATCGAGTTATCGCGCGACTGCCCCAGAATTTGGCCCAGCGGTTCCATCACTCCCACGACGTGAAACTGATGACCGGAAATCTTTATGTCCTTTTCGAGCGGGTCTTCGTTGTTCGGAAACAGCGCCTTCACCAAATCCAGTCCCAGCACACAGACATTATTGCGCGCTTCGACATCGAGGTCCGTGATGTATCGTCCGCGATCGACGTAACTCGAAGTCGTGAACTCGTGGTACGGCGTGACTCCGATGAGAATGGGCGTGTCACTCTGCTTGTCGCCATAACGCACCGTCTCGTTGACCTTCCGGTAGAACGGCGAGACGCCGACGACCGAGGGCGCTTCCCGCCGAATCGCGTCGGCATCTTCGAGTGTCAACTCTTTACGATGAATTTCTTCGGAAGTCGGTTGATGCCCAATGCTGGGATCGAACTTGGTGGCCCAGATGGTGTTTGACCCGAGCGATTCAATCTGCGCAGCAAACGACTTGTTCAATCCCTGAATGATGGACACCATGAAAATGACGGTCAGCACGCCCACACTAACCCCCAGAATGGTCAGCGATGAACGCAGCTTATTCGAGCGCACCGTATCGAGCGCCATCAAGGCCGATTCTCTGATATCTATGAAGGTCATCGTTAACGGAGCGCGGGCATCCTGCCCGCATGAGCGCGCTAGCGCGAACTTACGCTCGCAGACTCACCGTTTCCACTTTAAGCCGCGCACTACCGAAGGCCACTCGCGCGCTGACTTGCATAATCCAGCTCTCACAGGATTGTTCTCAATGTAAGCCAGCGCATTATCGAAATGTTGGGCATTTCTGATGTAACGATCGAAATAGTCTTCAAACCAAAATTTGCCTTGTCTTCCCAGAATTCTATTCGCTTCCTTGGAGGTATACGACTTAATCGAATGCATGATGCCTGACAAAGAAAAGTCTATGAGCGGCGCCGCTAAGAGGTGAACGTGATTCGGCATCACGACCCACGCCGACAGTCTATAGCGCTCTCCGTCGAAATGCAGCAAAGCTGATTCGACTAAAGCTGCAAGCCGCGGATTTCGCAGGTAACAGGCGCCAATTCCGCGATCCAAATACGCCTCAATTCGGTAACGGAGCTTATCTTCGAACTCTTCATCCTCGCGCGCTAGTTCGAGCTTCCATTTCTCAATTAGGTTTTGCGGCATCGAGTCGAACAAGCGAAACGTAATCGATTGGAAGACTTCGCCGCCATCAAAGTGCGGGAGGTATCCGCGACTGTGCCAACCGATTGGTTCGTGTTCATTCACGATATGTTCGCGCTCTGCGCTCATGCGGGCAGGATGCCCGCGCTCCAATATGGTCCTCATTCGGCTCGCAACGCTTCTATCGGATCCAGCCGCGCTGCGCGCCACGCGGGCCAGAGACCGCTGATTACCCCGACGATTGACGACATGGTCACGCCCAAAACTGCGGACCAGATGTTGAATAGCAAAGGAAAACCGATCGCCAGAGAGATTAAAGCCGCGGTGCCAAACCCGGTCAGCACCCCAAAGGCTCCGCCGATGCCGGTGACCATCACGGCTTCAATCAGAAACTGGGTCAAGATATCTTTGCGCCGCGCGCCGACCGCCTTGCGTATACCAATTTCCTTGGTTCGTTCGGTCACCGACACCAGCATGATGTTCATGACCACAATGCCGCCGACGACGAGCGAAATTCCGGCCACCAGAAGTGTCACCAGAAAAATACTCGACGTGGCCGACGAATAAAGATTGAGAAACACTTCCTGGGTCTCCAAAGCGAAGCCGTCGTCTTCATCGTTGAAAGTCTTGCCGCGGCGGTTGCGCATAATCGTGCGCACCTGATCTTCAGCGGTTTCCAGTTGCTCCTTTGATTGCGTTTGAACGAAGACCACCAGCACACCGCTGGGACTAAAAGCCTGCCCGCTGAAATCAACGCCGAATCGCTTCTTGTAGGTCGCGAAGGGAATGTAGACGCGGGTGTCGCGTGAGATTCCCAGGATTTTTCCCAACGGCTGCAGCACGCCGACTATCACATAACGGTGGCCGCCGACCCAGATGTCCTGGTTTACGGCCCGGTCCGGCAGCTCGCCCGGGAACAGGTTCGTTACCATGTCGGACCCGACGACGCAGACGTCGGCACCGGCCGCGCCTTCGCTCTCGGTCCATACCCGTCCGGCATCGATCGTGACTCCGTCAATATCGAACATGTGGTTGGGCTCGATGCCTCGGATCTGTGTGGTTTCGACTTTTTGATCACCGCGCTTTGCCGGCTGCACTGAATTGACTGCGACGCCGGTACGCCAGCAGGCCGTGCAGAGACGGATGATCGCCTCGGCGTCTTCGGGCGTGACGGCTTTGCGTTTATTGAATTTGATGAAGTCTTCGCGTGAGGTAATAACCTGTGGCCGTTTGGAAACGGTGAAGACAGTAGATCCTTGCGACGAGAAAGTCTGCGCGACGGTTTGGTTCAGGCCATCGATGATCGTGACCACGGCGATGACCGCGGTGACGCCTACGATAATGCCAATCAGCGTGAGCGAAGTGCGCAGTTTGTTTTGCCGCAGACTCCGCAGGGCCACCAGGAACGCTTCCCAAATCGCGGCGATGCGGACTATGCGAAAAGATTTGAAGCGGCGCGAAGGAGCGATCCTCTGGTCGAGCGCTAAACCAGGGGAGGTCTTGGTTGGGGATAAGCTGCCGGGGGACATCGCAGCATCCTACTTAATCTGCTCGTCTTTTTCGATTAATCCGTCGCGGATCGAAATCACGCGATGCGCGCGCGCCGCGATGTCGTGTTCGTGCGTGACGAGGATAATGGTGTTGCCTTCTTCGTGGAGTTTCTCGAAGAGGTTCATGATTTCGTAACTCGTCGCGGTATCGAGTGCGCCCGTTGGCTCGTCCGCCAAAAGGATTGACGGGTTATTCACCAGTGCGCGAGCGATCGCGACGCGTTGTCGCTGGCCGCCGGAGAGTTCGTTCGGGCGGTGCGTCATGCGCTCCACGAGATCCACTTCTCGCAAAGCGTTCTTGGCCATTTCGTGACGCTTCGCGCCGGGAATGCCGCCATAAATCAGCGGCAGTTCGACGTTGTGCAGGGCAGTGGCGCGCGCCAGCAGATTGAAGGTTTGAAAAACGAAGCCAACTTCCTGATTGCGAATCCGCGCCAGTTCGTCGTCATCCATTTCGGAGACGTTTTTTCCGTTGAGCCAGTACTCGCCTTGCGAAGGCGTGTCGAGACAGCCGATCAAATTCATCAGGGTCGACTTGCCTGAGCCGGACGGGCCAATGATCGCCAGGTATTCGCCGCGATGCACCTCGAAGGACACGCCATGGAGCGCGTGGACTTTTTCCGCGCCCATGTCGTAGGTCTTCCAGATTTCTTTCATCGCGATCAGCACCTGGGCCTTGCCATTCGATGACACATCAGGCTTGGAGAAGGTGCTCGTTTGCGGTCTTTCGATAGTCGCTTCAGTCATTGATATTAAGTCTCGCTCCCTCTCCCCAAACCGAGAGGGCACCCAACACATTAACCACCGGCATTCGCATTAGCGGCCGCACTGCGGGTCTGCTTCTTCACCTTGTCGCCGACCTTCAGTGTCTTGAGCACGCGACTCGGGCCGGTAATCACCTCGGTACCGGCGTTGAGACCGCTGGTGATTTCAATGTCAGACTCGCCGGTGATACCAGTTGCCACTTCCAGGAATTTCACCTTGCCGTCCTTGTCGAGGATGTAGACACCCTTCTGCTCCTTCGGTTTCTCACCGGACGGAGCAGGCGCGCTGCTCGCGAGGGTCGCGCCGGGCGAAGGCGCCGGCGCCGCTTTCTCGACGATCGCCTGGAGCGGTACGGCGATCACGTTGTTCTTGGTCTTGGTCGTAATCGTCGCGGTCGCGCTCATGCCCGGACGAAGTTTTAATTTCGTTTCGTCAGACAGGTCGTCCAGCTGCATTGTCACCTTGAATTCCTTGGCTTCCTGCACGTTGACGCGGGTATTGAGACCGCCGGTGGTGTCTGACTTACCCACGGCCAATGGATTCTTCTGGGTAATCGTCGCGCTCAACTCCTTCTCACCCAGGGCATCAACCTTTACTTTTGCCTTCTGCCCGACATCGACGCTGGCGATTTCTGTTTCATCGACATTTACTTCGATGTTGATGGTCGTCATGTCGGCGATGGTCATCAGCGGAGTCGACGAAAGTTGCGATACGGCAAACTCACCTACGCGCGTCGGGATGTCGGCAACGACGCCGTTGAGCGGCGAATATTGGGTTGCCTTCTCGCGCTGGCTCGACTGGCCGCGCAGGAAAGCCTGCTGTTGGCTGGCGCGCATTTCGCTCGATTTGATATTCGTTTGCGCTTCTTTGATGGCTACCTTTTGCTGATTCGCACGACCTTCAGCTTCCTTGACAGCCAACTTTTGCGCTTCCAGATTGGCCTTGGCGGTTTCCAGAGCAATCCTGGTCTGTTCGGACCGATCACGAGCGGCGTCGTACTCGAATCGAGATGCTACGCCCTTTTCGATCAGTTCCGAGGACCGTTTCAATTCGCGTTGCGCGGCCACGTAATCGACATTCGCGCGATCGACTGCAGTCTGCTGTGCGATCACCTGCTGGCGCGCGGACGCGACCGAGGCTTCGCTGACTACCAGCGCTTGCTGAGCTGAGGCGACTGCGTTACGCGCATTCGTCACGTCATTGAGAGACGCTTGCGTCAGGGCCCACTGCGCTTCCTGACTCGACTGCAACTGGGTGGGATCGACGCGCACCAGGGCCTGGTTCTTCTTAACTACGTCGCCCGGGTTCACATAAATTTCAAGGATGCGACCCGGCACTTCGCTGGTCAGCTTGATGTACTGAATCGGCCGGACTTCACCCGAGGCGGTTACGGTCGATTTCAGCTCGGGGCGCACGTCAACTTTGACGGTGGTTACTTCCGGTTCGTCCTTGCGTGTGGCGATGACGCTGATGACGACCACCAGCACCAAAACGACGAGCGCCGACACACCGATAATTATTTTCTTTTTTCTACTCAGGGCCATTGAGGTTCAATTTCCTTAATTAAATTCGCCGGGTTGATGTTTCTTAGATGCCAGCCAACGCGATAAGTTCACGGCTTGAGTTGGTTTTACGAAGATATTCGGTGACTGGTTTCAAAGAAAACACTTGGGAACAACGTAATTATAAAGGAGACCCCGGTTGGTGGCGAACTGCGCGGTGTTGCGGGCTCATTGCTACCTCACCTCGCGCGGCCTTGTTACTGCAAACGGGTAATTGAGGTTTAGAGGCGGGCGTTGCCC
>JADMIO010854537.1_pt1 | contig 11588 bp, 11 predicted proteins | sample 8958161 | NCBI WGS metagenome assembly JADMIO01 (sample SAMN16585339, study PRJNA669376) | soil metagenome | isolation source: Crop rotation soil | place: USA: Cullars Rotation, Alabama | collected 2011
CGCGACGACATTACCGGCGAAATCGGGAAGCTGACCGGTCGCCGTGGCGTCGACGTCGTGTTCGACGCGACCTACAGCGAAGCAGGCTTCGTCGAGAGCGCGAAGACGGTCCGGCAGGGCGGCCGGTGGATCGTGCTCGGCGTCGGCCCCGGGAAGACGACACGCTTGGTGGAAACGCAGAGCCCGGTCGACTCCATCCTGGCCGAGCGCGGCGCCGAGCACGTCAACGTCAATCTGCTGCGGTATTTTTCGGAACCCGTTACGCTCGACGACGAGGCGAAGGCATTTCTTCAGCGCGGGATGGCCCTGGCGATGCAGTGGGCGACGCGCGGGCTCGTGGTGCCGTACGTCTGCGCGACGATCGACAGCACCGTCGAGGCGATCAATGCCGGGCTGCAGTCGTTGAAGGCCGGTCGGGGCGTCGTGGGCAAGGTGGCGGTGATCGCGGATCATGACCTCGCGGGCGGCACGTGATGGAACCGTCGCAGTCCCTGGCGTGGTTCATCCGTGCTGCGCCACGCGCAGCGCTTCGCCCAACGACCAAACGGCGGCACCGAGCAGCACGACGTCCTTCAGCAGGAATTGCCCCGGCATCGCAGAGAGAGCCGGGAAGCCGAGGCTCGGCTCCCATCCCGGGGTCGAGAAGAGAAAGCTGATCGTGGTGAGGAACATCGCGACCGCCATCGCGCTTCCGACCGCCGTCACCGACGGCGACCATGGGCGCGCCGCGATCGCCGCCGCGATCGCGATCTCGACGACGCCGAGATACGCCGAGAACGCGCGCACGCTGACGACGCGGTACATCCAACTCATCAAGGGACTGTTCGCCACCAAGGGATCGATCCCTGTCGCCTCGTACGCCGTGAACTTCATCGCGCCGATCCAGGCGACGACGAGCACCAGCCCGTAACGTAGGAGCAGCAGCCCCACGGCTTCCACATCTACGGCGTGCGTTGCTGCCTCGGCGACATCGCTGTGCTCGTTCGTTTCGGCGTTGCTGGTCGCGATCGTCATGATTCGGCCTCCGCTGCTCACGGCGAGCAAGGCGCGGGCCGGTCGCCGCAGGCATGCTTGCGTTCGGAGCAACATGCGGCAGCGTGAGCCGTTCGCGCCAGCAGAGAACGCGCAGAAACGGTCCGTCTCATGCGCACTGCGCCGCAACGGCTGCGCCGCGGCTGCGCGCCGATCGCTCGGCAGAGACCGCCGATCACTCGGCATGGACGGTTCCCGCGTGCACGACCGGGGCCTCGGTCCGTGGCACGGCGGTTGCGGACGCGACGCCGCGGCAAGACCGCGTCAGCCGGCGTGGCCGGCGGCGGACAGCCGGCGGTCGAGGTCGAACGCCGCACTGATGAGCGCGAGGTGCGTGAACGCCTGCGGGAAGTTGCCGAGATGCTGCGCCTGCGGGCCGAGCTCCTCGCCGTACAACCCGAGGTGGTTCGCGTACCCGAGCATCTTCTCGAAGAAGAAGCGCGCCTTCTGGAGGTCGCCCATGCGCGAGAGACACTCGACGTACCAGAACGAGCACATCGAGAACGTTCCCTCCTCGCCGGTGAGGCCGTCGGAGAAGCCGTCCGTGAGACGATAGCGGTACACGAGCGAGTCGCTGACCAGGTCGCGCTCGATCGCGCGCAGCGTCGACATCCATCGCGGATCGGTGGGCGACACGAAGCGGACGAGCGGCATCAAGAGCGCGGCGGCGTCCACGGTCGTCGCGCCGAGGTGCTGCATGAACGCGCGCCGACCGGGGTCCCAGAAGCGGCGGAAGACGTCCTGGTAGATCGTGTCCCGCACCTCGTACCAGCGCGACAACGGCGCCGGGAACGAGCGCTTCGACGCCAAACGGATCGCGCGGTCGATCGCGACCCAACACATCACACGCGAGTAGAGGAACTCCTGGCGGCCGCCGCGGACTTCCCAGATGCCCTCGTCCGGCTGCTGCCAGTTGGCGCACACCCATTCGACCAGGCGGGCGATGTTCGTCCACGCATCGTAGCCGATGGGCGAGCCGTACTTGTCGTACAGGTAGACGGAGTCCATGAGCTCGCCGTAGATGTCGAGCTGCAAGTTCGCGAACGCGGCATTGCCGATGCGGACCGGGCGCGACCCCATGTAGCCCTCGAGGTGGGGAAGCGTCTCTTCGGGAAGCGCATGACGGCCGTCGATCCCGTACATGATCTGCAGCGATCCGTCCGGCGCGAGCTCCTCACAGCGTGCCATCACCCACTGCATGAAGGCCGCGGCCTCGTCGGTGTACCCGAGCCGCATCAACCCGTAGAGCGTGAACGACGAGTCGCGGATCCAGGTGTAGCGATAGTCCCAATTGCGGCTGCCCCCGATCGTCTCCGGCAGCCCGAAGGTCGGTGCGGCGATGATCGAGCCGTACTGTTGCGACGTGAGGAGCTTCAGTGTGAGCGCGGACCGGTTCACCGTCTCGCGCCAGCGACCACCGTACGTGTTGCGCGCCACCCACGCGCGCCAGAAATTCACCGTGCGCTTGAAGGCATCGCTCGGGTAGTCCCGGTGCTCGGATGGAGACGGCTCTTCCGTCGCCAGCACGACCTCGAGGACGAACCAGGCGGAGGCGTCGGCGCCGAGCGTAAACTCGGCGAGCGCTGCGCCGCCGTCGACGCGCATGGGCACCGAGGAACGCAGGCGCAGCACGAGGTCGCCGCTGCCGGATCGCGAGCAGAAGAGCACCTCGGTGTCGCTGCGACGCTCGACGGTATGCGTGGCGCGCGCATAGTCGAACCGCGGGTCGCAGCGCATCGCGAAACGCACCTCGCCCCGCACCGTCTTCGCCCGGCGCACGAGGGTGTGCGCTTGGCCGGAGTCCTCGACGGGCATGAAGTCTGACACCTCGGCGACCCCGTCGCTGTCCAAGAACCGGGTCAACAGCACGTTGGTGTCGGGCAGGTAGAGCTGCTTACGGGCGGCCCTGAAGAGCTGCGGCGCAAGCTGAAACCGTCCGCCACGTTCGGCGTCGACGAGCGCGGCGAACACGGACGGCGAGTCGAAATGGGGAAGACAGAGGAAGTCGATCGATCCGTCCATGCCGACGAGCGCGACGGTGTAGAGGTCGCCGATGACCCCATGCTCGCCGATCGGTGCGTAGCCCGCCATCGTCGTCGACGACCCTACCCGAAACGCCCGGTCTAGTCTCGGTCGGTCCAGCCATCCGCGTCAGAATGCAATCATGCCTCGACAGCTCGGCGATTCAGCGCGGCGCCAACCAGACGTGGCATGTGTGAAGGTGGGGCTGGCGTTCGCGTCTCGTGCGCCCCGATGGTCAGCAGCTAGGGTTTGTGATCGACCCGGGTCGCTCTCTTCGTCGTCCGCCGGTCTTTGCGGGACCTGCTTTCACACTGGCTGCGCACCTCCTGCTTCAGAATCTCCGCCAGCCGTCTCACTCCAGGCCCCGCACCTTCGGGATCGGCGAGCACGAGGTAGATCTCCACGAACGTGTCGCCGCCGTCCGCGAGCGGCAATACCTTCAGCTCGCCGGCCGCGAGCTCCTTGCGGATCTTGTCCTCCGGATACCAGGCGAAGCCGAAGCCCATGCGCGCGGCCTGGAGTGACGTCGCCATGTGGCCGACGGTCCAGCGCTGCTCGGCCTCGAGAAAGCCGCCGCGCTTGTCGCGCTTGACGCTCGTGTCGCGCACGATGAGGTTCCGCTGCTTGCGGAGATCCTTCAGCGTGAGACGCCGGCCGAGGCGGAAGAGGGGATGCTTCGGATGCGCGGCGGGCACGAAGGCGAGCCGCATGAGCGACTCACCGCTGAACCCCGGTGGCACACGCGGCGTGAGCGCGAGGTCGACTCTGCGCTCGAGGAGCGCCTCGGGCGCGCCGCCGATCACGGTCTCGATCACCTCGATGCGCGTATGCGGCGCCTCCCGTCCGAAGCGGTCGAGGGATTCGAGCAGCAGCCAGGTTGGAAAGATGATCTCGACGGCGATCGTGATCTCCGCCTCCCATCCGGCGGAGTTCCGATGCGCCGCTCGTTCGAGGCTCGACGCCTCGTCGAGCAGAACGCGAGCGCGCGAGTAGAGCATCCGGCCCGCCGGCGTGAGCACCGCTTTCCGGCCCTCCAGCTGAAAGACCTTCACCCCGAGTAGCTTCTCGACCTGCTGGACGGCGTAGGTCACCGCCGATTGGCTCTTGTGTATGGCCTCCGCGGCGGCCGCGTAGCCGCCTTCGTCCACGACGGCTACGAGCGCGCGCCATTGGTCGAGGGAGATCGTCGTAGACGGCGTTGCCATGATCAGATTCCTCGATCGATCTGAGCGGATCTTTCGTCTTTCCCATTCAACGAGTGAATATTAGATACCTTCCCATGGACACACTACTGAAGCTCAATAGCAGCATCTTCGGCGAAAACGGCGCCTCGAGCCGGCTGGCGGACGCCTTCGTGGCGCGCTGGCTGGCGGCGCATCCCGACACGCGCGTGATCGAGCGGGATCTGGCCAACGAACCCGTACCGCACTTGACGGCGGAAGTGTTCGCGGGATTCAACGCGCCGCCCGGCGAGCGAAGCCCCGCGCAGGAGGCGGCAGTCGAGGTCTCGGACGCCTTGATCGACGAGCTCGAGCGCGCCGACGTCCTCGTGCTCGGCCTGCCGATGTACAACTTCGGCGTGCCTTCGACGCTGAAGGCGTACTTCGACTACATCGGCCGCGGCGGCAGGACGTTTCGCTACACCGAGAACGGCCCCGAAGGACTGCTCACCGGCAAGAAGGCGTACGTGTTCGCCGCCCGTGGTGGTGTCTATGCCAGTGGGGCGAGCGAGCACGAGACCAGCTACGTGCGCCAGTTTCTGTCCTTCATCGGCATCACGGACATCGAGTTCGTGTACGCCGAGGGGCTCGCGCTCGGCGACGCGGCTCGGGCCGTGGCGTTCGAGGCGGCGGAGCGCTCGATCGAGCAACTCACGGACGCGTCACGCCTGGTCGCGTGAAGAGGGAGTGAGGACGATGACCCAACGCGAGTTACGACGGACGATCGAGGGTGTCGTCACCGCCGATGGCGCTGGCGTCAAGCTCCGCCGGAGCCTCGGCAGCGTGCCCGGGCTCTACCTCGATCCTTTTCTCATGCTCGACGAGTTCTCATCCGACGACGCCGCCGACTACGTCGCCGGCTTCCCGTCGCATCCGCACCGCGGTTTCGAGACCGTGACCTACATGCTCGACGGGCACATGCGTCACGAGGATCATCTCGGCCACCGCGGCGAGCTCACCGACGGCGGTGTGCAATGGATGACGGCCGGTCGCGGCATCATCCACTCGGAGATGCCGCAACAAGATCACGGCCGCATGCGCGGCTTCCAGCTGTGGATCAACCTGCCGCGGCGGGAGAAGATGAAGCCCGCCAAGTACCGCGACATCGCGGCGCGCGAGATCCCGGTCGTCGAGCTCCCAGGCGGCGGCCGCGTCAAGGTGATCGCCGGCAAGATCAGCGTCGACGGGCGCGAGTTCGCGGGTCCCATCCAGGGCCTGACGACCGACCCGACCTATCTCGACGTCGAGCTCCCACCGGGCGCTCGGTTTCGCCACGCGATCGCGAGGGACTACACCGCGTTCGTGTACGTCTTCGAGGGGAGCGTCGCGATCGGGTCGGGGGACCGTGTCCAGACGCTTGCGACCCAACGCGCGGGCGTGACTTCGGAAGGTGAGGAGATTGTTCTCCGTGGCGGCGATCATGGCGGCCGCGCGCTGTTGATCGCCGGCCGTCCGTTGCGGGAACCGGTCGTCCAGTACGGCCCGTTCGTGATGACCACCCGGGAGGAGGTTGAGCAAGCCGTGCGCGACTATCGAAATGGAACGCTCACCGACGCGCACACGGAGGCGTCGCAATGAAAACGACGGCGCTCGTCGCGAGCGCTGCGTTGGCGTAACTTCGCTGCCGGGATGATGGCGCGCGGCGCATCGCGTTTCGATTCGGCTCGGTGATCGTGTCGTAACGTGATCCCGCTGTTCAAGAAGGCGTAAGCGACCCTCGCGATCCTCCGAGAACCGGCGTTCGTGGCGAGTAAGGGCACCTGGATCATGGTCGCGGACGTGCGCGATTGTGGCGCAGTTGCGCGTCCGTCCGTGCCGCGATTTGCGTTGACGATTGGGCGTCGTCCGGGTCACAGTTCCGCCCACCCGCACCCGGCTGCGGGCGTCAGACCAAAGGAGGACCAAAGGAGGGACCGCTCATGATCCGCTTCATCCGGAAGTAAGCGTTGCTGGTAAAGTTCGCCATGTGCTACCGTGCCGCACATGGACAGCATCGGAGTCAGGCAGCTCCAACAGAACGCCGCCACGACCGTGGAACGAGTCCGGCTCGGCGAGAGCATCGAAGTAACCGTGAGGGGTCGCCCGGTGGCAAAATTGGTTCCGGTCGTTGGTACCCTCCTCGACCAGTTGGAGGCCTCGGGCAGGCTCAAGCGTGGGAAAGGCGACGTCCTCGACCTGGGTCCACCGCTGAAGCCACGGCGGGGCGTTGAACTGCCGTCGGTCTCTCTGGCGAAAATGAGGGCACACGAACGCTGATGCTCTATCTCGATTCGTCCGCGCTGCTGAAGCTCGTCATCGCCGAGAAGGAATCGCGCGCGTTGCGAAGCTTTCTCAAGCGCGAGCCAGCGGAGCGAGTGTCGTGTGCCTTGGCACGCACCGAGATCCTCCGCGCCACCCGACTGCACGGCACGGCCGCTCTCGAAAGAGCCCGGGGCTTACTCCAGACCTTACAGCTCGTTCAACTCGACGACGTGCTCCTCGACGCCGCCGGGCTGTTGGACCCGGTGAAGATGCGCTCCCTCGATGCTATCCACCTTGCTGCCGCCGCGCTCATCGCGCCAGCACTGACGGCGCTGGTGACCTACGACAAGCGAATGGCAGAAGGCGCGGCGCTTCTCGGCTTTCCGGTCGTGTCCCCTGCCTGACACGAAGGGGATGGGGCAACTTTGAGGCAACACGTCCGACGCCACGACGCTGAAGGGCGCAGGATCAACAGTATACGGCGACAGTAGGATTCCTCCCCGCCCACGCTCGAGCGAAACGACGAGCTGGCGCTCCGGCTTTACTCCGGCAACGCGCGCGCGTAGAGCGCGTTCGGAATTGTCATGGCGCAGCCGTTCTACGAGCGCATCTCCGCGCAGGACCGGTCGTTCCTCCACTTCGAGGACGCGACCACCCACATGCACCTCGGGGGACTCACAGTCTTCGAGGCGGGGCCGCTCACGACGGCCTCGGGTGGAATCGACATCGACCGGATCCGCGCGCAGATCGCGGGACGGCTGCATCTGGTGCCGCGGTATCGGCAGCGGCTGGCGTGGATCCCGGTCTTCAATCAGGCGGTCTGGGTCGATGACGACCACTTCGACCTGAGCTACCACGTGCGGCACGCGGCGCTGCCGCGGCCGGGTGACGACGAGCAGCTGAAGCGGCTGACGGCGCGGATCATGTCGCAGCAGCTCGACCGCGGGAAACCGCTGTGGGAGCTGTGGGTGATCGAAGGGCTCGAGGACGGGCGCTTCGCACTGATGGTGAAGACGCATCACGCGCTCGCCGACGGCATCTCGGCGTTCGACCTCTTCACCGCGCTCGTGAGCCCGACGCCGGACGACGAGATCGAGGAGCCGCGACCGTGGACGCCGCGTCCGATGCCGGGCGGCGCGCGCTTGCTCTTCGACGGCATCGCGCGACAGATGACGGCGCCAATCACGGCCGCACGCCGGCTGCTCGCGGCGGCCGCCGACCCTGCCGGCGTCGCCGCCGGCGCTCGCCAGAGCCTGCGCGCGCTGTGGGATCTCGTCGGCAGCGGCGCGTCGTTGCCGCCGCCGACGCCGCTCAACAAACCGGTCAGCGCGCATCGCCGCTTCGATTGGCTCGCGCTCGACCTCGCGGCCGTGAAAGCGATCAAGGACCGGCTCGGCGGCACGGTGAACGACGTGGCGCTCGCGATCGTCGCCGGTGCCCTGCGGCGGTTCCTCCTCGGGCGCGGCGTCGATCTCCGCGGCGTGAAGGTCCGGATCGTCGTGCCCGTGAGCGTGCGCACCGAGGACGAGCGCGGGGTGCCGAGCAACCGCGCGTCGGGATGGCTCGTGACCGTCGCGCTCGACGAGCCCGATGTGCGGCGGCGCTTCGCGGCGGTCGTCGCCGAGACGACGAAGCGCAAGGCGGCGCGGCAGGAGCTCGGCCCAGACGTGCTCGGCCGCGTCGCCGACTACGCCGTCCCCGGCATCGTCGGCCTCGGCGTGCGGCTTCTGGCGCGCCTTGCGCCCTACAATCTGATCGTGACCAACGTGCCCGGCCCGCAGGTGCCGCTGTATCTCCTCGGCGCGCGCCTCCTCGGCGGGTTCCCGCAGGTGCCGCTCTTCGAGCACCAGGGGCTCGGGGTCGCGCTCTTCAGCTACTGCGGCGCGATCGGGTTCGGCTTCAACGCGGATCGCGAGATCGTTCCCGACCTCGACGCTTTCACCGGGGCCGTCCAGGCGAGCTTCGAAGAGTTGACCGAGGCGGCGGCCGTCCCGTCGCCGCGGGCCCACGACGCGCCCGCCAGCACGGTGACTTCGCCGGCCAGAGGCGCGCGCGTGGTGGAGCGCGGACGGTGACTCAGGTCGTCTGTTGCAGCGCCTCGTGCACGATCCGCTCTGCCTCGTGCAGGATGCGGTCGAGGTGTGCGCGGTCGACGAAGCTCTCCGCGTAGATCTTGTAGACGTCTTCGGTTCCCGAGGGGCGCGCTGCGAACCAGCCGTTCGCGGCGACGACCTTGAGGCCGCCGATGGCCGCGCCGTTCCCCGGCGCGGTGGTGAGTCGTGCGATGATCGGGTCGCCGGCGAGCGTGGTGGTCGTCACCGCGTCTGGCGACAGTGCCGCGAGCCGCGCCTTCTCTGCAACGGTCGCGGACGCGTCGACGCGTGTGTAGTACGGGTCACCGAGATCCGTCGTGAGCGTGCGATAGTAGTCGCCCGGGTCCTTCCCGGTGCGCGCGGTGATCTCGGCGGCGAGGAGACCCGGGACGATCCCGTCCTTGTCCGTCGTCCATACGCGACCGTCGGACCGGAGGAACGTCGCCCCGGCGCTCTCCTCGCCGCAGAAGCCGATCGCGCCGTCCACGAGGCCGTCGACGAACCACTTGAAGCCGACCGGCACCTCGACGAGTCGTCGGCCGAGGCGCGCCGCCACGCGGTCGATCATCGAGCTGCTCACGACCGTCTTGCCGACGGCGACGGTGTCCGACCACTGCCGGTTCCGGAAGAGGTGGTCGATCGCGACGCTCAGATAGTGGTTCGGCTGGAGCAGCCCGGCGCTCCGCGTGACGATGCCGTGGCGATCGGCGTCCGGATCCGTCGCGATGGCGACGTCGAACCGGTCCTTGAGTCCGACCAGGCGCGCCATCGCGTGCGGCGAAGACGGGTCCATGCGGATCTTGCCGTCCCAGTCGACGGTCATGAAGCGGAACGTCGGGTCAACGGTGTCGTTCACGACCGTGAGGTCGAGGCCGTAGCGCTCCGCGATCGCGTGCCAGTAGTCGACACCGGCGCCGCCGAGCGGATCGACGCCGATCCGCACGCCGCTCGCGCGGACCGTGTCGAGCTCGACGACCGTCGCGAGGTCGGCGACGTACGCCTCGCGGTACTCGTGCGCGTGCATCGTCGAGGCGCTGCGGGCGCGGTCGAACGGGACGCGCGCGACCCCGTGCAGCCCGTCGGCGAGAAAGGCGTTCGCGCGCTCCTCGATCCAGCGGGTGACGCGCGTGTCAGCGGGTCCGCCGTGCGGCGGGTCGTACTTGAAGCCGCCGTACTCGGGGGGGTTGTGCGATGGGGTGACGACGATGCCGTCCGCGAGGCCGCTCCGGCGCCCGCGGTTGTACCCGAGCACCGCGTGCGACACGACTGGCGTCGGCGTCCAGCCGTCGCGCGCATCGACCATCACGTCGACGGCGTTCGCGGCGAGCACCTCGAGCGCGGTCACGAGCGCGGGCCGCGAGAGCGCGTGCGTGTCGATCCCGATGAAGAGCGGTCCGTCGATGCCTTCCTGCTTCCGATGGAGACAGATCGCCTGCGTGATCGCCGCGATGTGGTCTTCGTTGAAGGCGCCCGCGAGCGAGGACCCGCGATGGCCGGAGGTCCCGAATGCCACGCGCTCGGCCGGCACCGACGGGTCCGGGTGACGATCGTGATACGCGGCGAGGAGACGCGGCACGTCGACGAGGATCGACGGCGGCGCCGCCTTGCCGGCAAGCGGGCTCAACATTCGGACCCTCGCTGGTGAGCGCCGTGGATGAGCACGGGCGCTAGCTCACATGCGATGCAGCGCGCAGATCTTGTTCCCGCACGGATCCCGCAGGTAGGCGAGGTACATCTTCCCGAGATTGCCCTCGCGAACGCCGGGCGGCTCTTCGCAGGTCGTGCCGCCGTTCGCGACGCCGGCGGCGTGCCAGGCGTCGACGGTGGCCGGATTCGCGACCACGAAGCCGATCGTGCCGCCGTTCGCAGCGGTCGCCGGCGCGCCGTTGATCGGCGTCGTCAGCGCGAAGACGCCCGTCGGTGACAGGTAGAAGATGCGTCCCTTCTCGTCGGTGACGCCGGCGGGAATGCCGAGCGTGCCGAGCACGGCATCGTAGAACTTCTTCGACGCATTGATGTCGTTGGAACCGACCATGACATGGCTGAACATCGCGTAGCTCCTCCGGATGACCAGTGTGGGTGCGATCACCGCGTCGACGCGCGGCGCATCCTTATCGCCCAACGCGGACGCTGCTTCAACATGGTGTCTCTCGTGCTCCTCCATCGCGTCCGCGCGACGATGTCGTTGCGGCCGTACCGTGCGCGGAGCGCGGCGACCTCCCGTGCTGTCGCGATCATCGGCGAGCCGCGCGGACGTAGTCCTCGAGGATGTCATCCGCCGAGACGATGCCGATGACACGCTCGCCGTCGACCACCCACCGGACAGGCGGCAGTGCGTACGACGCGCTCGGCGACGCTGCCGAGGAGCACATGGGTGATGCCGGTCCGTCCGTGGGTGCCGATCACGATCACGTCGGCGCGGCGCTCGATCGCGTAGGGGACGATGTCGAGCCGCGCGATGCCCCATCGCACCTCGACCTCGTAGGCCGGCGGTGGTCCCTCGCCGAGGACTTCTGCGACGTGTCGCGCGAAACGGTCGCGCGCGATGTCGATCAGCGTGGCGTCGCTCGCCGGCGTGGGGAACTCGACGAACATCGACGGCATCTCGATCGGCAGGATGTGGACGATGAGGAGCCGCCCGTCGAACGCCCGGCCGAGCTCGGCCGCGAGCCTCAGTGCCGCATGGAGCACTCCGAGTCGTCCACTGGAACGAGGATCTGGTTGAAGTTCGCCATCATTCGAACCTCCACACGGTTCGAGAGCCGCTTCCGTGCCACGGCGGCGGCGACGGCGAATCACGATCCGCGGTAACAGCGCTCCGGATCGTGCGACATGTGCGCGCTCCGCATTCCGACGAATGCGAACCGAGCTGCGGTGCGAGCGCGGCGAGCTGCGCCCGGCTATGGACGACTGAGGACCTTGGTGTAACGGACGGCCGTGGTCGCACCGCCACGACGGCGGCGGGCGCCGCGCCCGCGTG
>JADMIO011000866.1_pt1 | contig 11588 bp, 11 predicted proteins | sample 8958161 | NCBI WGS metagenome assembly JADMIO01 (sample SAMN16585339, study PRJNA669376) | soil metagenome | isolation source: Crop rotation soil | place: USA: Cullars Rotation, Alabama | collected 2011
GGAACGGCAGAATTGATCGCAGCCGCTGGGTTTGGGTGCGACATTGAAGAACTGGGCTTCTCACAAAAGCTGAACCGTTTCAACGCATTAATTCAAAATAGCGCCAAAGACCCTTACAATACCCTTCACCTTTCTTTGAACTTTGCGCCAGGTGAAGACCTTAATAACGAAACCTTGCAAAGGATAGCCATGGATTACATGTGTAGGATAGGGTTTGCAAATCAACCATTCCTGATATACCGTCATGATGATGCTGCACATCCTCATCTTCATATTGTTACTACTCCGATATTAAAAAGTGGCAGGTCCATTAATATTCACAACCTCGCTAAAAGGAAATCGGAATCTGCACGCAAAGAGATCGAGCTGGATTACGGGTTGGTAATTGCAGAAAACAGGAAGAAGGGGAAGCTATTGCCATTGCAACCGGTTTTATTAGAGGCTGTTAAATATGGACAATCAGAAACAAAAAAGGCTATCTCAAACATCGTAGTGGAGGTGGTTGCCCGGTATAAATTTGCCTCGCTGGATGAATTAAATGCTATATTGAGACAATACAATGTTTTTGCAGATCGGGGAGGGTCTGGTAGCCGCATGTATCAAAATGGCGGTTTGGTTTACAGTGTTATCGATAAAGATGGTTACAAAACCGGTGTCCCTATCAAAGCCAGTTCTATTTTTACCAATCCAACGCTATCAAGGCTGCAACAGAAATTTCAACGTAATAATACTTTTAAAACAGTATGTAAGGAGAACGTTCAAAATAAAGTGTTGACAGTCCTTTATCAAAGCAAATCTACAGGTGAGTTTATGGAAGGTCTTAAGCGCCGCAGCATGGGATGCAGTGTACAGTATCATACTGACGGTAGTATTCAAAATATTTGCTTTGTCGATCATTATTCCAAAACTGTTTTTACAGATGAAGACCTGGGAATTTCTCCAAATACACTTATTAGCCGTCTGAACATAAACCCACAGACAAAGATTGATAATAGCAGGCAATCCAGAACCTTTACAAATGAACATAATCTTTTAGCTGGCTTCAAAACTCCGGAATCTATAGATGTTTTAAAAATATTACTTACCACCGAGTCTAACCAACCTGACCTTTCACCGGAGTTTTTTCGGAAGCGAAAGAAAAAGCGCAAGCATTAGCTATAGATGATTTTTAACCATGTGATTTAACTAATTCCCTACGGGGTTGAAACAGCTTACATATGCCTGAAACTGAAAATATAGGAGCTTATAACAAGATCCTGGATTTTATCCGGCTTGGCAGCATTATCCTGCTATTGGTACATTTTTATTGTGTTTGCTTTTCAGCCATGCAGGAATGGCAGCTGAGTTTACCGTTTATTGACAGGCTAATTTTTAGCATAACCGAGCAAGTTGACTTTTTAGCCGGAGTTAATAAACCAAAGGTAACTGTCTTACTCTTGTTAACGATTTCTCTTATTGGTGCTAAAGGGAAAAAAGACGAAAACCTTACCATTGGTCCTGTCCTATTTTATATTTGCATTGGGCTATTGCTTTACTTCCTGTCTTCATTACTCCTGTTTCTTAAAATTCAACCAACAACGCTTGCTTGCCTTTATATTGTTGTTACGGTTACCGGGTATCTTTCAGTGCTTTCCGGTCTTGCAAAGGTTTCCCGTATTTTATTCTTAAAATATAAAGGAGATGTCTTTAACGATATAAACGAAGCATTTCCTCAGGAAGAGCGATTGCTGGAGAATGAGTTTTCAATTAACCTTCCTGCGCAGTACAAACTAAACGGAAAAACTCGAAAATCCTGGATCAACATCATCAACCCGTTTCGTGCATTGTTGGTACTAGGTACACCTGGTTCCGGCAAATCTTATTTCGCAGTACGTCATGTGATCACTCAACATATTCAAAAAGGATTTACATTTTTTATCTACGATTTCAAGTTTCCTGATTTAACACGCATTGCTTATAACACTTTAAGAGTTCATTATGATAAGTATAAAGTATTGCCACGGTTTTATATCATCAATTTCGATGATCTTTCACGCACTCATCAATGCAACGTTCTTTTTCCTGAAAGCATGCTCGACATAACAGATGCTACCGAATCCAGTCGGACACTGCTCTTGGCTTTAAATCGGGAATGGATAAAAAAACAGGGCGATTTCTTCGTGGAGTCTCCGATCAATTTTACTACAGCTATATTCTGGTATTTGCGTAAATATGAAGATGGCAAATATTGCACACTTCCGCATTGTATTGAACTGGCCCAGATAGAATATAAAAAGTTATTTCCTGTATTGAGCCTGGAAACTGAAATAGAAGTTTTGATCAATCCATTCGTAAGTGCATTTGTAAATGGTGCGCTTGAACAGCTCGAAGGACAAATCGCAAGCGCAAAAATCTGTTTGGCGAGGTTATCATCACCCCAGTTATATTATGTACTTAGTGGTAACGATTTTACCCTTGATATCAATAATCCTGAAAAGCCAAAACTGGTTTGTGTGGGAAATAATCCGAGTAAACAAGGAATTTATGGTGCCGTTCTATCTCTTTACATTGAACGTATGTTAAAGCTGGTTAACAGGAAAGGACAACAAAAGTCAAGTTTGATATTTGACGAGCTGCCAACCATATTTATAAATGGCATTGACTACATAGCAACTGCAAGATCAAATAAAGTGTCAACTACGCTGTGCGTTCAAGACCTTTCACAGCTTCGTAGGGATTACGGAAAGGAGCAAGCCGATGTCATCGTCAATACCTGCGGCAACATAATATCAGGGCAGGTAATAGGGGATACTGCAAAATTGCTTTCTGAACGAATTGGTAAGATCATGCAGGAGCGCGAATCGCTATCAATAAACAGCAATGACACCTCAGTAAGCAAAACGACCCAACTGGAATCAGCCATCCCGGCTTCCAAAATCAGCAATTTAAGCAGCGGAGAGTTTGTAGGTGCTGTAGCCGACGATCCCTTGCAAAAAATTAAACTTAAAACATTTCACTGTGAAATTATCAATGATCATGAAGCTATAAAAAACGAAGAATCGCTCTATGAAGATCTCCCTGCAATTCGACATATCGATCAACGTACGGTTATGCACAATTACTACCAGGTAAAAAAAGATGTTCGAAAAATTATTGAAATAGAAATGAAAAGGATTAATGATGATCCTTTATTAAGCCAACAAATGGAAAATAAGGTGAAACGTAAAAAATCTAATAACAGTTTGTAAGCCATTTTGTATACAATTAAATACTATCTATTATGAACCAGGTCAATTATCAATTTCTTGTTGAAACTTTAGAACGCCATGGCTTGAGCCACCCGGCAATTAACAATGCTCTTAAAACCAAAATGACATTAGGGAGTGAGGAATTTGATATTGGTGGCATGAAGCTTATGTTCGGAAAAGATGAAATGCGATTCACTGCCAAATTTGGAAAAGGTGAATCAAGAGGCAATGATGAAGGTTTTTATTATTTAAACAAATTCAAAGCAACAATTACTAAAGAAAACGGGCAAACGCACACAGCGGAATTTGCTTTGTATAAACAAAAAGGGTTTAATACCAATGAAATGTTCAATCTGATGGATGGGCGTCCGGTTTATAAAAAGCCAAGGAATGAAGAAGGACGCTGGATGAAAGTTGACTTTAAAAATGTTGATGAGAATGGGTTCGCCCGTATGCGTAGCTATTATGATAGTACTACCAATTTTAATTTGCCCCGCGAACTAGAGAAATTACCTGTTGTGTATGCAAAGACACAGGACAAGGAAAATACTATTTTAGATCTTCAAAGAGGGGAACGCGTTAGTGCAGCCATGAAAATTGATGGAAAAAGGGATATTGTGAATATTGGCGTTTCTCCCCAGTTAGGAGGGTTGACTTTATACGATGCTGATATGAAACCCATTAAGCATACAAATTCACAATCTATTGAAATGGTGCTTGAGGATGATTTGAGTAAAAATATGGGTAAGAAAAATGACAAACTACCTGAGCAGACTGTTGAACTTATGAACAAGATTAATAATTCAAAGCAAAATGAAGGGCAGGGGCAGAATAAGAAAATTTCATAATTTCCTAGAGTCGGTTATTACCTCCTTATTACAATCTGTTTTTTAATTAAAGCCCCGGTGTAGACACATCGGGACTTTTGGCTATGGTACTGATTAGTATTTTTAACAGAGGCTGAAAAATCTCTTGATAAATTTTTCTTCTTGTTACTGGCCGGGATTATAATAGGCGGTAACGAGTGTACCGGATAAAATAAATGTATAATTTGTTGTAATAAAAACCTCCGATGGAAATCGGCGGTTTTACCTACTAAACGCAATAGCTATGATTGCAGATGTGAAATAATGGTATATGTGAACTACTGGATTGCCTCATAATCAAATCTCTGATCTTGAATTAGTATGAGCGTTCATACCAGGTGTATGCGTAGAATAGTCTTCCAATATCTCACTATCATGTAAGCCTGTAACTTCCCTGATCACCTGCATGGCAGCTGCTTTAGTAAGATTGTCACTATTTTTTTGAATATACCGTGCGATGGTAAATTCTGTGCAACCCAGTACATCCATTAGCCGACGGCGGGTAACTGGATTGTTTATTGCTTTAAGCGTTTTTTGAGTAAGTTTCATATCTGGATAAGTGTTAATTATGCTAATAATTACCGAATTCAACAGCCAAGTCAGAGACCGATTTCTTAGACCTACGTTTTTCTTCTTTTCGTTGCCTTTTTCTGGTTCGTTTCGTAATTATAAATGCAGCCTCAATAAGTTCTTCCACTTTTTCGTAGAAGTACATGTGATTGTCACGATCGTGTGGATCGTTGGAAATTTTATGTGGACTGGAAATTACTTCGGCAAGCCACTCCCACATTGTTTGCCGGGTTTCATTTAAATGGTAACATTGAAAAAATTCTTCAAAAACTTCTAAAGGATTACGTCGTTGTTCGTTATTAAGACGTAACGGCTCGTTGTACCACTGAGGATGTTTGTTATGAGTCTTTCCAGAAAAGGAGACGCCTGGACGTGACATGGTTAATGGCTCATTCATGTGAAAAAATTTAAGGTTATTGTATACTAGAAATGAGCCTAAAAAGGGGAGGAAGTTCCGGGGTGACTTAAAATAGAAAAAACAATAGGGTTGGAACCCGCCTGCCCTTTGCCACAAAGGTTCTGACAAAACCCACCACCTTTCGGTAGCCGGACACAAAAGACATAAGCGAGCCCAACCCTATAGTAAATATAGAGATTGGGCATTACACTTACGCTCTCTCGTCCGTAAATTGTCAGATTTATGTGCGCGAGAAGCTCATAAGTTAATACCAGATTGTTACCAAACGCCTGACCAGATATTCTTAGTAACTCGTCTATACTGGCAATTACCTCACTAATGGTTATGCTAAGATAGTACTTTCTTTAAATTATACTATATCTAGTATCATAAATAATATAAAAAATACTCACTTTCCCTGATTGACCATTATTTATGACAACACGGGAAAAGGAATTAATAAAATTAAGGTTAGGCCTAGCTGTACAAAAAAAGATAGAGGATAACAAGCTGATAGCAGAAAAGAATAAAGAAGAAGGGATTGAAAATCATAGTATTGTTACCTCACTTAGGAAATTAGAATATGCATCCGGCATATCCTATGCTAACATTTACTTATTGGCAAATGGGGTCAAAAATACTAGCTTCACTACATTGTCAGCTGTACTTGAAGGTTTGGATTTAAAATTCGATGAGTTCTTTGCAAATTATTATTATAAAATTTCAGAAAGCGAAGTGGAAAAGAAACTAGATGAGACGGCAAAGACAAAAAAAGAAAAATTAAAGACAAACAAAGGTCAAAAGAAAAAAACGAAAAAATGACCTTTCTCCATACATAATGGGGACTATATATTAATTATAACAATGAGTGATTGTTTTATTTAGTCCATTCAATGTAGTCTAACTCAATACCATTTAAGTATATACTCATTATTGAGCTATTTATTGAACTTTCGATACGTATTGCTGACCTCTTAATGCCATTTTCAGCTTTGGCTTTTATAAAATTTTTAAGCTCAGGAGTAAGGATATTGTCAATGCTTTTATTCTTAAGGTATATCTCTATGCTTGGCATAATATCTTCGCCAAAATGTAATTCAACTTTTGCTGTGTCATACCAGTATTCATAACTTGATTGGTAATCGCCCTTGTTTTCTTGATCTGGTTCTCCAAAAATCTTTTTTGCTTTAATTCCAATAATGCCTGGCTTGAAGGTGTCTAATAAATTTAAATGAATAAAGTCTTTTAAAGTAGCTCCTTTGGCAGGAATTACCTCAATTCGTGGAGGGGCATATCTAATTTCTTTGATAGGGTAGTTGCCGTGATATTTCTCTATTGTTTTTCGCCCTTTGCATGCAAGTACGAAAGAGCAGATAAATAAGTAACTTATTCGCAACTTAGTCATATTGGGAATTATTAATATTCTGCGAATTGGAAGAATCTTCTTGAGTAAACTCAAAAAAGATTCTCTCGTCAAAAAAACGTGGTGAACAGCCAGGCAGTTTAATTATTTAATTCAAGTGAAGTGTCCTATACTTCACATGGGAATTCGGGCTTTCTATCAACCCTTGAGATTTTCAATCACCTGATTGTCGCGAGATAAGAGGATAGGTTCTGTTACTTACTTCTTTATTTCTTCGTTATTCATTTGTTGAATATAATATAAATAGTGAAATGAAGACTGTTTTTATCTGGGAATGGAGCAAAGGACCAATTTAATCGACCATTACTCGACTAAAGAATACAATCCTTGATTTTTAAATAGTTCTACGACTTCATCGGATCTACTTGAGATTCAACGTATCCCATCGGGAGTCTGTGCTATAACGTTGTAATTGAGTGGCTATTAGGTAATAATAGTTTTTGCACAGACTCCCGATGGGATACGATTCAACGAGTGTTTAAATATGCTCAAGAGATAGAAAACAGTTTATTTTTACCGAGAGCATTTTCTTTAATATCATATTGATTAGTTCTGAAATTAATGCAACTGCAGCTTAACAAATTGAGAATATTCAAAGGCCTATGTATAATCCCTATTACTATTATCGTGATAAAAGAGATATATTACAATTTCGGTCATGCGACGGACAGTCTTAATAGGGTATAACAAACGGAAATTAATTTATGTCTGTAAGACTTAGAATAAAAGACATTAGTGCTGAACAGAATATTAAAAACGATTTTGATGAAATTCGGTTTGATAAATTCCCATCCACCTTAAGAAATGTTAATTTACCGGTGGAACGAGAATATTTTTTGGGCATGAATTTTAGGCATCTTTGATTCAGCCCTTGATTCAAATAAACATTAAAAGGTAGTTTACGTAAGCGTAGCAATAAGCTCCAGCATCCTGGTTTTAGTGGCAATGATCCTAGCCAGTAGTTTATCCCGCTCTGCCGGGTCCTTCACTCCTTTAATGTCATTACATAGACCAAATTGAAGCAAGTCGAGCTTTTGAAGGCTATCTGTAACCTGCTGAGATTGCGTATCAATTTTAAGCGATCCCATATCCATATCAAATTTATCTGCAAGACCTAACTTAAGCCCACTAATATCAATGGTCCGGGACTTTACATCATAAAATGTTTTGCAGGTAGCCCTTTCCCGAAATATAGCCATAAAAAAATCTTTAACTGATGCTGAAGAAAACCGACTACTTTTTATTACGGCAGAAATGAATACCACACTAAAAATTACTATCCCGCCATAAGATAAGATCAATAACAAAATGTTTGAATCCACTGAATCAGGTGTCCACAAAATTTTTACAAATTCGGGACCTTTCAAATACAGCCTCAATAATTGCTCGTCGGAAATTGGAAAGTATACCTTCTTTAATTTTAACCCTACACTTGAATATTCGCCCTTCACATACCGATTAATACCACTAAACTCCTCGTATTCGAAAGTATGTTTTACAATAATATATATATGTGCCGAAGCGCATAAAATAAAACAACAAAAAAACACAAGCAGCCAGCCCTTTTTAATAAACGAATCGTTTAGAAAGTAAAAAACCAGCAAAGCACAAAGGGCTGCTAAAGGCATTGACATCCATTCATAATATGGAGCTATCGGTATAATTCTTAGCACATGCGCAAGCAAGTATCTGGCAATACCGAAAAAAATAGTAATTATAAATACCCGTAAAAAAAGCATGATAAATTATTTATCAAAAACCTGGATAGCTATTTTCCACCATCTACCACCTCCCTTCTCCTCATACACCTGGCGCCTTTTAAAATATAATAGGGGATCAATCGTCACGTCACTTGCTCTTACAAATCGCATACTAACCTGGTCATATATTTTAATATTATAAATAATCGCCTGCATAATCGCAAAGCCATAAGTGGCATTTGCAGCCATATTTAATTCTCTTGGACTATTATTAGGCGAATAGTACACCACGTATCTATTTTTAAGAAACTGTGGCAATCCATCATTCCCTATTTTAAAAATAACAAACACAAATTTTTCATTCTCTGTAAATGAATAATGCCTTGAGGTAAATCCACCAACACTGTTATCGCTCATACAAAATGCATTTCGAAATCGGCCCAAGGCATTTTCAGGCCATCTGTTTGCAGGAGTTTCGAAGGCTGCAATATTTTCGTCGTTTTCCAATAAATTGCTTGCGAAGGTAAAAGGGCCTTCTTTATCTCCGTACCTTTTATATAATCTGCTGAAGCGCCTTTTGGCTTTTTTAAACGAGGGCAATATGGGAAATTTAACGCCCAATTTATACAGACCTGTAGAGTCTGTTTGCACTGCCGGATTCAATATATAAAAGAGATTATAAGCACCATGCGTTTCGACAAAATTGGATGCGAATAAAGCACTTTTAATAACAGGATGTTCCATTAAAAAAGAGTCAACGTGCTTCACAAAAACCTTTGGTTTCAAATGTACGCCGTCTTTATGCAACAGTGTATCCTGATAATTCCTATAAATGTTGATGCTGAAATATTTACATAGGAGGTTGCTCCCATCTGTGATCAATGAATCTCTACATTCAATAAAAAGCTGGTTTTTCTCATCAGGAATCCGCATATAAAAAGATTGAACATCAGATAATCCCGAGAAAATGGGTATTTCTCCCCTGTAACGAGCTCCAGTCCCGCCTTCGAAATCAACCAAACGGGCAGTCAGCCTGTCATTCTTTAGCCGACATGCATTACTATTACCACTTAAACAAAGTGAATCAAGTGAATAATTACCTTTCACTTTAATAGTGAGTGTAACTCCCTCAATTGATATGTTAACTATATCAATATATCTGCAATCGATAGCAACGATATAGTTCTTGCTATTACAAGTGAACGACATTTGGGATTGCGCTATTGCATTGGAATACTCCAATAATAGCCTAAATAGTACCACCAGAAAGTATATAATTACCTTAACCCGGCATTTATAAAATGTACGCAAAGCAAAAATCATCTATTTTTTGTTAATCTGTGAAAGTACATTTCTCCAATCTTGAATAAGACCGTGTTTTTCCCCTTTTTTAATCATTAATTTTTATTTATATGGTGCTATGCCTGCAATAAAGGTGTGAGCGCAAGCGAAACATTTATTTCTTTTCGGTATCCAATTTTTTTCTGCACTATTGATTAGATTCTCATGAGCTGGTTATTGATTAGTACCCCAATTGCCCTGGGCGCTGAAATATCAAACTTTTGCTTATCGTTTTCCGAAACCGGAATGATTTTTTGCCGTTTTTAATGGGATCTATTTTATACTCCTTGATTGGGAACTGGATTCAGGGAAACGTTAACCTCCCAAAGAACAGGCGCTATGATTACAGGATAAGAACTTTGGTGTTGAAACCCATTTTATTTTGCATTATAGTACATATGGATCAACTTTGAGGGAATTGGTATATAACTATAAATTCTCTGGATAGAAGTAGCTGAAAATGCATTTGTGTAAAGTGTAATTCAAATTTTCTGAATTTATTAAATACTTACTCCTTTCTCTATAGTTAAAAAAAAGTTTTCCTGAAGAAATATCTTTGCATATAATAAAGGAGTATGATAATAAATAATTGAATACATTTTCTACATCTACTTCATCAGGAAATTCTTGTTTTATATAATTCTCGATTTCTGTTTTTGTACTATTAAATTTATTTGAAAGCTTTTTTAATATAGCAAATATTTTAACGACTTCTGCTTGATTGAAATGGATACTTAGTTCACTTTTTAACTCCTTCACATTTGAATTCACGTATTTAGCTAAAAGGATTCGTAATGTTCTGTAATCAATTGGATAATTATATTCCTCTAGTCCAATAGTTGACATAAAAAGAACTAAATCCCTAGGTCTATAAAACGTATAGTCCAAGACGTATTTAAATGATGTTTTGTCAGTCACACTTGGCACATATTGAAATAAGCTTTGCCAAGGATCTTCAATATCATATAAAACGTTATTAGCTTCAAAGTTTATAGCAATTCTTTTATTTACAAATCTCTTTAAATTCGTTTGGTTTTCATTTAACTTGTATAGCTCGTGATCATACCAGCTTAGAAAAATTTCATAACTCGAAAAGAGCTTTGAACTATCGGAGTCTTTTGTCTCCAAAACTTCCGCTATATCGTCTCTCAAAAAGACTAAAACTTTTACACTTGAATTTTTAAATAGCTCGGTGTTTAGATTTTTAACTGCTCTTAATAAGTTTAATAACCTATCAATAGATGTTTCGTCTTCTGATTTAAACTTTATATCAAGGTCATCAAAAAGAATTAAATATTCTTTTTGCTTATACACCTCAAAGGACAATAGCGTCTTTATAATGTCTTTAAGAGGATTGACAAATTGATAAAATGGCGCTTTTACAGATTTTGCATCAACGTATTTTGCTATCGTCGAACCAAAAACATGCTTAAGCACGTCAATGGATACCTCCAGTTTCTTCTTCTCGATAATTTCAGTTATATGATATTTGTCTATTTCAACTAAACCCGCATTTCGCTTAATAAAATTATTAAGTTTTTCAAATTCTCTCGTGTATTGTGCATCAATATTTTTTACAAAAAGTTTTATTAATCGTACAAGTATTAACCATTCAAATACTACAACCTCTATTTGCTCCTTATCCTCTTTAGGAACTGCTTGCACAATCTGCTCTAAAGCAATATCATTAAACTTAATTAAATCACAATAAGAATCTTCATGTTTATGACTACTATCTTTTATGAATTTCGCAATCGCGGATTTTCCTGTACCTTTTCTGCCGACAAAAATGAATTTTTCATCAGCAATGCGAGGAAGCACATTTAGATAATCTTCGAAGTAATGATCAAGATTTTGAGAGCCGGTTTTATTTTCGCCTTCTGCTTCGGTATGCCCAAAATAAAATCCTTTTGTACTTAAGCTCAATGATTCTTTTGGACCTCTGTTAAATATTCCCATATTTGATTAGTATCGCCTAAGTTATAACCAATTTCTTTTTGTTTGAATATTATAATAAACAATATTTTCATTGTTGATCTTTATCAATATTGAATTAATGGTAGA